>WNFU01003980.1_pt1 | contig 19421 bp, 10 predicted proteins | sample 5400121 | NCBI WGS metagenome assembly WNFU01 (sample SAMN13153360, study PRJNA577476) | soil metagenome | isolation source: 100 cm soil or saprolite under grassland replicate 1 | place: USA:California | collected 2016-06-15 | reverse complement strand
CCCGACAGCTTGCTGCAGGTGTTCAAGGTCCCGGGCACCTACACGGTCACGTACATCATCGAGAACGGCGGCAACGGCACCGACAGCTACGACCTCCTGGTTACCACGCCAGGGTCGGTGGTGATCACGCGCTTGACGCTGGACGGCCTTTCGTCCGACAGCACGCGTATCACGCTGGCGGCGGGCACCCAGCAGGCGATCCAAGTCGTGTACAGCGTGGCGGACGTGGACGCTGGCTCCAAGGACTCGCTGTACATGCAGGTCCGTTCGGTCGGCGATTCGTCGGTGTTCCACTACGGCATCCTCGATCTGACGGTCGTCAAGCCGGCCCTCGAGCTGACGAAGCAGGCGTACCGCAATGACGGCTTGACGCTCATCGGCCTCGGCGACGAGGTGCTTCCGGGCGAGTACATCCGCTACCGGATGACGGTGACGAACAACGGGACCACGGACGCGGTCAGCGTGCAGGTGACTGATACGTTGCCGGCGCAGGTCACGTACGACTCCTCGAGCGGCTCCGGCTGGAGCATCGGGCTGAGCGGGGCGACTGTGACCGCGGATTGGGCTGGCAACTTGGCGTCTCTCGCGAGCGCCACGTTCGAAGTTCGCGTCAGAATCAACTAAGTACACCTAAGTCAACCAAGGGCAGGAAATAACAATGCGCTTCGGTAACTTGGCAGACATGAGTGGGCGGTTCGCCCGCCGCGGCCTCACGGTCGCGGCTCGGGCCGCCGCCTTCCTCCTGGCTGCACGGCTCTTCGCCGCGCCGGCCCTTGAGGCTCAGGGGACGCCCGCTGGCACGATGATTCGGTCGTGGGCGGTCGTGACCTACGAGAACGCCAACGCCAAGCTGGGCGTGGCCACCTCGGATACTGTTTCCTTACTCGTCGGCCAGGTGGCCGGCGTCGACGTCGAGCCACCGCGCGCCAGCACGGGCGCGGCTGGCACGACGGTGGTGTTCGCCCACAGCATCGCGAACGTCGGCAATGGCGCCGACTCCTTCACTGTCGCGGTGGCTTCGTCCCGGGGATGGCCCGTGACGTTGTATCGCGACGCAAACGCCAACGGCACCCTCGACGGGGCCGACTCGCCGCTCGCCGGGCCTGTGGCCCTGGGGTACGGCGGTACGGCGCGGCTGCTGGTCCGGGTCGCGATTCCCAACATCGCCGGCGTGCCGGGCATGACCGACAGCGTGGCGGTGACCGCCACAAGCCGGTTCGACGGCGCGGTGAGCGATGCGGTGCTGGACCGCCTGGATGCGGCCGCTCCGTTCACGATCAGTCTCAATAAGCAGGTGGATCGCCCGACCGCGGTGGTGGGCGACCTCCTCACGTACACGTTGACCTATACGGCCGCTGGCCTGGGGACGGCGTCCGGCGTCGAGCTCGCCGACACGATCCCCGCCGGCACCGCATACGTTCCCGGCACGCTGCGCTGGAACGGCGTCCCTCTCACCGACGCCGTGGGCGACGACGCTGGCTTCATCGCTCCCGCGGGCAACGGCGCCGTGGTCTTCGCCGCCGGCACGATGACGTCGGGCGAGACCGGCTCGGTGACCTTCCAGGTACAGGTGGGCGCCGGTCCGGCCCGGATGGTGGACAACCAGGCCAGCACGACCTTCGCCTGGGATGGCGGCTCCGTCATCACGCCGTCCAACACGGTGCACACGAGCGTGCTCGTGGCGGCGCTGTCGCTCGAGAAGCAGCTCACCAGCGCGCCACTGGCGCGGATCGGTGAGCCGGTGGGCTACACGCTGCGGTATGGCAACGCCCTGGGCGGCTCGCCGGTCCAGAGCCTCGTCGTGAGCGATACGCTCCCGGCGGGCCTCGACTATGTCAGCGCGAGCTCGGCACCGGCGGTGTCGGTGGATGGGCGGGTGCTCACCTGGGCCGTCGGCGACCTGGCGGCCGGCGCAAGCGGCGCCATCGACGTCGCGTTGGTCGTGGCGTCGTCGGTGCGCGACACGGTGCGGGTCCGCAACCTGGGCTTCGCCCTGGCGCAGGGCACTGCGCCCCTGTCGGCGGCCGCTGCCGAGCTGACGCTCGTCGGGCCGCCCAGTGCGGTGCTCGGGCTCGAGCTGAGCGCGGACGTGCTCGAAGTCGGCGTGGGCGAAGCGATCCCCTACGCGGCCACGCTGAAGAACACCGGGATCGTGACGCTCACGGACCTGCAGATCGTCACCCGGCTGCCCGCGGGCGCGCGGTTCGCGCCGGCGAGTGTCGGCGGCGCGGACTCGGTCCACGCGGCCGGTGACCAATTGGTGCTGTTCACTGCCGCCCCGCTCGCGCCCGGCGCGAGCCGGACGCTGCGCTACGTCGCGGCCCTGACGTCCGCGTCGGGTCGGGTGGCGGAAAGCCGCGCGACCGCGAGCGGACAGGCGTCGACCGGTCAGGCCTTCTCGCCCGAAGCGATTGCGTGGGTGCGGGTGCGCCGCGACTGGCCGATGGAGACCCGCGCCGCGATCGGCAAGGTGTGGGTGGACACGAACGGCGACGGCATTCAGGGAGCCGGCGAGGCCGGGCTCAGCGGCATCGACCTCTGGAGCGAGGACGGCCTCGTCGCTTCGACGGACGAGCAGGGGAAGTTCTCCTTCACGAACATGCGGCCGGGACGGCACGCCTTCCGTCTCGACCCCCAGTCGCTGCCCGAGGGCTACGCCCTCGTGGGCGACGCCATCCAGATCGTCGAGGCGAGCGGCTGGACCACGCCGCACGTGGACTTCCGCGTGGTACCGCTCCCGCCCACCGCGCCGCGCGGCCCCAAGGCCGGGACCGGCGTGGGGCAGGGCGCTGCGCTCGAGCCCGCGGCGGCCGCTCCGGCGGATACGGAGCGGGTGACGGTGCCTGCGGCCCGCACTGCGGCGCAGCGCGAGGCGGAGCGTCGCGCGGCGTTCATGCGGGGCCCGGGGATCGCGATCTTCGCCCCGGCCGACGGCGCGGTGCTGTCCGGCGACCGGGTGTACGTCGGGGTCAAGGGTGAGGCGAGCGCCAAGGTCGTCCTGTACGACGGCGCCACGCCCATCGACACCGTGCAGACGCGCGTCGACGGCGTGTTCGACTTCATCGCCGTCCCGCTCGCGCGGGGACCGCACCTGGTGCGCGTCTCGACGAAGAATTCCTGGGGCCAGGAGCGCTGGGACTCGATCGCGGTCCACGTGACCGGGCTTCCCGCCCGGTTCGAGGTCACGCCGACCCCGATGCAGCTGGTCGCCGACGGGCGCTCGCAGGCCGCGCTCGAGGTGCGGGTGCTCGACGCCTGGGGCGTGCCGGTGGCGCAGCCCGCCTACGTGACGGTGAGCGCCAAGGGCGCCGAGCCGGCGGGCGAGGACGCCGACCGCTCGTCCGTGGGTGTGCAGTTGCTCTCCGGGACGAACGGCCGGCTCGCGATCCAGCTGCTCCCCGGGCGGGAAGTGGGCCCGGGCACGCTGGACCTCAAGTCGGGTGACGCGACGGCGAAGGTGCCGCTGCAGCTGCTCCCCGAAGTGCGCGGCCTCACGGTCACGGGCTCGGGGATGGTGGGAGTCGGGGCGAGCCCCGACGCCTACGGCGCGGTCACGGCGCGCGGCCGGCTCGACCAGCAGACGTCGCTCACGCTGGGCGTCGACTCCCGCCGGCTGAACGCGGGACGGGACGTCTTCGGCCGCAGCGCCGATCCGCTGGAGGAGTCGCAGTACCCGATCTTCGGTGACGCGAGCCACATGCAGACGCGCACGGCATCGCGCAACTGGCTGTCGGCTCGGGTCGAGCGCGGCTACAATTGGGCGGCGTTCGGTGATCTCTCGACGAAGGACTTCGCGGGCGGCCTGGGCCTGGCGGAGTACCGGCGGTCGGTGACGGGCCTCGCGGGGCACCTCACGACCGGCGCGGTGACGTGGGGCGCCTTCGGCAGCCTGACGTCGCAGACGCTGCGGACGCTGCAGATCCGCGGGGCGGGCGTTTCGGGCCCCTACCAGCTGGCCGCCGACATCCTGGCGGGCAGCGAGTACCTGCGCATCGAAACGCGGGCGCTCGACAACCCGGAGCGGGCGATCGCGTCGCAGGCCCTGACGCGGTTCGTGGACTATCAGATCGACTACGCCACCGGCGCGCTGCTCTTCAAGCAGCCGATTCCGGCGGCGGACCAGAACGGCAACCACCTGTTCATCGTCGCCACGTTCGAGGCGGCTTCGGGCGGCGAGCAGCGACTGGTGGCGGGCGCCCGGGCGGCGGTGGACGTGCGGCAGCTGCGCACCACTGCGGGTCTGGACTCGCTCCGCCTCGGCTTCACCGCCGTGAGCGCCAACGAGGCGACCACGAGCTACCAGCTGCTGGGCACCGACGTCCGGGCCCTGCGCGTGGGCAAGCTCGACGTCGGCGCCGAAGCGGCCTACTCGGCGCAGGGCGACTCCGCCGGGGTGGCCATCGGGGCGAAGGCGAGCTACACCGCCTTCGACGGCGCGCTCACGCTGGGCGCGGGCTTCATGCAGGTCAGCCGCGGGTTCACCAATCCGTCCAACGTGGCGGTGCGGCCCGGCGTGACCGACGTGAACCTGAAGGGCGGGTTCAAGGTCGGCGGCACCGAGCTGCGCGCGGAGCACACCCGGCAGGAGTTCGGGTTGCAGGGCGTCGACCGCACGCACACCCGGTTCAGCATGGCGCAGGCGATCGCGCCGAACGTCGAGGTGGATGCGGGCGTGGCCAACGATCGGATCGACGGCGCCGGGGCGTCGAGCGAGGCCACGACGGCCGAGATCAAGACCAAGTGGGGTGCGTCGGACCGGCTGGGCTTCTGGACCGAGGCCCGGCGTCACCTGAGCCTGTCCGGCGCCGAGCTGTGGCCGGACGTGTGGGGCTTCGGCGGTGCGTATAAGGTCACGGACGCGGTGGCGCTCGAGGCCAGCCAGCGCTACGTCTCGCGCCCCGACAGCTCGGGCGACTACTCGGTGTCGAGCCTCGGTGTGCGCGCCAACGTCGCGGCCGGGACCGAGGCGTGGGGGAACTATCAGTTGACCGGCGGCGCCAGTGGCGTGGGCAACGCGGCCATCGTCGGGCTCCGCAACCGGATGCAGCTCACCCCGGCCCTCGCGGTGAACGCGCTGTTCGAGCGTCGCGTCGGCGTGGGCCGCGCCGCCCTCGGGGATCCCGTGCGGGCGCTGCCGTTCATGCAGGCCGAGGACGACTACTGGTCCCTGGCCGCCGGCGCCGAGCTGCTGCCGACGCACGCGCCGTACCGGCTGAGCGCACGCGGCGAGTATAAGGACGGGACGCTCCAGTCGAGCCGCCTCGTCACCCTGGCCGGGGACGTCGCCTTCGACGCGTCGCTCGCCCTGCTGTCGCGGCAGGAGTTCATGCAGAACGAACGGCCCGCGATGCCGCTCGCCCGCCGGTTGTCGAGCGTGTGGGGCCTGGCGTTCCGGCCGGCGAAGAGCGACCGGCTGAACATGCTCGCCAAGCTCCAGTGGAGCGACGAGCACAACCCGATCGGCGGAGGGGTGCTGGTGGCGCGGGGGGCCGAGCGCAAGTTGATCGGCGCCGCCGAGATGATCTGGACGCCGGTGCCGGAGCTGGAGCTGGGCACGCGCTACGCCATGCGCCGGACCGTGGCCGACCGCGTGTACAACGACGGCACGCCCCTCGCGTTGACGGCGTGGGCCGACTACGTCGGCACGCGGGCGAACCTCGACCTGACGCCCTGGGTGAGCCTGCGCGCAGACGGCCGAGTGCTGGTGGAGCGCACCAGCGGCACGACGCGGTGGGACGGGGCGCCGGCCCTCGCGGTGCGGCCGGTGAAGGGCCTGGAAGTCGCGGCCGGCTACCGGTTCGGCGATCTCACCGATCCGGACTTCTCGGTGCGCGGCGGCCACGGTGCCTTCGTCACGCTGTCGGCGGCCCTGACGGAAAAGCTGTTCCCGACCGCCGCGGAGTTCTGGCGCCGGCGGTTCTAAGCCTCACCGCCTGACGCACAGTAGGGGCACGGCACTGCCGTGCCCCTACTTGCACGTCAGGGGGTCACGTCACCTTCCCGATCGGCAGCCGGCGAATCCGCTTCCCCGTCGCCGCGAAGATCGCATTGCAGACGGCGGGCGCGATCGGTCCCACGGAGGGCTCGCCGATCCCGCCCTGCTTGTCGGTGCTCGGCACCACGTGCACCTCGACCGCGGGCATCTCGTCCATCCGGAGCATCGGGTAGTCGTCGAAGTTGCCCTGCTGCACGCGGCCGCGCTCGATGGTGATCTCGCCGTACAGGGCGGCGGTCAGTCCGTACACGATCCCGCCCTGCATCTGCGCCTCGATCTGGCCGACGTTCACCGCCGGCCCGCAGTCGACTGCGCAGACCACGCGATGCACCCGCACCGTGCCGTCCGAGTCCAGCGAGACTTCCGCCACCTGCGCGCACACGGTAGGCTGCCATTCGGCGAGCGCGATGCCGCGGCCCCGCCCGGTGGGGAGGGGAGCGCCCCATCCTGCCTGCTCGGCCGCGAGCGCGAGCGTGCGCAGGTGTCGCGGCTTGTCCCGGAGCAGGGCCCGCCGCAGCTCGTAGGGGTCCCGCTTGGCGGCCGCCGCCAGCTCATCGACGAAGCACTCGGTCACGAAGGCGTTGTGCGAGATGCCCACGGAGCGCCAGAACCCCCGCGGGATCGGCAGGAAATCCGCCGCGACCTGATCGACGAGCAGGTTCGGGATCGCGTACGGCAAATCCTCGGCGCCGTCGACCAGCGAGCCGTCCAGACCCTTCGCCAGCGGCCCGAACTTGAGCCGGATCGGGGTTCCCACGACGCGGTGCGTCCAGGCGACGGGATTACCGGCGGCGTCGAGCCCAGCCACGAACCGGTTGTAGCTGGCGGGCCGGTAGAACCCGTGCCGCGTGTCGTCCTCGCGCGACCAGATCACCTTCACCGGCGCGCCGACCGCCTTGGACACGCGCACCGCCTCCGAAACGAAGTCCGGCTCGAGCCGCCGCCCGAATCCGCCGCCCAGGAAGGTCGTGTGGATGCGGACGCTCTCCTTGGGGAGCCCCGCGAGCTCCGCGGCCACCTCCTGCGCCCGCGTCTGGTTCTGGGTCGGGGCCCAGACGTCGCAGCCGTCGGCGCGCACGTGCGCCGTGCAGTTCATCGGCTCCATGGTCGCGTGGTGCAGGAACGGCACCTCATACGCCGCTTCCACGCGCTGCGCCGCGCCGGCGAGCGCGGCGGCGGGGTCGCCGACCTTGCGGGCTTCAACGCCGGGCTGGTCGGCGAGCCGGGCGAGCTCCGCCCGAATCCCGTCGGAGCCGAGGGAGGCGGCTGCGCCCTCGTCCCACTCGATCTCCAGCGCCTGGCGACCCTGGAACGCGTGCCAGTACGTGTCGGCGACGACCGCGACCCCCGCGGCGCACCCCACGCCCCACGCGCCGTCCTTGCCCGTCCACGGACTCGCTTCGAGCTCCACGACGGCCCGGACCCCCGGCAGCGCCTTCGCCTTCGTCGCGTCGTACCGCTTGATCTTCCCGCCGAACACCGGGCAGCGCTCGATCGCTGCGATCAGCATCCCCGGCACCTGGACGTCGCTGCCGAACAGCGCGCTGCCGTCGACCTTCGCGGGCGTATCGAGCCGCGGGATCTTCGTCCCGATGAGACGGAAGTCCTTCGGATCCTTGAGGGTCGGACTCTCGGGGACGGGCAGCCGGGACGCCTGCCGCGCGAGCGCGCCGTAGCCGAGCCGCCGGCCGCCTGGCCCGTGCACGACCGCGCCCCGCTCGGCGCGGCACTCCGTCCGGTCGACCTTCCACGTCAGGGCCGCGGCGGCGACGAGCATTTCGCGCGCGCTCGCCCCCGCCTTGCGCAGCGCGTCCCAGGAGCCGTGGATGGCGGTGCTGCCGCCGGTAGACATGCGGCGCGACCAGCCCGCCGGGTTCTCCGGCATCGGCCCGAGCCGGACCATGGACCAGTCAGCCTCGAGCTCCTCGGCGAGGATCATGGCCAGGCCGGTCTGCGATCCCTGACCCATCTCCGACTTGTCGACAGTCAGTGTAACGACGCCGTCCGTCCCGATGCGGAGCCACGCGTTGGGGGCGAACTCGCCTTCCGTGCCGGTGACTCGAGCGGCGGCGGGGCGGGGTGGGAGATAGAACGCGAGGACAAGACCGGCGCTCGTGCTCACAAACTCGCGGCGCGTGATATGGGTCTTCATGGCCCTTCCTCCATCGTCCCCCCTCTCCACAACGTGGAGAGGGGGTCAGGGGGTGAGGTCACCCTCTCCACGAAGTGGAGAGGGGGTCAGGGGGTGAGGTCACACGACCCTCCCGATCGGCAGCTTCCGGATCCGCTTTCCGGTGGCCGCGAAGATCGCGTTGCACACCGCGGGCGCTATCGGCGGCGTGCCCGGCTCACCGACCCCTCCTTGCGAGTCGGTGCTTGGCACGATATGCACCTCGACCTGGGGCATGTCTGCCAATCGCAGCATTGGGTAATCGTTGAAGTTGCTCTGCTGCACGCGCCCGCCCTCGATCGTGATCTCGCCGTACAGCGCCGCGGTGAGGCCGTACACGATCCCGCCTTGCATCTGGGCCTCGACGGTGTCCGGGTTGACGACGGGGCCGCAGTCCACGGCGCACACCACGCGGTGCACTTTCACCGCTCCGTCCGACGCCACCGACACTTCGGCGACCTCCGCGACGTAGCTCTCGAACGACTTGTACACGGCGATGCCGCGGGAGCGGCCGGCTGGGAGCGGCGTCCCCCAGCCCGCCTTGCTCGCGGCGAGGTTCAATACGCCGAGGTGGCGCGGCGACCTGCCGAGCAGGTCCCGCCGGTACTCGTACGGATCCTTTTTGGCGGCGTGGGCCAGCTCGTCGATGAAGCTCTCGACCACGAACGCGTTGTAGGAGTTGTTCACCGAGCGCCAGAAGCCCACCGGAATCCCCGTGTCCGTGAGGAGGTAGTCCACGTGGACGTTGGGGATGGTGTACGGCATGCCGACGCCGCCCTCGACCGCCTCCTCGTCGAGCCCGTTCTTCACCGTGTCCGGGAACACGCGCGCCAGGATCGACGGCGCGACGATCCTGTGCGTCCAGGCCACCGGACGCCCGGCTCCGTCGAGTCCGGCCCGGAGGACGTGGCGGCAGGCCGGGCGGTACTGGGCGTTGCGGATGTCGTCCTCGCGCGACCAGATCACCTTGACGGGGGCGCCGACGGCCTTGGACGTTTCGAGCGCTTCCTGGATGAAGTCCAGCTCGAAGCGCCGGCCGAACCCGCCGCCGAGATAGGTCGTGTGCACGTTGACCTTGTCGGGCGTCACGCCGCCGATCTTGGCGCCCAAGCCCTGTGCCCCGGTCTGGAACTGCGTGGGCGCCCAGATGTCCACTCCGTCGGGGCGGACGTGGGCGGTGCAGTTCATCGGCTCCATGGTGGCGTGGGCCAGGAACGGCAGGTCGTACGTCGCGTCGACCTTCGCCGGCGCCGACCCGAGCGTGCCGTCGGGATCGCCGTCGTGCCGCGCGACCGCGCCGGGCTGCTCCGCCCGCCGGGCGAAGAGCTGCGCGATGCTCGCACTCGAGACGCTCGCATTGGGCCCGTCGTCCCAGGTGATGTCGAGCGCGTCCCGTCCCTGTTTGGCCGGCCAGTAGCCGTCCGCCACGACGGCCACGCCCGAGGATACCTGGACCACCTGACGCACGCCCGGTACGGCCTTCGCCTGCGCCGCGTCGAGGCGCCCCACCCTGCCGCCGAACACCGGCGAGCGCGCGATCACGGCGACGAGCATCCCGGTGGCTTTGACGTCGATGCCGAACTGCGCGCTGCCGTCCACCTTGGGCGGCGTGTCGAGCCGTGGGACGCGCGTGCCCAGGATCTTCCAATCCTTCGGATCCTTGAGCGGCACGTCATGCGGCAGCGGGACGGTCGCGGCCTTGGTGACCAGCTTCCCATAGGTGAGGCGGCGCTTGGTCTCCGCGTGAATCACGGCGCCCTGCTCGGCGCGGCACGCGGCCTTATCGACGCCCCATGTCTCTGCGGCCGCGGTGACCAGCATCTCGCGCGCTGCCGCGCCGGCCTTGCGGAGGGGGGTGTAGGCGGCGCGCACGCTGGTGCTGCCGCCGGTGCCCTGCATGCCGAACATCGGGTTCGTGTACGCCTTGTCGGCCGGCGCGAACTCGATCCGGATCTTCGACCAGTCGGCCTCCAGCTCCTCGGCGAGAAGCATGGGGAGCGAGGTCGCGACGCCCTGGCCCATCTCGGAGCGGTCCACCATCACGAGGACGCTGTCGTCCGGTCCGATGCGCAGCCACGCGTTGGGCGCAAACGGGTCGGCGGGGGCGGGGGGCGCGGCGCGGAGGCGCGGGCCGGCCGGCAGATGGAATCCGATGACGAGTCCGGCGCCGGCGACCGACGCCGTCTGCAGAAAGGCGCGCCGGGTGACGCCTGTGCGGGTGCCCATGTCACGCTCCCTGCGCGACGCGGTGGATGGCGGCGCGGACCCGCTGGTACGTGCCACAGCGGCAGATGTTCGTCATGGCCGCGTCGATGTCGGCGTCCGACGGGTGCGGGTTCTTGGCGAGCAGCGCCGCCGCCGCCATGATCTGACCCGACTGGCAGTAGCCGCACTGTGGCACGTCCTCGGCGATCCACGCCTGTTGGACGGGGTGGCTGCGGTTGCGGGACAGCCCTTCGATCGTCGTCACGCGCTTCCCGGCCACGGCCGAGATGGGCAGGACGCACGTGCGGGTCGCGACGCCGTCCAGATGCACGGTACACGCGCCGCACTGCGCGATGCCGCAGCCGAACTTCGTGCCGGTGAGGCCCAGCGTGTCGCGCAGCACCCAGAGCAGCGGGGTGTCGGGCGTGACCGAAACGGTGCGGGACTTGCCGTTGACGATGAACGTGATCGGCGGCATTGCAAGCAGCTCCTGAGACTGGGTGTTGCCAAAACTGGCGAGGGTGCCGGGTCGGGGGAAGTGGGTGCTAGGTGCTGGGTGCTAGGGTTAGGTTGGGGCGGCCCTGCGCCCCCTAGCACCCAGAACCTAGGACCTATCACCCAGCAATGACCACCTACGCCCGCCGCCTCGGCCTGTTCTCCGGCACGATGGCCGTCATCGGCGGCATCATCGGCGGTGGGATCTTTCGTACCCCGGCCACCGTGGCGGAGCGCGTGGGCTCGCCCGGGTTGACGCTGGCGGCGTGGATCCTCGGGGGCGTCGTGGCGCTCGTCGGCGCCTTCTGCTTCGGTGAGCTCGGCGCGCGCCGTCCCAAGGCCGGCGGTGGCTACGTGTACCTGCGGGAGACGTGGGGACCGCTCCCCGCGTTCCTGTACGGCTGGGCCCTGCTGCTGGTGATCGCCACGGGCGCCATCGCAGCCGTGGCGGTAACGTTCGCGAACTACGCGCTCGCGCTGTTCGGGCTCCCCGACCGCCTCGCCGTCCCCCTCGCGGTGGGCGCGATCGCCTTCCTCACCGGCGTCAACTATGTGGGCGTGAAGCCCGCGGCCGTCACACAGAACATCTTCACCATCTTGAAGCTCGCCGCCCTCGCCGCGCTGATCGTGGCCGGCCTCGGGGTGGTTTCACCGTCCGCCGGTCCGCCGGTCCGCCCGACCGCCCCGGAAGGGGTCGTCGGCGTGGGAGTCGCGTTAGGCGCCGCGCTGGTGCCCGTCCTGTTCACATACGGGGGCTGGCAGCAGACCAACTTCATCGCCGAAGAGATCATCGAGCCGGAGAGGAACCTGCCGCGCGCGCTCGTACTGGGCGTCGCGGTCGTGGTGGCAGTTTATCTGCTCGCGAACGTCAGCTATCTCCGGGTCCTCGGACCCGCGGGGCTCGCGGCGAGCACCGCGCCCGCAGCGGACGTGATGCGCGCGCTGCTCGGTCCCGTGGGTGGCACGCTCATCGCCGCGGGGATCGCCGTTTCGACGTTCGGGTTCCTCAATCTCGTGATTCTCGTGACGCCACGCGTGCTCCAGGCGATGGCGGCGGACGGAGTGTTCTTCGCGCGAGTCGCCGAGCTGCATCCCGTGTACCGGACGCCGGCGACCGCGATCCTGGTGCAGGCGGCTTGGGCCATCGTGTTGACGCTCTCCGGCACCTTCGGCCAGCTCGTGGACTACGTGACGTTCGGCGATTGGATCTTCTTTGGGCTGACGGTCGCCGGCCTATTCATCTATAGGGCCCGCGACCTCACCCCCTCGCCCCCTCTCCACGGTGTGAAGCGGGGCGCATTCCGCGTGCCGGGCTACCCCTGGACGCCGGCGCTGTTCGTGCTGGCGGCGCTGTACGTGGTGGCGAGTGCGGTGCTGGCGAACCCGAAAAATGCGCTGATCGGCACGGGACTCCTCTTGCTCGGCGTGCCGGTTTACCTCGTTCAGAAGCGCTCTAGGGGCGGCTGACCCCGGGGCGGTGCCCCGGGGTTCCGGCCCGGGGTCAGCCGCGCCGAGGTGGCGCAACGGCTCTCCATTCCGTACGATTCCGCCCCGACATGAGCCTCCTCGCCCTGGTGCTCGCGGCCCAGGCGCTCGCCCACACGGACACCGTACCGCCCTATCTCGCGTTTCCCGAGCCGGGTCTCGACGATCCCGCCGCGTATGAGGGTTACGACACGCGGGTGTACCGGGACGCGAGCGGGAACGCGTACCAGGTCTACCTGAACCGCGCCAGCGGGCGCGTCGTCCACCTGTGGGCCGACGCGGCCAACGAGAGCGTGGGCTTCAGCGTGCGCGATTCGGGCGGCCGGCCGGCGGAGCCCTCCTGGGGCTCCTCCGGAGCCGTGGTCGCGGCGTCGGACCGCACGCGCAGCGTGGCGTACACGCTCGAAGCCCCGTCCCCGGTGACGATCGGGCTGTTTCTGCTGGGCTCGATGCGGGTGGAGCGGGACTTTCAGTACGCGGGCCGCGATTCGCTTCCGCTCGACGCGACCCCGTTTCCCCAGCCCGAGCTCCTCGCGCTGATCGCGAACCTGGAACGCCTGGCTGCGGGGGAGCGCGCCCGCCACCTGGCGCTGCTCGGCGTGAAGACCGTGGACGCGCTGCGCGCGCGGCTCGAGCCCCGGATCGGAGCGACCACGAGCGACACCGGCTGGATCGTGCGCGTCGAGCAGGCGAGCTTCGACGGCAAGAGCCGTCTCCGGCTCACGCTGGAGGGCGACGCCCGGGAGACGGTCGCGGCGCTCGCCGGGCGCGCCGTCACGATCCGTCGCCCGGCGGGGGGACCGGTCCGCCTGAGCGTGCGGGTGACCACGGACGCCCCGGCGCTGACGCCGCTCTCGCGCGCCGAGATCTTCAACGACGACTTCCGCCGGTTCTCCGAAACCGTCCGTGCCGACACCGCGCACCCGCTGCGGTACCGGCGGCTCGAGCGCGAGGTGCGCGGCGTGGAGCTGTTGTGCTATGGCGAGAAGCTCATGGCGGGGCTGCCCAACTTCGCGACCTACTTCGGGCGCGACATGCTGATGACGGCGCTCCTGATGGAGCCCGTCTGGGCGCCGGCGATGCCGGAGCACGTGATCGCCAGCGCGCTGCGCAAGCTGTCCCCCGCCGGGGAGGTGAGTCACGAGGAAGCGCTGGGCGGCCAGGCGATTCGCGAGAACGCGGGCGAGTACAACCGCCTGCTCGAGGACTACCGCCGCCGGGCGGCCGGGGACCGTGCCGGCGCGCGCCGCGCGCTCGCGCGCGCCCGCGACGTCCTGGGCGACCTGCAGCGGGTGCGCGAGAACTATGTGATGGTGGACGACGACTTCCAGCTGCCGGTCGTCGCGGCGCGCTATCTGGGCGACGCGCGCGTCACGCCCGAGCGCAAGCGCCGCTTTCTGCTGGAGGAGGGGCGACTCGCGCGGCTCGTCTCCAACCTGGCGTTCGTGGCGCGGCAGGCGGAGCCGTACGCCCGCGCCCCGCGCTCTCCCGTGGCGACGAACCTGGTGAGCTTTCCGCGGGCGCCGGACGGCCGGTGGATCTCGGCGAGCTGGCGGGACAGCCGTGCGGGGTACGCCGGCGGCCGGTTCGCCATGGACGTGAACGTGATCTGGGTGCCGCGCGCCCTGGAGGCGATCGGCACGATCCTGGACGCGCTCGAGCAGGCGGGGTTCACGCGCGCGGCGCTGGACTCGCTGGCTCCCGCCATCCGCGTTCCGCCGCTCGCCCGGTACGCCCGCGACCGCGCGGCCCTCGGCCGGGCGGTCGCCCTCTGGAAGGGCGCGAGCCGGCATTTCCAGGTGGCGCTCGCGCCGGCTCAAGTGGCGGCGCGAGTCGAGGCCAGACTGCAGCGGCTCCCGCCGGCGGAGCGGGACTATTGGGACGGCGTGCTCCGGCGGGTCGGCCTGCCCAGGGACACCCTGCGGTTTCTGGCGCTGTCGCTCGACGGCGCGGGGCGACCGATCCCCGTGGTGAACACCGATCCCGCCACGCTGCTCGTGCTCGAGCCGCTCGCCGCGGAGCGCGCCCGCGCCATCGTGGACCCGATCCTGCGCCCCTATCCCATCGGGCTGCTGATCGCGGATGTGGGTCCGGTGGTGGCCAACGACGCGTACGCCCCCCCCGCTGTGTGGGACGCCTTCCGCCGGGATGCCTACCACGCGCCGAGCGTCGTGTGGGGCCGCGAGGTGAACGTGCTGCTCGCGGGCCTGGCGCTGCAGATCCGCGCCGCGGGCTCGGCCGCGGGCGCCGCAGCGGTCGATCTCCAGGATGCGTTGCGCCGCACGACCGACGCCGTGGAGCGGTCGGGCCTGCGGCACGCGGAGCTGTGGAGCTATCGGATCGAAAACGGAACGCTGTTCCCGCTGCGCTACGGCACGAGCTCGGACGTGCAGCTATGGAGTCTCACCGACCTCGCGGTGCAGTATCTCCTCAGCCGTCCAACACCATGATCAACCTGCAGGCCGTCGACATCCTCGTCATCGCCGCCTATTTCCTCGTGCTGCTCGGGATCGGGTACTGGGCGGCGCGCCGCGAGAAGAACGTCAGCGCCGACTACTTCCTCGCGAGCCGGGACGTGGGCTGGCTCGCCGTCGGTGCGAGCCTGTTCGCGTCGAACATCGGGAGCGAGCATCTCGTGGGACTCGCCGGCACCGGGGCGGCGAGCGGGCTTGCCGTGGGTCACTTCGAGTGGCTCGCCTGTTTCATGCTCCTGCTCCTGGGCTGGCTGTTCGTGCCGTTTTACCTGAGGAGCGGTGTGTACACCATGCCGGAGTTCCTGGAGCGCCGGTTCAACCCCGCCTCACGCTGGTACTTCACCTGGGTGTCCATCATCGGCTACGTGCTCACGAAGATCAGCGTCACGCTGTTCGCCGGCGGCGTCGTGATGCGAGCGGTGACGGGCCTCGATCTCTGGACCAGCGCGGCGGTCCTGATCGTCGTGACGGGCCTGTACACGATCCTGGGCGGCCTGCGAGCGGTGATCTATACGGAAGTGATGCAGGCCGTTGTGCTGATCGTCGGCTCGGCGACGCTGGCGCTCGTGGGCCTCGCAGCGGTGGGTGGGTGGTCGGGGCTCGAAGCGCGGGTACCGGCCGACTTCTTCTCCATGTGGAAACCTGCCAGCCACCCGGACTTCCCCTGGACGGGGATCGTCTTCGGGGCGCCGATCCTCGGCGTCTGGTACTGGTGCACAGACCAGCACATCGTGCAGCGGGTGCTGGCGGCCCGCACCGTGCGCGAAGCGCGGCGCGGGACCATCCTGGCCGGCTTCCTGAAGATCCTGCCGGTGTTCATCTTCGTGCTGCCGGGGATCATCGCGGCCGCCCTGTACGACGACGTCCGCGGGGCCGCCGACACCGCCTACCCGGCGCTCGTGACGCGCCTCCTCCCGGCGGGGTTCAAGGGCCTCGTGCTCGCCGGGATGCTGGCGGCGTTGATGAGCTCGCTCGCGTCCGCGTTCAACTCCTGCTCGACCCTGCTCACGTGGGACGTGTACCGCAAGCTGAGGCCGGACGCGAGCGAACAGCGCCTGGTCGCGGTGGGGCGGGCGACGACCGTGATCCTGGTCGTGCTGGGCCTGGCCTGGATCCCCGTGATGAAGTACATCTCGCCCCAGCTGTACATCTACCTGCAGAGCGTGCAGGCCTACATCGCGCCCCCGGTCGCGGCGTGTTTTCTTCTCGGAATCATGAGCCCTCGGCTGAACGGGCCGGGCGCCGTCGCCGCGCTGGCGACCGGGTTCGTGTTCGGCGCGGGACGGCTCGGGCTCGAGCTCGGGAAGGCCCATCTGCCGGGCGGCACGGTGTGGTCCTGGATCGCCGGCATCAACTTCCTCCATTTTGCAGCTCTCCTCTTCGCCGTGTGCAGCGTGGTCCTCGTCGGCGTCAGCTTCGCGACCCCGCCTCCGCCGGCCAAGCGGGTGGCGGATCTCACCTATCAGACGGTAGCCCCCGGAGCCGCGGTCCAGACAACGCCCAGAGAGCGGAACGTGAGCGTCGCGTTTTCGATCGTGCTCGCGGCCACAATCGGGGTGCTGTGGATCGTCTTCCGGTGACTTGAGGTCAAAAGGCCTGATCCCAGCGCACCGACAGCCGAATCGCCGAGCCGATGAGCCCGACCATACTGTAGGTCTGCACGAAGTTGCCCCACTGCTCGCGCGTCCGGGGGTCGATGTGCTCGGCCAACAGGCCGTGCCGGTTGCGGCAGGCGAGCACGTTCTCGAACAGCGCGCGCGCCTGGTCCCGTTTCCCGAGGGCGGCGAGCGCGTTGATGTACCAGAAGGTGCACACCAGGAACGCGTTGTCGGGCTTGCCGAAATCGTCCGCTTCGACATAGCGAAAGACGAAGTCGCCGCGGCGCAATTCGCGCTCGATCGCGTACACGGTGCCGGCGAAGCGGGGGTCGTCTTCCGGCAGGAAGCCCAGCTCGCCCAGGCGCAGCAGGCTGGCGTCGAGCGTATCGCCATCCATCGTGGCGACGAAGCTGCCCCGCTCGGCGTTCCAGCACCGCTCGCAGATGACCTGGTGGATCCGGGCCGCCTGGCCGCGCCAATGGGCGGCGCGGTCGGTGAGCCCCAAGTGCGCGGCGATTCGGGCCAGCCGGTCGCATCCGGCCCAGCACATCAGGCTGGAGAAGGTGTGCACGCGGGCCACGCCGCGCAGCTCCCAGATGCCGGCGTCCGGCTGGTCGAACAGCGTGGCCGCGCGGTCGCCGAGCGCTTCGAGGCGGCGGAACAGGACCTCGTCCCCGCGCCGGACCAGCCGCCGGTCGAAGAACACGTGGGTCGCCGCCAGGATGGCCGCGCCGTACACGTCGTGCTGCACCTGCTCGCGCGCCTGATTGCCGATCCGGACCGGGCCCATGCCGCGATAGCCGGGCAGGGCGTCGATCTCCTGCTCTTCGACGACCGGGCGTCCGCTGATGCCATACACGGGCTGCAGGCGGCCGCCTTCCGCGCCGGCGACGATGTTGAGGATGTACGCGAGGTAGCGCTCCATCGTCCGCGTGACGCCGAGCCGGTTGAGGGCGTTCACCACGAAGTACGCGTCACGCAACCAGCAAAAGCGGTAGTCCCAGTTCCGCTCGCTGTCCGGCGCCTCGGGAATCGACGTCGTCATCGCCGCGACGATCGCCCCCGAGTCCTCGTAGACATTGAGCTTCAGCGTGATGGCCGCACGGATCACCGCGTCCTGCCACTCGAAGGGGATGGCGAGCGCGCGCACCCATTCCCGCCAGTACGCCGCGGTCTCCTCGAAGAAGCGGCTCCCCACTTCCGCCACGGCGCCCTGGACCGTCTCGTCCGGCCCGAGCAGCAGGGTGACGGCGTCCTCCAGAAAGAAGGGATTCTCCTCCACGATCGCGCTGATGGACGCGTCCGTGGTGAGCCGCAGCACGAGATCCGTGCCGACGTAGCGGATGTGGTTCGAGCCGCAGGTGAGGTCCGCGCGCTGGCGGCCGTAGTGGTGCGCGGGGCGGACCCGCACGCGCAGGCGCGGGTTGCCGGCGACCCGCTTGATCTGCCGCACCAGCATCATGGGACAAAACATGCGGCCGTACTGGCGGAAGCGCGGCGCGAAGTCCGTGACCTCGATGCATCCGCCGCTGCGGTCGTGCAGACGGGTGACGAGGATGGGCGTGTTGAGCAGGTACTCCTGCTCCTGCTTCGCGACATCGATCAGCTCCACGCCGAGAAAACCGAAATCCTGGTCGCCGGCACGCTCTCGCAGCAGGGAGCAAAACACCGGATCGCCGTCGAAGCGCGGAAAGCAGCCCCACACGACCTCGCCCGCCGGGTTCACCAGGACGCCGATCGTCCCGTTGCCGACCAGGCCGAGATCCAGGGACGTCACGGGGTGGTCTCCACGTGTCGGCCGCCGCCGCGGCTCGGCGTCGCCAGGACGCGAGCCAACCAGGCCCGCACGGCCCGGACGTCGCGCAGACGCCAGCGCGCGACCGTCCGGCCCGGGCCGACCTTGACCGAGTGGCCGTGCAAGCGGTTCACGGTTGCGAAGCCGTGCTCGTCGGTGATGTCGTCGCCGACGAACACGGGCGTGCGCCCGCGGAACGGGTCCTCCTGCATGAACTCGAGCACGGCCACCCCCTTGTCCTTGCCCGCGGGTTTCATCTCGACCACCCGCTTGCCCGTCTGGACGCAATACTGCGCGCCCAATCCGGCCAGGAGCGATCGCACCAGCCGATGGGCGTAGCCCGCCAGCCGCGGCGCCCGACGGTAGTGCAGCGCCAACGAGAGACCCTTGTCTTCGAGCAGCAGTCCGCGATGCCGCTCCACGGCTGCGGCGAGCCGCGCGCGCACGCCATCGAGCCGCCGGGCTGGAAACGCGTGGCGAGAGATTCCCCCGGAGGCGTCGCGGCGCTCGATGCCGTGCTGTCCGGCCACGGGCAGGTGAATGCCGGGTAGCAGGGTGTCGATGTCCGCGATCGAGCGACCGCTGATGAAGGCCACCGCCCCGCCGGCGGACCGATACAGCCCCCCGATGAGCTGCCACAGGTCGGGATGGAGGCGCGCGCCGGCCGGCGAGTCGGCGATGTCGACGAGGGTTCCGTCGATGTCGAAGAAATAAGCCCAGTCGGGCTTGCCATCGCTCGGCCGCGTCATTTATGAAATGAGTCGCCGCCCGTCAGCAGTTCTGCTGCGTCCGCGCAACACACGCTGCGCGCCAGCCAGTCGCTCCATTTTGAGGCCATCGTTCACTCCTTAAACGTTTCTCCGCCGTTTCAAGCTGGGGCGCTCCCCCGTGGCGGCCCGTGTGACCAGCAGGTCGGTGACCACGCGCACACGCCGCCTTTGGTACGGGGCTTGCTCTAAACGGCGCTCTAAGCGGCTCACCTCAACGCCCGGGTGGCCCCACGTGCCACGACCGAAGATCGCATACATCGCGCACCTGCGGTATCTCCGGCAGGAGAGGCCCGGCGCCCCGACCCGGGTGTCGCGCCCGCCGGGCGCGCCTGCTCCTCGATGTCACCGCCCTGCGAGCGCGCGTTCCCCCCCGGCCGAAGGCCGTCCAGTTCACCACTCCTCCAGGGCGACGCGAGCTGAGAGCGAAGGACCCG
>WNFU01007377.1_pt1 | contig 19428 bp, 25 predicted proteins | sample 5400121 | NCBI WGS metagenome assembly WNFU01 (sample SAMN13153360, study PRJNA577476) | soil metagenome | isolation source: 100 cm soil or saprolite under grassland replicate 1 | place: USA:California | collected 2016-06-15 | reverse complement strand
CCTCACACCCAGTAATTCACCCACTGCCAAATCGAACCATAGTAAATTTGTCAGTTTTCATTTTGAGCAGGATGTTGTCACGTCGGCTTGCACGTCGGCAGCCATGGTAACAGTGTGCTTCTGAGTTAACACAAATTAAATTTCCATCGTTCATGGATGTTGTGAACAATGCAAAGATGCCTCTGCTAAACACAAGGAATATTTTGCATTGGATGGTCCATCGTATGTCGAGGGTGACACTTTCATCCGGACTCAGCCAGGAGAGGTTGACGTGCCTGGGGACCGGCGGAAGAAGCCGTAGAAAACTGCCTTCGGGAAGGAAGTATGTTAAAAGAGTGCATGTGGGCGTGGTGAGGGGGAGGCGGGTGGGGGAGAAGATTTGTGCTGGGTTGGCTGGGTCACAACCTGAAGAGGAGGGACGATGGGTGTAGAAGTGGAATCGCCCATGTGGATGTCGAGATCCTCAACAAACGGTGATTGAACTTTGCTTGCTACAACTTCATCATCGTCCTCCACGACTGAACCCCGCTCCTTCCTTGCACTGCTAGCATCTTCCTCCTCTTCGATTCCCATGAAATATGCTATTCTCCTCTTCTTCGTCCTGCGTCAGAACCTGGGGGGCTTATTCACTGCCTGGACTTCATCCACTGGCTTTTCAATCGCGCCTTCCTCAGGTTCCCTGTCGAATCCAACCATTAGATCCTCTTCGCATACGCCTTGGGCCATCAATAAGTCCCTCGGGCGAATCGACAGCAACTTGTCTTGGACCTCAAGTTCAGTCTTGAGTTCTGCCTTGGCCTTCTCCTTCTGCTTGGGCTTCGAGTCCGAAGCACTAGGAATAGGAGAAAGCGGGCGGAGGATAGGCGGGGGTGTAGACCTTGGTGATTGAGACGGCGAATGGTACGGCGGCCTTGGGGTAATATAGTCTACTGCAACATCAGGCTCTAGTGCATCGAGATCGTCTTCGACAAGAGGAAAGGCTCCAAAACTATGGTCGTGATACTTAAGTTTTCCCATCACCTTGGCCTACAGCCGATGCAATCGACCTCTCGAATTGGTATTTGTCCTCTAGGATAACAGCATCCACATGAAGGTTGGGCGAAGTAGGAGGCGAGGACTGAGGACCGAGGGGCCTCCTTTTCGTCCTGAGGTAAGGGTTCTTGCTTTGCCTCGCATGTAGAGTCTTTTCGTCGCCTCATTTCCAAACCATAAACAATAGTACGGTATAGATAGAGAAGGACTCGGAGTTCCGAAGGAGTCCTCTTGTAGGATGAAGGACCGGCGAAAGACGACAATGGCGTAGATGCGGAAGTTTGAGGGCTGGGAATCGAGGCCTTGTGTGTCCTCGGTGAAGGCAGCATTGTGGCGGTCACTGGTGGTTGTTCCTCCTTGCCTTGAATGTCCACAAGAAGTTGCTCTTCAGCGTCCTTCTTGTCCTTGGTATTCATAGGAGAATATGGAGGTGGCAAGGTCGAGTAGGCAGGAGGGGCACTCTGATCTGGACTTGTGGGGGCCTTCCAATGTTGGCCACAATTAGCTTGATCATGTGGCTCGGGTGAAGGAGAGTCGGGTCTTGGTGGCATCGCCGGCTTCGACAACGAGGCGGTCGGCGACGTTGGGATCTCGAGAGCGACGATGGTGCATGGGTGGGGCTATGACCCTACTCCTAGGATCGGACGCTGGGAGAGTGGAGAGATTTTCTCCATGAGTTCATCTAGTTTCCGGCTCCAAAGGGGGGCGAAACATCAAATGAACTTGGAGGCGAGCCCATCAGAGTCATACGAGAAAGGGCGTGAGATTTTGGAGGGATTGGAAGCGGCCGCGACGAAACCGCAAGAAGCAGAGACGGCTCAGGCGACAACATTGGGGATTGTTAATCCTACGTGTCAAAATTGAGGCAAATGAGGAAGCTGGTGGCCGATCCCAAACCTACAGCGTCGAAATCGAGGAGAATCAGAAGGCAGAGGGCAACCCTCTACTGTTGGCGCTGAAGCGAGAGGGAAAGAAGGGGTTGCCCTCCCGCCAATGTCGAAATTGGAGCAAACGAGGGAATGACCGAATGCCAGCGTAGAAAATGAGGATGCTGGTGTGGGATCCCAACCCTACAGCGTCGAAATCGAGGAGAATGGGAAGATAGGCTGATGGCGCCGAAACGAGAGGGAAAAAAGAGGCAGTAGGGGATTTCTCTCCTGCCGGTGTCGAAAACGAGGTCGACAAGCGAAGGTAGGCTGTCGGCGCCGAAACGAGAGGGAAAGAAGAGGCGGTGGGGGATTTCTCTTCTATCGGCGTCAAAAATGAGGTCGACAAGCAAAGGTAGGCTTACGAGAGGGAAAGAAGAGGCGGTGGGGGATTTCTCTCCTGCCGGCGTCGAAAACGAGGTTGACAAGCAAAGGTAGGTTGTCGGCGCCGAAACGAGTGGGAAAGAAGAGGCAATAGGGCATTTCTCTCCTGCCGGCGTCGAAAATGAGGTCGACAAGGGAATGCCTTCATGCCGGCGTCAAAATGAAGGGTGATTCCCTTCTGCCAAGGAGAACGAGGGCATCCCTCCACCCTATGGCGTCAAACGAGAGGGAAAGAAGAGGGAGGCGACTGCCCTCCTGCTGCCGGTTTCGAGATAATAAGGGAATATCCACTTGCCAGCATCGAAACGGAGGAGAACGATGCCCAACCCTTCTGGCAAGAGAACGAGAAGGCGGCTCTACTTCTGGCATCGAAACGAGGAGGGGAGAAGAGGCGGGAGGGGGCTACTCTCCTGCCAGTGTCGAAACTGAGGAGAACGAGAAAGCGGGAATGGGATCCCCTCGGGCCAGAGTCGAAAATGAGGGGATGGCCTCCTGCCGAATTGATTTGTCAGTTATATGAAATGAAAAAGAAACAACGGCACACCTCTGCATGTCTGTCCTGCCCTGCCTCCCCGACCCTCTGATACTGCTCATGACCAGTTTGACTGGTCCTAACCCTACGCGCTGACCAGAAAAGAGTCGAAACAAGCCTTCGCGCCCGTTTCGAGGGTGGCAGTCGGTGCAGAGAGGAGGTGTCACACCTTGTAACACCTCTTCGGGTACCTACCGGCAAGTAAACAGTGAATTGTGAGAGGACAAACGGATGGTTTTACTGGGTGCAAGCTACAAAAGAAGCGGCCCAATTTGGGCTTCAGTTAGATCTTAAAACCGTAAAATGGCTAGCTTACCTAGCTTCCAGAATTGCAAGCTGTAGCGTGCCTTTGGTGAATCGTGAATTGTGAAACATCATCTAGCCGTACAGCATTCATGTGGTTTGAACTGCAAGAGAGCTCCTGAAATCACACCAAAACCTAGGGGGGCCGACTGTGTGTGACAAGCTTAGATGGGGATTTGCGAACTGGTATGGTAGTAAAAAGCCGGTGGTGTAAATGGGAGCATGGATGTGACAGCAATACATGGAGATTATAATGTACAGAAGCAAAGGGGAGGTTAGGAAGTCGGGGTCTGGGCTATAGATACAAGTCCTTTGATGGCGGCGTCTGGTCTATGCCAGTCGGAGTGCAAATTATGGTGTTCCTATATCTTCGTCATTCCCCAGTCTTGCACGTTTTGTGCTGCTGGTAGCCACTGATCCAATGCCGATGCCTCTTGCCTCCAAAACTTCCTGAGCCACCTTAGCCGCTCCATTGGTGGATTTTTTGGTCTTGGTCCGGGTTCTGCGAACGGTTCCAAAGGCATGAGCCTTGATCACCGCAACTGTGCATGACAATTGAGAGGATGCAGGGGAAGGGGATCGGTGATATGGATGCAAGGCGTCCCGTTGGTGCCGTCGCCCCTGAAGTCGTAGGGCTTCATTAAGCACTGGTTCCGAATTGTGATGTTCGCCAATGGGCAGGTCAGATCTGCGCGTGAGCCGATACCCACCCAGATCGTTAGGCTGGCCAGTTAGAGAGATGTTGGCTAATCCTCCATGAAGTTGAATGTTTGGCAACTGAGGAAGGGATGGATTTCGGTCATCAAAATCAGCACGTTCATGTGAAGTAGATGGATTCTGAAATGAAATGGGATACAATGTCAGGGGAAGTGACGTTGCTGAGCTTGTTGATGTCGTCGGCGACGTTAAATGACTGTTTGGGATGACGTCGGTGACGTTTGAATATCGGGTCCCATTGGGGAAGACATCCGGTGCATGATTGAGGGTATTGTCCAATTCTCCTTTATGTTCATCATGGTAAGGACCAGAAAATGAACCGAGGGCTGCTGACGAAGGCAAGGAATGTGGCTCCATACATGGAGATTGGGATTGGCTTACTCGCTTGCCGCTGTTCAAGCCCGGCAATCTGGACATGGGTAACCGCGCGTTGTGTGAAGAGTCGCTGGTTGCATATGGATAAGCTGTGTATTTTCCGCCACGAACAGGCAACGATTCAGAAAATCCATCAGAGTCGTCCTGGTTTGGGAATGCTACAAGGGTTGGCCGGTTGATAAAGTTACCAGGATCATTGTATGCCGGACAAGCGGATGGATAGGAAAAACTCTCTGTGTAGGGCTCTTGTTGTGGGAGGAGACCTGTTGTAGTGTGTCCCAAATACAGAGAAGTTGGCGGCAATACATTATCGGGGACCTGTGATGGTTTTCTTGATTGAACAAAGGACCTCTCGCGCTCTCTATTCTTGTAACGTAGACAGGCTACTTCTTGTCGGAGTTCCATGTTCTCGCGGCGTATATCTCTGGATGCCTCTTGGAGTTGTAGGACAATAGACTCCAAGCTCGTTACTGGAAAGGTGTCAATGCGAGGTGGTAAAGCGAGAACGTGGAATACCTGTTTCCTCGAGGGTTGAGATGTAGTTCTGTCGTCTGGCCCTGAAAGCAGCTTGGGAATTTGCATTCTTTTTCTTACAAAGCAGATTAGGATTCCCAAGCTCTTGTGGAGCTTTTGACGACCCGGTAGATGCAGGTGGAGAGGCTGAGGTAGATTTGGGCATGGGAGGCAAAAGATGAAAAGGGTTAGAAAAAGAATCGGAATCAGCCCGGGGGGAGACACGAGGACAGGGCCATCCGCGTTGCTCTGGTTAGGCAATGTTATCGTTTGGGTGCGGCGCTCACACTCAGCAAGGCTGAAGACAAAGGTCATGGTCACACGTCACATTCCTCTCTTCCTCTGCCCGCCGTTCCCCTCTTTCTTATGCTCTGTTGATGAACCTGTCGTGCTTTTCTTGTCGACCCTGGTCCCGGTCACTCTGCAAACATTACCAAGAGGTCTTTCAGAACAAACATGCCCACCAAAAGGTTGTCATTCCTGTGGTAGCATGAAGCAGCTCATATTTATGACCTGAAGCATCGGAACCATCCCATCACACTTCGGCAACTCTACAACACATTCGCAAGGCAACTCTACAACACATTCGCAAGGTTCGAGATCAGGTGTATCTGTTTTTTTGACAGTAGGAGACTTGTTACTGGAGGTGAGGACATTGTCAATATAAGCGCATCGATCTTCTTCCTCCGAATAGAGAACTGACAGATATACCTCGTAGTTGGCGTAATCCCTCCCACTTTCACACAGGCTTGTTAACTGGTGCCCCGACCAGGAACAAGACAGTGACAATATGCTGGCCAAGCGACATCAACAACGATGTGGTCTTCTCGCTTGTTTGAACATGCCAGCTGCATCAGCTACCACAACACCCCCATCTCACAGCCACAGCACGAATATTGACAGGCTGGTCCTTCAACCTCGACTAATTCCAAGTCAAGTCTATCTTTCAACCGTTCTCTCGAGGTATCATCGGAGAACTTGGTTTCTCAACGACAACAAAGCAAACTCGCGCCCAAATCCGAGGCATCCGATCAACTGCACAAGAAACTTGTCCCAAAGAAATCAAAGCTCATTATCGTCGGGATCAGGAGGGCTCAAATAGACTGGTGACCGGCCCCTCTATGAGGTGACGTGCGTTGCAGCCCTCGAAGCGAGAACAGAGGTTCGTCCATCGTTGCTTTGCAACAAACCTCTGCGCAGTGTTCTCTGGCTGGTCACGAGTCTAGGGCTCAAAGTGTAATTATAATATGGCTGCGATTCAGTCTTTCTTTACGAGTGCTGTAAATTATCTGAATGTCCAAGCAGAAAAAAAGGAATGAAACACCCTATTTGTTGTATGTGACTTACGGCCGGATTGAACTACAAATGAAAAGGTATAGGAAGTGATAATTTGAATAGGTCCAGAAGCTATCGAGTTCTCAAATAGAAATGACTGAAGTCAACCCTTTATCCCTACTACTCACTCCGCAAATCTCGCCATTCAGCTTCCTCCAAAACTGGACAATTCCCGATTTCACCACGTCCCAAATAGACAAGTCATATCTCGACAACGTAATGGTAACCCGCTTTCCTTGACTGGCGTCTATTGCTACTTCTATTACTTCTCGGTTTCGTTAACGAACCCGTCTATTGCTACTTCTATTACTTCTCGGGTTCGCTAACGAACCCGAACGTAAATAGTAACAGATTTTTGTGGTTGACTCGAGCTCACATAGGTCGTATGTACTTGAAGTAAAGGTATGACGACAAGAGTTCCATGATTAGTCCGATAATCCTCAAAGGACAATCTCCGAAATTACAATAGAGTAGGGGGAACGAGTGATCAAAGGAGGGTCTGCTCTTCGGCCAACAAGAGCACTGCAGGACGCTGGAGGCGCGGTGCAGGGATCAACTCAAGAGTAGAGATACGTACAAGTTGGAATGGGAACATGCTTGCTAGCGGTGTCTGACGGATTAGCCCAGCCGTTACCTGTGTTGATGAATGACTTGACGGTGAACGCAGGAGCAGGCAATGTCGGGATGGCGCCAGTGGGTGTTTAGACAGACTGAACCGGCCTGACTAATGGTCATAGGTGGCCATGAGTAGCTGGATGAGACAGAGGGTGGTATATCAATACCAGTGCCACCAGTTAGCCACGACCTGAGCGGTGGGGTCCATGAGTTGGAATTGCCACAAACGCCGACGGCATCACGAGGTTTCGTCGGCATCCATCCATTCTGTAGGCCAAGTTGATATGACCATGCAGGGGCTTCGACTTTACCAGATGTGCTGGAATTGCCGATCTTCCATGTCCAGAAGAAGTAATTCTGTAGGGCACGGTTCAATAACTAAAGGAGCACGAAACAGATCCTAGAACATACCTGCAGTGCATCCATGCTGGACAGAGCCAGCTGACGGATGTTGGATTTCATCGTCGCGTCATAACTCTCGTAGTCGTTCCATGGCGTGCAGCTCCCCACACGAGCCCCGCCTCCATATGTTCTGTCGTACCGTGAGCCAGAGCCAATGCCGTTCAAGTACAAAGCACCACCATTGACGGCATTGCTGAATTCTCCAGCGGTCGTTAGGCCGAAGGCACCCATCGTAGCGTTGACTTCGCCAGCCCACGTGCAAGGGGTATTAGCAAATGTCGACATGGATGAATCGGATGGGGTCCCAAATGCCATGTAAGGGTGTGTATCGAGTGCGATACGATCAGCATCAGGGAATGTATCCACTCTGAGCAGGAGAGGAAACCATCGTGGATCGAGATAAAAGGACCATTCCCGACACCTGTCCCTCCTGCATTGCGGACGGGGTATTTTTGTAGTGCTCAGAAGGTTGATTCAAAAGGTGTTTGAGATCTAGTCGTGGTGAGTCTCCAGTAGTTGTTTGTTGTCTTGAACAATGCTAAAAAACGGAATATCAGCCTGGAGGAATTAAGAAACGGGAAAGGGGAATCATACCTCCAAGAACAACCTAAACGCATTATTCGACTCGAGTTCCTCCTTCAACCTCTTCTGCGACACCGGAAGATGTCCAATATAGGTCGGATACGCATATCTGAATTCTGATGCAGCCTCCAGGAACAAATCGCTGACACGTTGAATCACGGGGCCCTCTTCACGTTGATGGACATACAAAACTTCGCAAGATGTTCCCAAAGATGTTGTCAATAAGGTCGTCGAGCTGGTCGGGGGGCATGATCGGAGGGTCTGACATGTGGGGAGGCTTGATGAAGAGGAATTCAATAAGGTCTAAATCTTGTTCTTCTCTTGAGATCAGTTTGTGGATGATTCTAACGAGGATGTGAGGATTGAGGGATGAGGACAATATGAAAATATGTGTACGTTTGTCTGTTGATGTCTGCCGGTGTTAAGGTAGACAAAACGACTGGATCTATCGAGTGTGACCATTCCTCCGCTCTTGGCGACGATGGTGCATCTGTCGGGGGTGGCAGAACATGCAGAATTTGGTTTCTCTAAAATGAAAAAAAGTCCTTCAGTGCCTGCATTATCGTCTGTAGACAAGAGAACATACCTTTCGTGGACACGTGTACGAATAACAGACAATACCCTCCCCACAGCTGGCAGAATAACATCTCGTCAACATGGTCATAATACCAGTAGGCAATTCCGCGCTCTCCACTACACGTTCCGAACCCTCTTCTCCAAAGAAAGTGTAGACGTCCTCAACTCCATCTTGAAGTTCCCAATTGCCCAATCGACATCCACGAAAAACAATTGATTTTGCAGCACCCTCGCAATCTGTAAGCCGACACGTCGATCTCTTGTGGATATGTTGTGATTTAAAGCGAGTTCGCGTTGGATTTGGGATTGAATAGCAGACTTTTAAAGGAAACGTGATCAACATAAGGGTCATTAAGTGAGAAAAAAAAGAAAAGGGCATACAACAATATCTTTCCCAGTGAAAGAATTAGGGTAAGGAATACATCCTTTTACATGTGCACCTCTTGGAACTTTATCCCTCAACTGCATAGCAATATTACTCAACGAGACATTCACGAATCTCGACTCTTCCTCCTCCCAATTGGGTCGGTTCCGGTATGTCAAGAGGCTCGTTGTCAAAGTCCGCTATTTGTCGCAGCATCTCCGTCGGTCGACGTAGGGTAGCAGGAGGGGTAGCGGAGGGTGCAACAGTGTCTCTTCCGTCAAGTTTGGATTTTCGATCGCTGTACAGGTAGGCGTATTCATCCCAGTTTTCTGAGTGGGCTGGAGGGGGAGGATTGCTTGGAGAGGCATCGTCGTATTGTGCATATGGATCTACTTTGGAAGAAGATGCATAAAGGACTTCCTCGAGCTGTGGGACTCGGTCAGCGTATATCCATGACCAATAACACAAAAAACTCACGGGGAGGTAACTGTGTAGAATCGTCGTAAGGATTCATAGAGCCAATGTTTGTTAGGTATGGGATTTTCGGAGGGAGGGAGGTAGGACAGGAGTAGTTGCCACTGGAGAGTAAGAGTCTTGAGTTTGCTGCGGTTGCAGATAATTGAGATCATCAACATCTTGGTCGTAGGGATTATAGGAAGGCAGATATGTCTGTGTGTATGGTTTGAGGTCGCTGTCCGAGTAAACAGCGGAGCCTGGAGATGGCATTGGGAGGACTGAGACAGGTGATTTTGTGGTTCCATCGAATGTGACAGCAGTAGCAACAGTGGTATAGCTCGAGTTTCGAGATGGGTCCTGTGGTACAGATATGAAGATTTTACTCCGTTGGGTTCCTGGAGTAAGCGCCTATTTTGACTTGAAGGATCTTGCAGAGGTAGGCCAAGTCCAGAAGGTGGACGCCTCACAAATGTGGACAGGGTGACCGTCGAAAAAACTTGATGAACAATAAGGGCATTAAATCTCCATAGCGAGTCGCTTGTTAAGACTGGCCCGAAGATGAATCATGTATGGAGACCAGGTGTTCGGATGTAGGAAGATTGTTGGGTGGCGGTGGTGTTTGAGGTGTTGATCGAAAATCGATAGGCCATGTAACCCTAACCCATGCTCGTGTTTGCGATCAAGACTAGGAAACACTCACTTTATGTGCAACCAGCAGGACTCTTCATGCCACAGATCGCTCCTCCTGTTCTCAGTGCAGCAGCACAGGTCTCTCTTGGCCCATTCCAGGCACCTGCTGATCCGCCATCTGAAGGAGATCATCTTAGGGCGATCCTACTGAAGCACGACCTCATAATCAATTATAGTACGTCTTCAGCACTTCAGTTCCCTTGGACATAAGTACGTAGGGTTGTCATAAATATGCTTTCTAGACCTGGGGAAAGCATCTAACAGAGATCTTCTGGATGGCTCCAAATACTCCACTCTGATGGCCCTGCTTGCTGGTACGCATACCAATACCCAGAGAATATTTCATTCTGGGCTAACGTTTGTTCTCAGCGGAACGACAGGAGAATGCACCAGCGTGGTTCAATGCCGCAGCAAATCAACTTCGAGAAGATATCAGAGAAGATATTCGCGCCTCAGAGGACAATATAAGAGATGAGATACAAACACTATCCCTCCAGCTCGGTCGTGTTTCTCGAGTTGCCTCCATCGTATGTTCTGCAACTTTGATAATCTATAGCCTTCTTACTTTCGAACCTAGATGCACAATGAGTCACGAGGATTCGGAGAGGGTGAAAGGTTCGAAGTTGTGTACTTTCCTGACAGTACTGATCCAACTGGTGATGACCCCCGGACGTCTGCCTTCAATCCCGCTCATCGCAATGTATCGGAAGACACCTATGGTGATTGGAAACCACACGGTAGAAATCGAAATCTGGATTGTTGATTCCATTTCGAACTACATGTATCTTGTCGCCAACGGCCATCACTCCACGCCTGCTCATTGGTCTTGCCAAGCTGTGGTTCAGCCAAGCAGGCTTTGTAGTCCTTCAAAATGGTGTATTCTTTTTGGACAGCTTCGGAGATCTTGATGACTTTCTTCTCTTGTTTACTGAAGCCTTTTAGACATCCAGCCTTGTGCAACCTAGCGCACCTAAGACGTTCTCGCATAACTCTATTGCTTTCCGGGTCCAAAAGTAATCTGAAGCTTCTATGCTACCGAATGCGCACTGCATTCGGCTGCGCAATGCTCTTAGGTAGTTTTCCGTACTTCAAAGCAGGAAGTCTATCCTGCGTATCATCCGAAACGTCCAACATTTGTGCTCGTTATTCCATGGCATCTCAATGCTGTTTCACCTCCTGATGCAACTTCCTTCGTATCGCCCTACAACTCAGTACCGGTCCCATTCTCCACATCCCAAAACTTCACGGGGCTGACTGAAAGCACTGGGTTGGATAGTGATTCTGTATGGAGAAGAATGGTACCGTCATTTCTTAAATGTTTCTGATACCCCTAAACACTGCATTGTTTCCCTCCGTTCCTATTGCCTATGATGACTGTGTGCAATATTGGATACCAGATTTGCATCATAGATGTGATATATACATTTTCACGACTTTCTATGTATCCCTGGATTACCTTAATCTCAGTTACCACACTTTCTAAGTTTCGACATACCTGTCTTATATTTACATAAATCTATGAATGCGCTGTATTTCTTCAGCTCCAGCAATAATTAAGATATATAAAAAAAGATCAAGTTTCGGTGTAAAAGTGTGTCATCGTCAATTACGCGAATCTCCATTGTTTTCAGTTTCTGTCGTCGAAACTCGTCTGAGCAGGTTCGACGAGTCCATCTAACCACACAGATTACATCCAGTGGATCAGTGACAAACAGGTCCGTCCGTACCATGCCACCTCATGTATGAAAAGGTTAGATTAATAGTGAGTTGCTTGTTGAGACTGCGAGGTGATCGCAGCCTGTACAGGAAATGGCGATGATGTGGATCCTACATGTGTAAACCCTTCGCGGAAATAGTCGAGTCAAAAATAATTCCACCACTCGAGTAACAAGCTAACGATAACCAGAATACGGTATGAATTGAGTGATAGAATGTAACATCTAAAACGAAAGACCATCAGAGGCAGCAACGTAATCTCACCAATTATTCACGTACTAGTCAGAGTAGCAAGGATACCACTGGTAATTCCAAGATCCTCTTCTATAGCATTCAAGAACCCATCTCGACCCCTCACTTCACGAATCTTACCCCGGTCACTTACATGGACAAGGCATATGCACCACTTCCCCCCGTAATAGACATTAGAGGTGATAACATTGTCGTCAAGGGTCTCCATGTGGTAAGTGCTGGCTGTGCCAACGAGAGCCCGAAGGTCGGCGATCTGCCCTATGGCAACCATGGGGTACTTCTCTTGAAAAATCTTTCTATGAAGCTCTGTAATGATGTGGCCATAAACGCATGGCCGATGCATTCCAGGAGGAGCGGGCCTGGATAATGCGTGAGGTCTTGATAAACGATGCTTATAGATATAATAACGCACGGAAACTTTGGATTCAATCCTTCCAGCGACATGATGGTGGCACGAAACCAGAATTCAAACTCCGCCATGGGCGTAAACTGTTGAACCTGAAAGAAAAGCCACTCAATGTCAAGCGGTGTAATTTTCGTAGTTTGTTAACATCTTTAGTGCAGTTTATTGATCATAACGCGTAGCCATTCAAAAATGCCCAGGATGAGCGCCTTTACCGTCTTCACAAGCTCTATGCTGAGAGCTATGGTACAAACACACGAAATCTCGAAGCGCCATGGAAGCCCGTGATTGCTTCGATTCTAGAGGCGATACTCAGGCAGATTTTCGAGAAACACCCTTCAATTTACTTAACTGTTCAGCAGGAACAGCCTATCCCACCTCTTGCCCTTGTGGCTGCTGCTCAAAATGCGAACGAAACAATGACAACCCCGAAACACAAGGGCACTCTATCCTGACATCTCCGTCCTTCGCTACGTTCTGGATCACCCGACTTTACCGCAGAGCATGAACGACTCAAACTTACACTACCTCGTATGTGCAGAGCTTAAGTGCTCCATCAGGCGCCAATTCATCGTGGAGGGTATCGACGATAAGAGCCCTGGTTGGGGGATGCTGTCAAATTATCTTCGGAGGGCTTGCATACAGGCAACAAGGCAAGCTTACGTTGCCATTCAAAGAACCGAGGCAGCAAGGGGAAGTAGGGGAATCATCCTCATCGCGGCCTCTGGGCCATTCTGGATGTGGTGTCAAGCAAGCTATGCCGCTGTTAAAGCTTCCTTCCGCAAGCCACTGCAGTATATTCTGGATGACGCCCAGGACGAGCGCGATGCAGATGACGACAACGAAGTAGTTGACGACGATGCCAGCGACTCTGATAAACCATCCAGTTCGTCGTCGATCAAAGTTTTACGGATCCCTTTGACAATAAAGGGATGACTTCGTCATCACAGCCTTGCTGTCTGAGGCATTTATGTGATCGCACTTCATGTTCTCACAAATGTATGTATGAATACTTATAACTTTTTAGTTGCTTTTTAGCAGTCGACTTGAAAGGAAAACACTCCATTAGGTCTGGAAAACACGAATCCCATTTGGAACACCACGACGTCAGAGCTGCTGATTTCCTACTTCTATTCTTTGCCAGTTTGAGGAGCTGACCTGACAATGTATATGGATATGTGGTCATTTGAGTGCCCTACGTTCTCTGAGTCTTTCCGGTTTCATTTTATTACAGTTTGTCAATCACCTTTGCATTCATCACGGTAACCTGTATATGAGACTAGTAAACCTTGCAGATTAATAATAATAACTTTAACTTTAAGTTGAGCCCGTTTTTACTCAGCCACTTGGGCTGACTAGAGCTGGGTAAGAAAAGACAGGCTTCATTAGGCGTGACAGGCCTAGGGCGAGGGCAAAGATGAATATGGGCTTGGAAAGGATGTTGGAGAGGGTTTGGAAGGTCGTGGAAGAACAGTTTATGCATATGGCGGAGCGGTTCGTCTTCATTCCTCGTCTTCCTCGCTGTCCCCCTTATCTTCATCCCACAACACGTCGTTATTCTTTGAATCAAACACCACCTTCATATCAACCTCTTCCCATTCCCGAGGGCCGTCCAGGCATATCGAATCTTGTCGAGACAGTGACCGAGAACACAGTGGCGTATTGGGAGCATCGCACTCAAAGGACGGGAGTTGCACTCGGTAACATTGGCCTTGGAACTCGGCCCTGGTTCTGGTGCATTCTCCAGCATGCGAAGAATCTGTTGTAATTTCTCATTCACAGCTTCTTGCTCCCTCTTTCTCGCCTCCTGTTCCGCTGCCCATTCTTCCGCCTTCCATTTTTCGTCAGCTGCGACTCATTGCTAGCGCTTCGTCCCGTAATATCTGTTCTTCAAGTTCGTCAGCGTCGTCCTCTGTATCAGATGGCACAGCAGGAAGAGGGCGGTTGGATTCATCATGCTGAGACACGGCGGCCTGCTCGCTAAGACGATTCTTGTGATCTTCCATCATATTCTTGATCAATCTGAGGATCTCGTAAGACTGGAGATGTGCAGAAACCTGCAAATGTGTTTGAGGGAGCACCGCACAAGATGTAACAGAGACCTTACCTCGAATCGACTCATGGCCTGGTCCAATCTTTCGCAAAACTCTTTGATTTTATTGCCATAGTGTTCATGACATGAATCAACTGTGTTCTGTCTACTCGAGTTTGAGCAAAATTCCTGATCATCTGCAGAGTGCTAGATAGCGATGATCAGTAACTCTCCTTCCAACCGCCAATGAGGCAGACGTACGACAAAAACATGTCGACCGAATCCTTAAGTCTGGTCCCGGCATCGGGATCTTCTGACTTTTCACGGTAATTGAAACCGACGATGGTGAGAGTGGCAGCGTCTTTGCATAGCCTCCAAAAATCAGCCTTGTTGTCCTTGACGGTCTGATGAACAAAACGTAAGAAGATTGATCATGATAGCAAACACCAAACACCGACCTGCGCGATCTGGATGATGTTCAACGATGTGGCTGTGGCACTTCTGAGGTATGGTAACGGAGCAAATGCTTGAGGACGGACAGGACAACGGCGCCTCCATTAACCGTGGTTTTGAATCATGCGAAGCCGTAGCCCTCCACCTTCTTTTTCTTCTTCTTTTTCTCTCCCGATAATCCAAAATGAGGTGCCATCGATGATGAAGGAGGAGGAGAAAGGGAGACAAAGTTTCGTAGTGGCCAATTCTTGTTATACCCTTCTCGACACAGCTTTGTGTGCACGAGCGCTTGATCCGTGCGATCGACAGTGACGGGGATCCATCATAACACTACTGCTTTCTGAGTCCGCTAGCGGACTCGAGGAAAAATAGAGCTAGGACTAACCTAACCTAAGAAAACGATATTAACATAAAATCTGGGAAGGTGGCGATAGGAACTTACCTGGTATCCGGTCAACCACTGATTCCGCTGTTGCTCGTCAACAAGCTGTCCGATCCTTGAGGTTTTGCTCGCGTTTTATACATCTAATCAAAGGCGGTCAGACTGAGTACAACAACACAGAGGGAACAGGAGACATTCCACTCACAAGGTGCGACGTGGGAGGGGGTTGGCCAGCAATGGCATGGCAGAATCCAGGGAGGGAAAGATGACGTCAAAAAATGACAGGAGGGGATGCAGGAGATAGTAATGAAGCTTTATTAAGAGAGAAAACAACATTAGCACAATTTTTGAAAAGGTGGTGGCAGGAAATCACCTGGCACCCGTTCAGACACCAATTCCACTGTTGCTCGTCAACAGGCCGTCCGATCATCGAAGTTTTGCTTGCATATTAATCGTCTAATCAAGGTGGTAAAATCGGGCACAATGACAGAGGGAACGGGAGGCACTACACTCACGAGGTATGAGGCGGAAGGGGCCCTTCGCCAGCAATGGCATGGCAGAATCCAGGGAGGCAAAGATGGCCCTAACAAATGACGGGAGGGGGTGCAGGAGATGTGCAGGAGATAGTAATAGAGCTTTATTAAAAGAGAAAGTAATGTTAGCACAATTTTGAAAAAGTGGACGCAGCAACTCACATGGTACCGGTTCAACCAGTGTTCCATCACCGGACCGCGGAAGTTTTGCCAACTGCGACAAGCGTACTTTCCCCTGACATGTACGTCTCTAATCTCATTGTGTCCTCATCTGCTAATTATCTCTTAGCATGCCATTTTCCACTGACAATAGTTGGCCCGCAGGTCTGCTCAACATCTTCGAGATCTGTCGGAAAGTGAACAGCCCGCTGGAAATCGATACTACGGCCCCTATGACAAACTCATCAACTACTGCTTTGGAGATTCCTTCACTTTCTTTGTTGCACCACAGCATCCTCCCGACAACGCCACAAAGGAGTCAATCGACTTCCTCGTCTTTTTGGTCGTCTTCGATACTCTTCGCCGCCCTGTTCTAATTGCCGAAGTGAAAGACGACAGCTGGGCAGGCAACCCAGGTCTTCGTCTTGAAGCAGATGAACAGCTCCGTCGTCGGTACAACATCATGCTCAGTGACTGCCCTCTTCCCCGCCTCTGGGGCTTGAGCTTGCTTGGCACTTCAGTCCGTGTTTATTGTGGAGATGTTGCTGCCAGAGTCATCACACCACCATACCAAGCTCGGCCCCACCAAGATTTCGTTGTTCCGTCAGGATTCTTGCAAGGTGGTTGGGATCTGGATATACTTTCGCAGGAGGGGTTCAACAAAATGAAAGAGATCGTTGCGGACATCACCGCCGCCACTGCCGCATTGTAGCTGTACCACTCCTTAACTTCGTGAATTTTTGGTGCTACATAGGAATCTGTAGCGTGTGCCTCTGCACCCCCATTCTTTGTTTCTTATGGCTTCGCCTTGATATGTAAACAATCTATGCATAGAAGACAAGGTTACAATCTCTCCGTCGGTCATGTAAATAGGTATTCTTATCATCAATATGCACCATCAGTTGATTTTTTCATTTTTTTTGTGCGGTTGTCAAGAATAGCAAAGTGAGATAAAGCTACGGGTGCAATATGGTGAATTTTTATGTAATTGATTGCTCACTTCTCTGACAGTCCACGAAACGGATCATAACATCTAGGAGACCATCTCTCGCGAATTCTACGAGCCTGAGCAACTCGCACTGTGAGGTTCGCCGAACCTCGCAGACCACAGAGCAGATCACGAACGTGAGCGCACCTTCCTCACTTGCATGCAAAGTTGCAAACAGCGCATAACCTTAGGTGTTGCAGTCATGATCATCCTGATCTTCGCATTTTGCAGCACCTCCAATGCGCTGGAGTGCTTTGCACCACCCGAATTGCGAAATTCATGGGCCTCATCGATCGTAACCGACAGGAAGTTGAGCCCGAAGAAGGGTCTTCTGCACAATCGAATCGTATGTTGATGGTTTCCGCCATGGTAACTCCTTTCCCGAAGGCTTGGCAGCAGATACAAAAGGTTATACTCCTGGACAAGTGCCTGGCCGAACGATAAGTCACCAGACGGAAAAAAAGGCAATTGACAAACCGAGTGGGGAGCAAGAGTGATCTTGTTTGCGCGGGGTTGATTCGACTGAGCGAACAGACCCGAATCAGACCAAAAATCCTCTCGAAAATCCTCTCCGGTCTGATATAAGAAAAGGTCGAAGGCCTTCGGGTTAAGAAAGATTCTAATTTCTGACGCCCATTGACTCAGAACCGTTCCAGGAAGAATGACTAAATGGGAGGCATTGGGGATGGAGTTGCTGTCGCCGAGATATGGACGCTCAGCTGCAACAGAGAATTCATTAGAACACCTCGAAAAGAAAGGTTGTGGGCTTACTAAGGCGGAAGTGCACCGACCCGCGCATTCTGTAAGCCACGCATTGACAGCCAGTGATTGTAGGGTCTTCCCAAGCCCGACTTCATCTGCGATAAAAATCCCAGGACGTGCGCGACTTGGGCGTCGTCCGCAGGATCGAAGACGAGCGGTTTACGCCCACCTCCAGGGTTGGTTGCTGCGTCGTGGCCGTGTCATCTTTCTGATTGCTGTGGTGAAAGGTCAGTCTGTAGATAACAATATTGAGGGACTCGTGAAAACTTCTGTAGTTGTGAACCTGGTATAATCAGTAAACAAAATTCGTATGCCCACTGATAACCTGGGACTTGATTTCAAAGAACGGTGACCCCAAAGGAGATGTACTTACCAAGGGACGGGAATTTCGAGTTTGGAGTTTGGAACAAAGAACAAGCTTAGGTAAGCGGTCATCGCCATCGTATAAATATGACGTTGCGGTCTTTGTTTCCCTCTTACTGATCGTCACATACGGCTCTGTGTCCGAGGGTTCGACACCATTCATGATTCCACACATGTTGACTACGCAAACAACTCGTTTTCTGTTCGATGGACACCGAACACAAAGTGTATCGCGAGGGCATGAGGGTGGCTTATGCACGAGATTCAACGGTACGTTTATGTTAACAGAACATGTTCGATGACTTCTAATTACTCTAACGAAGGGTGTACGCAAACTACTGGTGATTTCGACTGAAATAAGGGTCCCCCTTCTTCGACGTGATGTCGGACACACCACCTCCACAATCTTCGCCATCTCCAATGGTCTCATCTACCCACACCCCAGCCTCCTCACCACCAGCGGCATCATTCCCACAACTCTGTAGAACGTGGCTGCGGCGGTTACAACCCTCGGCTGCAGCATCAACAACACAGGTCCCTTCGACTCCAGTGCTCGAACAACTAAACCTGCAAACCATCGTGGCGACAGTAAATCTTGATTGCTGTCTATTTCAAGACCATCGCCCTGCATGCAACGAATGGAGTTCGCGATCGCAGCTGTGATCATGTATATCCGCGAGCCCAAGACAACATCTCCATGCCGGGGAAGATCATTTAAGGCTCTCGTCACGCAAGTATGCTCGCATCGTGCAAAAGCTCGGCTTCGATGCTAGTGTTTAAGAAATTCCCTATTCGAAGGACTAGCATACACTCACGGCAAGTACAAGCCCGAGGTGGGGATCTATTTTCCGTTTTCCGCTTTCCTTCCTCACTTTCTCATTTCCTCCCCAGACTCCTTTACCGCCCGATCAAACCGAAGGTGGTGTCGCTTATCTCCGTGTCGGGAAAGATTGTCCAGACTGGTGCAAAGGTGTGTGGACTTTTCTTTTCCCCTCCCATATCATCGACATCGGCTTCGCGTGTATCTGCGATGGTCGGTGGATGTCATTTGTTGCGATTTCTTGATTCCAGTGGAAGTGTTCTGAAACGTCACCTGATGTTTTTTGTTTTCCTTAGCATTCAATACGGTATCAACTGTTCCTTGCGAATTCCGCAAGCCCTCACGTTAGACTCCCGCTTCCGCTGCCCTTCGTCTGCTTGAAGTTGCAGCCTATATTATCCCCCGAGTTTGACGGTCAACTCGAAGAGGAATATGGATAGGTACAAAATGTATATGCAACAATGGTTTGAAATTCCAGGAAGTATCAAGGTATGGCACAGCTAATGGGATATGGTACAGTGGAAAGAAGGTTAGATAAATCCAAAGGAGGGATAACAATGTCTGGTGTAGCAAGGGACAAAGACGAGACAGAAAGGAAAAAGGAAACGGCATCCGTAGAACTCTTCTAGCTTTGATCGACGCAAGTGGATTACTAAGGTATCTGTTCTCAGGTCAGCATTGAATAAACATGCGTAGACACAATACCTTCAATCCCAATCCTTACGTTAGAACCATGCACATCCAAACCACTTCTTGACAGTCG
>WNFU01006811.1_pt1 | contig 19438 bp, 25 predicted proteins | sample 5400121 | NCBI WGS metagenome assembly WNFU01 (sample SAMN13153360, study PRJNA577476) | soil metagenome | isolation source: 100 cm soil or saprolite under grassland replicate 1 | place: USA:California | collected 2016-06-15 | reverse complement strand
TAAGCAAGCGGCTGACCGATGAGACGGCCGATTGCTTACGCGCGCGGTACTGTATCAGTGTACCAATGTTGTTTTGGCCTGATTTAGGTCTGAACCTACCCGGCCTTCTGCTGTATCGTGATGACGACGAATTCCGCCGCGGTCGCTGCGGCGACCGGGAAGGCGGTTGTTATATTTATTTTTCAAAGACCATTATGAGCCGCCGCCTAAAGGCGCTACTCAATACGCCGACTGAGCGATTCTGCAGTTTCACTCAGTGTACCTAATGTTTCCTGTTTCGATTCAGCCTATGTCAGTTTTTTTCCCTCTGTTTCGTAACCCTCTTGCCTCCTGCGGAAAATCGCTCTGAGCTTTGCTTTACTTTGAGTCCCGCCTTTATGCGGCCCGAGTTCAACCGCCTAAAGGCGGGACTCAAAACGCGTTTTCATTACGACGCCGGAGAGTTTTATGTCCGTTTCCTCCCCACATGAGATTACGCAACTGCTGGTTGCCTGGAACAAAGGCGATGTGAAGGCTCTCGAACAGCTCACGCCTTTGGTCCACACGGAACTTCATCGCCTTGCCAAACTCCACATGGCGGGCGAACGCCCCGGTCACGTCCTGCAAACCACGGCGCTGGTCAATGAGGCTTACCTGCGGTTGATCGACTGGCGGAACGTCGAATGGCGGGACCGCGCCCATTTCTTCGGCCTGGCGGCGCAAATCATGCGGCGCATCCTGGTCGACTTCGCCCGCGCCCGGCGGCGCGAAAAACGCGGCGGCGAGGCTTTGCGCGTCTCGCTGTCTGAAGCGGCCGAAATCGGATGCGAGCGGGGCGCCGACCTGGTTGCGCTGGACGACGCGTTGCAGGCGTTGGAGAAGTTGGACGCGCGACAGGCCCGCGTGGTGGAACTGCGCTTCTTCGCCGGGATGAGCTATGAAGAGACGGCCGAAGCGCTCAACGTCTCTGTCGGCACGGCGCGCCGTGATTGGAGCTTCGCTCAGGCGTGGCTCTTCCGCGAGCTGAGCAAGGTGGGAAGAGATGACGCCTGAGAGCCACCGCAAAATCTGCGACCTCTATCACTCCGCTTCGGAGCTCGCGACCGCCGAGCGCACGGCCTTCCTTGACGAGGCCTGCGGCGGTGATGAGGCGTTGCGCCGCGAGGTCGAGTCGCTGCTCGCCGCGCGCGACAGAGCCGGCGATTACTTCGCCACCCCCGCAATGGACGTTGCGGCGGGGTTGTTGGCGGATGAGAATTATCAGTCGCTCGCGGGCCAAAGCCTTAGCCATTATCAAGTGCTCTCCCTGATCGGCGCCGGTGGTATGGGTGAGGTCACCTGGCCGAAGACACGCGGCTCAGGCGTAAGGTCGCGCTCAAACTGTTGCCGTGGCGGTCCACACAAGACGCAGACCGCGCGCGCCGTTTCGAGCGCGAGGCGCGCGCCGCGTCAAGTCTCAACCACCCGAACATCATCACCATCTTCGAGGTCGGGCAGGTAGACGGGCGACACTTCATCTGCGCCGAATACATCGAAGGCCAGACGCTGCGGCGGCGTTTGGCGGGTGATCAGCTCAAATTGCATGGGACGCTCGACGTGGCCGTCCAGATTGCGAGCGCGCTCACCAGCGCCCACGAGGCCGGAATCGTTCACCGCGACATCAAGCCTGAAAACATCATGCTGCGGCATGACGGCCTGGTTAAAGTGCTGGACTTCGGCCTGGCGAAGCTGATCGAGAGGCGTGGGGAGTGGGGAGTGGGGAGTGGGGAGTGGCGGCAAGAAGCTATTCCCCATTCCCCACATCCCCTCTCCACTACCGGAGTGGCGATGGGGACGTTAAGGTACATGTCACCAGAACAGGCGCGTGGGGAGGATGTAGAGGGGCGGAGCGATATCTTCAGCCTTGGCGTAGTGCTTTACGAGATGATCACCGGGCGGCTGCCGTTCGAGGGAGATGCGAGCGACGAGGTGGTTGCGGCAATCCTGGAGCGAGAGCCGCCGCCGCTGGCGCAGTATGCGCCAGAAGCGCCCGCCGAGTTGCAGCGGATCGTGGCGAAAGCGCTGCGCAAAAAGAGGGAGGATCGCTACGAGACAGTGAGCGACCTGCTGCTGGATCTGAAGGCGCTGAAAGAGGAGATGGAACTCGAATCGAAGGCGCTGCGGGGGCGCCGGTCAAGGGCGGGCGCCGCTCGCCGCATAACCGTCGCAGTAATCGCGCTGACGATTCTGATCGCCGCCGCCAAAGTTATTTACAGGTGGATTGGAAAGCCCCCAATCCCCTTCCAGAAAGTTGATATAACCAGACTCACCAACAACCGCAACATTAACCTGTCTGAAATTTCGCCAGACGGCAAGTACATAGTCTATGTCGATAGAGAGAAAGGCCATGCAAGTCTACGGCTCAGACATGTCGCCACGGATAGTATTCAGGAGATCATTCCGCCCGCCAAGGTTCACTATTGCGATTTGGCGCTCTCTCCCGATGGCAGTTACATCTACTTTGTCAGGTTGTCGGATAAGGTATCAGCGCTGTTGGCGCTCTATCGCGTTCCTGTCTTCGGCGGCGATCCCGTGAAGCTGATCGATGATGTGTATCTTTTCTTCACGTTCTCGCCGGACGGGAATCGGCTTGCTTTCACGCGCAGATACTTCGGCGAGGGAAAAACTGCAATGATGATGGCCAATGTGGACGGCTCCGGCGAACGCAGAATTGCCACGCGCCCGTTGAATGAGCCTTACGAGTTTCCAGCCTGGTCGCCCAATGGAGAGGTGATCGTCTGCACCGTCGGGCCTTCCGGCCGAGAAGGTAATCAAAAGGGTATAACAGAGTTGCGTGTCAAAGACGGAACGGAAAGACCCCTCACTTCGCAAAAATGGCAAAATGTTGGACGGAAAGTGTGGGCGCCGGATGGAAGCGGTTTGTTGTTCGACGCCTACAAGGCGGAAAAACCGCGGAAGCAGATATGGTATCTCCCTTACCCCGGCGGCGAGCCGCGCCAGACCACAATTGGTTTGGATCACTGCAGTCGTATTAGTGTTACGGCAGACTTGAAGACGATGCTCTGTTCGCAACAAAATCTTATCTCGGACATTTGGTTAGCGCCGGAGGGAGATGCCAGCCGCGCTCGGAAACTCGGCGGCGGGATGAGTCTTTCGTGGTCGCCGGATGGCCGAATAGTTTATGAATCGGATTTCGACGGCAACAGGGACGTCTGGATAATGAATCTTGACGGGACCGGTGGAAAGAAATTGACCTCCGGCCCCGGCAGGAATGGCGCCCCAAGAGTAACGCCTGACGGCCGTTATATCCTTTTCACTTCCGTCCGCTCCGGAGCGCCTGAGATATGGAGGATGGAAATAGACGGAAGCAACCCTGTGCAATTGACCAGCAGCGGTAACGCGCAGATGTCGGATATCTCACCTGACGGCAAATGGGCCTTCTATACATCGGGTGGTATCCGGAAGGTTCCTGTCGCCGGCGGCGAGCCTGTGGCGCTCCCGACCGGGTACAATCCGCAATCCCCGGTAGTCTCACCTGATGGAAAATTGATCGCCTACTATTATCGGGAGAAGCAGCCGGGCGCAAAGTTCAAGATCGCAGTTACGCCATCTAGCGGAGGACAGCCTGTCTGGACGTTTGATCCTCCACTGGAAGATTACTCGACTTATGAAATTCGTTGGACCACGGACGGAAAGGCTTTGTTATACGAAGCCGATAACAACGGCGTCTCGAACATCTGGCTCAAGCCGTTGAACGGCGGCCCGCCGAAACAACTGACCGATTTTCGATCCGAGACTATCTCCGATTTCGATCTCTCACGCGACGGCAAACATCTCATTTGTTCGCGTGGCGGCTGGACTTTCGATCTCGTGCTGGTCCGCGATGTCAGCGACCGGTAAAAATGTTGTCTGCGCTTCAATTCGTACCAGGATCGCCTGCCGATGTTGAGGCCTTCATCCAGCGCAACCGCTGGCCTGCGTGGCGTGAGACGCCCGAACGACTTCAGGGGGCTTTCGGCGCCTGCGACTCGAAGTCGGGCGGCGCATGCGCAGGCCAGAGTCAGTCAGTGTCGGTCGAACAAAGAAGGCTGACGGATTGGAACAGCTCCAGGTTCGGATTTCGAAGAACAAAACGCGCCTGGACAGATTCCGATCTACGGCCGACGCCTTGCCGGCTCCGGCGGGCCAACCCCGTCAAGCCAACGAGCCACCTTCGAGTCCGTGGAAGCGACATCGGACAACTCGGCGATGCTATCAATGACCGCATCCATGTCCGCAATGTCGCCCCCCTTAACGATGGCGATGACGTCCGGACTACCAAAGAGGGCATCGGCATGAATGACGCCGGGGATCCGGCGCACCTGGGGAAGAGTCCGTTTTGGATGTCGCGTAGTGATGAAGACGTATGCCCAAGTTTCCATTGCCTTCTCCAGTGTCCGTGTAGCCTACTCTCACTTCGGCAACCAGGCGTATCGATTTATATCCCGCCACACGCGGCTCAAGACGCCGCAAATGCGAGTGGGTTGATCCAGGCTTGAACGGCCGCCATCTTTACCATCTCAAAGCGGGCTCCGAACTGCCGGTGGCGGAGCTGCCGCGCCCATGATCTTATTGCACGGGCTTTGCGACTAGCTTTTCCACGGTGATTTCAAGCTCGTACGATTGTTCTTTCTTGGTCAACGTAGCATTCGACTTGAAGTATTCTTCGGGATAGTTCACGACGCGAATCTTCAGACGGGCGGTGAGAGGTTTGCCGGGCTTCAGCCAATGAATCTCAGCGATCTCACCGACTTCTCCAAGATCGAACACGCTTTCACCGAGACCTTCCTCAAACGTACTGACGGCCAAATAGTAATGATGGCTGCACACAACGTGAGTATCCGGAAGGCAACCGCCCTCTCGCGGAACCTCATATAGTCGAAGGCGCAACTCCTGATCTCGACCGTTCGCCGAATTGAGTTCTCTCATTCGGCCGTAATTCAGGATCTCAACCAACGGCGCAGTTCGCACAGGTTTCGATCTGATTGCGATGTTCCCATCGCTCCTGCGCGTCGCCTGCGTGGCTAGCGACAGCGAATACGTCAACAAAAGCGCGATTGATAGCGCAATTGCATGAATGATTCTGAGTTCGATTTTGGACCAGTTCATTGCCAGGTTCCGTCCGCCTAACGCTACGCGCCACGCGGCGGACGTGAGCGACGCGAACGTTCGCTCACGCGCATACCGACGTTAGACATTGCCCTTTGAGAAGATACCTTCTTCTGGTCTGGTAGCGGGCGAAAACTGCCCAACGGCTTCACCGCTTCGACGCAAGTTACGACGAACTGCATCGGGTACATATCCATGTGTCCGTAACTGCGTTCAGCCTCCAGACGGCCAATGAATACTACGTCAACGCTTGTTCCCCATTTTTTCTTACCGAGCCTCTTCAGCGCGCCCCGGCCGTCGCAGGCTCGAAGAGTCGGGTCAAATTTCGCCCAAACGAACGTAGGCAAGTAGCACTGGGGGCTGTGTAATGACGATTCTTCGAAGTCGCTTCGGTAAAGGGCGCGAACTCGCACTTCCTTGCCTTTATAATCTTTCGCCTTTTGCAATAGCTCACAGAACTCGACAGTCAGTGGTTCATCCTCTTCCCTCAATGGATACTCCATCCATAGCTCACATCTTGGTGAGCTTGGATGGAGAGGAAATTGAGACCGTATGTGAGTTGAAGGATTTTATCTCAGGTTCGCCTACCGTATGGTCACCCGGCCCTAAGCAGTCCGTTCCCGGAAGGATATTCTTCCGGGCGTGAATACGAAATTTGGAACTGCAAGCCCCCACTACAACGCAGTTCGCGTTTAGTGGCGGGTAGGTGACACCATCTTGCCCATGCTTCAGATAAATGCTTTAGCTCCTCCGGCGTTGAGCTGGGGATTACCTTTCCGAATCGCTGTCCTGTAATCTCGCTTAATATCCAAGATGCCCTTCCAGCAATTGAGAAAAGATCATCTGGCACAACCCAGCCGTGTCCATAAAATGGCAAATCCTTTGAAACGATTCGCTCCCAAATGATCAAATCAGCATAGCCCTGTAGTCCAACAACTGTCGGATTCTCCAGCAATTTGATAAGATCAGGAATAAAATCGGGAGCATTCTTAGAACACCAGTACCGTGCTTTGGCCACTTTCCAGAAATCTTTATCTGAAGTGAGATTTCGCAACACTGCTTCTCTGCTTTGAGACAGTATCTGTTCCTTCTCCTCAGGCTCATATAACCACCAGAAATCCCGTTCTAGCCGTTCATGTGCGATTCGATATTCTTTTGTTTTCATGTAAGCGGCAGTTCTTGTTGGAGAAAGAAAGTCTTTCGGTCTCTTGCTAGGGTCTCGGATTTCTCTCTTCTGAGCAATCACATTTCCGCCGATCGAGACGATCAATGCGAGAAACAGCATATGAATAAAGCGTCTTTTAAACATTTCATTCCTCATTTTACCGCCATCAAACAAGCGCCTAACGTCCAGGTTCGGCGATCACTTTCGGTAGCTTGGCGTGACCTCGCGTTCAGCAATCCTCTATTCTAGCCTCCAAGTTCAATTTCTCATCTATGGAGGTTCAGTTATGACTTCAACCATCGCCGCAGGTAGAACATCCATGCGAGTCCAGTCGGAGCGGAAGAGCGTCTCGTCTCTCCGCGGCCCGAACTGATCCGCCTTGCGCAAGTAGCGGACCTCGTAGGCGCCGGGCGTCTCAAATCTGTATTGCAAATGAAGTGGCAGCCGGCCGGGATGTTTCATCGTCCGTCCGGGTATGCCTATGACGCCGCAGCTAAGTCCCCCAGACACCCTAATTGAATAGCGCACGACAATGCGCGGCAAGAGAACACCGTTCCGGCGCACTTCGAATTCGTGGCAGCCCAGATTGTCGGGCTCGACGCCAACCGGATACTGAACCGTCCCGTAAGAGTTATTCGGCAGCTCGACGCGCGCCCAGATTGGCCCGCCAACGCGGACGGGTTCCTCAAAGGAAAGCTTGGCGATTTCCTGGCCCGTCGGCAATTTCAGAGAGTGGCCGGAAAGCCCTTCGCATAACACAACGGCCGTCGCTGCGACTCCGAGCAGCGCAGATTTGATGACAAAACGCATTGTTTGAACCTCGAAGGAAAACCCGCTCAAGAACCATAGGATCAGCGACGATGGGCGCTCCCATCCGATCACTCAGACCGATCCACTCTGCCCGATCCATTAAAGAGGATCCCGTTGGGCTATGACCGGCGGCCGAGGAGGGCGCCTCAAACTTTTGCTATCTCCTTTTTGATCTCTCTGATGCGAGTCTCGTCACGTTTATAGAACGTCCATTGCTTTATTCGCTTTGAACGTACGAATCCCGCATGTGACAGAACCTTCATGTGCTCGGTCGCGGTCGGCTGGCTGACGCCGAGTTTCTCGGCGATGTACACCAAACAGACGCCGTCTTTAACAAGGTCGCCGTCGACCTGCGGCGGGAAATGCGCCTCCGGGTCCTTCAGCCATTCCAGAATCTGGAGTCTCCGCTCGTTGGCGAGCGCCCTGATCGCCTTTTCAATAGACATATTGCCATTTTGCTAATTCCCAATTAAGATGTCAAGGAAGGCCCGGGCGCTTCTTCTTACGGCCTTCACATCGGCGGCGGTTCGCTCGACTAACGGCGCCCGACAGGCGGAGGAAGTTCATGACAGATATGTTTGCTGACACGATCAGTCGAGAAGGAATTGCGGCGACCTATCAGAGCATCAAGCCCTACATACGCGAAACCCCGGTGATTGAGGCCGGCGGCGCCGATTTCGACCTCGGCCCGTCTCGGGTGAGCTTTAAACTGGAGTCCCTTCAGCATTCGGGTTCGTTCAAGGCGCGCGGCGCCTTCACGAACCTGCTCGCCAACCGCCTCCCGCAAGCCGGCGTCGTAGCGGCCTCCGGCGGCAATCATGGCGTGGCGGTCGCCTATGCCGCTATGAAGCTCGGGGTGAAGGCGACAATTTTTGTGCCCGGCGTCGCATCACCGGCAAAGCTTGAGCAGATCCGTGGTTATGGCGCGGATCTAGTCGTAGAGGGAGAACTCTATGCGGACGCGCTTGCCGCGAGTGAATCCTGGGGCGCTCGGTCTGGAGCGTTACCGATCCATGCGTACGATCAAGTAGGAACGATGCTCGGCCAGGGGACAGTAGGTCTGGAATTCGAGAAACAGGTCCCTGACCTCGACACGCTCCTTGTCGCGGTCGGCGGCGGCGGGCTTATTGGCGGTATCGCAAGCTGGTACGCCGGCGGTATCAAGATAATCGGCGTCGAGCCGGAGGCCGCGCCCACACTCTATAAGGCGCTCGAGGCTGGAAAACCGGTCGACGCCGAAGCGGGGGGCATCGCGGCGGATTCTCTCGCCCCACGTCGTGTAGGCGCGTTGATGTTTCCGATCGCGAAAAAATATGTGAGCGGCGTCGCGCTGGTTACAGACGATGAGATTCGGGGAGCGCAAGAAGCCCTTTGGAAGGTGTTGAGAATCGTCGCCGAGCCTGGCGGGGCCGCAGCGTTCGCGGCGCTGTTTTCGGGCCGATATCGCCCCGAGCCGCAAGAGCGCGTCGGAGTTCTTGTATGCGGCGCTAACACAGTGGCTGTCGACTTTAATAAATAGAGGAAGGACGACATATGACAATCGAACGCATCGAGGTGGGGCCGCGAATGAGCCAGGCCGTGGTCCGCGGCGCCACGGTCTATCTCGCGGGCCAGGTGGCGGACGACCCTGGCGCAGACGTAGCCGGCCAGACTCGGCAGATTTTGGCTAAGATTGACAGACTTCTCGCGGAAGCCGGGACTGACAAGTCGAAGTTGTTATCCGCCAACGTGTGGCTGTCCGACATTTCGACTTTCGACCAGATGAACGCTGTGTGGGACGAATGGGTAACGCCCGGCATGCCGCCGGCGCGCGCATGCGTCGAAAGCAGGCTGGCGCGGCCGGAATTCAAAGTGGAAATCATGGCAGTGGCGGCGCGTTGAGCGCCGCCGCCATGCGCCTAATGGAGGTAACGAAAATCTATGAGCGGCCTTCGTTCATACCGCTATCTAGTGGTGGACGTTTTTACCGAACGGCCACTGGAGGGGAACGCCCTCGCCGTATTCCCGGACGCGTCCGGCCTTGACGACGCGACGATGCAAAAAATCGCCAGAGAAATGAACTTGTCGGAAACGACATTCATCGGCCCGGCGACTCGCGCGGACTGCGCGGCGAACGTCCGGATATTCACGCCTACCAAAGAGATGGTCTTCGCCGGTCATCCGACGATCGGATCAAGCTTCGTGATGCTTGATGAAGGCATCGTTCCCAAAGACAGCGAGCGTTTCGTTCTCGAGGAGAAAGTCGGCCCGGTGTCTATTCGCGTGGAACCGGGCGAACGCGCGCTGATTTGGTTGACCACTCCCCCGATCACCTACGGAAGAACCTTCGACCGGGAGCTTTGCGCGCGGGCGCTCGGAATCGAGCCGAGTGATCTGCTTGAGATCGCGCCGCAACTTCTGAGCGCGGGTAATCCGACTATTTTCGTCGCCGTCAAGGACAAAGAAGTAGTTGATCGGGCGTGGCTCGACCTTCAGGGGATGGAAATACTCACGGACGAGCGGCAAGAATCGGCGTGTGTCTTCGTGTTCGCGCAGACGCTAGGCGGGGCTTACTCACGGATGTTCGCGCATGAATACGGGATTATTGAAGACCCGGCGACCGGAAGTTCGACGGGACCGCTGGCCGCCTTCATGCTTCGGCACGGCCTTGTGTCGGGCGCCGCAGGCTCTCGCTTTGTCAGCGAACAAGGGACCAAGATGGGGCGCCGCAGCATTCTCCACGTTCAACTTCACGGCGAACAAGGCGTAGATGGCATCGAGGTGGGCGGTCATGTTACGCCGGTCGCCGAAGCCACGCTAAGGCTGTAGGACGGATTCAACGACTCCGCTTCTTTTGTTTGCCGGAGGCGGCCTTCGCCTGTTTCCGGCGCGAACACGGCGAGTTCAAGGCCATCGGGCGCAGCGGAAAAAGCAATCAAGGGCGGAAAAAGCAAAAGCGCGCTGATAGTTCTGATCGGCGCTGAGACGGTGATGATACGGCGATCACCGGCGGCGATCAGGCTATTATGACGTGTCGGAATTTTGGGACTGTTCGTTAGGATAAACAGGGAGAAGAATGGTTACTTGCTGCATCCGTTATGTCATTGATCCTTTCAAACTCAAGGAGTTTGAGCATTACGCAAAGCTTTGGATATCACTCGTTGAAAAATTCGGCGGTAAACACCACGGGTACTTTTTGCCGCATGAGGGAGCAAATAACATTGCCTTGGCTTTATTCTCATTTCCAAGTCTCGCCGATTATGAACAATACAGAGTGAAAGCAGCTGAAGATTCGGAATGCCAGGCGGCAATGAAATACTACGCGGAAACCAAATGTTTCTTTAGTTACGAGCGAACATTTATGCGTCCGGTTTTCGAATAATGCCCTTTGAAAACGGTGTCTGTTTCTAAATCAGACCACGTAAGATTAGTACAGATAGTCAAACCGCCGCAGGACGCCGCAGGCGCGCAGAGAACGATCAAGGCTGGTCTTTCTCTGCGTCCCTGCGGCGTCCTGCGGCGGTTTGATGTCCCAATCTTGGTTGCCCTGATTTAGTGAATCACAATGATCACAAACTTTATCCTTGTACTGATGACTTGCTTCGTACAAATCCAAAGCGATCTTCCTTCCGATTTTTCAACTCTTCAAAGGATGAGTGTTGAGGAACTTGCGCTCAAGACACAAGCCCATAAGGAAGCGTGGGGCCTGGGGAAAATAGATCGTTGGGACTTAAGTCAGGATACAGGCGAGCTAGTCTTTTCCTTGCCCGATGGGATGAAGGCGGTCTGTCCTGAGTCGATATCCGAACCGCTTCCCATCTGACGCAAGGCCGCAGTGACAGCGCGCCGGCAGCGTGCGAGCAGGGTTCCCACAATAAGAGTCTGTGCTTTTTCCCAGGGTGGAGCGGTAAATGTGTTTTAAAAAGATCGCTAAGACAGGTAATATTTCAGGTGAAACGGGCATCACTGAACTCGCAGAAGATGCGGTTTTATTCACTTCCATCTTGTCTACGGATTATAGAGTTGTCCTTTTCACTTCCCATTTTTGTACAAAGTCGAGCTGAAGTTCCCGCTAAATGTGATAATGTGAGGCCGACAATGATTAGATACTTACGGCGCGTGAGACCTCTCTATGTGAGATGCGCTTGGGAGATTCGGGTTGTATTAAGCGTCGCGACGTGTTCATGCGCGCTTGCTGCAGCGAGTACTCTCGCAAGTTTGTCCTCTTTGCGCGTCTGCGCACAGCAGACTGAGCCAGCGGCGCCGGTCGTGGTCCAACCTGGCGCCCCGGGGAAACCGACGAGGGTTCTTCCCCCGACGACGAGGGGCACGCTGCCGCCAGCCTCCCCAGCGGATGTGCAGTTCATGCAAGGTATGATTATGCATCATGCGCAGGCGGTTGAGATGACTGCGCTGATCGAATCGCATACTGAGAACAAGGATCTGATGTCGCTGGGCGCCCGAATCAGCAGGTCGCAGTCCGACGAGATAAAGTTCATGAAACGGTGGCTGGCGTCCCGTGGACAACCAATTTCGGAGGCGATGCATGACATGCGCCACATGAAGGTGTCGCACGAGCCGATGGCGCTTATGCCTGGGATGCTTACCTCGGAGCAGATGGAGGCGCTCAGGAAAGCCAAAGGCGAAGAGTTCGACTATCTGTTTCTGACAGGGATGATTCAGCACCACGGCGGCGCTTTGACCATGGTGAAGGACTTGTTCGACACCGCAGGCGCAGGACAGGACGCTGAATTGTTCAACTTCGCAACCGATGTAGACAGCGGCCAGCGCGCCGAAATCCGGATCATGCAAAACATGCTGGAGAAAAAACCTTTAAAGGATAAACGATGAATCGAGTACATACCATGGCTTTCCGTTTACTCGTAGGCGCCCTTCTTTTGTGGTCGTGTTTTGCCGGCAAGATGCAGGCGCAAACGCCTTCGTCTCAAGAGCCAACGAAGCCAGCAAACGCTAAACCCGATCAAAAGAAAGCAGAAGAGGATCCGTTTGCGCCTGAGCCGGCGCCGCCGCTCCCTCCCGGAATGACCGGCTCAGACGCCAACGACCCGCGAGCCAAACTGGCGCCGGGAATGTACAACGCAGGAGAAGTATCGTTGGGCATGAAGCACCTCCTGCTACTCAAGAAACCTGATCCGTTTCAACTCGACTCGGCTGATCCTGATAATCCAAAAGTGCAGAAGACCTTGGGTTTGCTCGGCGTTGCCGACACCTCAAAGATGCCTAAGCCGTTCCAACTAGTTTTCGCTCAACTGGCGTTTGCAAACTCGGACCTTGCGTTCCAGGGAAAACACCTGTTTCAGGGTAATTTTTATGGCGTCAATATCTATGACATCTCCAATCCCGCTAAGGCCCAGTTGGTAACGTCGATGGTTTGTCCAGGTGGGCAAGGGGATGTGTCGGTATACAAGAACTTGATGTTTATGTCGGTCGAGATGCCAAATGGCCGCCTCGATTGCGGCGTACAGGGATTTCCACCGGGACCTCCGCCCCCCGCCGGCGAAGAGAATAAGCCGACTCTGCCCGCGCCGCAAAAAGATCGGTTCCGCGGCGTAAGGATTTTCGATATATCCGACATTAAGAGTCCCAGGCAGGTAGCGGCAGTGCAAACTTGCCGCGGCTCGCACACGCATACGCTTGTAGTAGATCCGAAGGATAAGAACAACGTCTATATCTACGTATCTGGCACATCGTTCGTGCGTCAGAGTGAAGAGTTGGCCGGGTGTTCAGGCGCCGCGCCGGATAAAGACCCGAACACGTCGCTGTTTCGCATTGAGGTAATCAAAGTCCCGCTGGCTGCGCCGCAGAATGCGCAGGTGGTGTCCAGTCCTCGTGTGTTTATCAATCCCCGTACGGGCGCGCTCAACGGCTTGAGCAACGGAGGCGCCCATGGCAAAGCCGGCGAGGGCGTGGAGAGGCCAACCGACAGCAACCAGTGTCACGATATTACAGTGTACTCCTCGATGGGGTTGGCCGCAGGCGCCTGCTCCGGAAATGGAATCTTGCTGGACATAAAAGATCCCGCGCATCCGAAGCGTCTGGACGCCGTAAACGATCCGAACTATTCATATTGGCACTCGGCCTCGTTTTCAAACGATGGGACAAAGGTCGTGTTCACCGATGAGTGGGGAGGGGGACTGGGCGCGCGTTGCCGTCCCAACGATCCGAGCAAATGGGGCGCCGACGCGGTGTTTCGTTTGAAGGATAACAAGCTGAGTTTCGCGAGCTATTACAAGTTGCCGGCAGCGCAGGGCGACACCGAGAATTGCGTGGCGCACAACGGTTCCCTCATTCCAGTTCCCGGCCGGGATATAGAAGTGCAAGCCTGGTACCAGGGTGGCATCTCTGTTATGGACTTTACCGACGCGGACCATCCGGTTGAAATTGCCTATTTCGATCGTGGGCCAATTGATCCACATATGCTCATACTGGGTGGCGACTGGTCCGCCTACTGGTACAACGGTCACATCTACGCTTCGGAGATCGCCCGCGGGCTGGACATCTTTGAACTAAGCCCAAGCGAGTTTCTGACCCAGAATGAGATCGATGCCGCGAAAACGGTGCGAGTGTCTGAGCTCAATGTGCAGAACCAGCAAAGGATCGAGTGGCCGGCTCAGTTGGTAGTAGCCAAGGCTTATCTGGATCAGTTGGAGCGATCGCAGGCTCTGCCGGCGGACCAAATCGCCGCCGTGCGGAACGCGATTCAAAGCGCAGAGAGCTCACAACTGAATCGAAGAGAGTTCGCCAAACTCCAGAGCTTCTCACGGTCGCTGAAAGAAAGCGCCCGAACGACCAAGAGTGCGGTAGACTCGAAGCGATTGCAGGCCCTGGCGGAAATCCTACAGCGCCCCGCAAAGTGAGCCGCAGGCAGAAGCTGCCCCGCCAGAGTGACTTAGTGGTGTTGCGCATGTTCGGAGGGATCCTGGGGTGGTCCTGTTTTAGCGGACTTGAACAAGTCTTATCCGCGAAGCTATACAAGCGGCTGATATCTCAGGTGAGTTGCTTTATCAACTGCCAACCAATCAATAATGACCGCAAGTTTGGCCCGAAGTTCGTCAGCGGTCGCGCCTGCGCGCCTTGGCTGATTTGGCTCATTTGAAGTAAACCAAAGAATCGGCATCCCCGCGAAAAACGCTTTCAGTGGCCTAACCAGCACGGTCAGTCCCCCTTCTTTCTACTTGCTTCCCGCCAATACCTCTTGCTCCGTGGCGGCGTCCCATTCGACATAACAAGCATTAAGTACGTGAGTTTGCCTGAAAGATAACCCGAGATTTAACGGAGGTTTTCCGACGAATGTGGTTAATACCCTAACTCCACTCTACCGCGTTCGCAGGTGATGTCAATCAACACTCACGACCTGGCTGTCGCTTAGACCCGGCCATCGAAACGTACCATTCTGAAATCATCTTGGCCGCCTTACCACTTGCTGCGGGACAAAACTTCCTGTTCCGTAGCGGCGTCCCACAGCTTGACCGTGCGATCAAAGCTCCCGGTCGCCAGCCTTTTCCCGTCGGGCGAGAAGGCCACTGAATAGACAGTGTCATTGTGGCGCAGGATAGATAAAAATCTATGCGAGAGACGCCACAGGTAGTACCACTCGAAGCCGCGTAGCTCCTCTTCCCCTGAATGTGGGCGATGCGGCTCCAACAGCTCATCGACACGTCCAACATCAGAGTTCTCCCAGGCCTGTTGCGCCAGGTTCATATGCGCCGCATATAGTAACCTGCGATTGGATTGCTCTTGCCACACGGCTCGGTCGCGCTGCGTTTGGGCTTCAGCTCGCTGCCTTACTGCCACACGCCGTTGCTCTTCAGCCTCTGTTCGTTGCTTCGCAGCTAGCCGGTTTTGCTCTTCCGCCAGCTTGCTTTGCTCGATGGCCACTCCTTCCTGCCGCTTCGCTTCGGCTAGCGCGCTCTGTAGTCTGGTCAGCGTTCGCTCCTGCTCTCGCGCATATTGGTCGGCGCGGTTGCGCTGACTAAAGGCATAGATCGATAAGCCGGAAAAAAGAATAATAATTAGGGAGGCCACGGCAGTGGCCCGCAGCAGGCCTCGGCGGTAAGCTTCACGCTGTCGCCGCAGCTCGGCGTCCGGCATGTTCGCCTGCGCCCACTCACGATCAAACACTCGCTCGTAGATCCGATTTCTCACCTGCAAACGACCATTTTCTACCCGCGTGATCCCCGACAGCCGCAGGACGCTCACCAGCGGATTGGTCTCATCGTCCATCACCCGTTTACCATGACGCGCCTGCAAGTAAAGGCTCAGCAAGCCCGCCACATCTACTTCGCTGCGTAGCATCCGCTCCCGTACAAACAACAGATTATCGTCTCGCTCCTTCGCCCGCCGCGCGAAGAACAACTCCTCACTCAGCCGATCCACCGATTGCGGATTGGGACTCTGGGATTGCGGATCCGCGTCAGCCACTGCCTGGCAGAGCCGCTGCGTCAGGTACGGATGCCCACCCGTCCAATACAGCACCTGCTTGAGTAGCGCCGCCCCGACCCTCTTCTCACGTCCTAAGCCCCATGCCAGCGGCGCCGCCTCTTCCTCGGTGAAGTCGTGCAACTCAATCCGCCGCCCGATGTTGAAAGGTGTTGTCCGAGTGTCGCGGATCAAGTCCGACGGCGAAGCCACGCCCAGCAGGCAGAAGGATAAGCGGCTTAATTCTTCGTCATCCGTCCGCCGGTTGTAGAACTCGCGAATCCCGGCGAAGAACTCATCGGTCGAAAACGGCAGACTGCGCCCCGCGTCTATCTCGTCCACGAAGATCACCACCTGCCCCATGTACCGCGGCAGGATAATCTGCCGGATCGCCTGCATCCACCGCTGCAGTGGGCCCAGTTCCGCGCGATTCAAGTAGTCGTCAACACCGTCGGCGGTCGCAAATTGATCGCTCACGCGAGACTTGGCTATTATGTGCGAAACGCCGATGGGCAGTTGCCGGCGACGCAAAAGAGATCTCGCGACAATTAATCCTGCAATCTTGTGACGAGTGCGCCATAAGCGTCGGTGGGGCGTGAGCCTTCGGTGGGCGAGCGCAATTTTCCTCAATAAATTCAAGCTCGCCCACCGAAGGTTCACGGACAAATGACTTTCTTCCGGTCCCAATCGACCTGAAAGTTCGATATGCCAAAACCATTCCCTTGCACTTGCTGCCATCGGCCATTGCTTTGCGCTGGCCCGATCAGGTCGATGTCATACTCACGCCGGCTTTCCACCAGGTTACTGGCTTCAATATATCCGGCGTCTACCAGATGTTTATCCGGTAAACAAAGTCAGGCCGATTCAGGTCGCGGCTCTGGCAGTAATGGACGAACTCTTCATAGTTGCCGGCTAGGATGAATGTTAGTGGGGTGATCATTTTGCCGCGCCCCCTTCGCGAATCTTCGCTTTGGCCGACTTGGTTGAGGCTCGAGGCTTCGGCATTGTTGGTGTGTCCTCGATCCACAAGTAACTGTAGCCATCCCGGAGCCGAGGCTTACGTGGTATCGGATATCGAGAGCAAAGCAGGACAAATATCTGTTTTCCTGCGTCATCATCACACCATCGTTGATTCCGCTGAGCGTGCAGCCAATGGCCCGCGTATTCACGTGGCAACATCGCCCCATGGTCGCCAGCGCAGGCCCGCCACCAGTGGGCGTAAATCACCTTTTCAAGACCGTCGGCGCGAGCCTCGACGCTTGCGGCCTTGCAGTGGAACTCATTCCATCCTTCGGATTTCATTTCTCCGCTCAAGCCAGCCTGGCGCTGCGCTTCCGAGTTGTACCAGTCGTGAAAGTCGTTATCAGTCTTTGATACGCGCTCTCCTTCGCAGAGCCGGTCTGAAATCCCGTGCGCGCGGTTCCACTCCGATTCCTCGATCACGGGTAGGTATAAACGATCAATGCTCATAACGCCCCCTTGTTTGCGCGTGGCTCGCCAATGAGCACGGACACGGTGTTGTGCGGAAACCACCCTGAATCTTTTGAGCATTTCACTTTGCTGCCCAGTTCGCGCCAGTCTAATAGCGGAGGTTGCATTTTGGTGTCTTCTTTCATTTCGCCCGCGCTCCTTTCTTCTTCGCGCTCTTCCTCATCGCCTTTCCCTCATCTAGCTTACGGTCAGGCGTCCCTTTTTAAGTTCGCCAGGGTAGGCGAAGCATTCTTTAGCAAAGAAATTGTATAGGGCGCGAATGCCGACTGCCCAGGTCTCTCTGGCTTCTTCATTTTCTTGGCCAAATCCCCATACATTAATAGTCAAACTCCAAGCTCTTGATACTCGGTGCTCGTTATAAGAGGTCGAGGTTAGGTCTAGTTCCATATGGGTACCGCTTTCGGAGAGAGACTCTGTGGCGTATTTCGCGATTCCCTGGCGCAACTCTTCATGGCATCCCATGGAAAGATTGTAGTCAAGTATCTCAAAAGCGACGGTCGTATAGCTGAAGCAGACTCGCTTGAAAGGTAGATTTACAGGAACGCCGCTAAAGAATACCTGACAGCGAAGTGTTCTAAAAAAACTGTCCTTATGGTTGATCAACGTAACGAAATCACGTAATTCAGGCCAATTTTTAAGCTCATGAATATCTGAAATTTTCTCCGGCTCCTTTTTCAAATCGAAATAGCCGGCGTTACCGCCGCCGTTGTGCAGGTCCGGCGGATATGGTATGCCTAAACCAATACTGTCATCGAATTCGGACAAACTGATCATCGCTAATGCTTCCTCTGATTTCTCTTCATCGCCTTCTTGGCGCTCCCCTTCTTCGACGCCCCCTACTTCGGAGCAATAGCTATTTCGCCGCGCACTCCGGATGCTGTCTCAAGAACTCGGGCAGCGCCAGCGCCGCTAGACATATGGTTTCGGGGTAACTGTCGGCGGTTGCGAGCGGATATACGGACCTTCCTTTTACCACTTCGACACCCTGCGCTGGCGAGTCAATTGAAAACCCGGTCGAGCTGTCGGTGTGTGCAAGGAAGGTGAGCGCGCAGGCGTGGTCATAGCCATTTCAACATCTGGTCTACCTTAGCGATGATGTCGCTTTTGAATTTTTCACATTGTTCCAATGTGGGCGGGAACGCCCAAGGCAAAATGACTTCTTCGCGCAGCAGCATGTCCACACTGAACCAGTAAGTTAAAATCACCGTGGAACGGCCTTGCCGCCTTCGTTCGTAGCCTGCTTCCCATCTCCCAGGCGCCTCCATACCCCAGGTGGCTGGAAGGTGAAATTCAATACCTTTCATTTTGCCTACGTCGTGGCACACACCTCTGATCAGTGTCGCCAGGTTATTTTCAGCCATCGTTCACCTCAACCGAATCAATGGTAGCTTCCTGAGCCGAATAAACGGATTTCAGCATTTTCAGGCCGGTTGGAATACACTCTTCCTGCCTTAATTCAGGGAAGCCCTTAAAAGCCCATGCCGCCGCCGGACAGCGCCTGAGCCTTACCAAGTTCAGGAAGCTCTGAAATCATCACTTCTGTAGTGAGCATCAAGCCCGCGATTGACGCCGCGTTCTGCAGCGCCGTGCGCGTGACCTTGGTCGGATCTATGACGCCCGCCTTAACCAGGTCTTCGAACTCTTCTGTAACCGCGTTGAAGCCGACGTTCTCGTTCTTTTCGGCCCGGACACGCTCGACTATCACCGCGCCTTCCCTGCCGGCGTTCTGCGCGATCAACCGCAACGGCTCTTCCAATGCGCGTCTGACAATATTCACGCCGATCTGCTCGTCAGCGTCGCCTTCGCCCTCTTTGTAGATCTTGAATTTCTCCAGCGCCCCGGCCGCGCGTACATAAGCTACGCCACCGCCCGGCACAATGCCTTCCTCGACGGCGGCGCGTGTGGCGTGCATCGCGTCTTCGACACGCGCCTTCTTCTCCTTCATCTCGGTCTCGGTCGCCGCGCCAACCTTGATCACCGCTACCCCGCCGACCAGTTTCGCCAACCGTTCCTGTAACTTCTCGCGGTCGTATTCCGAGGTGGAATCTTCAGCTTGCGCGCGCAATATTTTGACGCGGCCTTCGATTTCCCCCGGCTTGCCGGCGCCTTTCACAATGATCGTTTTGTCTTTGTCAATCATCACCTTCTTGGCGCGGCCCAGGTCTTCCAGGGTGACCTTCCGAAGCTCAATGCCGAGGTCCTCGCTGATCACCTGGCCGCCCGTCAGGATCGCGATATCTTCGAGCATCTCCTTGCGGCGATCACCGAAGCCCGGCGCTTTCACGGCTGCGACATTGATCGTGCCGCGCAACTTGTTGACGACTAATGTCGCGAGCGCTTCGCCTTCGATATCTTCCGCGACGATCAACATCGCCTGACTCTTTTTGGCGACCTGTTCGAGCAGGGGCAAGAGGTCATTCATCGAGC
>WNFU01003882.1_pt1 | contig 19442 bp, 15 predicted proteins | sample 5400121 | NCBI WGS metagenome assembly WNFU01 (sample SAMN13153360, study PRJNA577476) | soil metagenome | isolation source: 100 cm soil or saprolite under grassland replicate 1 | place: USA:California | collected 2016-06-15 | reverse complement strand
CCGAGGGGTCGAGGGGGACGACCTTCACCTCGACCTTCGAGACGTTCGTCCCGGAGACCGGGAGCGCGCCGTCGCCCTTCGCCTCGACGAGGGCGAGGGCGTTCCCGACGTCGTAGACGGGCGAGACGTCGTCCGTCTCGAACGTCCCCTCGAACGCCTTCTCGAGCGGCTGGCCGAACTCGTCCCTCGCTTCCCGGGACACCGTGATGCGGTACTTCGTGCCGGCCTTGAAGACCGCGGGGAGGTGCAGCTCGGTGTGGGAGCCCACCTCGACGTCGTTCTCCCAGTCGATCTCCACCGTCGGCGTGATGGTGATCGCCTTCGCGAGCGTCTTCGGATCGAGACGGTTCGTGGTGCGCAGCCGCACCGGGCCGTGCGGGCAGCCCTCGCTGCCGCGCCACCAGCAGGCGTCGACTCCCTCGATCTTGAACGGCCCGTAGGTACGCCACGCCCACGAGGGGTTCCCCTCGAGCGCGAGCGGCCCCTCCGCGCCGGCGAGCGGTCCGTCGATCCGGAGCCGGACCTCCGCGTCGAGCGGCATCGGCGCACGCGGCGTCACCTCGTAGCGGGTCTGCCGGTTCCTGAAGCCGCGCTCCTCGAAACCCATGCGGGCGAAGCGCCGGCCGCGCTCCGCGTCGCGGCGCTCGTCCGCGAGCTTCGTCTCCTTCACCTCGACCGCCCACGCCTTTCCCCCGACCTCGAGCTTCAGGCGCGCGGCGAGGTCCTTCACCGCCTGGTTGAACGTGAGGACGAGCGGCTGGCGCGGGGTGAGCCAGCGGAACGGCCCGAGCTCGTGATGCGGCGAGGGCTCGACCTGCTGCACCATCGGCCGCGGCGTCTCGAACGAGAAGACGTACTCCGCCGCGAGCTCGGACCCGTCCACCGCGCGGAGCCCCTTCGGCACGGTCACCTGGAACGCGGTCGCGTACGGCACGAGCCCCTTCGGCACGAACTCGGTCGTCGCGGAGCCGAGCCAGCGCCACTCGCCCTCGAGCCGCGGCGTCATGACGATCGGCGTCGGGAGCCCCTTCTCGTACTCGACCGAGCCCATCGCCACGACCGGCTTCGAGAACGTGATGGTGGGCCGGACGTCGCCCTCCATCGGCCCCTGCGGGCGCGCCGCGACGACCGCCAGCTCGCCGCCGGCGCCCGGCAGCGCCTCGGGCGCGATCTGGAGCGGCGGCGCCTCGGGCAGCGGGGCGAGGTCGATGGGGCCCGCGCCGCGGGAGCGGGGCGTGCAGCCCTTTCCGCAGGCGACGAGCGTGAGTGCGGCGAGCGCCGCGGCGGTGGTGCGAGACATGTGTGCTCCCCTCGGGCGGGCCCGGCGTGGCGGAGCCGGGCCGCCTCCGGACCCGTTTCAAGTCCGGGGCCAGCCGAGGAGCACCGTGCGCGCCGCGCGTTTCCCGGGACGACGTGTCCGCCGGGCCGCACGTTACGGAGAGAGAATAGACACACCGGGGAGCCGGTGGTCCAGGCAGACCTGGACCTGGACCTCGACCTGGACCTGGACGCTCACCTTGCGTGGTGTAGCCGCTGATCCTCCCGATACGGGAAGATATCGACGATTTCCCCCGCCCGTACCCTCTCCTGCACGTCCCGCCAGAACCGCGCCCCGAGGAGATCTCCGTGCGCCTGCAGGAAGAAGTCGCGCACGCGCCCGCGCAGGCCGAGGAACGGGAGGAACTCCTCCGGGAAGATGTCGTGCGGCCCCACGTAGAAGCTCGCCTCGGCCGCGCCCCCGCCGTCGTCGGTCATGTCCTCGGCCGAGGCCGGCAGGTCCCGGAACACGCAGTCGGTCACCCGCTCGAGCTCGTCGTAGTCGTAGAAGATGACGCGGCCGTGGCGCGTCACGCCGAAGTTCTTGAGGAGCATGTCGCCCGGGAACGTGTCCGTAGCCGCGAGGTCGCGGAGCGCCTTGCCGAAGTCGAGGATCGCCTGGCGCGCCGTCCACTCGTCCACCTCGCGGATGAAGAGGTTGAGCGGCGTGACGCGGCGCTCGGCGTACAGGTGCTCGAGCGTCACCACCTCGTCCCCCACGTGGACGCGGCGAGGGCAGAACCGGCGCAGCTCGGCGAGGACCGGCGGCGAGAACCGGGCGACCGGGAACGAGAGGTGCTCGAACTCCTGCGCGTCGACGAGCCGTCCGGCGCGGTCGTGCCGGAAGACGTGCCGGTACTTGTCCATGATCTCGCGGCGCGTGGTCTGCTTCGGCGGCGGGAACTCGTCCTTGATGACCTTGAACACGACGTCGAGCCCCGGGAGCGTGAAGACCGTCATGACGAGCCCCTTGTCGCCCCGGGCGGGCACGAAGGACTCCCCCGTCTCCGCGATGTGGCGGGCGATCTCGCGGTAGAGCTCGGTCTTCCCGTGCTTGTTGAATCCGAGCGAGATGTAGAGCTCCGAGACGCGCTTCGTCGGCATGAGCGTGGAGAGGAACGCCACGACCTCGCGCGGCCGCTCCACCTCGACGTGGAAGTAGCTGCGCGTGAAGCTGAAGACGATGGACGCGTCCTCGGGCGCGTAGAGCGCGGCGTCGAGGACGATCCCGCGCTCGCCGTGGACGAGGGCGAGCACGATGGGGGTCACGTGCCGCCCGCGCCGGATCCGGCCGACGAGGTAGGCCCCCTTCCCTCGAAAGAACACGGACCTCGCCATCTCCACCTGCTCGATCGGCTGCCCGTCCGCGAGCTCGCGCAGCTGCGCGTCGAGCTCGGTCGCGGCGAGCCGCACGTCGCGCGCGAGGTCCTCCCAGGGCACCGCGAAGGCGTAGGCCTTCAGGATCGACTCGACGAGCCGCTCGCTCGTCACCTGGCGCGGGAAGACCCGGAAGATCGGCACCGTCCCCTCGGCGGGCGGCGGGCGCTCCGCTGCGAGGAACTCGATCGCCGGGTCGACGCCGACCGTCGCGAAGACCCGCCGGGTGACCGAGTTGAAGAAGGAGAGCCCCACCTCCGCCGCCGGCCGGCCCTCGACGTCGGCTTGGTAGCGCTCCTTCATCGCGTGCCACACGGCCCGGTCGTGGACGGCGCCGCCCAGCTCGGCGCGGACGACGCCGACCGTCTCGTAGAGGATCCGGTCGCGCAGATCGAGCCGCTCGCGCGCGTCGCGCTGCCCGTCCGCCCACTCGCGCCGCTCGAAGCGGCCGCGCGCCCGGGCGGTGATCCGCGCGCGCTCCGCGAGGTAGGCGTCGAGCCCGTCGCGGATCGCGTCCGCGCCCGCGTGTGCGAGCGCGCCCCTCTCCTCGGCCATGCAAGCGCTATCCTAACGACCTGATCGGGGGCGCGCCGCGCCTGCCCGGGGCCGGCAAGCGGCTTGCTTGCGAGGCGGGAGCATGCGGGTCGTGCAGGTCATGCGGAGGTGGAGGCGCCGGGCGAGGCGGCTGTGGCGCGGCGTCCGCCGCGTCCGGCTCCCGCGCGCGGCCTGGGTCGTCGTCGCCGCCGCCGTGGTCCTCGGCGTGGGCGTGGCCTGGCAGGTGGCGCGAAAGCCCACCGAGCTCCTCGGGCTCGTCGCGCCGGCCGCCCCGAAGCGGCCCGAGCTCACCTGGGCCGCCTATGGTCCCCTCTTCGAGGCGAACTCGACCGAGCTCGTCCCGCCGGAGCTGCTCGCCGCGCTCGCGCAGGTCGAGAGCGGAGGCGACCCGCTCGCGCGCACGTACTGGCGCTGGCGGTGGAGCTGGAACCCGCTCGAGGTCTTCGCGCCCGCGTCGAGCGCGGTTGGGCTCATGCAGATCACCGACGGCAACCTCGCCGAGGCGAGTCGCCTCTGCATCCACGATCACGGGGTGGCCGAGCGCGGCGCGCTCCTCGACCCAGGTGGCTGCTGGTTCAACGCGCTCTACTTCCGCACGGTGCCGAGCCACGCGATCGAGATGACCGCGGCCTTCCTCCACCGCTCCGTCGAGGAGATCCTCGCGGCCGAGCGGATCCCGCGCGCCTCGCCGGAGCGGAAGCGCCGGCTCGCGGCGGTCGTCCACCTGTGCGGCCGCGAGCGCGGCGCCGCGTTCGCGCGGCGCGGGTTCTGGATCCTCCCCGGAGAGCGTTGCGGCGAGCACGAGCTCGCCCGGTACGTCGCCCGCGTCGAGGCTTACGCGGCCACGTTCGGCCGCGTCGCCGTCACGGCCGCGCCGCGGGCGGCGGCTCCGCGCCCTCGCCCGTGATCGCGCCGAGCGCGAGCGCGAGCCGCGGCCCGACCGCCTCGTCCTCGTGCTTGAAGAAGACGAACGCGTCGCGCCACGGCTGCGCCCGGATCCGCTCCGCCCACGCGGAGAGGGCGGCCGTGTCGTAGTCGGGCCGGCGCAGGCGGAGGTAGCCGAAGGGGGCCGTCGGGACGAGCGGCGCCGTCCCCTCGTCGGTGTCCGCCGCGCAGAGCGCCGCGCCCGCGTCGGCGAGCACGCCGAGCACGTCGGGCGAGAGCCAGCTCGGGTGGCGGAACTCGAACGCGGCCCTCCCGCCGCGCGGCAGCAGCGCGAGGAAGTCCCGCAGGCGCGGCAGGTCCTTGGCGAACGCAGGCGGAAGCTGGAAGAGGACCGGCCCGAGCGCGTCCCCGAGCTCGGCGGCCGCCTCGTAGAACGCGGCGACGCTCTCCTCCGCGCCGACGAGCCGCTGGAAGTGCGTCACGCGCTGCGGCGCCTTGAGCGCGAAGACGAACCCGGGCGGCGCCTGCGCCCGCCACCCGGCGAGGAGCGCGGGGCGCGGCATCCGGTGGAAGGTCGCGTTCACCTCGACGGCCGGGAGCTGGGCCGCGTAGGCGGCGAGGAAGCGCGTGGGCGGCAGACCGGCCGGGTAGAAGCGGCCGCGCCACGCCGGGTAGCTCCAGCCGCTCGTGCCCGCGAGGATGCGCACGGGGGTACGGTCGTCACGGCGAGCGCGACCTGCACCCCGCGCGCTCCACCGTGACGATGCCCCCTCACCCCAACCCTCTCCCCCGCTCCGCTACGCTGCGCGGGGGCGAGGGAGATCCACGGAGCGCTCGGCGGGGGCGAGGGAGATCCACGGAGCGCAGCTGCCGCTACGCCGCGGGGAGAGGGGAATCCACGGAGTTCTGTGAGCGCCGATGCTCTCGCCGCGTGGCTACCTGAACCTCCCTCGCCCCCGCGCAGCGGGGGAGAGGGCCGGGGTGAGGGGGCATCGAACGGGGCGCTGCAGGCGAGCCGTCCCCGCGGGAACGAACCGTCCCGGCCAGATCGCCGGGACGGTCGGAGTGGGCTCCTGGACCGGGTTGGCACGAGGGTTTCGTCCAGACGAAATGGGGATTCTAGGACGGGGTGCCCCGCTGCGGCCGCGGCGAGGACGGGCGCGGGCGCCTTGGGGCGCGCGACAGTGACGACCGCGCGGTGCGGCGCGGCCTCGGCCGGGCGAAGCGCGGCCGAGACCGCCTTCGCGCCGGACTTCGAGAGATGGAAGAACCGCGGCAAGACATCGTCACGGTTCTCGGGCGTCAGGACCTTCGCGAGCTCGACGACGCTCGTCATGCAAAGCCGCGCGTCGCGCAGGGGGTCGACGATGTCCGGGAATCTCTGGATGAGCACGATGCGCAGGAACGTCGCCGCTCCGATCCGCTCCTCCGCGGCAGGCAGGGAGAGGACGGGAGCGCCGTCCGCGACGTTTGCGGACGAGAGGAGCGCCCCGGCAATCGCGGGGTCCGCGAAGGCGAGCCGGCGGAGCTCGTCCATGAACAGGTCGCCGCGGCGGTCGAGCTCGCCGACGGCGAGCCCGATCGTCGTCGCCGTCGGGACGGTCGGCTCCTCCAGCGAGAGCACGTCACCGAGCGCTGCCTCGAGATCCACCATGCCCCGATTCCCTAGCAAGCACGGTTCCATCCCGCTCCGACGGACGGAGCGCGCGTCCCACGAGGCGGGGTCAGCCCTCCCGATCCGCGTACCGCGTCACCTCGACAGAGGCGCCTCTCCGCTGACGGTTCGCGCGACCCTGGAGCGGGCCGCACCCCGCCCCAGGCGGGCGAAGCGATGCCTTGCGCGTCCCGCGTGTCGGGGACGACACCGCGGCGGCGGCGCGGTACCTTCGCGCCGCTCGGGAGGAGACGCGATGACGGCCGGACCGCAGGAAGCGAACGTTCACGATCGACGCTGGCGGCGCGCGATCGTCACGGGGGCCGCGCTCGCCGCCGCATGGGTGCTCGGGCAGCTGCGGATCCCGGGCTGGGACGCCGCCGTCGTCTACGATCCCGGCGCGCTCGCGCTCGGCCTCGCGCCGATCATCTCCGGCTTCGTCCTCGTCGAGCTCGCCGCGCTCGCCGTGCCGGCGTGGGACGCGCTCCGCCACGCGGGGCCCGCGGCGCGCGCGAAGCTCGCGGTCGCCGCTCACGCCGTGGCGGCCGCGCTCGCGGTCGTCCAGGCGTACGGCGTCGCACGCTACGCCACCGACGTCGGGGCGCTCCCCGACGCGGCCGCGCCGCGCGCCGCCGCGATCGCCACGCTCGCGGTGGGCCCGTTCCTGCTCGCCGCGCTCGCGCGCTGGGTGGACGGCCGCGGGCTCACGAACGGCCTCGCCCTGATTGTCGCCGGGACGGCGGGCGTGGAGCTCGTCGGGGGGTTCTCCGGCGCGCTCTCGGTCCCGGAAGCGCCGGACGCGACCGCGCTCCTCATTCCGGCCGTCGGCGTCGGGGTGGCCGTGTCGCTGTTCGGCCGCGCCCTGCGCCGACCGGTGCCCCCACCGGGCGCAGCCGCTCCGGCGATCCCGATGCCCGCCTGCGGCATCGCGCCGCTCGCGGTCCCGGCCGCGGCGCTCCTCCTTCCGGCAACGCTCGCGGTCTGGTTCCCGGGTCTCGCGCGCGTCGGCGACGTGCTGCGCCCGGGCGCGAACGTGTACCACGCGGCCGAGGCGGTGCTCGCGCTCGCGCTCGTCCCGCTCCTCGGAATCCTCTTCAACCGGAGCGGCGCGGTCGCGCGCGCCTGGGACGCGCTCCCGGCGGTACCGGCGGGCGCGGACCTCGTCGCGTTCGCGCGCTTGGCGCGACGGCGCGCCATCGTCCGGTCGGCGCTGCTCGTCGGCGCGGCGCTCGCGATCGCCCACGTCGTGCGCGTGAACGCGACGGTGCCGTTCATCGGCCAACGCGCGGTCGTCGCGGCGATCGTCGTCCTCGCGGTCGCGCTCGACGTCGCGCGCGAGTGGCGGGCGAGACGCGCCGGGGCGTTCGGCGCGATCTGGCCGCTTCACCGCGCGCTCGAGGCGGAGCCCGTCGTCGCGCGGCTCGCGGCGGCCGGGATCCCGGCGTTCGTCCGCGGCCCGGCGTTCCGCGCGCTGTACCAGTTCTTCGCGCCGTACGCGCCGGTCGTGGTCTTCGTCCCGCCCGAGCAAGCCGAGGCGGCGAGCGCGATCCTCCGCCGCGCGTTCGCCGCCGAGCCTGCGCGGGCCGCCGGGCGCGGTGATCAGATGGGTGGTCGCGCCCGCTCGCCGTAGCCGGTCAGCTCGACGTAGCCCTCGCCGGCCGGCGCGCCGCCCGCGTCGGCGGCGCGAACCGGCCCCTCCCAGTATCCGAGCCCCGGGACGAGGGCGGACCGGTTCTCGGCCGCCCGCACCTCCGGGGTCAGGGTGAGCCGGAGCCCATCCGCCGGAACCGCGACCTCCCAGCCCGACGGGTAGACCGCACCGCTCGCCTCGCTCCGCCACGTCCCCGTCGCACGCACGGACCACTCCTCCGGCGCGAGCAGCCGGACGCGGCCGTCGCGCCCGACGAGCGTCCCGTTCCGCCAGGAGACGCTCCCGTCCTTGCGGCGGAGCACGTACAGCATGAGGTCGCGCCCGTCCCGCAGGCGCACGCTCCACCAGTCCCAGCCGACCTGGTCGGGAGCGAGCTGCGATGAGCCGATCTCCCGATCCATCCAGGCCTCGCCGCGAACCGCGAAGCGGCGGCCGTCGAGCTCGACCGTCCCCGACGTCGCGAGCCGCGTGAACGAGACGTACAGGCTCGCGTAGCCCTCCTCGACCGACTTGCGCGAGAGGCCGTTCGGCCCCTGCAGCGCGGGCGGCTTCGCCGGGCGCAGCGCGAGCTCGAGCGCGAGCGCCGCCGCGTCGTCGCGGGCGGCGATGCGGAACCCGTCGCCCTCGAGCCGGACGACCCAGCGGCCCTCGGTGCCGGGAGGCGCGCGCGCCCAGGCGAGCACCGGGTCGGGCGCGGCCGGAAAGCCGCCGAGGAGCGGCACGGCGCGCCAGAGCACCTCGGAGAAGCGGTGCGTGCCGGCGGCGACGTCGGTGATGGCCGCGTGGACCATCACCGCGTCCGTCGCCGCCCAGGCCGAGTCGAGCGGCGGCACGGCGGGCGCGAGGCCGACGCGGAAGAAGGTGAGCTGGAACCCGAGGCGCCGGCCCGGCTCCCCCTCCGCCTCGAGCGAGCCGGTGAAGTACCACCACTCGTTCCGGTAGCCCGGGTGCGTCCGGTGGTCGCCCGGGAACGACCACTCGTGCGCCGGGTCCGCGGGACGGAACCTGTCCTTCGACTTCGCCTCGCCTTCGGCGAGGCTACGCTCAGGATGAACGGGAAAGGTCCGGTCCGCGGCGAGCGCGAGGGCGAGCGCGAGAAGACTAGAGCGCATCGCGGGAGAGCTCCTGCGCGGGCGTCCGGCTCGCGACGAGCGCCGGGTGAACGCTCGCGGCGGCGGCCGCCGCCAGGATCGCGAGCGCCTGGGCCACGAGCCCTCCCCACGGGACGTGGACCCCGAGCGTCCAGCCGAAGAACGCGGGGTTCACGCCGAGGACGAGGACGAGGGCGAGGGCGCCCCCGCCCGCCGCCCCGAGGGCGAGCCCCGCGACGCCGATCGCGAGGCCGCGCCCGAGAAAGAGCGCCGCGAGCTGCGGCCGCGAGGCGCCGAGGGCGCGGTAGAGGGCGAGCTCCGCGCGCCGCTCGCGCGCGAGGACGAGCAGCGAGAGCGTCACGCCCGCCGCGGCGATGACGAGCCCCATGCTCTGGAGGAGCCGCGTCACCGCGAAGGTCTCCTCGAAGATGGCGAGCACCTCGGCGCGCAGCGTCCGGTTGGAGCGGATGAGCAGCGCGTGGTCGCGCAGGTCGGCGCGGAGGCGCCCCACGGCGGCCTCGGGATCCCGCCCGGGCGCGAGGTACAGCGCGGCGTTCGACGGGGGCCCCTCCCCGAACACCCGCGCGAAGGTCGCGAGATCCACGAGCGCGGCTCCCCCCTCCGCGCCGTAGTCGCGGTAGACGCCGGCGATGGGGAGCGCCACCTCGCCCGCGGCGCCGCGCAGGTCGAGCCGGTCCCCCGGCGCGAGCCCGGCCTTGCGCGCGAGCGGCTCGGAGACGAGCGCCGCGCCCGCGCCGAGCGCCCGCAGCGCGACGGCGCGGTCGCCGGAGACGAGCTCCACGCGCCGCGCGCCGGCCGGGAGCCCTGCGTCGACGCCGCTCACCGAGATGCGCCGGCCCGCCGCGCGCGCCTGCACCTGGCGGAGGAGGTCGAGCCCCACGAGACCCGGCTCCGCGCGCAGGCGCGCGACCACCTCCGGCGCGAGCGTCGCCTCGCTCCTCGCGCGGCGCCACGACGGCGTCGTGACGTACACGTCGGCGGCGAGCGTCCCGTCGAGCCAGCGCTCCACCGAGCCGCGGAAGGACCCGACCATGACGGTCACGCCGACGAGCATCGACACGGCGACCGCGAGCGCGCCGGCCGACACCGCGGCCCCCGACGGCCGGAGCCCGAGCGTCCTCATCCCCCAGCGCGCGCCGAGCCGGCGCGGCCGCGCGAGGCGCCCGAGCCCGGCGAGCGCCGCGGGCGCCGCGAGCGGCGCCGCGACGAGGATCCCGACCGCGGGCGCGAAGGCGGAGGCCGCGAGCCCGGAGGTCGCGGCCCTCAGGGCGGCAGCGAGCGCGAGCGCGGCCCCGCCGGCGGCGAGGAGCTTCGCGGCGTTCGCGCGCGACCGCTCCTCCACGCCGAGCGGCGACAGGAGAGCGCGGGGATCCTCCCGGCTCGCGTCGAGCGCCGGGAGCGCCGCGCCCGCGAGCGCGCCGCCCACCCCGACCGCGAGCGCGAGCAGGGCGAGCCCGGGCCCGAGCCGGACGCCGTCGATCCCCTCGAGCAGGTAGACGGTACGGAGCGTGCCGCTCACCGCTGCGAGGTTCGCGCGCGCGGCGACCCAGCCGAGCGGGATCCCGAGCGCGGTCCCCGCCGCGCCGAGGATCGTCGCCTCGCCGAGGACGAGCCCGAGCACCTGGGCGCGCGTCGCGCCCACCGCGCGCAGGATTCCGAGCTCCTCGCGCCGCCGCGCGAGGGACGCCCGCACCGAGGCGTGGACGAGGAAGCCGCCGACGAGCACCGAGACGAGCGACAGCGCCGTGAGGTTCAGGCGGAACGCGGCGAGGAGCCCGGCGGCCTCGACCGTCCGCTGCTCCGGCGTCGCGACGCGTGCGCGCTCGCCGAGCCGCGCGGCGAGGCGACCCGACAGCTCCGCGACTGGCACGCCCTCCCGGGCCCGGACGTCGATCTGATGGATGCGGCCGTGGACGCCGAGGAGCCCCTGCGCCTGCGCGAGGTCCATCACCGCGAGGCGGCGGCTCGCGAGCGGCGCGATGCGCCGCAGGTCCACGAGCGCGCCGATCGTGAGCGTCGCGCGGCGCGTCCCGAGCGACACCCCGACGCGACTCCCCTCCCGCCAGCCCATCTCCCGGGCGAGCTCCGGCGTCACCGCCACCCACCCCGGCGACGTGAGCGCCGCTCCGAGGCGCCCGGCGGGGAGCGCCCAGGGGGTGCGGGCCGCGGCGACGAGGTCCGCGCCGACGAGCTCGAGCCCCTCCCCGGGCCGCCCGTCGAGGGCCGCCTCCGCCCGGAAGAGCGGCGCGGCGGCCCGGACGCCGGGCACCGCGAGGACGTCCGCGAGGAGCGTCTCGTCGAGCGCGCCCGCCCAGCCGAGCACCGAGAGATCCGCCTCGCCGGACACCGCGCGGACGGTGCCCGCGAACGCGCCGAGCGCGCCCTGGTTGAGCAGCTGGATGGACAGGACGGACCCGACGCCGAGCGCGACGCCCGCCACCGCGAGCGCGAAGAGGAGCCGCCCCGCGCGGATCTCCTTCCCGGCCGCGCGGAGGAGATACCGCCTCACCGGGTCTTCTCCAGGATGCCCGAGTGGAGCGTCCACACCCGGTCCGCCGCCGCCGCCAGCTCGGCGCTGTGGGTGACGTAGAGGACCGCGCTCCCCTCGTCGCGTGCGAGCCCGAGGAGCAGGTCCAGCACCGCCCTCCCACTCTCCTCGTCGAGGTTGCCGGTCGGCTCGTCCGCGAGCAGGAGGCCGGGGCGACGCAGGAGCGCGCGGCAGAGCGCCACCCGCTGCAGCTCGCCGCCGGAGAGCTTCTGGACCGGCTCGTCCGCGCGCGCCTCGAGCGCCACCCGTCGAAGGAGCGCGCGCCCGCGGTCCTCCGACGCGGCCGGCGGATCGCCCGCGACGAGGGCGGGGACGAGGACGTTCTCGAGCGCGGAGAGGTGCGGGAGGAGGTGGAAGAACTGGAACACGAGCCCGACGTGGTCGCGGCGGAGCCGCGTGCGCTCGCCGTCCGACAGCGCCGAGAGGGGGCGGCCGAGGAGCAGGACCTCCCCGCCCGACGGCGCGTCGATGCCGGCGGCGAGGTGGAGGAGCGTGGACTTGCCGGAGCCGCTCCGGCCGGTCACGGCGACGACCTCACCCGCGGCGACCTCCCCGCGCGCCTCGCGCAGCGCGTGCAGCACGGCGCCGCCCGCGCTCCGGTAGTCGCGGGAGACGCTGCGGAAGGCGAGGACGGGCGCTGTAGCGGTCGAGGTCGCGGGGTCGTCCCCGCCCCGGGTCGCGGTCGGGCGCGGGCGCACCCCCGTGAGATGTCGCGGGGCTGCGCTCGCTTCAACGACCATTTCGCGGGCCGCGGGGCGGGGGCGCTACTCCAGGACCCCTCGGATGCGCCGGAGCACCTCGTCCGCCGGCTTCGCGCCGAGGAGCGTCCGCAGCATCGGCCGGAGCGCCTCGAGCAGCCGGGGCGCGTCGTCGCGCGAGACGTCGTCCGGCAGGAGCCCGAGCGCACGGGTCGAGAACGTCCGGACCGCAGTGCGGGCCGTGCTCGGACCGAGGTGCACGCTCAGCGCGTCCGCGATGATCTCCGCCGGACGCCGGATCTCCTCCCCCATGGCGGCGCGGAGCCTAGACGCCCTCACCCGCAGTCGCAAGCGGATCGAAGGGGGCGGGTAGACGGAGCGCCAGGGGGGTGGTAACCACGTCCGCAGATGGTCCTCCGCGCCCGCCGCCTGCGGCCGCTCGTCCCCGCGACGGTCCTCGTCGCGCTCGCCGCCGCAGCGGTGCTCCTCGCCGGGCGGCTCCCGGCGGCGAGGGAGGCCCGGGAGCGGGCGGCGCGGTCCGTGTCCGAGGTCGCCGCCCGCCGCGCCGCGCTCGCCCCCCGCGACCGCTTCGGCGGGCCGCTCCGCCCGGCGCCGTTCCTGTCGCGGGGCCGCCCGGTGGCCGCGAGCCGCCCCGGCGCGGAGGCGCTCGTGGACGGCATCTACCGCGCGGGCGCCTGGGGCGGGGGCGTGCCGTCGGAGCGGGCGCCGGCCTGGGCGGCGATCTCGCTCGGGACGGGCCCGACGCGCGTGCTCCTCTCCTGGACCTCCTCGGACAACCACGACTACCGGGAGCGGTTCTACGGCGCTCCCGCGGACTACCGGATCGAGACCTCCGCCGACTCGACGAACGGCGCGGACGGGACCTGGAGGACCGCGGTGACCGTCCGCGACAACCCCGTCCGGTCGCGCGCGCACGCGGTGGACTTCGCCGGGCAGCGGTGGATCCGGCTCGTCGTCACCGCGCTCGCGCCGGAGCGGAACAGGTGGGGGCTCTTCCTCGACGAGATCGACGTCCACGATCTCTCGCTCGGCGGCGACGACGTGTGGGTGTTCCTCGGCGACTCGATCGGCGCCGGCGTCTTCGACCGCGCCCCATCCCACCGGCCGAGCTTCGCCGACCGGATCGCCGTCGACCACGCCGGCTACGCGCCCGCGATGATCGACGCGGGCTTCTGCCGGGCGCGCACCGGGGAGGTGCTCGCCCGCATCGACGACGTGCTCGCCTGGAACCCCGACGCGCGGGTCTTCGCCATCACGCTCGGCGCCAACGATCCCGACGCCGAGACCTTCCGGCGCGACCTCGACGCGCTCGTCGCGCGCATCCAGGCGGCGGGGCGGATCGCCGTCGTGGCGCGGCTGCCCTACCAGACGAAGTACGGCGCGGACTTCGTGAAGCCGAAGAACGCGGCGCTCGACGAGGTGGTCCGCGCGCGCGGTCTCCTCCCCGGACCGGACCTCGACGCCTGGTTCCGCGCCCGCCCCGAGCGGCTCGAGGACGGGCTCCACCCCGACGCCGAGGGGTCCGTCGCCGCGTCGCGGCTCTGGGCGGACGCGGTCGGGACGCTCTACCCGCGCTGAGGGCTCGTGCGCGTCAGGCGCGCGCGGCGTAGCCGGCGCGGGCGAGGAGCGCGTCCTCGTCGAACCAGAGCCTGCGCGCGAGCTCGGCGGCGACCTCGCGGTCGAGCGTGACGCCGGGCGAGCCGGCCCACGCCCACAGCCGGTTCTGCGCCTCCCACAGGTCGAGCCGCAGCCCGAGCCGCTCCGCGAGCGCGAGGATCCCGGCGCACTCGATCGCGCGCGCCGCCGGCGTGCGCGCCGCGAGGAGCGCCCCGAGCCGGTCGAGGACGAGCGCCTCCACCTGGCGGCGCACGGGCCCGAGCCGCACGTGCGCGTCGAGCCGGCGCGCGAGCGCGACGATCGCCCCGAGCTCGCGCTCCGCGGCGTCGAGGTCGAGGTCTCCGGCGCGCGCCCTCGCGAGCGCCGCGCCGAGCCGCACCCCGAGCGTCACGTCCGCCGCCACCCGCAGCGGCGCGGGGACGGGCGAGTCGATCTCGCGCAGGAACTCCATGAGCCGCAGGTTGTCCTCGAACATCTCGACGAACCGGTCCTCCTGGCGGCGCAGGGTCCCCTCGAGCAGCGCCTCGGCCACGCGGCGGCGCTCGTCGAGGAAGAGGTCGCGCAGGGTGTAGTCGCGCCCGGGGAAGAAGCGGTCGATCTCGCGGAGCACGCGCGCGAAGGAGGCGCGCTCCAGCCGCGAGAAGAGCGCCGCCTCGACCTCCGCGTGCTGCGTCTCCCCGCGCCACGGGGCGAGGCCGCAGCGGAAGTCGGCCGCGCCGAAGTGGAGGACGCAGTAGAGGACGTCGAGCCTCTCGCGCGTCGTGGCGCTCTCGAGCTGCATCCGCCCGACGGTGAGCGCCGCCGGGCCCGACTGCGCCCGGCGCCGCCCGTCGAGCCGGTACGCGTAGCAGAAGACCGCGCCCTCGGCGGGCGTCTCGCGGGCGGCGCTCGCGATGGCGAGGTGGGCGGCGATCCCGTCGAGCGTCGCGACGCTCGGACGGACGAGCCCGTCGTAGACGCGGCGCCCGTCCCCGAGCTCCGGCCGGTTCGAGGGGGCCCGCGCGAGCGCGTTCTCGAAGGCGGGCTCGAGGTCGAGCCCGGTCGCGTCGCGGGCGAGCTGGATCGCGCGCGCGGCGTACTTCAGCACCTGCGCGGTCTCGAGTCCGGAGACCTCGGAGAAGAACCAGCCGCAGCTCGTGAACATCAGGAGCGCCTGCCGCTGCATCTCGAGCAGCCGCAGCGCCTTCACGAGCCCGTCGGGCGGGAGCGCGCGGCCCGCTTCGCGCCGGAGGAACTCCGGCGCGTCCCTGCGCGCGGGATCGAGCACCACCTCCACGTAGCGATCGCGCGTCGCCCACGGATCGGGCACGACCGCCGCGAGCTCGCGCTCGTAGACCTCGGCGAGCCGGTTGCGCAGCCCGTCGAGCGCCGCCCGGAGCGGCGCGCGCCACGCCTGCCGCCAGCCCGGCTCGCCGCCGACGTGGCACCCGCAGTCGGACCGCCAGCGCTCGAGGCCGTGCGCGCAGGACCACGAGGATCCCTCCGCGATCTCCGCCTCCCACTCGGCGGGGATCCGGTCGAGCGCCTGCGCGAGGTTCACCACCTCGACGTCCCCGCGGCGCCCGAGCGCGCGCAGCGCCGCCGCGAGCGCCTCGTCTCCCCCCTTCTTGTGATGGCCGAGCGTCTCGCCGTCGAAGGCGATGGTGAGGATCTCCGGGTGGCCGCGCGCGGCGTCGAAGCCGCCCTCGAGCCGCCCGACGAGCCGCTCGGGGGATCCGAGCGCGTCGCCGAACGCGAGGTCGCGCGCGATGTGGCCGTCATAGAAGAAGACGACGAGCTCGCGCGCTCCGGCGCGCACCCGGTACGGGCGCGTCGGGTCGAAGCGCGCGCCGGCCGCGTCCTGCCACTCGCCGCCGGGCGGCCGGACCCGCCGGGCCTGATACGGCGAGAGGACGGTGAAGCGGATCCCCTCCGCGGCGACCGCCTCGAGGGTCGCCGCGTCGGCGGCGGTCTCGGGCAGCCAGAACCCCTCCGGCTCGCGCAGGAACCTCCGCCGGAAATCGGCGACGCCCCAGCGGATCTGGGTGAGCCGGTCGCGCGGCGAGCAGAGCGGCAGGATCGCGTGGCTGTAGCCCTGCGCGAGCGCGTTCCCGTGCCCGCGCAGCTCGAGGCTGCGCGCGTCCGCCTCCACGACGCGCGCGTGGATCTCCGGGCGCCACCGCTCGAGCCACGCGAGCAGCGTCGGTCCGAAGTTGAACGAGAGGTGGAGGTAGTTGTTGACGATGTCGCCGATGTGGTCGCCCGCCCCCTTGAGGCGCGCCGCGCCGTTCGGCCCGTAGCACTCGGTCGCGATCCGCTCGTTCCAGTCGTGGAACGGCTCGGCCGAGTCCTGCGTCTCGATCTCCTCGAGCCAGGGGTTCTCGCGCGGCGGCTGGTAGAAGTGGCCGTGCAGGCAGAGGAGCCGCATCGCGCGGATTCTACCCGGGGCGCCGCGCGCGCCCTGCCCCACGTGGGCACGCCCCGGAAGTTCACGTTATGTTCCGGCACGTGAAGGTCGCGCTCACGATCGCGGGATCGGACTCGGGCGGCGGGGCCGGCATCCAGGCGGACCTCCGCACGTTCGCCGCCCACGGGGTCCACGGCGCGAGCGCCATCACGGCGGTGACGGCGCAGAACTCGATCGCCGTCCAGGCGTGGGTCGCGCTCGAGCCGGCGATGGTCGTCGCGCAGGTCGAGGCGGTCGCGACCGACATGCCGGTCGCCGCGGCGAAGACCGGGATGCTCGCGAACGCAGCGATCGTCGCCGCCGTCGCCGGCGCGGTCGGGCGGCTCGGCGTCACCCCCCTCGTCGTGGACCCGGTGATGGTCGCGAAGAGCGGCGACCGGCTCCTCGACGCGGCGGCGGAGCGCGCCTACGTGGAGCGGCTCCTGCCCCTCGCGACGCTCGTGACGCCGAACCTCCACGAGGCGGCCGCGCTCCTCGGCCGCCCGGTGCGCGACCTCGCCGAGATGCGGGACGCGGCGCGCGACCTGCGCGCGCTCGGGGCCGGCGCGGTGCTCGTGAAGGGCGGGGCGCTCGCGGGCGAGCCGGTGGACGTCTTCTGCGACGGGCCGCGGCTCGTGGAGCTCGCCGCGGAGCGCGTGGCGACCCCGAACGTCCACGGCACGGGGTGCACCCTCTCCGCCGCGATCTGCGCGCGCCTCGCGCTCGGCGCGGAGCTCCTCGACGCGGTCCGGGGCGCGAAGGCCTACCTCACGGAGGGGCTCCGGCGCTCCTACGCCGTCGGCCACGGGCGCGGCGTCCCCGACCACCTCCACCCGCTCGCCCTGCGGCCCCCGTAGCGCCGGCGGTCGCCCAGCCCGAACCGTCGTATCCTCGCGGCCCCGGCGCCCCCCGCGCCGGCCGGAGGTGCCGCGCATGAATCCCCAGCCGAGCTCGAGGTCCTGCTTCGTCTGCGGGCGGGACAACCCGCTCGGCCTCGCGGCGCGCTGGGTGAGCGACCGCGCCGCGGGCGAGGTCCGCGCCACCGTCGAGATCCCCGAGCACTTCAACGGCTACCCGGGGACGGTTCACGGCGGGATCGTGACCGCGCTGCTCGACGAGGCGGCGGTCCGGACGCTGCTGCTCGACGGCGGCTTCGACGATCTCCTCGTCACCGCGAAGCTCGAGGTCGCGTTCCGCAGGCCGACGCCCACCCGGACGCCCGTCGTCGTGGTCGCGCGGCTCCTCAAGCGGATGGGGACGCGGGCGCAGGCAGTGGCCGAGGTGCGGCTCGCGGACGGGACCGTGACGGCGCGGGCCGAGGCGCTCCTCGCGCGGCCGCCGCCGGAGGTCCAGACGAGCTGGGAAGCCGAGCGGGCGTACTGGCGCGTCGACGACGGGAAGGGCCCGTCGTAGGCCCCGACCCCCGCGACGGAGTATCGCGACCGCCCCCTCACCCCGACCCCTCCCCGACCTTCTCCCCCGCTTCGCGGGGGCGAGGGAGGGTCCGTTTCAAAGCCTCTCCCCGGCTGGCGCCGGGGGCGAGGGGGGCCGGGAGAGCGCTCGAGAGCGTCCGTCGAAGTGGCTTGTTCAGCCTGCGACGTTAGCGGGCGTACCCGACCATCCGATAGACGAGACGACCGGCGACTTCGCGGAGCGCGTCGGTGCTCCTGTCGAGCGCGCCGGCGCGCGGGAGCCATCCCTGCCCGCCGCCGTCGCCGGCGCGGTGGTCCACCGGCAAGACGTCCGGCTCGAGCCCCACGGCGCGGAAGCAGCCGAGCGCGCGCGGCGCGTGCGCTGCGCTCGTCACGACGAGGAGCGTCTTCCACCCGTGCGCAGCGGCGATGCGGGACGACTCGATCGCGTTCTCGCGCGTGTTGCGGCTCGACGCCTCGACGACCACCTGCGCGGGCGAGACGCCCCACTGCACGAGCTTCGCCGCGAGCAGGTCCGCCTCGGGCACGTCGCCGGGCAGCGGAAAGGTGAGCCCCGCGGAGAGGAGCACCGCCCGCGCACGCCCCGCGCGCACGAGCTCCCACGCGCGGAGGATCCGCTCGACGTTCGCGTCGAGCTCGACCTCGCCGCTCGCGCGCGTCGCGGCGCCGTCCACGATCCCGCCCAGCACCACGACCGCGTCGTACACGACGTCCGGCCTGAACGTCGAGCGCGCGTCACGCTCGGCGAGGCGCTGGAGCCGGTTCGCGACGGGCTCCATCGAGAACACGACGAGGACCGCGGCGGCGAGCGCGGCGAGGCCGAACGCCCAGCGGGGGCGGGCGCGGAGGAGCGCCGCGACGAGGAGCAGGAGGAGACCCCAGGTGAGCGGCGCGAAGAGCCAGTCGAGGAGCTTCGAGAGGGCGATGAACACGCGCGCATGATAGCGCTGCCGCGCTCGAAGCGAGCGCCGGCATGTGTGCTGCGCTCCCCCTCCCCCGCGGCGCCGCGTCCCGACCGCGCGCGCAAGGAGCGTCCGCGGCGACACGCCCCCGTGTCCGGGCGCCCACGCGCGCGCGGATCCGCCATGCCGGCGCGGAGCTCGGCGCCGGCACGGCCGCTGCACACGAGGACCTCGAACCCGCTGCTCCGAGGTCGCCAATGCCGCGCATCTACCTTCCCCTGCTCCCCATCCCCGTCCTCGCGCTCGTCGTCGCGTTCTCCGCCTGCTCGCGCTCTCGCACCGGGGAGACCACGAGCCACCTCATCCCGCCCGCCGCGCTCGCCCCCGCGAACCCCGCCGGCCGCGCGCTCGCCGCCGCGCCGGCGCCGCGCGCCGAGCCCGACGAACCGCCGAGCGCGGAGGAGGTGCGGGAGTTCGAGCGCCCGGTCGCGAAGTGACGCGTCGCCGGGCCGCGCGCGCGCGGCCGATCCGTGCGAGAGTGCGCCGGCACATGGAGGCGCTCAGCCGACTCAACGCGCGCGTCTTCGTCTTCGTCCTCGAGCGCGTCCCCGCGGCCGAGGACGGCTGGACGTGGACCTTCCGCGAGCCCCCCGACGGCCCGGCGCAGGTCGTCGCGGCGGCGCCGCTCACGGTCGACCCCGGCGCCGCCGTCGTCGTGACGCTCGGGAACCGGGGCGGGCGCGTGCTCGTGACGCTCACCGACGCCGAGCCCGCGCGGATCGCCGCCCTGCTCGCGCGCGTCGAGCGCGAGGCGCCGGTGGGCCCGTCGGCGCCCGCCGACGTGGTCCTCGCGCTCGACGACCCTTACCTCGCCGCGAACGGCCGCGCCGGGATCGCGCTCCTGCCACCCTCGGCGACCCGCTTCTTCCCGAAGCTGCCGGACGCGGTCCGCTTCGACGCCGACGCGTTCGCCATCTCCGCCGCGGTGTTCCTGTCCGAGGACGAGCTCTCGCTCGGGCGCGATCACGGCGTGCAGGCGCTCGCCGAGCGGTTCCAGGTCGCAGGCCGGAACGTCGTCCGGTTCGCTCACCGCGCGCGCTGACAGCGGGCGGCGACCGTGAGGTAATCTCGCGCGCGCATGTCCTCCCCGGGGCTCGTCGCGACGAAGACGGTCGGGGCGGGGTCGCTCGCGCTCGCGCTCGCGGTGCCGGGCTGGCCGACGCTCGCCGCGCTCGTGCTCATCACGA
>WNFU01003881.1_pt1 | contig 19445 bp, 17 predicted proteins | sample 5400121 | NCBI WGS metagenome assembly WNFU01 (sample SAMN13153360, study PRJNA577476) | soil metagenome | isolation source: 100 cm soil or saprolite under grassland replicate 1 | place: USA:California | collected 2016-06-15 | reverse complement strand
GACCGCGGACTCGCTGATCGAGGACACGCGCCAGATGCTCGAGGAAATCCGTCAGTACGTGGTGGATCACGACATCATCGCCGTCCCGTCGGAGGAGCGGGCGCAGGCGATCGAGACGCCCCGCTTCTATCGCTTTGCAACGGCCGCGATGAACTCGCCGGGGAGTTTCGATAAGGTCGCCAAAGAGGCCTTCTACTATGTCACCCCCGTCGAAGACGACTGGTCGCCGGAGAAGAGAGAGCAGTGGCTGCGTCACTTGAACTACACCAGCTTGCGGAACATCTCGGTGCACGAGTGTTACCCGGGCCACTACGTCCACTTCCTCCACCGACGGCACGTGAAGTCGCCGGTGCTGCGCTTGTACTATTCGTACGCGTTCACCGAGGGCTGGGCGCACTACTGCGAGGAGATGATGCCCGACCAGGGCTTCGGCGACCTTCGGCTGAGGCTCGCGCAACTCCAGGATGCGCTCCTGCGGGACTGCCGCTACATTTCGTCAATCATGATGCACACGGGCGGATGGTCGTGGGAAGACGCGACCCGGTTCTTCATGGAGAATGCGTACCTCGATCGCCTGCCGGCGGAGCGCGAGGCGAAGAGAGGGACGTGGGATCCCGGTTACCTGAACTACACCCTGGGGAAGCTGATGATCAAGAAGCTCCGGGCAGACTGGTTCGCGAAGCACAAAGGTGCCTCGCTGCGCGAATTCCACGATTCTCTGCTTGCATTCGGCGCGCCCCCTCTCGGACTCGCGCGCGAACATCTCCTCGGGCCCGACGCGGGGCCCGCGCTCTGACACACCGAACAGCCGGACGCAGGTTCGAGCAGCCGCATATAAGTCACGGGTTGTTGCCTCGAGCAACCCGAAATGCTGCCGCCCCCCGGCAGAGCCCGACGGCAAAATCCGCCACGAAGTCCCGCACGCAGTCCGGATCCGGGTTCTCGGCGGCGAAGCGGACAATCGCGCTCCCAACGACGATCCCGTCGGCCCCCCAAGAGGCGAGGGCATGGACCTGGTCCCGCGTCGACACGCCGAATCCCACGCCCAAGGGAAGGTTCGTGACGCGATGCAAGGCGGCGAGCCGCTCCTCGAGATCCTCCGGAAGCGTCGAGCGCGTGCCCGTCGGGCCGCGGCGAGCAACGACGTACAGGAAGCCTCGCGACGCACGGGCGATCGCCTCGGCGCGGTCCGCTGGAGTCGCGGGGGCGACGAGCCGAACATGGTCCACGCCCGACCCGTCGAGGGCGTCCCTTAGCTCATCGGAGATCTGAGTGGAGAGATCCGGGATAATAACACCGTCGACTCCGGCGTCCGCGTTACGCTCTGCGAACGCCTTCACGCCCCATGCGAGCACGGGGTTCAGGTACGTCATCACGACGAGAGGAATCTCGGTCCGCGTCCGGAGCGATGCAGCCAGAGACAGGACGTCGCTAGGGCGGGTGCCCCCTCGGAGGGCCCGTTGCCCGGCCTCCTGGATTTCTGGGCCGTCGGCGATCGGGTCGGAGGAGGGAATCCCCAGCTCGAGGATGTCCGCGCCGCCCGCTTCGCAGGCGAGGGCCAAGGCGTACGTCCGCCTCAGGTCCGGATCGCCCGCCATGAGGTAGGTGATGAGTGCAGCCCGATGTTCCATGCGGGCGCGTTCGAACGCCCGGGCGATCCGGGTCACCGCGGGACCACCTCAGCCATCGAGGAGCTCCCTCAACCTTCGAGCCGGATCCGGGGCGGTCATGATCGACGTACCGACGAGGACCGCGTCCGCACCCGCGGCGAGTAGGGCTTCGACCTGGCCTCGTCGCTCGATCCCGCTCATCGCGATGACGGGACGATCTTTCGCCCTCGATGACAGGAGATTCGCGGTCGTCCGAAGGTCGACCTCCATCGTCGATAGATCGCGATTGTTGATCCCGAGGATATCCGCGTCCGTCCGGATCGCTTCGTCCCACTCCCGCACCGTATGGACCTCGAGGACCACTTCGAGGTCTTCGTCATGGGCGGCGTCGATCAGATCTTGCGATGATCCCTCGAGGAGGCCGCGAGAAAAGAGCGTCTGGATGACGAGAGCCGCGGACGCGCCGGAGGATGCGGCGGCCTCCACCTGCGTCGGGTCTACCACGATATCCTTCATGAGCACTGGAAGACCGTGGCGCGACGCGCTCCGGACGAAATCGAGGCTGCCGCCGAAGATTCTCGGCTCCGCGAGGATCGAAAGACCCAGTGGCTTTATCGCGACGATCCGCACGAGGATGTCTTCGAAATCGTGCGTTTCCCGCACGGGACGGCGCGACGGTGACGCGAACTTGATCTCGGCAATCACGTCGGCCGACCGGTCCGGAGCCTCGACGAATCCGACGAGCGATGGCGCTCGATTCGCCCGGTCGACGACGCGATAATAGCCCTCCCGCACGAGGCGACGCGCATTCGTGACGAGGCGACTAAGCTCGTCCATCATCCTCGACCATGGACAGATCCCCGCCCGTGGCTTTCACGAACGTTCGGAGTGATTCAAGGGCCTTCCCGGAGTCGAGCGCTTCCGCGGCGAGGGGGATCGCTTCCATCAAGGAGGCGGCCTTTTCTCCAACGTAGATGCCGGCGGCCGCATTCGCGAGGAGCATGTCCCGCTTCGGCCCACGCTCGCCCCTCAAGATCCGCAACGCCACATCGGCCGCCACCTTAGGATTGGCCCCCTCCAACGCCCGAGGCTCCACCCGCTCGAACCCGAGATCCTCCGGCTCGAGGATGTACTGCCGCGTCTCCCGATCCATGACCTCGCTGACGATCGTCGGGCCACACGTCGAAATCTCGTCGATGCCTGCCTGTCCGTGCACGATGAGGGCGTGCTCGATCCCCAACCGGGCGGCGACCTTCGATAGGAGCGGAACGAGGTCCGGGCTGAACACGCCGAGGACGTGCCCCTTAGCCCCGGCGGGATTCGTCAAGGGACCCAAGATGTTGAAGACGGTTCGGAGGCCGAGTTCCGACCGCGGCCCGATCGCTTGCTTCATCGCGGGATGAAACCTCGGCGCGAACATGAAGCAGACATGGTGGGCCTGGAAGATTCGCTCGACGTGTGGTGGCTCGAGATCCACGCGGGCCCCCAGGGCCTCGAGGAGGTCCGCGCTCCCGCAGCGGCTCGTGATCGCGCGATTCCCGTGCTTCGCGACGACGACGCCGGCCGCCGCGACGACGAACATCGCGATCGTCGAAACGTTGAAGGTCGTGACGCGCGCGCCGCCGGTCCCGCAGAGGTCGACGACGCGTCCGTTGTCCGGAGGACGGATTGCGGCGCAACGCTCCCGCATCGCCGTCGCCATGCCGGCGATCTCCTCCGGCTCTTCTCCCTTCATCCGGAGCCCCATGAGGAACGCTCCGATCTGCGCGGGCGTCGCGAGGCCGTCCATGATCGCCCCCATCGCGTCCCGCGCCCCATCGAAGCCGAGCGATCGACCGTCCGCGAGGTCCGCGATCGCCAGGCGAATCATCGCCTCGCCCCCCTCAGGAAGTTCCGCAGGATCGCGGGCCCTTCCGGGGTGAGGATCGATTCCGGATGGAATTGCACGCCCTCGATTGGGAATTCGCGGTGGCGGACGGCCATGATCTCGCCGTCGTCTGAGGTCGCGCTCACCTCGAGGCTGTCCGGCAACGAATCCCGCTCGATCGCGAGGGAGTGGTACCGGCCCGCAACGATCGGATTCGGCAAGCCTTCGAAAATCGTGCGACGATCATGGTGGACAACGCTCGTCTTCCCATGGAGGATCCGGGCCGCGTGGCCGACGCGGCCGCCGTACGCGGTCGCGATCCCTTGATGGCCGAGGCACACGCCGAGCGTCGGGGTCGTGCGGCTCAGTTCCAGGAGGATGTCCCCGCACACGCCGAAGTCGCGCGCATTCATCGGGTGGCCGGGGCCCGGGGAGAGGACGATCGCGTCCGGGGCGAGGCCACGCACTTCGTTCATCGTGATCGCGTCGTTGCGGTGCACGACCGGGGTCGCGCCGAGCTCTCCGATCGACTGATAGAGGTTGTACACGAACGAATCGTAGTTGTCGATGACGAGAACCTTCACGCGGCCGCCTCCCGGAGCGAAGCCCGCAAGGCCTCGAGCTTGTGCTCGGTCTCCATCCACTCCCTCGCCGGATCCGAATCCGCGACGATCCCCGCGCCCGCCTGGAGGTAGTACGTCGGCCCATCCGCGAAGAGGGTCCGGATCGCGATCGCGGTGTCGAGGTTTCCGTTCAGGGACAGGTAGCCGACGACGCCCGCATAGGGCCCGCGCGCGGTCCCCTCGAGTCGGTGGAGGATCTCCATGGCCCGCGGCTTCGGCGCGCCGGAAACCGTCCCGGCGGGGAACATCGCGGCGAAGGCATCGAGCGCGTCCCGGCCAGCCGCGAGCTCCCCCTCGACGACGGACACGAGGTGCTGCACGTGACTGTACCGCTCGACGCCCATGTACTGCGGTAGCCGGATGGTGCCGAACCGGCACACTTTCCCGAGGTCGTTCCGCGCGAGGTCCACGAGCATGTTGTGCTCCGCCCGCTCCTTCGGGTCTGCGATGAGCTCCGCCTTGAACCGATCCATCTGCGACAGCGTCGTCCCGAGGGGCCGCGTGCCCGCAATCGGGAACGTCGTTGCCGTGCGATCCTCTACGCGGAGGAGCATCTCCGGGCTCGCGCCGATCACCCGGCGCACCCCGAAGTCGAGGTAGTACATGTAAGGGCTCGGGCTCAGCGAACGCAACGCGCCATACAGCGCGAGCGGGTCGCCGGACATGCGGCCGATATCACGGCGGGAGAGGACGACCTGGAACGCCTCCCCCTCGACGATCGTCTCCTTCGCCTTCGCGACCGAGTCCATGAACCGCTCCGGGGGAGTCTGCGGCTTCGGGCGATCGGTGCGGAGTTGCGGCGCGGTCTCGGCGGACTTCGGGAGGTCCTCGACTCGGGAGCCGCCGTGGGCGAAATACTCCGCACGCTTCCGGACGTGGTCCACGATCACGCCGTCGAGGTACAGGCCGAACTCGAACTCCGGAAAAGGCGAGTCCGCATGGGCCGGCACCGAATCGAGGTTGTGGACAAATTCGTACGACACGTATCCGACCAGGCCGCCGATGTACCGGCCCGGGACCCCCGGCGCCGCGTGCGCCGAGAGGATCGACCGCAACGCGGCGATCGGCCGATCCGTCTTGATTGTCTCGCCGTTCGACCGTAGCACACCCGCGCGGTAGGAGATGATCACCTCGGGGTCGAAGCCGACGTACGTGTGTTCGGCGAGCCGCGCGGGACCCGTGAGGCTCTCGAGGATGAACGCGTGAGGGTATTCGTCCCGCGATGCGGCGAAGAGCGCGTACGGGTCGATGCGTGGGTCCAAGGGCACCCGTTTCACCGCATCGCCTCCTCGACAAGAGGTTCCGTAGCTCCAAAGATCACTTGCGCAACCCGGCGCGCCATCGCGGCGCGATCCTTCGCTTGGAAGATCTGACGACCGACGCACGTGCCAGCGGCGCCGGCACCGAGCGTCGCGCGGAGGGTCTCGACGAAGGCGTCCTCCGACGTCCGCGGGCCGCCCGCCACGACGACGGGCGCAGGACACCCGCGGACGATTTCGCGGACGCCATCTGGGTCCGCGGCGTAGTTCGTCTGAACGATACTCGCGCCGAGCTCTGCGGCGGCCCTGGCGGCGTGGGCCGCGGCTCCCCGGTCGACGGACGGGGCACCCGGCTCCGCGAGGGCGTACGCCATGAGCACGACCGGGACACCGAACGAATTCGCGTCATCCACGATGCGTCCCGCATCCGCAATCATCGTGTCCTCTCGAGAATCGCCGAACGAAATCTGGACCGAGACCGCGTCGGCTCCGAGGGACACCGCCCGCTCGACGGTCGACGAAAGGACCTTCGACCGGGGTCTCGCACCGAGGACTGTGCTCGCGGAAAGATGGACGACCAAACCCGACGACGAGGGGATCTCGCCCTCGATGAATCGGACCATGCCCGGATTCGCCAGGACGCCCGAGAAGGGAACCCCGCGAAGCGAACGCAGAAAGTCCGCGGGCTTCTCGATCCCAGGAACCGGTCCGGAGGGGAGACCGTGATCCAGAGCCAAGAGGAAGATTCGGCAATCGGCCCTCTCCAGCCGGCCGCGTCGTGTCACAAGTCCGAGAGCGCCCAACGTTTCTCCCCTGTATGCCCGTTTCTGGAAACTAGGCATAATATTTATGCATTATTGTATTTTATACAACTCTATAAATGCAGCCAGGGAGCCTCCTCCCGGGGGCCGATCTCGAGCTATGGGTCGCTTCGCGGAGCCGCCGTGAACGCGGGCCGAGGATGCCCGCGGCCGAAGAACTCGCGGTGAACCGCCCGCACAGCTCCCTCGAGATCCTTGTTGTCCACGGTGAACGTGTAGGCGACCATCGAAGCGCCCGCCGAGATCAGCTGGACGTTAATCCCTCGCTCGGCCACGGCCTGGAAAATCCGGGCGGCGACGCCATGCGCATATCCGAGCCCTTCCCCGACGAAACCGATGAGGGACGCGTGGGGCGACGCTTCGATGCGCTCGACGAAGCCGGCCGGTAGGCGGGTTAGCAACCGCTTCGCCCGGGAGACCGCATCCGCATCGATGAGGAACGCGATGCAGGTTTGCGACGTCGCCGCGCTGTACACGTTGATGCCTGCGTCGGCCAAGGCCGTCGCCACTAGCGAGAGGAGGCTCTCCTTCGGCCCTGCTCCCGTGCCGAAGACCTTCAGAGTGGTGAGATCCCGCACGTACGAGATGCTCTTGACGTCCCCGCTCCGGTCCACCGTGTCGGGTCCGATCCGCGTGCCAACCTCGTCGGGCTCGTAGATGTTCTTCAGGACGATCGACGCGCCGCACATCTGCGCGGGCCGTACCGATCGAGGGTGGAGGACCTTCGCGCCGAAGTACGAGAGCTCCGCGGCCTCGTCGTACGAGAGGGCGGCGAGGGGGAACGCCTCAGGCACGATCTTCGGATCCGCGCTCATGAAGCCGCCGACGTCCTTCCAGATCTCGATCGTGGGCAGCTTGAGTGCGTAGGCGACAACGGCCGCGCTGTAGTCGGACCCGCCCCGTCCGAACGTCGCGGTCTTGCCCTCTTGCGACAGGCCGAAGAATCCGGTGATGACGCTCACGTGGCCGGCCTGGGCCTGCCTCTTGAGGAAGGGCGCAAGACGCGCGCGCGTCTCGTCCAGCAGCGCGCTCGCGTTCCCGTAGTTGTCGTCCGTGACGACGCCGATCACGTCCGCTTCGTGCGCGCGGGCATCGACCCCGCGTTTCGCGAGGTTCGCGGCGACAATCTGGGTAGCGAGCCGCTCGCCGAACGACAGGATGAAGTCCCGCGTCCGCGCCGTGATTTCCTCCGTGTAGACGACGCCGTACAGGAGGCGCTCGAGCTTCGTCACGAGGGCTTCGACGGTCTCGACGCTCGCGTCGGGGGTTCCAGGCGACCGGGGCAGGAGGCCCAGGTGGAGCCGCCTCAGCTCCGCGATGAACAGATCGATCTCCTTCTCGTCCCGCGGCTTCGCCAGGGTGGCAACGAGGGAATCGGTCACGCCGGCAATCGCGGACACGACGACGAACTTGCGGGAGGGGTCCGCTCGCGCGGCCTTCGCCATGCGGTCGTACATCTCCGGGTCGCTCACGCAGCTGCCGCCGAACTTCGCGACTTTCCAGGGCTCAGCCAAGGTACCCTCTCCGATGCGCGAGCTCCGCGTTCAGGACGCTGCCGCCGGCGCCGCCTCGGAGCGTGTTGTGCGAAAGCACGAAGAATCGGAGGTTGCGATCCGTCACGCGGATCCGGCCGACCGTCGCGGCCATGCCGCGTGCTCGCGTCGGCTCTCCGGCGAGGAGATCCAGCAAGGGCTGCGGTCGGTTGTTCTCCGATCGAACCAGGATCGGCTCCCTCGGGGCCGTCGGCAGCTCGCATCGTTGCGGCTCGCCGCGGAACGCCGACAGGACTTTCGCAACGTCCTCGCGGCTCGCATCCTGCTCAAGCGGAATGGAAACCGCCTCCAGGTGGCCATCCCGCACGGCGACACGTGCGCAGTTCGCCCACACGTCGATCGCGCTTGGCGCGATGCCGTCGGACCGACTGCCGAGGAGCTTCTTCGCCTCCCGCCGGATCTTCTCCTCCTCGTCCTGGATGAACGGCAAGATGTTCCCCGTGATGTCGAGCGATGACACGCCCGGGTACCCCGCCCCCGAGAGGGCCTGGTACGTGGCGACGTGAACCTCCGAGAAGTCGAAGGCATTCGCGAGCGGCCAAAGCACGAGCGCGAGTCCGGTGACGGAGCAATTCGGGTTCGTCACGATCATGCCGCCTTCCTTGAACGAAGGTTGTCGCTCGACGAGGGCGAGGTGATCCGGGTTCACCTCGGGGACGAGGAGCGGGACGTCCGCATCCATCCGGTGGGACGAGGCGTTCGAGAAGACCTTGATCCCGGCGCGCGCGGCGTCGGTCTCAATTTCCCCCGCGATGTCGGATGGGAGCGCGCTGAACGCCGCGGTGACGTCCGCGCGAACGAGGGTTTTCACGTCGATCGGCCGGAACTCCATGTCCGCGACGTGGGCGTTGAGAGGCACATCCTCGAGGCGCCAGAACTCTTCGAGGCGTCCGCCGACCTTTCGCTCGGACGAGCCGAGGGCCGCAATCTCGAAGGTGGGATGGTCCTGGAGCAAGCTGACGAACCGTTGCCCGATGTTCCCGGTCGCGCCGAGGACGGCCGCAGGGATCTTCGTCACAGCGGCGTCCCTCCTTCGAAATAGGCGCGGGCCTCCTCGATTAGCCGGAAGAATCCCGACCCGTCGGGCGCGGCGGCCGCCCGCTGCCATTCGTCCATGACGTCACGGACCCGACGATGCATCGCGGGCGTGTGCGGATTCAGGGCCTGGATGTCCCGCAGCAGCGCCGGCGGATCGGCGAGGAGCCCGGCGGCCGCAGTCGAGAGCCGGGAGAACGTCGTGCCCGCGGGCCGCTTCAGGCCGGCGAGGTCGAAGGGGCTGTGGGCGACGCACCCCGCGAACGTCAGGAGGCAGAGATGGCTCAGCCCGAGGAGGAACGCCATGAATTCGTCGTGATGGTCGAGCGAGACGTCCACGAAGGATGCACCGCTGGGACGGAAGAGCTCCTTCGCCTCGAGGACCGCGACGGCGTTGCCGCAGTCGCTGAAGATGATGTTGCCGCTCGAAAGAGGCCAGAGGTTCGGGCCGAACATCGGATGGACGCTCGTGACGCGCAAGCCCGCACGCCCCATCGACCGGAGCGGGTCCTCGACCGGAGCCTTGAGGCTGGCGATGTCGAACACGAGCGCCTTGGGCTTCATCTCGGCGATCGTCCGAAGGACGTCGGCCGAGACGGACATGGGGACGGACACGGCGACGACGTCGGCTTCGTGGACCGCACGCCGCAGATCCGGTTCGAACGGGAATCCCTCAAGGGGGCCCGCGGGGTCGTTGACGACCACCTCGAACCCCCGCGAGCGGAAGTACCGGCACAGCCACCGGCCCATCTGTCCCGCGCCGCCGACCACGAGGACCCGTTGGTGGCGCGACGCCGGCGTTCGGACCGCCTCCTGGCGACGAACCGACTCGTCGATCAGGAGGCCTGCGAGGCCTTCCGCGAACGTCGCACGGATGTCGCGGGCCGCGCACTCCGACAGGAAGCGGGTGTGCACGGGGTCCTCGGCTTCCTCGTCCCGGACGGGCATCTGCAGGAGCTGCTTTTCCACGCCGACTTGCGCCGCCAGATGCAGACGCCTCGCCACGAGGCCGACGATCTCCCTGTCGACGTCCGCAATTTCCTCGCGCAACCGGGCAATTTCTGCTTCGCTCAGATGAATCCCCCCGCGAGCATCAGATCGAGGATTGTCATCGCCGCCGCGTTCTCGACGACGGGTACGGCGCGCGGCACGATGCAGGGATCGTGGCGACCCGTGACAACGACCTCCGTCTCCTCCATCGTCTCCAGGTCGACGGACCGCTGCGGCCTCGCGATCGATGCGGTCGGCTTCACGACGACGCGGAAGGTGATGGGCATGCCGTCCGTGATTCCCCCGAGGATCCCGCCGGCATGGTTCGTGGCGGTGACCACGCGCCCCGACTCGACGACGAACGGATCGTTGTGTTCGCTGCCGCGCATCGCGGCCGCGCGGAATCCGGCGCCGAACTCGATCCCCTTCACCGCGGGAATCGAGAGCATCAGGTGCGCCAAGGCCGACTCCACGGAATCGAAGAACGGCTCGCCCACCCCCGCGGGGAGGCCCGTGACCGCGGCCTCGATGATGCCGCCAACGCTGTCCCGGTCCTTTCGGGCGGCTTCAATCTCCGCGATCATGCGATCAGCCGCGTCGAGATCCGCACACCGGACCGGTGTGCGCTCCACGTTCGCCTCGATCTCGGCGGGGTTCACGGGCCGGGCGACGACCCGGCCGACTTGGGCCGCATGGGCGTAGAATCGGATTTCCCGCTCCCTCAGGAGACCGCGGGCGATCGCGCCCGCCACAACGAGCGGAGCGGTCATCCGCCCGGAAAGCTGCCCCCCGCCGCGCAGATCGCTTTTCCCGCCGTACTTCCGCAGGGCGGCGAAGTCTCCGTGCCCCGGCCGCGGCACCCGCGCATTGTCCGCGTACGATTTCGATTGCACGTCCTCGTTCCGGATAATCGCGACGATCGGTTCGCCGGTCGTCGCACCGCCGCGGACGCCTTCGGCGAACTCGACGCGGTCTTCCTCCTTCCGTTGGGACGTGAGGAGGCTCTGCCCGGGACGACGGCGGTCCAGCTGGGACTGGACGAACTCCGTGTCCACAGGCGTTCCGGCGCGGAGGCCCTCGATTGTGCACCCGACGAACGGGCCGTGGCTCGTCCCGAAGATCGTCGTCCGGTAACGCACGCCGATCGTGTTCATCCGACCACCGCGTGCAACGCGCCGAGGGACCGCAGGTCATCGAGGAACGTCGGGTATGAGACGCGGAAGGACCAGGGGTCCGAGATGTCGACCGGGTCCTCGGCCGCGAGGCCCGCGACGGCCGCCGCCATGAGGACGCGATGGTCTCCCCGAGCATCGACGAACGCCCCCCGCAGGCGGCTCGGGCCTCTCACCAGGCAGCCGTCCTCCGTCGCCTGCGCGGGCGCCCCAAGACCACGGAGCATCGAGACGACCGTATCGATCCGATCGCTCTCCTTCCATCGGAGATGCCTCCCGTTGATGAACCGCGATTCGCCCGCCGCCTGCGTCGCGAGCACCGCGAGGACGGGGAACAGGTCCGGAGTGTCGCCGACGTCGACGGTCTGCGCGGCGAGGTCCCCGCCGCGGGCCCGGACTCGATCCGCTTCGACATCGATGCGGGCGCCGAAGGAACGCAAGATCTCCACGACGCGGCGATCCCCCTGAGGACCATCGAGCTCCAGGCCGGAGACCGTCACGTCGCCTCCGGTTAGCGCGGCGGCGACGAGCGGGAACGCCGCCGAGGAGAAGTCGCCGGGCACGTCGATGTCGGCCGGCGCGTATCTCTGGCCGCCGGCTACGCGATAGGTCTCGCGATCCGCGGTCGCCTCGACGCCGAATCGGCGCATCAGGCGGCGCGTCATCTCGATGTACGGCTCGGACCGGACCGGCGGGAGCACGCGTATCTCCGAGGGGTTCCGGGCGAGCGGACACGCGATGAGGAGGCTCGAGAGGAACTGGGAACTGACGTCGCCGGGAATCGTCGCGGATCCACCGCGGAGGACCCCTCTGACCCGGATGGGCAGGGAGCCGCCACCACCGAGAGACTCCGCGCTCGCGCCCAGGGCCTGGAGTGCCTCGACCAGGGGACCGACCGGCCGCTTTCGAAGACTCGCGTCCCCCCTGAGGGTCGTCGTGCCGTCGAGAAGGGAGGCGACGCCGGCGAGAAGCCGAAGCGTCGTCCCGGAGTTCCGCGCATCGATCGGCTTGGCGGGCGCCTGAAGGAGTCCGCCGGACACACGGAGATCGCCTTCGCCCGTTACGATGTCGACCCCGAACGCCGCCATGCCCGAGGCCGTCGCGTCCGTGTCCTCAGACCGCAGTGGGTGCCGAATCCGACACGGTCCACCAGATAGCCCGGCCATGACGATCGCGCGGTGCGTAACGCTCTTCGACGGCGGGGCGCGGATCGTCCCGGAGACGGTTGAGGGAATCGCGCGGTACCTCACGCCGCGACCTCCCGCGACTCGGTCGTGTTCAGCCCGACCACGCGGATTTCTGAATCCCCGTCGTCCATGGCGCGGCGGACCGCGTCGACATGGCCCGGTTTCGCCAGGGCGATAATCGCCGGTCCGGTCCCCGTGACCCCGGCGGCCACCGCGCCGGCGGCCCGCGCCCGGATGGCGGGCCCCGCGTCCACGCCGAGGAGCGGCGCGTACGCCGCGCTGTTCGCCTCCATCGCGCGGAGGTACTCCCCTTCCAAGGCGAGGCGAAACGCCTCCTCGACTTGGGGGCGGATCGTCGAGAAGTCCGTCCCTCGGAGGCTCGGCTTGCGAATGGTCCGGCGCGGGATCTGGACGACGGCCATGAGGCCCTCCGGGAGGCGATTCGAGGCAAGAAGCTTCCTGGCGGCGTTATTCGTCACCACGACGCCCCCGAAGAACGAGGCGCACGCGTCGTCAAACGCGCCCGTGATCGTGACGCCCGCATCGAGGGCGGCATCCACGCCGATCCGGATGACCTGGTACGCCCCGAGGTCCAGCCCAAGCGCACGGGCGCTCGCCAAGACGACGGCGTTCGCCACGGCGGAACTGCTCTTGAGCCCCCGGGAGGCCGGGATGTCGGAATCGACGGAGACTTCGAGACCGGCTTTCCGCCGGCTGCGCCGGAGCACGCGCGTGGCGCCGGACTGCGCGAGGGCCGGGTCGATGGAGGCCGGGACGTGCACCCGCACGCCGAATCCCTCGGGTCGGGTCTCCGCGGTCGCGGTGGCCCGGAGGGCGAGCCCGAACGCCGCACCCTTCCCCGTCGCGATCGCGTTCACGATCGTCCCGGCGCCGAAACACGTGGCTTGGGCCTTCATGCGAGGGCGTCCTTCGCGGCTCGGCGCATCGCGTCGACCGGCGGCGACCGGCCCGTCCACAATTCGAACGACTTTGCGGCTTGATGGAGGAGCATCTCGAGGCCGGACGCGTGGGGCCTCCCGAGCCGCTTCGCGGCGGCGAGGAGTGCGGTGTTCGGCGGGTTGTAGCCCAGGTCGTACACGAACCCTGCCTTCGCGATCACCGCTTCGGGCACCGGCAGATCCGCCGCGAATCCCTTCGTCCCGAGCGGGGTCGCATTCACGACGAGGTCCCACGGACCGCTTCGGCCGAGTCGTTCGACCGGAAGGATCTCGATCGGTTCGTCGAATGCGTCCGCCAGCGTCTCGGCCCGCGCGGCGGTCCGGTTCGCGACCGCGACGCTCGCCCCCTCGCGTAGGAGCACGTGGACCGCGGCCTTCGCGGCGCCACCGGCGCCGATCACGAGGACCCGACGCTCTCCGACCCGCAACCCGAGGGACCGCAACGACAGGCGGAAGCCGAAGACATCCGTGTTGTGGCCTTTCGTCCAGCCGTCGCCGACGACGACGGTGTTCACCGCACCGAGCCGCTCGGCGTCGCCGTCCAACTCGTCGAGCGCCGCCACGATCGACTCCTTGTACGGAATCGTGACGTTGAATCCGCGGATCCGGAAGCGGTCCGAGGCGGCCAAGAGGGACTCCAGACCCACCTCGTCCACGTCGAACGGGAGATAGGTTCCCGGGAGGCCGAGCGCTTCGAGGCCTGCCTCATGGATCGCGGGCGAGAGGGAGTGTCCGAGCGGATGCCCCACGAGACCGAGGACCCACGAATCCCGCCCGCGGAGTCGCTTGGCGGTCGCCAGTGAGAGTTGCCCCGGCGCCGCGAGCCGCCCCGCAGAGGCGTACTGAATCTCTTGCCCCGCAGATCCCGCACCCGCGCGGGTGAGCATGCCCGCCACCCCCATCCCGATCAGGACGAGCCGACGCCCGCGTTCGACCTCGGTCCTCGCGAGATCCCCGAGTTCGACCGCTGAGTCAATCGTTTCGACGGGTACCGCCACCTTCGCGACGGGCCCGATCGCCGCGCACGCGTCCAGCGCCTCCCGGACCTGCCCGAGGCCGGCGGGCCGGGAGAAATGGTGGGACACGATGAGCGTCGCGCGATGACGTCTCGCGAGGCGGGCCAGTTCCGCCGCGCGCGGGCCGTCCCGCTCGAGTTCGATGTCGACGTAGGCGAAGGGCCGGGTGCAGACTTCCTTGAGAAGGTCGCTGCGCCGGGATTCCGTCACGTGGCCGGGCCCGCCTTGGGAAGCCGATCGGACCGTGAGGATCGATCGAGGGCCTACCGCCGAGGCAAGCCGGCGCACATCGCCGACGCCGACGTCGCGGATTCGATCCAACCGCAGCTCGACGAGGTCCGCGCCGGCCGCCAGCGCCATCCGCGCCTGGCGTTCCGCATCCGCGACGCCGTCCGCCAAGATGACCGCCGCGACCTTCGTCATGTCAGCGCTCCGAGATGGTCTCCTGGATCCGCATCCCGAAATGCCGGCCGCCCTCTTCCGTCCGCAGGAGCACCGCGTCGCCCTCCCGAATCTCGCCGACGGAGACCGCACCCCCGGACGGGGTGACGAAGCGAATCGTCTCCGCGTTCTGGACGATCGTCGAGACGCGGCGCCCGCCCGCCTCCGCCTCGACGAGCACGAGCGGCCGGCGTTCGATCTTCAGGCGACCGACGATCACGGACCGCGCGCGGCCCGTCGAATCGACCGCGAGGACCTCGTCCCCGGCGCGCAACTCGCTCAAGTACTTCGTCTGGCCGGCGGGCAGGTAGATGTACGCGTGCACGGCGCCTGCATTGACTCGGAAGGGCCGGGCGCCGACGTATCCCGACTCGAACGTCTCGGCGTGGACGAGGAAAAGGCCCGCAGAGCTGTTCCCCACGAGCATGCCTTCCCCGGTGCGCAGCAAGGAGCACGTGTCGACGCACACGCGGTCGCCGAGGCCGAGCGGCCGTATCGAGGTGATTGTGGCCCGCTCGAGCGGCACGGCCTCGCGGACGGACTCGAGGACCGACCGCAACGCGCGGACTTCCTTCGCCCCGGACGTCGTCAGGAGGACGCCGTCCACGCCGACCTCCATCGTCTCGAAGAACAACTTCGCCTCGGCGGCATCGTGGACTTCGACCAGGAGCCGAGTGCCGCTTCCCTGGAAGTGTGCGATCAGATTCTCCAGCGGGATGACCTTCCAGTCCTCCGTCCGGACGACGACGTGCTTCGTCGTCCCCCGCAGAGCGCGCACGCCCGACTCGTCTTTGGCGGAGCGGATCGTCGCAAGGCGGCCGATCGGCTCGCCGTCGAAGAGGAACGTGTCGTCCTTCAGGAAAATCGGCGAGAAGCGGCCGAGACGTGCCAGCGAGGGATCGGATGCCGCCAACACGATCTGATCGAACCCAGCCTCGAGTGCGGCCGAGACGATCGACCGAACGTCTCCTTTGTCCCTGCGGGGAAAGGCCCCCACCCACACCAGGCGGTCCATGGGGCTCACCCGCGATAGACGTCCGAGAGAGAGGCCCCGTCGAAGATCATGCGGGCGATCGCCCGCGTCGTGCCGATCGGATCTTTCGCCTGGAAGATGTTCCGGCCCATCGAGACGCCGGCCGCGCCGCCGACGAGGGCGCCCTCGACCATCTCGAGCGCCGCCCGCTCCGAGTCGAGCTTCGGACCCCCCGCCACGACGACGGGCACGGGGCAGCCGCGGACGACCTCCCGAAAGGTGTCCGGAGATCCGGTGTACAGCGTCTTGACGACGTCGGCCCCGAGCTCCGCTCCGACCCGCGCGACGTGCTTCACGACATCGACGTCGAACGGGTTCCGGACCTTCGGCCCGCGGGGGTACATCATCCCGAGCAGCGGGAAGCCGAGACGGTCGCACGCGGCCGCCGTCGCCCCGAGGTCCTCGATCATCCGATCGTCGTCCTCCCCGCCGATGTTCACGTGCACGCTGATCGCATCCGCACCGAAGGAGATCGCTTCCTCGACCCCGGTCACGAGGACCTTCCGATCGGCGCGGGCGCTCAGGGAAGTCGATGCGCTCAGATGAAGGATGAGGGCGAGCTTCTCGTCGAAGTAGTCCTTGGCGAATCGCACGGCGCCCTTGTGCAAGACGACGGCGGTCGCGCCCCCCTTCGCCACGTTCGCGACGGCCTTCCGGACGTCCTCGAGGCCTGGCACCGGACCGGACGAGACCCCGTGGTCCATCGCGACGATCAGGGCTTTGCCGCCGACCAAGATGCGGCGGATTCGGATTTCCTTCCCAATCGAGGACATGGACGACCCGTGCGAGTCCGTAGCACGCCCGGAGGATGACGACGTATATCAACTTGCGCTCGCCTCGAGCCGCACGAGGACGCCGATCACGTGCCGGCCAGGATCTGTACAGACGCCCGCTCGTCGGCGCTCGGCGACGACACATCAGCCCAGGCCAGGACCGCGTTCGGCGACCGCAGGCGGATTTGCCGCAAGACCTCCGGCACCTCGCGACCCGGTTCCGGCGCCGCCACGAAAACGATGGCGTGGCTGATCTCTTCGGGCAGGGACGTGAACCACGGAGAGGCGTACGCCTCCTCGACCGCGAGGAAACACCGATGGAGGTCCCTCCCGGTGCCCATCCCGAACCGCCAGTCGCGGACCCCAGCGAGCATCCGGCGCAACGGCGCGATGTCGGACCGAGCGAGGACCCGCGAGAGGCTCGCCGCCGGCTTCGCCATGATCCCGCCGAGCGCGGCGAACGCCTTGCCGAGCGGCAGGTCGCGGGCGATTTGGAGAAGCCCGTCGTTGCTGAACGTCACGACGCCGTCCGCACGGGCTTGCAAGAGGCGGAGTTGGGCCTCCGCCAGCTGCCGGCGGATGGGGCCCTCGATCGTGAACGGGACCGTGGTGAACGCCACACTAGCATCGCCGAGGATCCGAGCGACCCGGCCGACGAGGCTCATCCCCCATCCGCCAAGCTGGCCTCCGAGACCGCCGAGGATCAGGGCGATATCCCGGTCCAACAGGGCCGACGCGATCGCCTTCTCCTCGTCCGTTTCCATCTGAGGCACCGCCTTCGCATCCATCGACGCGTAGGCCTCGAGGGGCGTCGCCTGGATCAGGATCCGAGCGACCGCGTCGGCCATCGATGGATGCGGCGCGTCGTTCATCGCGATCCGGACCGCATTCGGCGGCGCGGTGACGTGACGCAACGTGTTGCAGCCGGCCCCGCCGCAGCCTACGACCGCGACGCGGGCATGCTCTTCGCCCAGGCCGAGTTGCCACGCGTCCGGCACGTCGGGTTCATCGGAGGTCATGCGAGATAAGGATTTGTCGAATCGAGCGTCCATATATATTCTGATGCGTAAATGTAAATCGATAGAAACCCCGATAAGGAGCGATTCGATGTCGGGACCGATGGCGGCCTTCGGCGCGCCGAAGCGGACCGACGCGATCGTCGTGGGCGGCGGTTGCATCGGGGCGAGCGTCGCGTTCCACCTGGCCGGGCGAGGCCTCGGCGTCGTCCTCGTGGAGAAAGGCCACATCGCCTCGGGCGCGACGGGGCACAGCGGCGCCCTCGTCCGCCAGCATTACGAGGCGCGCCTTGGGATCCGGCTCGCCCGGGAGAGCTTGGAGTTCTTCCAACGATTCGCCGCCGAGACGGGTTTCTCCTGCGACTTCCGGACGACCGGATTCCTTTCCGGAGCGCGGACGCGGGATTTGCCCGCGTTCGATTTGCTGCTCGGCTTGCTCCAGCAAGAAGGCGTCCGGGCGGTCCGGCTGACGCCCGAGGATGCGAGGTCCATCGAGCCGTCGCTCGATGCCGCCGATTACGCGGCCCTCGTTTCCGACCCGGACGCGGGCTACGCAGACCCGATCGCGACCGCGACCGGTCTGGCGCGCGCCGCGGAGCGTCGCGGGGTGACCGTCCGCGAGGAATGCGCGGTGCGGTCCATCGTGACGAAGCGCAAGAACGTCACCGGCGTCCGAATCTCCGGAGGAGGGCTGATCGAAAGCGACCGCGTCGTGCTCGCCGCCGGCAACTGGACGGCGTCCCTCGCGCGTCCGCTCGGAGTCCGCTTGCCCATCCGCTTCGTCCGCGGCGATGTCGCGATCCTCCGCCGGCCAATCGGGTTCGGAGCACCGCCGAAGATCCATTTCGACTTCTACGGGAACACGTATTCGCGGCCGGACGGCGACAAAGACACGCTCGTCGGATACATGGACACGAATCCGCGCAAGACGATTCCGCGGCACGAGCTCACTGACGACTCGGTGCCCGCTGCGACGGTCCGCGACTTGCGGTCCCGTCTCGCGAAGCGGTTCCCGTCCATGGCGCGATCCCAACCGCGCGGCGGATGGTCGGGCGTCTACGACGTCACACCGGACGCCTACCCAATCGTCGACACCGCCGGTCCGCAGGGGCTCTTCGTGGCAGCCGGGTTGAGCGGCCACGGGTTCAAGCTCTCGCCCGCGCTGGGTCGGCTCCTCGGAGAGTACGTCGCGACCGGCCGCCGACCGGAGGGACTCGTCCCGCTGCGCGCGTCCCGCTTCGTCGAGCGAGCGCCGATCCGCGCGGATGCGCCGTTCACTGCCCGGCGCGGCGCCCGACTGCCCTAGGCTTTGGCCGGCGTCGACGGCTTCGAGAATAGGCGATATGCGACGAGGACCTCCGCCGCGACGGTCCACGCCTTCAGCGGCATTGCGTGGAGCGAGACGACGCGGTCGCAGAGATCCGCGATCGGACTGCGGAAGGTGCCGTGCGGGAAGCCGCCGATGACGGCGGTCAGTTCGGCTTTGAGGCGAGGGATCGCGCTCCTCAGGTCGGTCGGGTCCCCTCCCTCGGCGAAGGCCCACGGACGACCCTCGCTTGAGGCGAGCACGGCCTTCAGGTCGACGCCGTGTTCGAGCGTGATGAGAGGATCGTCGTCGGGCACGCGGCCCTTCGCGAACAACTCCTCTATTAGGCCGACGAACCGCGCGTAGTTCCGCGGGATTCGGGTCTGGGGAGCGAAGCGCAGGACATCGTCGTGGCGCGTGTGCACGATCGTCGTCAAGCGGCCCTCCTGGTTCACGATCGAATCGAGGCAGAGCAGGACGAACCCATGGACGAGGTCCGGGCGCCCGCGGCGCTCCCCCTCGGGGAAGCCTTTCAGGGCGGGGTGGTGAAGGCTGCTGTCGAGCAGGATCGAGGTCGGCGAGCGGCCACGCTTTCTCGCGGACGTCCGGATGGCGGGATGGCCTGCGATCGACGCAGGGACGAGCTCCAGCTCGCTGTCCGCCAGGACGAGGGTCAGCACGGGCGGGAATATCCGCCTGGGGAACTTGAACGTCGCCGCGGCGGTTCGTCGGATAGTTTCGCCAACCATCTCGTCGAGATTATAAGTAGGGCGGCCCCCTTGCA
>WNFU01006963.1_pt1 | contig 19453 bp, 15 predicted proteins | sample 5400121 | NCBI WGS metagenome assembly WNFU01 (sample SAMN13153360, study PRJNA577476) | soil metagenome | isolation source: 100 cm soil or saprolite under grassland replicate 1 | place: USA:California | collected 2016-06-15 | reverse complement strand
GGTGGCCAGCGCTCCCGACCCCACCAAGCGTGTCGAGCTCACGGCCAAGACACACGAGCACCCCACGCGCCCCGGGCGGGTGGCCAGCGCTCCCGACCATCCCACAAGCACCAATTCCATGGCGCGCCCGCCAAGGGCGCGCAGGCGCAAGAATGGGGGAGTGCGGGGGCCATTTCGAGGCCCCCGCATTTTAAATGAAAGCGCAAGTGTTCCACGGTCCGGGAGATCTCCGCTTCGAGAACATTCCGGTGCCCGAGCCTGGAGACGGCGAGATCGTGGTCAGGATCGACGCCGCCCTGACCTGCGGCACGGACGTCAAGGTGTTGCGCCGCGGCCATCCGGTGATGATCCCGCACGTGCCGACGGTGTTCGGGCACGAGCTCGCGGGCACGATCGGCCGGGTAGGGCGCGGAGTCGCCGGCTTCAGAGAAGGGGACCGCGTCGTCGCGGCCAACTCCGCCCCCTGCGGCGCCTGCCGGCTGTGTCGTACGGGGCGCGAGAACCTCTGCGAGGACCTCCTCTTCGTCAACGGCGCCTTTGGTGAGCACATCGCCCTGCCGTCCCGGCTCGTGGCCAGCAATGTCATTCGTCTGGGCCAGTCCCTGTCCGCGCGGCGCGCCGCGTTTGCCGAGCCGCTGGCCTGTGCGCTGCTCGGTATCGAGCGCGGACGCGTGGAGAAGGGCATGACGATCGCCGTCCTCGGCCATGGACCACTCGGCTGTCTGCTCGCCCTCGTGGCGGCACAGCGGGGAGCGCGGGTGCTCCTCGTCGGCAAGCCAGGATGGCGGCTGGACCGCGTGAGATCCCTCGGCATCGCGGAGTGTCTTGACGCGACCGAGGGGCCTGACCTGGCCGAATTGCTGCGCCAGAGCACGGCCGGCGACCGCGTCGATGTGGCGGTGGACGCCACCGGTCGGCCCGAGGTTTGGGAACAGGCCATGGCTGCTGTCGGCCGAGGAGGGACCGTGGTATTCTTTGGCGGTTGCGCCCCGGGTACCTCGGTTACGCTCGACACACGGCGGGTCCACTACGAAGAGTTGACGCTGGTAGGGGCTTTCCACCATACGCCGGGCTTGATCCGGCAGGCGGTTTCGCTGCTCGAATCCGGCGCCGTGGTGCCGGACGGGCTGCTGACCCACACCATGGGTCTGGGCCGGGTGCGCGAGGCGCTCGGGCTCATGGCCGAGGGCCGGGCGCTCAAAGTATTGATCGAGCCGTCGTTAGCCTGAGGAGACTATGGCAACCACCCCGTTGCAGGAGATCGTGCTCGCCGGACCCCGCGGCTTTTGCGCCGGCGTGGACCGCGCCATCGATATCGTCGAGCTGGCGCTCCAGGTGTGCCCGCCGCCCGTCTACGTGCGGCGCGAGATCGTGCACAACCGCCACGTGGTCGAAGCCCTCCGCGCCAAGGGTGCGCATTTCGTGGACGAGCTCCACGAGGTGCCGGACGACGCCACCGTCATCTTCAGCGCGCACGGCGTGTCGCCTGCCGTACGCCACGAGGCGCAACAGCGTGGGCTCCACGTGATCGACGCGACGTGTCCGCTCGTCACCAAGGTGCACCTCGAGGCCGTCCGTTACGCGCGGGAGGGTTACAGCATCGTGCTCGTGGGTCACGCCGACCACGACGAGGTCGTGGGCACCATGGGCGAAGCCCCGGAGCGGATGTTCCTCATCGCGCATCCCGAAGAAGTGGACCGGCTGGAAATCCCCGACCCGGACAAGGTCGCGTACCTGACGCAGACCACCCTGTCCGTCGACGACACCCGCGACTGCATCGAAGCGCTACGGCGCCGCTTCCCCAAGATCGTGGGTCCCGCCAAGGACGATATCTGCTACGCGACCCAGAATCGCCAGGCCTCGGCCAAGACGGTGGCGGGCGAAGTCGACGTGTTGCTCGTCATCGGGGCCGCCAACAGCTCGAATGCCAACCGGCTCGTGGAGGTCTCCACGGTCATGGGCACACCCTCGTATCTGATCAACGACAAGAACGACATCCGGGCCGAATGGCTCGAGGGCTCGAAGCGCGTGGGCGTGACCGCGGGAGCCTCCACGCCGGAATTCCTCGTCACGGAGGTCGTGGAGGCGCTCCAGCGAGAGCGGGTCGCCGAGGTGAGGGAAGTGCACGTGGTCGAGGAGGACGTGCGGTTCGGGCCCCCCCGCGAGCTCGAGGACGTCGCCCGCCAGACCGGCCGCACGCTGCCGCCGCGCAGCGGCGCCGCGGTGGGGGAGTAGCCATGCGCCTCGTCACGTTCCGGCGCGGAAGGGGAGAGCCCAAGCCGGGCGCGGTCTGGAACGAAACGGTCCTGGATCTGAACGGGCTCGCCAAGGAGCTGGCTGTCCAGCGCGGCACCGTCCGGCGCGGTCGCGGCGGCTTTCCGAAGAGCCTTCTCGAGCTGATCCAGGGCGGCGAGGCCCCGCTCGCCCTCGCCCGCGAGGCGTGGGAGCACGGCAAGGGGCTGGTGGAGCAGCAGGCCATCGAAGAGCTGGCGAAGCGCAAGCTGGCCTACCCCCTCAAGCGTGTGCGCCTCCTCGCGCCCATCCCGCACCCGGCGCGCAACGTGTTCTGTCTCGGCCGTAACTACGCGGATCACGCCGCCGAGCGGGGGGCCGCGGTGCCCGAGCATCCCGTGTACTTCACCAAGCCCGGAACGGCGGTCATCGGTCCCGGCGACGATGTCGTGCACCACGCGGTGACCAGCGAGCTCGACTACGAGGTGGAGCTGACCGCGGTGATCGGCACGGGTGGCCACGATATCAGTCGGGCCGACGCGCTCAAGCACGTCTTCGGCTACACCATCATCAACGACGTGACGGCCCGCGACCTGCAGAAGCGCCACACGCAGTGGTTCAAGGGCAAGTCGCTCGACACCTTCTGCCCCATGGGCCCCGTGCTCGTCACGGCCGACGAGCTCCCCAATCCGCAGGCCCTGAACATCGTCCTGCGCGTCAATGGCCAGGTCCGGCAGTCGAGCAACACGAGCAAGATGATCTTTCCCGTCGATCAGTGCGTCGAGGTGCTCTCGCTGGCCATGACGCTGCTCCCCGGCGACATCATCGCCACGGGCACGCCGGATGGCGTCGGCGCGGCCACGGGGAATTTCCTCAAGGCGGGGGACCGGATGGAAGCCGAAGTCGAAAAGATCGGCGTGCTCGCCAACAAGGTCGTCCGCCCGTAGCCCGCATTCGCATCGTCGGAGAGGGGAACACCCATGCGCAAGCAAAGACGCTGGTTCTGGCCGGGGCCCTCGTCCTCCTCCCGCTCGTCGCTCACGCCCAGCTGATGATCATCGGCAACGACGACAAGATCACGGTCGACAAGACAAGCTGCCGGGTGAGCCTGCATCCATGCGCGGCCGCAACCAGTAGACCCGACCACGCGCTGCGTTGATCTGGGGGCGCCGCTGCACCGCGGCGCCCTCACTGTCTTCCTCGGTCTGTCTTCCTCGGTCTGGAACACTCCGTAACACTGTGGTAGCATCCCTCCCCACATCGCCCTTTCTCCGGCAGTCAAAGTTTCCCTTCGCAGGGCGGGCACGGGGAGGCAAGCATGGCGACGGACATTTCCAAGATCCGTAACGTCGGCTTCGCGGGTCACGGCGGAGTCGGCAAAACATCCCTGGTGGAAGCCATCCTGTTCGCGGCGGGCGCCACGAACCGGCTCGGCAGGGTGGACGACGGCACCACCACCACCGACTTCGACCCCGACGAGATCAAGCGCAAGATCTCGCTCGGCACCTCGGTCGCCTTCTGCGACTGGAAGGGCTATCACTTCAACCTGATCGATACCCCCGGATACGGCGACTTCGTGGCCGACGCCCGCGCGGGGCTCCGGGTGGCGACCGCGGCCGTCGTCGTGGTGGACGCGGTGGCCGGGGTGCAGGTGCAGACGGAGAAGATCTGGAAGTACGCCAACGAGTACGGTCTGCCCCGGGCCATCGTCATCAACCGGCTCGACCGGGAGCGCGCGGACTTCTACCGCGCCCTCGAATCGCTCCAGAAGCGCCTCAAGGGCCGGCTCTGCCCGCTGCAGGTGCCCCTCGGCACGGAGTCCGGCTTCAAGGGCGTGGTCGACCTCGTGGCCATGAAGGCGCTCCTCACCGTCGACGGCAAGCTGAAGGAGTCCGATATTCCCGGCGATATCATGGACGACGCCAAATCCTGGCGCGAGAAGCTCATGGAGGCGGTGGCGGAGACGGACGACGACCTCCTCGCCAAGTATCTCGAGGACGGCGGCATCGAGGAAGAGCAGATGCTGACCGCCCTCGGCAAGGCGATCGGCTCGGGCACCCTCGTGCCCGTCCTCGGCGCCGCCGCCACCAAGGGGATCGGCGTCCAGCCTCTGCTGGATCTCCTCATCAAGGAGTTTCCCTCGCCCGCGGAAGCCGCCGCCGTCGAGGGCACCGACCCGCGCACCAAGCAGGCGGTCACGCGTGCCGCGGATCCCAAGGCGCCGCTCACCGCCGTGGTTTTCAAGACCATCGCCGACCCGCATGTGGGCAAGCTGTCCCTCTTCCGCGTCTACTCGGGAACGTTCAAGGCCGACAGCCAGGTCTTCAATGCGGCGAGGGGTGTCCGGGAGCGCATCGGGCACGTGGGCTGGCTCCAGGGCAAGACGCAGAAGCAGGTCGAGTCTCTCGGGCCCGGGGAGATCGGCGTGGTGGCCAAGCTCAAGGACACCCTCACCGGCGACACGCTCTGCGACGAGGCGAATCCCGTCGCGCTTCCCGGCATCGCCTTCCCCGAGCCCGCCATCTCCTTCGCCATCCAGCCCAAGACGCGCGGGGACGAAGACAAGATCTCCACCGCCCTCCACCGCATGACGGAAGAGGATCCCACCCTCCATCACCACTTCGATCCCGAGACCAAGCAGCTCCTCGTGTCCGGCATGGGACAGCTCCACGTGGAGACGGTGGTGGAGCGCATGAAGCGCAAGTACAACGTGGACGTGAGCGTCCTCCCCCCGCGCATTCCCTACAAGGAGACGGTCAAGGGGCGGTCGGAGGTGCAGGGCAAGTACAAGAAGCAGACGGGCGGCCGCGGCCAGTACGGCGACGTGTGGCTCAAGATCGAGCCCCTCCAGCGCGGCGGCGGCTTCGAGTTCGTGGACGACATCTTCGGGGGAGCGGTCCCGCGCAACTTCATCCCCTCCGTGGAGAAGGGCGTGCGGGAGTGCATGAAGCGCGGCATCTTCGCGGGCTATCCGGTGGTGGATCTCAAGGTCACGCTCTACGACGGCTCCTACCACGACGTGGACTCGTCCGACATGGCCTTCCAGATCGCGGCCTCGATGGGGCTCCAGAAGGGATTCATCGAAGCGCACCCGATCTTGCTCGAGCCGGTCATGAACATCGAGGTGACGGCGCCCTCCGACCATGCCGGCGACGTCATCGGCGACCTGAACGGGCGCCGGGGGCGCATCGTGGGCATGGAGCCCGAAGGCGAGGTGGTCTCGGTGCGCGCCCAGGCGCCCATGTCGGAAATGCTGACCTACGAGTCCTCGCTGCGCTCGATGACGGGGGGCCGGGGCGGATACTCCATGGAGTTTTCCCACTACGAGGAGGTGCCCGCGCACCTCGCCGAGAAGGTCGTGGCCGCGGCCAAGGCGGAGAAAGAGAAGGGCCATTAGCCTGCTCGCGAGCTGCGTCTCCCATATCGAATGCACCGTCTGTGGCCGGCACCACGAAGCCGGCCGCCTCCTCACCGTTTGCGAAGGCTGTGGCCAGATGCTGGCCGTCCGGTACGATCTGGCCAAGGTCTCGGCCGCCCTCTCCAAGGGCGACCTCCTCCGCCGCCCACCCGGAATGTACCGCTTCCGCGAGCTCACACCGCTTGCCCCAAGCGAAGAGCCCATCACCCTCGGTGAGGGCGGCACACCGTTGCTCCCGCTGCCGCGGCTCGCCCGACACCTGGGACTTCACCACCTCTGGGCCAAGGACGAGGGACAGAACCCCACCGGCTCCTTCAAGGCGCGGGGGCTGGGGATGGCGCTCACCAAGGCGCGCACGCTCGGCGTCACCGGCCTCATGATTCCGTCGGCGGGAAATGCGGGCGGCGCCGCGGCCGTCTACGGCGCCCGCGGCGGCATTCCTGTGGCGGTCGTGGTGCCGCGCGGAACGCCGGAAGCCGCGGTGGCCGAGGCGATCATCGCAGGGGCGCACGTGTTCACGGTGGACGGCTCCATCGCCACCGCGGGCCGGCTCATCGCCGGCATCGCCTCCACGATCGGCTGGTTCGACCTCGCCACCCTCAAGGAGCCCTATCGGCTCGAAGGCAAGAAGACCATGGGGCTCGAGCTGGCCGAGCAGCTCGGCTGGGAAACGCCGGACCTCCTCATGTATCCGACGGGCGGCGGCACCGGCCTGGTCGGGATCTGGAAGGCCTTCGAGGAGCTGGCGACCATGGGCTGGATCAACAGCGGCCAGCCGCGTTTCATCGCGGTGCAGGCGGAGGGTTGCGCGCCGCTCGTCAAGGCCTGGGAGGACAAGGCCGAGACGACCTCGCTCTGGGAGAATCCCGTGACCGATGCGCCGGGCCTGCGTGTCCCAGGTCCGTTCGCAGGGCGGCAGATGCTCAAAATCATGCGCGAGACCGGCGGGCATCCGCACGCGGTGAGCGAGCGCGCCATCGTCGACACGCAGAAGCTCCTCGCCAAGCTCGAAGGGATCTGGACGGGGCCGGAGGCGGCGGCGGCGCTGGCCGCGCTGTGCCAGATGAGGGAGGCCGGCGACGTGGAGACGGGCGCTCGCGTGGTCGTGATCCTGACGGGCGCGGGCATCAAGAACCCCCCCCCCGCCCTGCCGGCTCCCATCCATCTCGAAGGTGATCCCGCCCGTGTCCTCGACACGGTCCGCCGCGCGCTCGGGCGTTGACGGACCGATGGGCCCGCTCCTCCTCTCGTTCGACGTTTTCGGCACTTTGATCGACACGCCGGCGGGCACGGCCGCGGCGTTTCAGTCGATCCTCGTCGACGCGGGGGCGGGTCATATCGATCCCGGCTCTTTCTGGAATCACTGGGAAGAGCGGAACATCGCCCACTACCGCGAGCCCTACCGGTCCTACAAGGAGATCTGCGGGATCTCCCTCGAGGAAACCTTTCGTCATTTCCGCATCCCGGGTGGCGACGGCCGGCTCATCCAACGGTACTTCGAGGCCTTTCCGCGCTTCGAGCTCTACCCGGACGTCGCGCCCACCCTCGAGGCGCTCGCCCCGCGCCACCGTCTGGCCGTGGTGTCCAACATCGACGACGATCTCCTCGCCGCCACCCACCTCGGACGCGAGTTCGATCTCGTCTGCACCGCCGAGAAGGCCCGCGGCTACAAGCCCGACGGCCGCCTCTTCCGCTATCTCATCGACCGGGCCGGCGTCGGCCTGGGAAAGATCCTGCATTCGGGCCAATCGCAGTTCACGGACATGGTCGGCGGCAAGCCGCTCGGCTTGACCATCGCGTGGATCAATCGGCGTGGGCTCAGCCTGCACCCGAGCGTGCCGCGGCCCGACTTCATTTTCCCCGGCCTGGCACCACTCGGGCCCCTCCTGCTCGCTTAGGCACGCCGACGTGTTGTTAGCAAGTGAATTGACCGCTCGGGTTTGACACGTGATCTGACCGCATCAGGGTGAGGGTCAGGCCGGCACGAGGGCGCGACGGCGCGGTTTGGAGGCACGCGGGGTGGGGCGGCGGGTCCGTGGCGGGCTCAGGAGCGACGATCGCGACAGGGGCAAGGGGTGAGGGTGGGGGGACAGCGGCGTGAGCGCGCGGCTCGGGCGGGGCGCGATGGGCGCCGCGAGGCACCGGCCCCGGGCGTCGTAGTGGCCGAAGCACCGCGCGCCGAACCACACGCAGTGGAGACCATCGAGGTGGCGGCGCACGAGGACGCGCAACCCCGCACAGGTGCGGCGGCCTGGCTGCTTGTCAATCTGCAGCCGGACACCCTCGAGGGCCACCGTGTTGTCCTGCCCGACGGTGCGGGCCTCTTCGTGGCAGAGGATGTGGGTGAGGTCGACGCCGCCGAGGGGCACGAACGCCGAAGCCGGATCGGCGGGGGGGTGGGCAAAGCGGGCGTCGTAGGCGGCCAGGAAGCGGGCGGTCAGGTAGCGATTGGCCGCGGGGACGGTGGTGATGCCGGCAACGCGGAGCTCATTGATGAGGCGATCCTGGAAGGTGCGGTTGAGGCGTTCGCTGCGGCCGCGGGCCTGCGGGGAGTAGGCGGGGATGTGCTCGATGCCGAGGCGGGCCAGGGCGCGGCCGACCTGGGTGCGCCGATCGCGGTCCACGGGCTCCCCGGCTTTCGGGGTGTAGAAGGCCCACCCGGCGCGATCGGTGTACAGGGCCTGGGGCAGACCGTGCGTCTCCAGGATGGTCCAGAGGGCGGTCATGACCGTCGCCGTGGATTCGGCGGGGACGAGCTGGGCGTAGAGGACGCGCTTGGTGGCGTCGTCCACGCTCTGCAGGAGCACCTGCCGTTCCGTCGGCCGCAGCGCGAGCCAGGCATGGGGGCTGCCGTCGAGGTGGAGCATCTCCCCGAAACACGGCCGCGGCTCGCGGCGGCGACGGTGCCGACCGCGGGGGCGCCGCTTCGGCAGGAGCTGGGCCGCCTGCAGGAGCCGCTTCACGAAGGTGTAGGCGTAGGTCACCTGATGCTCGCGCTGCGCGATCTCGTGAAAGTGCGCCGCATTGAAGCCGGTGTACCGCTCGCGGTACAGACGCACGATGCGCGCGACCTCCGCCACCGGGGCGCGGCGGGGCGAGGGCTGCTGCCGCCGTCGATCCCACAGGCCGTCATAGCCCCGCTGCTGGTAGCGCAGCCGCCAACGCCGCAGCGTGCGGGGTCGCCAGCCCAGGATCTCCTCCGCCTGCAACCACGTCAGCTTGCCACTGAGGGCCTGCAACAGTACCTCTTGGACTTTCATCGTGCGCTCCACGACAGCCGGGGCATAGGGCATGACGGACCTCCTCGGTCCACCATGGCTCTCCCCCGCCGTCCGCAGGCGCGGTCAATTCACGTGCTACTCACGGCGGTCAAATCATGTGCTAGCAACAGCGCGTTGGGGCTTGCTTGACGGGCGGGGTGGACCGGGCTAGCATCCCCTTCACGACGGAGGGGCCCGCGCGTGAAGTGTCCGAGCTGTCAGATCGAAGCGCCTTCAGATGCGGAGTTCTGTCCCGATTGCGGGGCCAGCCTGCTCGTCCCGTGCCCCCAGTGCCGCACGTCCAACAGTGCCGGCAACCGGTTCTGCAAGAAATGCGGCCACGCGCTGGGGTCGGCACGCTCTGTGGTCGAGGGTGAGCGCTTCGCGGCCCCCAACGCCTACACGCCGCAGCACCTGGCCGAGAAGATCCTCACCTCGCGGGCCGCGCTCCAAGGCGAGCGAAAGCTCGTCACCGTGCTCTTCGTCGACGTCTCCGGCTTCACCGCGCTCTCCGAAAAGCTCGACCCGGAAGATGTCCACGGCCTCATGGACCGGGCCTTCGAGCTGATGCTCGGCGAGGTGCACCGCTACGAGGGCACCGTCAATCAGTTCCTCGGTGACGGGCTCATGGCGCTGTTCGGCGCGCCCATCGCGCACGAGGATCACTCCGCCCGAGCCGTCCATGCCGCCCTCAGCATCCAGCACGCGCTCGGAGCGTATCGCGATGAGCTCTCGGCCAGGCGCGGCATCGAGTTCCGCGTGCGCATGGGGCTCAATTCCGGCGCGGTGGTCGTGGGCAAGATCGGCGACAACCTGCGCATGGACTACACCGCGGTCGGCGACACGACCAACCTCGCCGCCCGTCTCCTGGCTCTGGCCGAGCCCGGGCAGGTCCTGGTGAGCGAGGACATCGTCAAGGCCGTCGGGCCGTACTTTGCCCTGGAGCCCTTGGGCGAGGTGAGTGTGAAGGGGAAGGCCCTGCCCGTGCGCCCGTACCGCGTCGACGGCACTCGCGGCGTGCGGAGCCGGCTGGAGGCGGAGAGCGAGCGCGGCCTCACGCCGCTCGTCGGCCGCGAGCACGAGCAGGCGCTGCTCCGGGACAGCTTCGCGGAGGCGCAGGAAGGTCGCGGTCAGGCTGTTTTTGTTTACGGCGAGGCGGGGATCGGCAAGTCGCGCCTGCTGCTGGAGTTCCGCCGCCATGCCGAGGCCGCCGGGGCACGGTGGATCCTCGGCCGCTGCGTCTCCTACGGTCACACGATCGCCCATGTGCCCGTGCTCGACTTCATGCGCGACCTCTTCGGCATCAAGGAGGGCGATGGCATGGAGACGATGGGCGAGAAGATCGCCGACGGAGTCCGCTCGGCAGGGGACGGCGTTACGTGGACGGCTCCCTTCCTTCGCTCGCTCTTCTCGCTCAACCAGGAAGACGCCACGGTGAAGGCGATGATCCCGGCCCAGCGAAAGGGACGCACCGCGGAGGCCGTGCGCGACCTCCTCCTCGCGTACGCCACGGAGCGGCCGCTCGTCCTCGTGGTCGAGGACCTCCACTGGATCGACTCCCACTCGGAGGACATCCTGCGCCTCCTCCTGGACGGCATGGCCGGTGGTTCCCTCATGGTTGTGCTGACCTATCGCCCCGGCTATGCCCAGACCTTCGGAGAGCGAACGTACTTCACGCGGATCACGTTGCGGGCGCTGCCGGAGGCGCAGACAGCGGCCATGGTGCAGCGGGCCCTCCGGGGGGACGTCCCCGCCGATGCATGTCGGCTCATCGCCCGGAAGGCCGAGGGCAATCCGCTCTTCGTCGAGGAGCTGGCGAAGTCGCTCGTGGAGGACGGTACGCTCGAGCGCGTGGGCGAGGGCTACCGCCTGGTCCGCCCGCTCGCCGACGCGCACATTCCCGAGACCATCCAGGGCGTCATCATGGCCCGCATCGATCGGCTCCCCGAGGCCTCCAAGACCGCGCTCCAGATTGCCTCCGTCATCGGGCGGGAGTTCACCGCGCGGCTCGTCGAGCGGGTGGCAGCACTGGAGCGTGACGCGCGGCAGGCCCTGGGCGAGCTCCGGACGGTGGAGCTGATCTACGAGAAGGCCCGCTCGCCCGAGCTCGAGTACATGTTCAAGCACGCGCTGACGCACGACGTCGCCTACGAGAGCCTGCTCAGGCAGAGTCGTCGTGAGCTGCATCACCGGACAGGCCGGGTGATCGAGGAGCTGTACGCCGACCGCCTCCCCGAGGTCTACGAGACCCTGGCCTTCCACTTCACGCGAGGAGAAGCGTGGCCGCAGGCCGTCGACTACCTGCTCAAGTCCGCCCTCAAGGCTCGCGCGGGCTTCGACTACGCGGAGGGTAGACGCCTCTGCGCTGAGGCCATCGAGATCCTCCACCGGCGCGGCGGCGCCCCCCGAGAGCTGGCGCGGGCTCACGAGATGCTGGGAGACCTCGAGAGCCTCTTGGGGCGACTGGATCCCGCCAACGCGGCGTACGAGCAGGCGCTCGCTCTCCGGGACGATGAGGCGGGCCGTCGGCGCCTCGGCAACAAGACTCACCGCCCGGGCTCGATCGTTCGTGAGGGAGCGAGGATCGTCTACTACGAGCACGGCGTGGGCGAGCCGACACTGGTCCTGTGCCATCCGATGACCTACGGGCTCGCGACCTTTCAGCCGCTCCTCGAGCAGCTCTGCCAGGACTTCCGCATCGTGACGTGGGACCCGCGGGGCACGGGACGGTCTGACCCGCTTCCCGGGCCCTACTACACCACGGACTTCATGGAAGACCTCCGCGCCGTGGTCGAGACCATCGGCAATCGCCCCGTGGTCGTGGTCGGCCAATCGCGCGGCTCGACCGTCGGAGCGCACTTCGCCACGAAGTACCCCCACCTGGTCGAGAAGCTCGTCCTCGCGGGCCTCGATCCAACGGGGCAGCGGGGCCTCCCGGACTTTCCGCTCACGGACCGATGGGACATGGAATTTGTCAGGCGCCTCCGCACGGCCGGGGCCAATGAGGATTGGTCGACCGTCGTGCCGTTGTTCATCGCGCAGGTCGCTGCCGGGGAGCCCGGCGTCCAGAAGCTCATTGAAGGCACGATCCGGGTTTGGAGCCAGATGCCGCTGGACTGCTTGAGGAACTTCTTCAAGCTCGACGATCCCGGCCGCGACGTCCGCCCGCTCCTGCCCGCGCTACGAGTGCCCACCCTCGTCTTGCACGGCGGGCACGACCGGAACACACCCGTGGAAGCGGCCCGCTGGACGGCCGAGCAGATCCCCGGCGCTCAGTTCCACGCTCTGGAGGGGCGCAGTCACATGCTGGTCGTCACCGCCGTCGTCGAGTTCGCCCGGCTGATACGCAACTTCGTCCGCACCGGCCGGCCTACATGAGCATGAAGCCTGAGGCTCTCGGCTCTCCGAGATCGTCGAGTCGAGCCCGGACCTCCTCGAGGTGAAGAGCGCTGCGCCCGGCCCGCGCGGCCGCCTGCCGCTGACGGCCGAGATGCTGCGCGAGAGCCCGAGTGGCGACATCTTCGGGCTGACGCAGAACGCGGGCTGTGGCATCGGCTCCGTGGGCCGGCAGGTGTCTGAGTCTGGGAGGTTATGTCACGGGGGACGGGGGCCGACCGCTGCCGGAGGGTGCTAATGTTGCCGTCTACGCTCCCCCGCGCGTCTTGATGTTCGTCGAGTAGGCGGCGCGCCGGAGCGTCGCCCCCATCTCCTCGGTGATCGCGAGCAGCGCGTTGCGGATGACCTCGAACTTCACCGGATCGACGTCGGCGGCCAGAGCGCGGGTGGGGACGGGAGGGGTCGTCATGGCCCGGTCATGGTACCGCGGCCCGTCGCCGGCAGCACGATCTCGCGCGTGACCCGGCAGGGCGGATGACCCCACGAGGGGCAGTAGGCGTGCTGCGGAATCGGCAGGTCGGCGCCGGCCACGACGAGCGTGAGATCGTCGGGTTCGCGCACCGCCGGGATGGAGCCGCTCTCCGCGGCGGCGCGCGCCCATTCAGGCCAGTCGCTCGCGCGCACGGTGGCGTGGATCCACGAGCGACGCCACGTCTCGGCGGGAAGCCGCCCGCGAGTGTAGAGCTCACGACGCACGTCGGCCCGGGTCCAGCCTTCGCCGGCCAGCCGGCGCGCGGTGAACGGCGAGAGGATCACGGTCGCCTTGCCGCTGTGGAGGATGCCGAAGAGCGAGGCGGCCGAGCCGATCACGCTGGCCAGCTCGTCGAGGCCGCCCGTCACATTGATCACCGTCTCGGCGCGCATGACCGTCACCGTGCTCTGCTCCGGCCGATAGCCCAGCTCGATATGGAGTGCGGGCCACGGCGTGTCGCCTTCGCGCTCGGCGAGACAGAGGCTGTAGCGCGCGGGCTGGCCGAGGCCGGCGAAGGACACGGCGCCCGGCCACCCGCCGCCGATATTGGTCATGACGAGGCGCACCGCCCGGCCTATCGTCGCGTTGGCCGTCCAGCCCGGGCCGAGGGCGCCCCAGCCCGCGTTGACGCCGAGCCGTCGTGCTGCCGGCCCGTTGACGATGAAGCCCGCCATCACCGTGTTGGCCGCGATCTTCTCGACGCTGGCCACGCCGCCGAGCGGCTCCATCTCGCCGAGGATGGCGTGGCGGTCGAGCGGGCCATGATCGATCATCTCGTCGAGGCGCCCCAGAGTGGGCGGCACGATGGGGAGCCCGTCCGTCCATCCGCGCAGCCGGTAGAGGCGGTTCACTTCGGCGGTGGGATCGGCGGCGCGGACCACCTCCACGCGCTGGCGGGGGAACTCTCCCGCGAGCGGGGTGCGCGCGAGAAGGCCTTGTTCCTCCACGCGCGCCCGGAGCGTGGGATCGATCCACTCGCCCGAGGCGCGCTGGCCGGCGGGCAGCAGCACCCAGAGCGAGTCCAGCTAGCGGCCCCGCGCCTCCCGGAGCAGTCGTGGCCACTCCGCGGGGAGACGGATCGGCTTCGTCGTGGGAAAGCCCAAGATGCCGTTGTGCGCGAAGGCGTAGGCATTGGTGCGCAGCGGATCGCCGCTCACCGCGACCATCAGATCCTCGGCGCGACAGACGATGGGCACGAGGCGCTCCGGATCCTCCGACTCCGCGAAGACGGACGGGATCAGGCCGGCTTTCACGAGCCCGCTGAGGGTCGGTCGCCCGGGCACGAGGTTGGTCCAGTCGCCGATCTGGCGCTCGAATTGCCACGCCGGAATGCGGCAGAGCTCGAAGAGCCGCTGCTGGAGCGCGGCCTTGTCGAGCCCGGCCCTGGCGAGCGTCTCGGCGAGGATGGGGCTCAGCAACAGGAGGGGCTTCTGGCTCCCCACGCCCATGCCCACCGTGAACATCAGCTCCCAGCCGACCTTGCGCACGATCGAATCGGCCAGATACGGCAGCATCCGCTCCGGCGTATTGCCGAACACGGAGGCGATGACGCCGCCGCCGGTGTAGCGCGAGATCGTGACCGCGTTGCCGCCCGGGACGCCCTGGTCCTCCGCGATGGTGGTCCAGCCGATGCGGCGCAGCGCGTCCTCGTTCTCCGCCAGCACCACGCGCCAGGTGTTGCCGAAGGTGCCCTTGTCCGTGCGGTGATGGAGGAAGCCCGCGACGTTGCGCAGGTAGAGCCGCCAGAAACGCCCGATGGTGGTGTTGGCCTGGATGCCGTCACGCAGCGCCCCCTGCTCGAAGTTGAAGCCGAGCTCCTTGATGAGCGGGCCGTTCAGGATGATCAGGGTCTCGGCGCCCGGGGTGTTGCCGCTGTGCTCGACACCGTAGCGCGGGTCGGCCATCGCCTCGACCAGCGCGACGAGGATGGGCATGTACTCGGGCCGGCAGCCGGCCATGACCCCGTTGACCGCCACGTTCCACACGGTGGCCCGGCGCTGGTCGGGCAGGAGGACACCCAGCTCGGTCTCGCCCGGCCGGTCCGTCCAGCGCAGGAACTCGGCGACGCGCTCAGGAGTGGGCGGCACGATGGGCAGGCCGTCGCTCCAGTCGTTCTCGTAGAAGAAGCGATTGACCTCGTCGAGATCGCCTTCGAAGACGATGTCGGCCGGCCCAGGCTCCACGACGGCATCGCCCACGCGCGCGATGGTCTCCGTCAGGTTCCGGATCACCGCATCCACCGTCACCGCCGCCACGTTGTCCCGTAGCTCGTCCGCGCTTTGCACGTCGACGTGACCCGGCACGAGCGCGGTGGGCAATCCGGGCAGCCCCAATCCCGTGGCCGTGGTGGCGGCCTGGCCCCGGAAGCCCTCGCAGACCAGCGACGCGCTCGGCACCCCCGCCCGCTCCGCCACCGCACTGGCCCGCAACACGGCGGGCGTGCAGCTCCCTCAGCAGGCCATCCCGGATATGACCGCGTCGACCTCCAGCTGTCTGAGCCGGTCGGGCAGCTCGGCGAGCACGCGCTGCTCGTCACGGCCGTGGGTGGACCCGAAGGTGTCGTAGCGGACGAACCGGACGCCCGGGAAGCGACGCGTGAGCTCCTCTTCGAGAATCGGGAAGATCTCGTCACCGCGGAAGAGATCGTCCCAAAGCTGACCGATGATTTTGCCTTCGAGCGTGCCAAGCCGCGGGGCGACGTCGGTCGCCTGCACCGTCTTGGCCCCGCGCGGCCATACCACCCGGTACGCTTCGCGTCCGTCCGCTCCGATCATGTGCCCTCCTCCCGTGGCATGGGGCAGAGGATAGCATCGTTAGCGCGACTCAGCCCTTCACCCCGCCCGCTCCCCATCCCTGCACGAGATAGCGCTGCACCGCGACGAAGAAGCCGACGGTGGGCACGGTGATCATCACGCCTGCCGCCATGATCATGCCCCAGTCCACGATCGTCGCGTTGAAGAGGTCGTTGACGCCGACGGGGAGCGTCTTCAATTCGTCGGAAGTGATGAGCACCAGGGCGAAGAGGAAATCGTTCCAGGCCAGGATGAACGTGAAGATCGCCGCCGCGATCAGCCCGGGCAGGGCCAGGGGCAGCACCACGTACCACACCGTCCGCCCTCGGCCCGCGCCGTCCACGAGGGCCGCCTCCTCCAGCTCGAGGGGAATCGACTGGAAGAACGCCCGGAGCACCCACAGGCAGAAGGGCAGGCAGAACGTGGTGTAGGACAGGACGAGGGCCAATCGCGTGTTCACGATGCCGAGCTGCCTCACGAGGATGTAGAAGGGGATGATGATCATGATGGGCGCGAACATGTAGGTGAGCAGGATGAGGCCGGCCACGCTGTCGCGCCCGCGAAAGCGGTAGCGGGTGAGGCCGTAGGCGCCGAGGGCGGACACGGTGAGGGTCAGCAGCACGGTGGCGCCCGCCACCGCCGCGCTGTTACGAAAGAACACCAGGAAGCTCGTGTCGGCGAAGAGGCGCGAGAAGTTCTCGAGGGTGGGATGGAGAGGCACGAAGCGCGGGGTGGCGAAGATCTCGCCCGAGGGCTTGAGCGCGGTCGAGAGCATCCAGAGGAAGGGGAAGGCGGCCCCGAGCAGCAGCAGGGCGCCGGCCGCGTAGAGACCGAGGGCCCGCCTCACGAGAAGACCTCCTCGCTCCGGAAGAGGCGGAAGTACACGGCCGTCGCCGCCAGCAGCATGGCGAACATGATCACCGCGAGGGCCGCCCCCATCCCCGCCTGCAAATAGGTGAAGCTGCGGGCATAGGCGTAGACGGGCAGGGTGCGAATGTAACGGCTCACTCCGCCGTCCCCTGCCATCAGCCACACCGTGTCGAACTTGGTGAACATCCAGATGCTGCGCAGGAGCACGATGACGAAGAGCACGCTCGCGGTCTGGGGCAGGGTGACGTGCACGAACCGGCGCCACGCCGACGCGCCGTCGACGGTGGCCGCCTCGTAGAGCTCGGGCGGGATGGTCTGCAGGCGCGCCAGGTACGTCACCACCACGAAGGGGAAGAACTGCCACACGCTGGTGACGATGAGGGAGCCCATGATGTAGTCGGGGCCCAGCCACGCCACCGGCGCCCGCACGAGGCCGGCGCTCATCAGCATGTGGTTGACGAGACCGTAGGAGTCGTTGAGGAGCCACTTCCACAGGATCACGGCCACGATGGTGGGGATCATGTACGGGAAGAGCACGACGCCGCGGAGGAGGTTGCGCCCGCGAAAGCCCTCGTTCAGCAACAGGGCGGCGGGCACCCCGACCCCCAGCTGCAGCACCATGGTCACGCCCGCGTAGACGCAGCCGTAGTAGAAGCTGGCCCAGAACTCCGGATCGCTCGCAAAGTAGCGGTAGTGCTTGAGGCCGACGAAGGCCTGCACGGGCATGAAGGCGTGCTTGTCGAAGAGGCTGAGCCAGATATTGTAGAGAACGGGGAAGACGACGAGCCCGCCCAGCAGGACGAGCGACGGGGCGAGGAGGAGCCAGCCGACGAGCGCGCTCTTCCTCACTCGCCCCGCCCGCGATCCGGGCCTACGACCAGCGCTTGTGACCGAGCTGGGTGAGGAGCTCCTCGGAGCGCTTCTGCGCCCGATCGGCCTCGGCCTTGGGGTTCTTGCCGCCCACCATGACCTCCACCACCATGTCCGCCACGATGCTCGAGCCGTCGAGCTCGGCGAGGAAGGGCAGGAGATTGTCCTCGGGCCGGCTGAAACCGATGGGCAAGAAGCGGTGATTGCCGAGCCCGGTCATCATCACGTCGTGCCACGCCTTCCACTTCTTGATGCGCTCGTTGGCGAGATAGGCCGGATCGCCCAGCATGGACTTGAAGATGGGCGAGAGATGGATGGGCACCGAGTGGCAGTACTGGATGTAGTTTTCCTTCTTGTAGAAGATCCGCAGGAACTCGAAGGACTCGTTCGGGTACTTGGACTGGCTGAAGACGGCCCAATTCTCCCCGTCGAGGGCGGAGATGCCGACCTTGCCCGACGGGCCATGCGGCCGCAGCATCGGCATGAAGTGCTCGGGGTCCCGCATGCCCTCGGGCGCGTACTTCTCGATGTAGCCGATGGCCCGCGCCCCCGAGAGGTAGCTCATGGAGATCTTGCCGGTGGCCAGCGCGGCCTGCGTGTCGAGGTACTTCTGGCCCGACCAGCCCTGCGACTGGAACTTGTTCAGCTTCTGCAGGTAGTCGAGCGTCTCCAGCATGGACTTGCTGTTGAGCTGCGGCCGCCACGTCTTGGCGTCCACCCAGGAGCCGCCGTTCGACGCCATCCATTCCGCGGGGTGCACGAAGCCCATGTAGAGCTTCTCGCCCGGCATCTGGAAGGCGTAGCGGCCGTCCTCGGTGAGGGCGGCGGCCAGCTTGAGCATGTCGTCGTACGTCTCGGGCGTCTTGAGCCCCTTCTTCTCGCGCAGGTCACGGCGCTCGCAGAAGTACGTGGCACCCATGGCGTGGGTCACCCCGTAGTACTTACCGTCGAAGTACTGGAGCTTCCGTGTCGCCTCGTGGATGTCGTTCTCGCCGAGGGCCCGGACGAGCTCATCCATCGGACGCAGGAGTCCCTTGGTGTAGAGGGACGCGGTCACGAACGGATTGAGGTGGGTGAGATCGGGCGGGCTGCCCGCGGAGAGCGAGGCGAGGAGCTTGGTGTTGAGGTCGCCCCACCCGAGCGCCTGCTGGCGGACCTTGAAGCCCGGGAACTTTCGCTCGAACTCGGCGATGCTCGTGTCCTGGATGATCTTGACGGTCTGCGGCTCGACTTCGGTATGCCAGACCTGGATCTCGCGCACCTGCTGGCCGATGGCCGCGGGCGCCCGTCCGAGTGTGGCGGCGCCGATGACCGCTCCGGTGCCGGCGAGGAAGCGACGACGGGAAACGCGGGATGGGGGTGCGGGCGTGTGTTTCATCAGAGCTCCTTCCGTAGTGCCTTCGTTGGCCTTCCGGGGAGTGCGCCGGTCCAGGGGACCGGTTCAGCGCACGTCCGGCCCGACTTGCCGGCTCCGGTCTCATCCGGTGTCCGGCCGGTCCGCTCGAGACAGCCGGGCAAGGATGTATCGGGGGCCGCGGGCCTGTCAAGGCGCGGCTACGCACAACGGCCTCACTCTACCCCCAGCGAGCTGGAGCTCGCGGGCTCGGTGACAGGCGAGGAGGTGCGGGGGTGAGATCCTGCCGGCCCGGCACCAGCGTCCGGCACACCTCGATCGCGTGCAGGCAGCGGGGGTGGAAATAGCAGCCCTCCGGAGGGGAGGGGGGATTGGCGACCTTCCCCTCGAGGATGATGGGCCGCGTGCGCACATGCGGGTCCGGCTTCGACACCGCGGATAGGAGGGGAGCGTAGATGACATAACCCCCCGTTCCCGGACTCGGCCCGCCTCGCTCCGAGGGTCCTCCTCTCGGGACCTGCTGGCACAGGTGTGCGCCCGCAGGACATCGACGCCGGCTACGTTTTCAACGGCTGGTGGCTCTACGCCCATGATCTCGTCGACAAGGAGGATGTCCCGTTCGTCACCAGTCGGCGGTCCTCTCCGTACACTCTGGCCACCACCCCGCTCGCCGGATACGTGGTCGAGAAGGTCGTGCTCGTGCCCGTTGTCTGGAGCCGTCCCGACCGCTTCTATGTGGTTCGCCGAATCGGCGAGAGAGACCGACCCGGTGACGACAATTCGCTAGGG
>WNFU01004086.1_pt1 | contig 19453 bp, 12 predicted proteins | sample 5400121 | NCBI WGS metagenome assembly WNFU01 (sample SAMN13153360, study PRJNA577476) | soil metagenome | isolation source: 100 cm soil or saprolite under grassland replicate 1 | place: USA:California | collected 2016-06-15 | reverse complement strand
GGCGATCCCGATTTCGCGCCCGCAGAGCCGATCCAGGGGCTCCTGTCGAAGGAGTACGCGCGCGAGCGCGCCAAGCAGATCCACTGGGACAGGAACGACCCGAACGTGAAGCCGGGAGACCCGTACCCGTTCATGGGCAAGACGAACCCGTACCTACGCCTGCTGGAGAGCTGGCCGCCGCGGGCGCCGCAGCCCCAGGCCACGACGTCCGGCGATGCGCCGCCGGGGTTCTTCCAGGGCACGACGTCGATCCAAGCGGCGGACGAGCAGGGGTGGGTCGTGTCGGTGACGCCGTCGGGGGGATGGATCCCGGCGGTGATCGCGGGGCACACCGGCATCGGCCTGAGCCAGCGCGCCCAGAGCTTCGTGCTGGACGAGGCAGAGAACCCCTTCAACGTGATCGCCCCGGGGAAGCGCCCCCGCGTCACCCTCACGCCGAGCCTGGCGCTCAAGGACGGCCGGCCGTTTCTGTCGTTCGCGGTCCAGGGCGGCGACACCCAGGACCAGAACCTGCTGCAGTTCTTCCTGAACGTGGTGGAGTTCGGGATGAACGTGCAGCAGGCGACCGAAGCGGCGAACTTCACGAGCTACCAGATGCGCAGCTCGTTCGGGGACCACGAGTCACGGCCCGGACAGATCACGCTGAACGAGTCGGTGCCCGCGTGGGTGCGGACCGAGCTCAGGCGGATGGGCTACACGCTCGACTTCGCCGAGCGGACGTCGGGGCCGATCAACGCGATCTTCTTCGACCGCGCCCACGCGACGTTCTGGGGCGGGTCGTCGAACCACGGCGAAGACTACGGCGTCGTATGGTAGGGATCGCGGCCCGGACCGTGCCCGTCGCCGCGCTCGTCCTGCTGTGGGCCTGTGGCGGCGGCACGGGCACCCAGGCCGCCGGCCACGAGCCCGCGCCCGCGCGTCGCAGCGACGTCGTGACGCTGGAGGAGCTCAGCAGGCTCGCCACCTCCTCCACGTTGTACGAAGCGCTTCGTGCCCTGCGGCCCGCGTGGTTCCGGCGCAACCCGACGACGCTCCGCCCCCAGTCGGAGGGGGACGTCGTCGTCTACCTCGACCAGAGTCGCCTCGGCGGCCCGGAGGCATTGCGCACCATCCAGGTCACGGCCGTGACCGCGGTTCGCTACTACGGCCCGTCCGAAGCGGAAGCCCGCTTCGGTCTGGGACACTTGCACGGCGCGATCCAGGTCATCACGTCGCGGTGAGCGTGAGGAGCGCCTGAAATGAAGCCGGCGGTCGGGCAGCGGGCGAGCCGCAGCCTGACCCTCACGGCCGAGCACGTCGCGGCCTACGCCCAGCTCACGGGCGATTACAACCCCCTGCATTTCGACGCCGCCTTCGCCGCGAGGACGAAGTTCCAGCGGCTCGTCGTGCAGGGCGGCCTGACGACCGGCCTGCTGCATGCGCTCGTCGCGATGGACCTGCCCGGCCCGGGGTCGGTCTTCCTCAGTCAGAACTGGAAGTTCACGGCGCCGGTGTACATCGGCGACACGATCACCGCGGAAGCGGAAGTGATGAGCGTGCACGAGACCAAGCCGGTCTGCCGGCTCCGGATCACGGTGACGCGACAGACCGGGGAAACGGTCCTCGAAGGAGAAGCGTGGTGCTACACGTTTCGGCCGGACTAGACTGCTACTTGTACCCCGCCGCTTGGAGGCTGAACAGCTCCGCGTACAGTCCGCCCCGCGCCACCAGCTCCTCGTGGCTCCCCTGGTCCACCAGCTCGCCCCCCTGCAGCACGAGAATCCGGTCCGCCATCCGGACGGTCGAGAAGCGGTGTGAGATGAGCACCGCCATCCGCCCCCTGGTGAGCTCGGCGAACCGCAGGAATACCTCGTACTCGGCGCGGGCGTCGAGCGCGGCGGTGGGCTCGTCCAGGATCAGCACCTGCGCCTCGCGCATGTACGCGCGCCCGAGCGCCACCTTCTGCCATTCGCCCCCCGAGAGGTCCACACCGCCCTCGAACCGCCGGCCGAGCATCTGGTCGAAGCCCTTCTCGAGCCGCGCCGCGACGGAGTCCGCGAGGCTGCGTCGCGCCGCCTCGCGCACCCGCGCGTCGTCGTCCAGCGCGTCGATCTGGCTCACCCCGATGTTCTCCTTCAGGACGAAGTCGTAGCGCACGAAGTCCTGGAAGATGACGCCGATGTTCCGGCGCAGGCTCTCGAGATCGTAGTCGCGCAGGTCCCGGCCGTCGAGCAGGATCCGCCCCTCGTCCGGGTCGTACAGCCGGGCGAGCAGCTTCACGAGCGTCGTCTTCCCAGCCCCGTTCTCCCCCACCAGCGCGATACGCTCGCCGGGCTCGAACGCGAAGGATAGATGCCGCACGGCCCAGGTTCCCGAGCCGGGGTACCGAAAGCCGACGTCCTGGAACTCGAAGCCCTTCCCGATCGGCACCGGCACGGGCCGCGCGCCCGGCTGTGAGACGACCCGCGGCCGGACGTCGAAGAAGGTGAACAGGTCGGACAGATACAGGCTCTGCTCGAACACCTGCGACAAGGACAGCAGGATCCGCTGGATCAGGTCCCGGCTCTGCCGGAACGACCCCGCGAGAAACGTGAGCGCGCCGACGCTGAACCGGCCGAGCACCGTGAGATAGATCGTGACCGCGTAGGCGCCGTAATAGCCCAGCGTGCCGACCGTGACGAACAGCGTCGACACCAGGTTGCGCTTCACGGCGAGCCGCTTGTTCGCGTCGTAGAACTCGTCCGACAGCTTCGAATAGCGGCCCACCAGGAAGTCCGAGAGGCTGAACAGCTTCACCTCCTTCGCCATCTCGTCCGAGGCGCCGACGTAGCGCAGGTAGTCGAGCAGCCGCCGCTCGGGCGTCCACTGGAAGAGGAGCGAATACCCGAGCGCCGCGTAATGCGTCTCGCCGAGGAAGGACGGGAGCACGGCGACGACGAGCAGGACCACGAGCCACGGCAGCTGGACGAGCAGCACTCCCGCCAACGAGGCGAGGGTGACGAGGTCCTGCGCCCCCGAAAGCAGGAGCGCGATCAGCCCGAGGCGCCCCACCGTCTGACGCCGCGCCCGCTCCAGATGATCGTACGTCTCCGGGTCCTCGTACTGTGCGAGGTCGAGGGTGGCGGCGTGCTGCATCAGGCGCACGCTGATGCGGTTCGAGAACAGGTCGCCGAGCAGGCTCTCGAGCAGCGAGGAGAGGCGCGCCAGCCCCTCCCCGGCCACCGCGATGCCGAGCTCCAACGCGACGAGCCCGCCGAGAGACCACCAGTCCACCGCCCCGCCCGCCGCGCGCGCCCGCACCGAGGCGATCACCCCGTCGATGATGAGCTTCCCGATCCACAGGACCGCCAGCGGGACGAATGAGCGGATCGCCCGCAGAGCGAGGATGGCGACGGTGTAGCCCCGGTGAGTCTCGTAGACGAGCTTGAGCAGCGGCGGGACGTACTTCAGGGCTTCCAGCCGCTCACCCCAGGTCGGCGGCTTGCCGTCGCCCCCCGAGAGCAGGCTCCGGGGGCGCGGGAGCATACCGTGCTGGATGAAACGCGGAGTGGCCGTCAGTGCCTTAACTTCCCTGGGGTGCAGTGGTCAATATAAACCGATGAAGAACCGGGTCGTGGCATGAACAGCCGCGTCGTGGCCGCGCTTCTCGTCCTCACGGCGGTCCCCCCTCTCCGCAACGCGGAGAGGGGGTCAGGGGGTGAGGTCCCTCTCCGCAACGCGGAGAGGGGGCCAGGGCTTCGGGTACCGCATGCGGCCCGCGACTCAGCCCTCCACGTCCTGAACCGCCTCGCCTACGGCCCCCGCCCCGGCGAGGTCGAGCGCGTCGCGGCCCAGGGCGTGCTGCAATGGATCGACCAGCAGCTCGAGCCTAACAAGATCGACGACCCCGTCCTCGCCGCCCGCGAGCACCAGTTCAAGATCCTCGCCTCCGATCGCGGGGAACTGGCACGGCAGTACGTCGCGGCACAGCGCGCGCGTCGCGAAAGGAAACGCGAACGGGCCGCGATGAACGATCCCCGGGACAGTTCAGGGGCGCAGCACGCTGCGCCCCTGCAAGCGCGCGCGGATACCCAACCCGAGCAGAACGCCATCCAGCAAAACGGCCGCCGGCTCGCCGGCGAGTTGCAACAGCTCGTGGTCACGCGGGCCGCCATCTCCGAGCGCCAGCTGTACGAGGTCATGGCCGACTTCTGGACCAATCACTTCAACGTCCACCTCGCGAAGGGCGCCGACCGTTTCCTGACGCCGGACTACGTCGAGCACACGATCCGGCCGAACGCGATGGGCAGGTTCGAGGATCTCCTGATCGCGACCGCGAGGAGCCCGGCGATGATGTTCTACCTCGATAACTGGCAGAGCGTGGCACCGGGGACCTCACCCCCTGACCCCCTCTCCGCATGGCGGAGAGGGGGAACGCCGGGGAAGCCCCTGCCCAAGGGCATCAACGAGAACTACGCCCGGGAGCTGCTCGAGCTCCACACCCTCGGCGTGGACGGCGGCTACACGCAGCAGGATGTGATCGACGTGGCGCGCGTCTTCACGGGCTGGAGCATCGCGCGGCCCCAACAGGGGGCGTCCTTCGAGTTCCACGGCTGGGCCCACGACAGAGGTGAGAAGCAGGTGCTGAGTGTCCGGTTTCCGCCGGGCCACGGAATGGACGAGGGGCTCGGGCTCCTGAAGCTCCTCGCCAACCACCCGGCCACCATGCACCACCTGAGCCGCAAGCTGTGCCAGCGGTTCGTGCGCGACGATCCCCCCGACGGTTGCGTGGACGACGCGGTGGCGGCCTGGAAACGCTCGCACGGCGACATCCGGGAAGTGCTGCGCGCCATCTTTCACGGCCCCGACTTCTGGGCCGCCGAAACCGTGCGCGCCAAAGTGAAGACGCCGCTCGAGTTCGTGGTGAGCGCGGTGCGCGCGGTGGGCGGAGACCCCGACTCGACTCCGCGCCTCGCGCAGGTCGTCGCGCGGCTCGGCGAGCCGCTCTACCTGCACGCCGCCCCGGACGGATACGCCGAGCAGGAAGACGCCTGGGTCAACAGCGGCGCGCTGCTCGATCGCATGAACGCCGCCGTGGCGCTCGCCGCCGGCAGGCTCCCCGGGGTGAGCGTCGACCTCGATGCCGTCATCCCCACGACGGCGGACCGCGAGGGGCTCGTCGCCGCGGCCGACGAGAAGCTCTTGGGCGGGGGCATGTCCGAGCACACGAAGCACGTGATCCGCCAGGAGCTCCAGGACGTGGGCGATCCGGTGCAGGCTCGCGCGCTCGCCGTGGGGCTCGCGATCGGGGGGCCGGAGTTTCAAAGACAATAGGCGGCGGTCAGGTGGACAGGCGGACAGGCGGACGGTAGACACGGGAGCAGTGAAGATGACTATCCCAAGACGCGTATTCGTGAAGTCGGGCAGCTTAGCATTGTTCAGCTTGGGTCTGGATCCGCTGTTTCTCGCGCGAGCCGCCTTTGCCTCCGTCCGCCCGTCCGCCCGTCCGCCTGACCGCCGTATTCTGGTCTGCCTCTTCCAGCGCGGCGCCGTGGACGGGTTGAACATGATCGTGCCGCACGGCGATCCCCTGTACTACCGGGAGCGGCCGCGGATCGCGGTGCCGGAGCAGGATGTCGTGGACCTGGACGGTTATTTCGGCCTGCATCCCCGTCTGGCGGCGCTGAAACCGCTGTGGGACAACAAGAGCCTCGCGGCGATTCACGCGATCGGCTCCCCCGATGCGACGCGCAGCCACTTCGATGCGCAGGATTACCTCGAGTCGGGCACGCCGGGCCGGAAGGCGACGCCCGACGGCTGGCTCAACCGCTACTGCCAGCACGACCGCGAGCACCAGGACACGCCCTTCCGGGCGGTGGCATTCGGGCCGCAGCTCCCCCGCATCCTCGCGGGCTCGGCGCCGAGCCTCGCTATCGAGGACCTGCAGGCCTTCGGGCTGCGGGCGCCGCAGCCGGCCGCGCGCGACCGGCTGACGCGCGCCTTCGAGGACCTGTACGCGGGCTCCGCTACCGGGCTCCTCTCGTCTTCCTCGCAGGAAGCATTCGACGCCGTGCAGCTCCTGAAGCGGGTCGACCCCACGCAGTACCAGCCGGCGAACGGCGCCGACTACCCGCGGGGGCGGTTCGGTCGCGCGATGCTGCAGATCGCCCAGCTCATCAAGGCCGATCTCGGCCTGCAGGTGGCGTTCGCGGACGTGACCGGCTGGGACACGCACGTGAACCAGGGGGCGAGCGAGGGCCAGCTCGCGGCGCGGCTCGCGGAGCTCGGCCAGGCGCTCGCCGCGTTCGCGCTCGACCTGGGCGAGAAGCTGCGGGACGTCGTGGTGCTCACGATGTCCGAGTTCGGGCGAACCGTGCGGGAGAACGGCAATTCGGGCACCGACCACGGCCACGCCACCGCGATGCTCGTGCTGGGGGGACCGGTGAACGGCGGCAAGGTGCTGGGGGTTTGGCCCGGGCTCGACCCGGCGAAGCGGTATGAGGGCCGCGACGTCGCCGTCACCACCGACTTCCGCGACCTGTTCGCGGAGATCCTGGCGCGCCACCTGGGCGCGATGGACCTCGCCCCGGTCTTCCCGGGATTCACGCCCGACCCGGCGCGGTTTCCGGGGTCCATCAAAGGCTGACCTCGTGCTAGGCCTTTGACTCTTGTGGGGTAATCTCCAGCTCGACCTTCTCGGCGTTCCGGAGTACGACAACGGTAGTCTGCATCCCGATGCGGTCGCTGGCGAGGAGCCGGTGCAGGTCGTCGATGCCGGTCACGGGCCGTCCGCCGAACTCCACGATAATGTCCCCCGACTCGAGGCCCGCGCGCGCGGCCGGGCTGCCCGCCTCCACTCCCGTGACCAGCACGCCGCTCTTCGACTCGAGCCGATGCGCCCGGGTCGCGAGGCGCAGCAGCGGCACGTTTTGCCCCGCCACGCCGATCTTCCCGCGGCGGATCCCGCCGTCCCGGATCAGCTGGGCGGCGACGAACTTCGCGGTGTTGATTCCCACCGCGAAGCAGATGCCCTGCGCCGGCAGGATCACCGCCGTGTTGACCCCGACCACGCGTCCGCTCGAGTCCACGAGCGGGCCGCCGGAGTTCCCGGGGTTGAGCGCCGCGTCGGTCTGGACCACGTCGTCGATCAGGCGTCCGGTGACCGAGCGGAAGGAGCGTCCGAGGGCGCTCACCACGCCAGCGGTCACGGTGCTCTGGAAGCCGAGCGGGTTGCCGATCGCGATCACCAGCTGCCCCACGCGCAGCGCCGCCGAATCGCCCAGCTCGGCGACCGCGAGCGACGCCGGCTCCACGCGCAGTACCGCCAGGTCGGTGTCGGGATCGTCACCCACGAGCTCGGCCCGCCGCCGGCGCCCGTCCGCGAGCGCGACCTCCACCTGCGTCGCGCCGTGCACCACGTGGCTGTTCGTGAGGATGAAGCCGTCCGGAGTGAACACGAACCCGGAGCCCTGACCGGGCAGCTCGCGGGCGACGCGCCCGCGACGCGCCACCCGGTGGCGCACATCCACGCTCACGACGGCGGGCCCGACTCTCTCGGCGGCACCGATCACCGCGCGGGAGTAGCCGTCGAGCAGGTCCTGGTCCGAGGGCGGCGCGGCCGGCGAGCCGGTTGGGGGAGCCTCACCGGGCCTCGAGACGGCGATGGGGCCAACGGTCGCATCCATACTTGCGAAACGCCAGCCGGTTCCCGACGACTTCAACGCCCCTCCTTACCGCCTTTCCTCCACGCCTCTCTTATATTTGGCTGCTATGGAGCTCTCAGGCGCGCTCGCCGTCGTGACCGGGGCTACCGAGGGCGTACGTCGTCTCTCAACGTCGTCGCTCAACGTCGCCTCTCAACGTCGTCATGATTGACCCCATCCGGCGGCTGCTCACCGAAGCGGGCAATGCCAGGCAGACGAAGGCGTTCTGGCAGGCCGCCGCGGACATCCTGAGCGGGTGGGTCGGCGGGGCGCAGGTGCAGCTCGTCTACAAGGGGCTGAACGAGTCGGGCACCGTGCAGGCGGGTGCGCCGGGAGACGGCGAGCCGTTCATCAGCGAGCATCACGATGCCGAAGGCCGCCACGTGGTCTTGACGGTCCGCGGGCTGCCGCAGGGCTTCCCCGGCGACGTCCTCCAGTCGGGCGTCGAGATCGCCACGCACCTCGCGGTGATGGTGGCGCGCCGGGCCGCGCTCGAGCGGGAGCGGCGGCTCGGCACGTTCCTGGTCGAGCTGTCGCGCTGGCTGCTCGCCGCCCCCGAGCGCGAGCTGCTGCTGCGCTACACCCTGCAAAGCGTCACGAGCCTCGTGGAGGCGCAGGGCGCCTTCGTGGCGCTGCGGCAGCGGAGCAGCGACACGCTGGCCGTCGTGGCGACCGTCGGCCAGTGCGTGGAGCTCGAGGGATTCGAGATCGGCCTGAAGACGAGCGCGATCGGTCGCGTGGTGCGCACGGGCGAGTCGCTCCTCACGGACAACATCCTCGCCGAACCCGATTCCCAGCTCGCGCTGAACCCTTCGGGCACGGCGCGGGGCGCGATGATGGTGCCGCTCAAGACGTCGACCGGGGTGGTGGGTGCCTGGGGCGTGCTCCGCTACCTCCAGACCGGGGCGGAGGACTCCGCGCCCGCCTTCGGGCTGGTCGACTTGCAGTATCTCGGGGCGATCGCGGCCTATATCGCGGGCGGGCTCGAGCTGTCCGAGGCGGTGACGGGCGCCCGGGCGGCCGCCGAGCGGGCGCACGCGATGGTGAACTCCAGCCCGCTCCCGCTGGCGCTGGTGGATCGCGATGGTCGCGTCCAGCAGCTGAATGATGCGGGCTGCCGCCTGTTCGGCATCGCGTCCGAGTCGCAGGCGCTCGGCCTGCACCTCGAGGCGCTGGGGCTGTCGCCCAGCGAGGTCTCCCTGCGCCTCGTCCTGGCGCGGCCGGCGGCGGGCGACCCCTGGCACGGTCGCGTGCTCGTCAGCCAGCCGGGCGGGGACCGGCGGATCTGCGACTGCACCGTCACCGGGCTCTCGGGAGTCCGGCCGGACAACCTGCTCGTGGCGCTGTACGACCGCACCGACGAGCTGCGGGCGCAGCGCGAGCTGATCGCCCGCGAGAAGCTCGCCACCGTGGGTGAAATCGCGAGCGGCGTCGCGCACGAGGTGAACAACCCGCTCGCGGCGATCCGCATGGAGGCGGAGCTGCTCGGCCGGGCGAGCAAGGACCCGGAGACGAGCACCACGGCGGCCACCATCCAGCGCGAAGTCGACCGCGCCGCCCGGATCGTCCGCAGCCTGCTGCGCCTCGCCCGGCGGGCCGACACCACGCCGAAGCAGGTGCAGATCAACGACCTCGTGCACGACGTCGCCGAGATCCGCCAGCGGGTGATGCGGACGGAGAACGTGCAGTTCCGTACCAGCCTCGACGAGGCGGCCCCCGCCGTCCTGGGGCTGGGGCAGGAGCTGCAGCAGGTGGTGATCAACCTCGTGACGAACGCCGAATACGCCGTCAAGGGGCGCGAGCCGGCCGTCATTCAGCTCACCTCGCAGGCGCGCGAGGGTTGGGTGCGCCTGGTCGTGGAAGACTCGGGTCCCGGCGTCCCCCCCGAGATCCGGGGCCGGATCTTCGACCCGTTTTTCACCACCAAAGGACCCGACGAAGGCACCGGCCTCGGGCTCGCCATCTGCCAGCGCGTCGTCACCGAGGTGGGCGGCAAGATCTGGCTCGAGGACTCGGAGCTGGGCGGCGCGAGGTTCGTGGTGGAGATGCCGGCCGCCCCGCTGAGCGTGGCGACGACGATCGGCTGAACGCGGCCCTTCAGTGCTCCAGGATGCGCTTGCGGTAGACGGCGAGCGTCACCAGGCCGGAGGCGCCCAGCGCGAGGAGCAGCCCGCTCAAGCGCCAGTCGAAGCCGAACTTCGCCGCCCCCACCAGGCCGGCCGCGAGCCACGCCACGCTAGCGAGCACGCCGAGGACGATGACCTCCCTGCGCGCCATGAGAATCCCGAACACGTAGCCCCAGCTGAACATGGACACGAACAGGAACAGCAGGCCGTGCGGGATCTTCCCGGGGTCGATCAGGTTCAGGGCGCCGGCGAAGAAGCAGAACAGCCCGAGCACGGTGTAGCTCGCGAGATGCAGCGACAGGGGCAGCGGAACCGTCCCCATGCGGTTGAACGTCATAGGGGGGTAAACTAAGGTGTTAGGTGCTGGGTGTCAGGTGCTAGGGTCTAAACGCTTCAGACGCCCATCACCTGGCACCTAGTACTTAGCACCTAGCACCTAGCACCTAGCACCCATCACCTAGCACCCAGCACCTGCAGTCATGCAAGCCACGCGGACGTACCTCGAGCTCACGCATCCCGGCCAATTCCGGTCCGCCTCCGGTGACTTCCCGGACCTGGTCATCGAGCGCGTCCCCGCTCCCGGGCCCGAGCTGTACCGCCACTGCTACCGCACCGTCGGCGAGGCGTACCACTGGCGCGACCGCTGGGACTGGAGCGACGAGGAGATCCGGGCCCATCTCGCCAGCCCCGCGATCTCGCTCTACGTCGCGACCCGGAATGGCGCGCTCGCGGGGTGGTATGAGCTGCGCCACGTCCCGGAGGACCGCTCCGTCGAGATCGCATACTTCGGCCTCGCGCCGGGCGCCATCGGGCAAGGGCTCGGGAAGCATCTGCTCTCCTGCGCGGTGCGCGATGCCTGGGCGATGCAGCCCACCCGCGTGTGGCTCCACACCTGCACGCTCGACCATCCGCACGCGCTGCCGAACTATCGAGCGCGCGGGTTCGTGTCGTATCGCACCGAGACGTACGAGGTCAGCTAATTAGAAGAATGCGGAATGCGGAGTGTGGAATGCGGAACGTAAGGGTGAGCGTCGCAAAGCGATAGACCTCGCCCTTCAATTCCGCATTCCAAATGCCACATTCCGCATTTCGAACATTCCGCATTCCGCATTCCGCGTTTAAGTTCCCACTCGTGAACTTTCGCTTCGCCGTGACCCGCAGGCACAAGCTCATCATCGCGGGCGTGCTCGTCCTGCCCCTCCTCCTCTTCATGCTGTACACCTGGAGCGCCCTCACCTGGAGCTACTCCTCGGGCGAGCGCGCCGGGTACGTGCAGAAGTTCTCGAAGAAGGGATGGCTCTGCAAAACCTGGGAAGGGGAGCTCGCGATGGTCTCCATGCCGGGGACGATGCCGGAGAAGTTCTACTTCACCGTGCGAGACGATTCGGTCGCGACCCGCATCAACCGGACGCTGGGAAAGCGCGTGGCGCTCACCTACAGACAGCACAAGGGCGTCCCGACGAGCTGCTTCGGGGAGACGGAGTACTTCGTCGCGGACGTGAAGGCCCTGGAATGACGGCGTCCGACAGCTTCGGCGCCCGCGCCCGCCTCGCCCTCGGGAGCCGGAGCTTCGAGATCTTCCGCCTCGACGCCCTGGAACGGCGGGGGTTCGCGATCGGCCGCCTCCCCTACTCGCTCCGCATCCTGCTCGAGAACCTGCTGCGCCGCGAGGACGGCCGCACCGTTCGCGCGGACGAGATCGAGAAACTCGCGCGCTGGGATCCGCACAAGACGCCGGACGACGAGATCGCGTTCATGCCGGCGCGGGTGCTGATGCAGGACTTCACCGGCGTCCCCGCCGTCGTGGACCTTGCCGCGATGCGCGACGCGATGCGGGGGATGGGGAGCGGGGGCGACGCGAAGAAGGTGAATCCCCTCCTTCCTGCCGAGCTCGTGATCGACCATTCGGTGATCGTGGACGAGTTCGGCACGCCCACTGCCTTCCAGGTGAACGCGGAGCTCGAGTTCCAGCGCAACCGCGAGCGCTACGCCCTGCTCCGCTGGGCGCAGCAGGCCTTCGCGGGATTCCGCGTGGTGCCTCCCGATACGGGTATCGTGCATCAGGTGAACCTCGAGTACCTGGCACGCGTCGTGTTCACGTCACACGACGCCACGACGCCACGACGCCACGAGCTGCCCCAGGCGTACCCGGACACGCTCGTCGGCACCGACTCCCACACCACGATGATCAACGGCCTGGGCGTCCTGGGCTGGGGCGTGGGCGGGATCGAGGCCGAAGCCGCGCTGCTCGGGCAGCCCGTGTCGATGCTCATCCCCCAGGTCGTGGGGTTCCGGCTCACCGGCAAGCTCGCCGAGGGCGCGACCGCGACCGACCTCGTGCTTACCGTGACGGAGCTGCTCCGGAAGAAGGGCGTCGTGGGGAAGTTCGTCGAGTTCTACGGCCCGGGGATCGCCACGTTGCCGCTCGCCGATCGCGCCACCATCGGCAACATGGCGCCCGAGTACGGAGCCACCGTGGGAATCTTCCCCGTGGATCAGGAGACGCTCCGCTACCTCGAGTTCACCGGCCGCACGGCCGACCAGGTGAGGCTCGTCGAAGCCTACATGAAGGAGCAGGGCCTGTTCCACACGGGCGGAGCGTCCGAGGCGATGTACTCGGACACCCTGTCGCTCGATCTCGGGACGGTCGAGCCGAGCCTCGCGGGGCCCCGGCGCCCGCAGGACCGGGTCCCGCTGCGCGATGTCGCGCGCACCTTCCACCTGGCGCTGCCGGCCCTGATGAAGCCGTCGTCGCCCGTCGCCCCACCGCCCAACATGGAGCGCTGGGAGGCCGAGGGCGGTGGCGTGGCCACCGCCGTCGAGGCGCCGCCCGGGCGCCGCACGCACGTCGACCTGAGAATCGGCGATGCGACCCACCAGCTCCGGCACGGCTCCGTGGTGATCGCCGCGATCACGAGCTGCACCAACACGTCGAACGCTTCGGTGATGATCGCGGCGGGCCTGCTCGCGAAGAAGGCGCGCGAGCGGGGGCTCGAGTCCAAGCCCTGGGTGAAGACGAGCCTGGCGCCTGGCTCCAAGGTCGTCACAGACTACCTCACCCAGGCGGGGTTGATGCGCTACCTGGAGGAGCTGCGCTTCCACCTCGTGGGCTACGGCTGCACGACGTGCATCGGCAACTCGGGGCCGCTCCCCGAGTCCGTCTCGGCAGCCATCGCCGAAGGAGAGCTCGTGGCCTGCTCGGTGCTCTCCGGCAACCGCAACTTCGAGGGCCGGATCCAGCAGGAGGTGCGGGCGAATTATCTCGCGTCGCCGCCGCTCGTCGTCGCCTACGCGCTCGCGGGACGGATCGATCTGGACCTCCACCGGGACCCGCTCGGCACGGGGAAAGACGGGACGCCGGTGTACCTGCGTGACCTGTGGCCGTCCGCCCAGGAAGTGGACGACGTGGTCCGCTCGTCGATCAAGTCGGCGATGTTCCACCAGCAGTACGGCGCGGTCTTCCAAGGGGACGAGCGCTGGAATACGCTCCCCGTGCCGGCCGGCGATCGGTTCGCCTGGGAGCCCGACTCGACCTACATCCGCCGGGCACCCTATTTCGACGGGATGCCGGCGCGCCCGGCGCCGGTGCGAGACATCCGGAGCGCGCGGGTGCTGTGTCTCCTCGGGGACAGCATCACCACGGACCATATCTCGCCCGCCGGCTCGATCCGGAAGACGAGCCCCGCCGGCCAGTACCTGGTGGAGCACGGCGTCGAGCCGAAGGATTTCAACTCCTACGGCTCGCGCCGCGGCAACCACGAGGTGATGGTGCGCGGCACGTTCGCCAACGTGCGCCTGAAGAACCTGCTCGCCGCGGGCACCGAGGGCCCGGTCACGGTGCATCTCCCCGACGGCGAGCAGATGACCATCTACGACGCCTCCATGAAATACCAGCGGGAGGGCGTGCCGCTCGTCGTGCTCGCGGGGAAGGAGTACGGCTCGGGCTCGTCGCGCGACTGGGCGGCGAAGGGCCCGCGGCTGCTCGGCGTGCGCGCGGTGATCGCCCAGAGCTACGAGCGGATCCACCGCTCCAACCTCGTGGGGATGGGGATCCTACCGCTGCAGTTCCTCCCCGACCAGGGCACGGAACGGCTGGCGCTCACGGGGAAGGAGACCTTCGACATCACCGGCCTCGCCGACGTGCTCGCCGAAGGGTTCCCGCGCGGCAAGGAGGTGACGGTCAACGCCACGCGGCCGGACGCCTCAGCGCTCCCCTTTCGCGCGACGGTGCGAATCGACACGCCGCAGGAGCTGCAGTACTACCGACACGGAGGCATCCTGGAGTACGTGCTGCGGCAGCTCGCGGGAAGTGCTGCCTAACGCCGGTGCCGCGGCAGGGACTCACAAGTGTGGACGGGGAACGACATCAACGATTCTCGGTTTTGTCCACGTGGTTTTCCACAAAGGGCTCTAAGCGGCCACCAGCCCGACACTTCGCCTTGCCGTGCACGCCGTAGACCGAAGGCGACAGTTCGGCACAATCCTTGAGCAGGTACTTACAGCCCAAGTCAGGCCCCAGAGCCACGTTGCGTCCGCGGGCCAGTGCGACCGAGCACCCTCACGCGCAGAGCGAAGGGCCCAGGCATGCGTCATCGGCCACGCAGCGGAAACCTGCTCAGAATCCCTACGCTGGCAGCGCTGCTGCTGCTCGCCACCTGCACCGAAGAGCATGGCCCCGTTTTCCCTGGCAGGACATGGATTACGCCCACGGGACAGGTCACGTCCAGCCAGCCGGTCCTGTTCGTCGGGGCGGGTGACATCGCCAATTGCTCCTCGAGCGGAGACGAAGCAACCGCCGATCTGCTGGACGGCATCCCCGGCACGGTGTACGCCATTGGCGACAATGCCTACCAGGACGGGTCGAACTCGGACTACACGAACTGCTACGAGCCGAACTGGGGCCGCCACAAGGCGCGGACAAAGCCGGCCGTAGGCAACCACGACTACCAGACCTCGGGCGCGACCGGGTATTTCAACTATTACGGGGCCGCCGCGGGTGAGCCCGGGAAAGGCTACTACAGCTACGACCTGGGCGACTGGCACGTCATTGTGCTCAACAGCAACATCTCGACGTCGGCGGGCTCCACGCAGGAGTTGTGGCTCAGGGCCGACCTCTCCGCACACCCGAACCTCTGCACGGTGGCCTATTGGCACCACCCGCTGTACGGCTCGACGTCGGGGAGCGGCTCCGGAGGCACGACATGGAGCTCGGTCCGACCTCTGTGGGACGACTTGTATGCCGCCGGCGCTGACCTGGTTCTGGCCGGCCACTGGCACGACTACGAGCGCCAGGCCCCACAGAAACCCGACCGGACGGCGGACCCGGCATACGGGATTCGGGAGTTCATTGTCGGCTCGGGCGGGTCGAGCCACATCGACCCCACCAACGTCAGCCCGAACAGCCAGGTGCGGAACGGGGACACGTACGGCGTCCTGAAGCTCTGGCTGTACTCCGACAGCTACGCTTGGAAGTTCGTGCCGGTCGCCGGCCAGACGTTCAGCGACACCGGGTCCACCGCCTGCCACGCCGCACCGGGCTCGGGGCCTCCGGTCTCTGCTTCGCTGTCTACCGTGAGTGCTTCGCCGACGACGCTCACCGCGGGAACCGGAAACTCGACCATCACGGTCACCGTGAAGGACGCGAACGGAAACCCGATCAGCGGGGCGACCGTGGTCCTCTCGGTGACGGGTAGCGGCAACACCCTGACCCAGCCGAGCGGCCCGACCAACTCCAGCGGGGTGGCGGCCGGGACGCTCAGCTCGACCGTCGCCGAGGTGAAGACCGTCTCGGCCACGGCCAACGGCACGGCCATTACCCAGACCGCGTCCGTAACGGTGAACCCCGGGGCGGTCTCCGCCTCGCAGTCCACGGTGGCCGCCTCGCCCACGTCCATCGGGGTGGGCGGGACGGCGACGATCACCGTGACGGCGAAGGACGCGAACGGGAACCCGATCAGCGGGGCGACGGTGGTGCTCGCGGCGACCGGGAGCGGCAACACGTTGTCACAGCCGAGCGGGACGACCAATGCGAGCGGCGTCGCGACCGGGACGCTGAGCTCGACCGTGGCGGGGACGAAGACCGTCTCGGCCACGATCAACGGCAGCGCCGTCACGCAGACGGCGACGGTCACAGTGACGTCGGGCTCGGTCTCCGCCTCGCAGTCCACGGTCGCCGCCTCGCCCACGTCCATAGCGGTGGGCGGGACGTCGACGATCACCGTGACCGCGAAGGACGCGAACGGGAATCCGATCAGCGGCGCAACCGTCGTACTCGCGGCCACGGGAAGCGGCAACACCCTGACGCAACCCAGCGGGACGACCAATGCGAGCGGCGTGGCGACCGGAACCCTGAGCTCGACCGTGCTGGAGACCAAGACCGTTTCCGCCACCGCCAACGGGACGGCGATCACCCAGACGGCGGCGGTCACGGTGACGGCAGGAGCGGTCTCCGCCTCGCTCTCCACGGTGGCCGCCTCGCCGACCTCGATCACCGCCGGGAGCGGGAGCGCGACGATCACGGTCACGGTGAAGGATGCGGGCGGCAACCCGATCAGCGGGGCGACGGTGGTGCTCGCGGCCACGGGGAGCAGCAACACCCTCACCCAGCCGAGCGGGACGACGAACGCGAGCGGCGTGGCGACGGGCACGCTCAGCTCGACGGGGGCCGGGACGAAGACCGTCTCGGCCACGGCGAACGGCACCGCGATCACGCAGACCGCGTCCGTGACGGTGAGCCCCGGGCCGGTCTCGGCCTCGCAGTCCACGGTCGTCGCCTCGCCCAGCTCGATTCCGGTGGGGACCGGGACGTCGACGATCTCCGTGACCGCGAAGGATGCCAACGGCAATCCGATCAGCGGGGCCACGGTGGCGCTCGCGGCGACGGGGAGCGGCAACACGCTCACCCAGCCGAGCGGGACGACCAATGCGAGCGGCGTGGCGACCGGGACGCTGAGCTCGATCGTTCCCGAGACGAAGACCGTCTCCGCCACGATCACCGGCACCGCCATCACGCAGACGGCCACAGTCGTGGTCACGGTCGGTCCGGTCTCCGGCTCGCAATCCACGGTTGCCGCCGCGCCCTCGTCGCTCACCGCCGGGAGCGGGAGCGCGACGGTCACGGTGACGGTGAAGGATGGCAACGGCAACCCGATCAGCGGGGCGACGGTGGTGCTCGCGGCCACGGGAACGGGCAACACGCTCACCCAGCCGAGCGGGACGACGAACGCGAGCGGCGTGGCGACGGGGACGCTGAGCTCGACGGTCGCCGGGATCAAGACCGTCTCGGCAACCGCCAACGGGACGGCGATCACGCAGACGGCGGCGGTCACGGTGACCGCGGGCCCGGTGTCGAGCTCTCAGTCCACGGTGAGCGCTTCGCCCGGTACCATCGCCGTGGGGACCGGGACGTCGACGATCACCGTGACCGCGAAGGACGCGAGCGGGAACCCGATCAGCGGGGCGACCGTGGTGCTCGCGGCTACGGGGAGCGGCAACACGCTCACCCAGCCGAGCGGGACGACCAATGCGAGCGGCGTCGCGACCGGCACGCTCGGCTCGACCGTGAAGGAGACCAAGACCGTCTCCGCCACGATCAACGGGACGGCGGTCAGCCAGACCGCGACGGTCACGGTGACCGATGTGGTGGTGTCGGCCTCGCTGTCCACAGTGACCGCCTCGCCGACATCGATCCCCGCCGGGTCCAGCACGGCGACGGTTACGGTCACGGTGAAGGACCCGAGCGGCAATCCGATCGGCGGGGCGACGGTGGTGCTCGCGGCGACGGGGAGCGGCAACACGCTGACGCAGCCGGCTGGCCCGACGGATGCGAGCGGCGTGGCCATGGGCACGCTCACCTCGACCGTGGCGGAGTCGAAGACCGTGTCAGCGACGGCCAACGGGACGGCGATCACCCAGAAGGCCACCGTGACCGTCACGTCCACCGTGGTCTCCCCCTCCCGGTCCACGGTGAAGGCCTCGCCGACCTCGATCACTGCGGGGAGCGGAGCCTCGACGATCACAATTACGGTGAAGGATCTGAAAAATCACGCGGTCAAGGGTGCCACGGTGGTGCTCTCGGCCACCGGCAGCGAGAACACGTTCACGCAGCCGGGGCCGACCAACAACAATGGCGTCACCAGCGGGACATTCAGCTCGACCGTGGCGGAATCGAAGACGATCTCGGCGACCGCGAACGGGACCTTGATCAACCAGACGGCCACGATCACGGTGAATCCGGGCTCCGGATCCACGGTCTCTCCCTCCCTGTCCAGCGTGAGTGCTTCGCCGACGTCGCTCACTGCGGGCAGCGGGAATTCAACGATCACGGTCACCGTCAAGAACGCCAGCGGGAACCCGATCAGCGGCGCCACGGTGGTGCTCTCGGCCACGGGGAGCGGAAACACGCTCACCCAACCGAGCGGGCCGACCGATGCGAGCGGGGTGGCGACGGGGACGCTCAGCTCAACGGTGGCGGAATCCAAGACCGTGTCGGCCACCGCCAACGGCACCGCGATCACTCAGACGGCCACCGTCACGGTGACATCTGGCTCCACGGTCTCTCCGTCGCTTTCGACCGTGACCGCTTCGCCGACATCGCTGACGGCGGGGAGCGGGAATTCGACCATCACGATCACCGTCCAGGACGCCAGCGGGAACCCGATCAGCGCGGCGACGGTGGTCCTCTCAGTGACGGGGAGCGGCAACACCCTGAACCAGCCGAGCGCCCCGACCAACACCAGCGGGGTGGCGACGGGGACGCTGAGCTCGACCGTCGCCGAGGTGAAGACCGTGTCGGCTACGGCAAACGGCACCGCCATTACCCAAATGGCCTCCGTGACCGTGAACCCGGGGCCCGTGTCGGCGTCGCAGTCCACGGTCGCCGCGTCGCCGAGCTCGATCACCGCAGGGAGCGGCAGCGCGACGATAGCGCGACGATCACCGTGACGGCGAAGGACGCGAACGGGAACCCGATCAGCAACGCCACCGTCGTGCTGTCGGCCAGCGGCAGCGGCAACACGCTCACGCAGCCGAGCGGGCCGACCAACGGGAGCGGGGTCGCGGCCGGGACCTTGAGCTCGACCGTGGCGGAATCGAAGACGGTGTCCGCCACGATCAGCGGCACGGCGGTCACGCAGACGGCCACCGTCACGGTGACGGCGGGCTCCACGATTTCTGCCTCGGTGTCCACCGTGAGCGCCTCGCCGACGTCGCTCGCGGCGGGGAGCGGGAATTCGACGATCACGGTAACCGTCCAGGACGCTAGCGGGAACCCGATCAGCGGGGCGACGGTGGTGCTCGCGGCGACGGGGAGCGGCAACACCCTCACCCAGCCGAGTGGCCCGACCAACGCGAGCGGGGTGGCGACGGGGACGCTGAGCGCGACGGGGGCGGGGACGAAGACCGTCTCGGCTACGGCGAACGGGACGGCCATTACCCAGACCGCGGCCGTGACGGTGAACCCCGGGCCCGTCTCGGCCACACAGTCCACGGTGAGCGCCGCGCCGGCGTCGCTGACCGCGGGGAGCGGGAGCGCGACGATCACCGTGACGGCGAAGGACGCGAACGGGAACCCGATCAGCAACGCCACCGTCGTGCTGTCGGCCAGCGGCAGCGGCAACACGCTCACGCAGCCGAGCGGGCCGACCAACGGGAGCGGGGTCGCGGCCG
>WNFU01003877.1_pt1 | contig 19454 bp, 19 predicted proteins | sample 5400121 | NCBI WGS metagenome assembly WNFU01 (sample SAMN13153360, study PRJNA577476) | soil metagenome | isolation source: 100 cm soil or saprolite under grassland replicate 1 | place: USA:California | collected 2016-06-15 | reverse complement strand
CGACACGCGAGCGCCCCGATCCCCTCGTTCGGGGACCATCGCCGACGACCACCCGGCCCAGGTGCACCGGCGTGACCTGCTCGGCGGTCTGCTCCACGGGTACCGACGAGCCGCATGAACGCATTTCCGCACCCTACGGTCCCAGGCGCCACCGGCAACGCATGGGCAAACCCACAACCAGCACAAACGCCGCGTCGGCTGCTCCTTTCGGGCGGGTTTGCGGTCGATGGCGGCCGCGATCGGCACCTGCAGGAGCGCGCTCGAGTGCTTGGGTTCGAGAGCCTGCGCACCTACTTGCAGGCCCGCTGCGACGCCGACTTGAGCGTCCCCCGGATCGCCAGCGAGCTTAGGGTCAGCGACTGGCAGGTGCAGGAGGCGCTGTCGCGACTGGCGGTGCGGCTGGCGCCCCGACCGCAGCGGCTGGCGCAGCAGCGGCGGCGCTTCACCGGCGAAGCTTGACCGCCGTGCCGCGGGTGCAGTATGTCCGGATGTCATGACAGATTTTTCTCGAGGACCCGGCGGCGGGGGCGCGGCCGCCGGTCGAGGCACGCTGCTGTTCATCGGGGTCGACACCCAGGGCTCGAGCATCATGAAGCTGTTTCCCCGGTGGGCGGAGATCCTGCGCCTCGATGCAGGGATCGAGGGTTGGGACATCCCGCTTGGTGCGGAGCCGGCCGTCTACCGGAAGGCGGTGCGGCTGCTCGCCGACGACCCCCGCATCGCCGGCGCCCTCGTCACCAGCCACAAGGTCGACGTGTACCGGCACGCCGGCGTGCTGTTCGACGAGCTCGACCGGTACGCGCAACTGTGCCGGGAGGTCTCCTGCATCTCCAGGCGTGGCGCACGCCTGCGCGGCCACGCCAAGGACCCCATCACCGCCGGCCTGGCCATGCAGGACCTCCTCGGCCCCGACCATTGGCTGGATCGGGAGGCCCAGGTGCTCTGCCTGGGGGCCGGCGGGGCCGGGACCGCGATCACCGTGCGGCTGCTCACCACGACGCCTGTCCCCGCCCGGATCGTGGTGGCCGACAAGGACCCCACCCGCCTGGCGACGCTCGGCGCGATCTGCGAGGAGCTCGGGGCCGCGGCGGTGGAGCTCAGCAGGGTCGCGGGCGGCGAGGACGCCGACGCGCTGCTCGCCGAGCTTCCTAGAGGCTCGCTGGTCGTCAACGCCACGGGCATGGGCAAGGACCTGCCTGGGTCGCCGTTCAGCGACCGGGCGCGCTTCCCGGTCGGGGCCCTGGTATGGGACCTCAACTACCGCGGTGACCTCCGGTTCCTGCGGCAGGCCCGGCGCCAGGCCGGCGAGCGCGGCCTCACCCTGCACGACGGCTGGCGCTATTTCCTGCACGGCTGGAGCGAGGTCGTCGCCGAGGTGTACGACCTCGACCTGACGCCGCAGCTGTTCGCCCGGTTCGCCGAGGCCGCCGAGCCCCTCCAGCCGTCCACGCCGGCCACGCCCCGACCTTGACACCCAAGAGCATCCCTTCATAAGGTCATCCTGTCCGGACAAGTCCCCCGAGGGAGGGGCTGTGGCCGCACAGCTGCCCGCGTCACGGATCGACCGGACCTCGCCGGTGCCCTTCTACTTCCAGCTCAAGAAGACGCTGGCCGAGGAGATCGTCGCCGGCCGCTGGCACCCGGGCGACCGGCTGCCCTCAGAGCCCTCCATCTGCACCCACTTCGACGTGTCCCGCACCACGGTCCGGCAGGCGCTCGGTGAGCTGGAGGCGGAGGGAATGATCCGCCGGGAGAAGGGGCGCGGCACCTTCGTGGCCGAGCCCCGCTCCACCGCCTGGCTGCTGCAGTCCTCCCACGGTTTCTACGAGGAGGCCGCGGGGGCCGGCCACACGGTCAGGTCCCGGGTGCTCCGGCGCGACCTCGAGGCCCTCCCCAGCTGGGCCTGCGACGCCCTCGACCTCGCCGAGGGAAGCGTGGGCGTCACGGTCGAGCGGCTGCGCTGGGTGGACGACCGGCTCGTCATGTACGTCATCACCCACCTGCCCACGCACCTCGCCGAGGTCGTGCTCGCGGCCGACCTGGAGACCGGCTCGCTGTACCGGACGCTCGAGGAGGGCAAGGGCGTGAGCGTGTTCGGCGGCCGGCGGGTGGTGGAGGCGGTGACCGGCCAGGAGGAGCTGGCCCGGCTGCTCAAGGTCCAGCCGGGCGCGCCCCTGCTGTTCGTGGAGTCGGTGTCGTGGGACCGTGACCTGCGGCCGTTCGAGTGCTACCGGGCCTGGCACCGCGCCGACCGGACCAAGATCGAGGTCCAGGTGGTCAACCAGGCGGTAGCCACCAAGGCGGGACTCGACCCGACGACGCTGCGGCTGGTACCCCGATGAAGACGGCCGTCGTCACCGGGGCGACCAGCGGCATCGGCCGGGCGGCCGCGCTGGCGCTCGGCGACGCCGGCTGGTGGGTGCTGGCGGGCGGCAGGGAACCGGAACGGGGCGCCGAGGTCGCCACGGAGCTGGGCAAGCGCGCCGGCGGCGAGTTCGTCGCCGCCGACCTGACCTCCGACGGCGCCGCCGAGCGGCTGGTCGGGCGGGCGGTGGAGGCCACCGGCCGGCTCGACCTGGTCGTCTACAGCGCCGGCGTCCACTTCCTCGCCGCCGTCGAGGAGACCGACGTCGGCGACTACGACCAGCTGATGGCCACGAACCTGCGTGGTGCGGTGCTGCTGGCCCGCGCCGCCGTCCCGGCGATGCGAGCCTCGGGCGGCGGGGCGATCGTCAACATCTCCAGCGAGGCCGGGATCGTCGCGGTGCCCGGCCAGGCGGCCTACAACGTCTCCAAGGCCGGCCTGCTGATGCTCACCAGGTCGATCGCGGTCGACCACGCCAAGGACGGTATCCGGGCGGTCTCCGTCTGCCCGGGCACCACCAGGACCCCGCTGGTGGAGCAGGCCATCCGCTCCGCGTCAGACCCCGAGGCGCACGAACGGTGGCTGGCGTCCAGCCGACCCGCCAACCGGCTCGGCACCCCGGAGGAGATCGCCGCGGCCATCGTCTTCGTCGCAAGCGACCAGGCGTCATTCATGACCGGATCGGAGATCGTCGTCGACGGCGGCTACACCGCCGTGTGAGGGAGATGAGGTGCAGATGGGTCGTTGGAGCAGGACCCTCGCGCTCCTGGCCGTCGGGACGCTGCTCGCGGGGGCGTGCGGCCGGGACGGTGGCGGCGAGGGGGAGGCCGCCCGCTGGCAGCAGGAGATCGTGATCGGATGGACCCCGCCGGACATCACCGGCGTGTTCAAGACCGCCACCGAGTTCTTCGAGAAGGCCGCCAAGGAGGCCAACGCGGCCGGGTTCAACGTCAAGGTCGAGAGCCGCTCGCCGGCCACCCACACCGCCTTCGCCGACCAGGTCGCCATCATCGACGACTTCGTCTCGCGCAAGGTCGACGTCATCGCCATCTCGCCGGCCGACACCGAGGCGATCAAGCCGGCCGTGAAGCGGGCCAACGAGGCCAACATCCCGGTGATCATCGTCAACCTGCTCGAGGAGCAGACCGACATCCAGGTCGCCAGCTACGTCGGCTTCGACAACTCCGAGGCGGCGTCGGTGTCGGCCTACGCCGTGCTCGACTACTTCGGCGGGCCGGGCGTGCTCGGCAGCGGCGAGAAGGTCGACGTCCAGCCCGACCAGTACCTGGACCTCGAGTGGTGGCAGGGCGTCTACCAGAACGCCGACCCCAGCCAGATCCGCGGCTCGGGCGCGATCATCGAGGGCATCGCCGGGACGTTCTTCTCCCAGGAGCGGCTAGACGGCTTCCACGAGGTGAGCGACAAGTACCCGGGCATCAAGATCCTCGGCAACCCGATCGCCGCCGACTGGAACCGCGAGAAGGGCATCAAGGCGACCGAGACGTTCCTGTCCCGCTACCAGCCAGGCACCGAGCTGCAGTTCATCTGGGCCGCCTCCAACGAGATGGGGCTGGGGGCCATGCTCACCGCCGAGCGCCGCAACGTCCTGGCCACCACCGAGGAGAGCCCGCCCGTGCAGGACAAGGTAGCCGTGTTCACCAACGACGTGACCCCGGAGTCGGTGGCCCGCCTCAAGGAGGGCAAGATGGTCGCCGAGACCCACCACGGCTTCGCCGAGTGGGGCTGGTTCGGGACCCAGTTCGCGGTGCAGCTGGCCTGCGGCCAGCAGGTGCCCAAGACCCAGGACATCCGGCCGCGGACCGTGTGGCAGGGCAACGCCGACCAGTTCTATCCCGACATCGCGCTGCCGACGATCGACTGGAACAAGATCAAGAGCGACTGCAGCTGACCGTGCCGCTGCTCGAGCTGGAAGGGGCCCGCAAGACCTACCCGGGCGTGCGGGCGCTCCAGGGCGTGGACCTTCAGGTGGAGCGTGGCGAGGTCCACGCCCTGCTGGGGGAGAACGGCGCCGGCAAGTCGACCCTGATGAAGGTCGTCGCCGGTTCCGTCACCCCCGACGCCGGCCGGATGACCGTGGACGGCGCTCCGATGCCGCTCGGGTCGCTGGCGGCCGCCCGGGCAAGTGGCGTGGCCCTCGTCTACCAGGACCTGAGCCTCGTGCCCCAGCTCTCGCTCGGCGAGAACGTCCTGCTCGGCCGGTGGCCGACGTCGCGATGGCGGGGTGTCGCCTGGGACGAGCTGCACGCCACCGCCCGGCGCCACCTGGTCCGCATCGGTCTGGACGTCGACCCCCGTCGGCGGGTCGCCGAGCTCGGCATGGCCGAGCGGCAGCTCGTGGAGATCGCCAAGGCGCTGTCGGACGACGTCCGCGTGCTGCTGCTGGACGAGCCCACCTCCGCCCTGTCCGACCGGGAGGGCCGCCGCCTGTTCGGGGTCGTCCGAGACCTGGTCGCCTCGGGCGTGGCGGTCGTCTACGTCTCCCACCGGCTGCCCGAGGTGCTCGAGATCGCCGACCGCATCAGCGTGCTGCGCGACGGGCGGCTGGTCGGGACCGTCCGCGCCGACGAGGTGGACGAGGCCCGGCTGGCACGAATGATGGTGGGCCGCGCGGTGGACACCGCCCCCGCGCGGCCGGCCCCCCACGCCGACCACGGCACGCGGGTGGCGCTGCGGGCCCGCGGCCTTGCCCGGCCGCCGCGGCTCAAGCCGCTGGACCTGGAGCTACGGGCCGGGGAGGTGGTGGGCGTCTTCGGCCTGGTCGGCTCCGGCCGCACCCGCCTGGCAAGGACGCTGTTTGGGCTGGAGCCGGCCACCGAGGGAAGCCTGGAGGTGCTCGGCCGCCCGGCGCACCTGTCCTCGCCCGCCGACGCGATCGCGCTCGGGATCGGCTACCTCGGCGAGGACCGCGCCGCCGGCATCGTGCCGCGCATGACGCTGGCCGAGAACGTGACCCTGGCGTCGCTGCGGCGGCTCGGCCGCGGCCCGCTGCTGGACACCGGCCAGGAGCGGCAGCTCGCCAAGCGCTTCGTCGACGACCTGGCCATCCGCGCCCCCCTCGACCGGCTGGCAGAGACGCTGTCGGGCGGCAACCAGCAGAAGCTCGTCCTGGCCAGGTGGCTGTGCTCGGGCGCGCGCGTGCTCGTCCTGGACGACCCCACCCGGGGAATCGACGTCGGCGCCAAGGAGGAGGTGTTCCGCCTGGTGCGGCGACTCGCCGGCGAGGGGGTCGCCGTGCTGTACCTCACCTCGGAGACCAGGGAGGCGCGGGCGCTGACCGACCGGGTCCTCATCATGGCGGGCGGCAGGATCGTCCGCTCGGTCGACCCGGACGCACCGGAAGAGGAGATGATGGCGGCGGCGGGAGGGGTGCATGGCTGAGGTCACCGAGCGGAGGGCCAGACTGCTGAACGGGACGCGGTCGGTCGCCGTCCGCGTCGCCACCGCCGCGGGCGGCCGCGGCGGAGCGGTCGCGATCCTGCTGCTGCTCGCGCTCGGGTTCTTTATCGCCACGCCGGACTTCCTCACCGTCGACAACACCCGCAACGTGCTGCGGCAGTACTCCGTCCCCGCGATCCTCGCGGTCGGGCAGACCCTGGTCATCGTCTCCGCCGGCATCGACCTGTCGGTCGCCTCCACCGCCGCCCTGTCGGGCAGCCTCATGGGGGTCGCCTTCGCCCACTGGGGCTGGCCGGGGCCGGTGGCCGTGCTGCTCGGGCTCGCGGCCGGCTTCGCCGTGGGCGCGTTCAACGGCTTCGTCATCACCCGCCTGCGGGTGCCGGACTTCATCGCCACGCTAGGGACGCTGGCGGCGGTGCGCGGGGTGGCGCTGCTGGTGACCGACGGGCTGCCCGTTCCCGACTACACCCGGGCGGTCGAGGGACGGCGGATCCCCGGATCGATCGCCACCCTCGGCGCCGACTCGCCGCTCGGCATCCCGCTGATCGTGGCGGTCGCGGCGGTCTGCGCGCTGCTGGGATGGTTCGTGCTCGCCCGCACCAAGCTGGGCCGCTCCGCCTACGCCATCGGCGGCAACCGGGAGGCAGCGCGGGTGTCGGGCATCAGGATCGAGCGCTCGAAATGGTGGATCTACGTGATCTCCGGGCTGCTGGCCGCGGTCGCCGGGATGATGCTTGCCGGCCGGCTGGCCAGTGCCAACGCGCTGATGGCCGACGGCATGGAGCTGCAATCGATCGCCGCCGTGGTGGTCGGCGGCACCAACCTGTTCGGCGGCGAGGGCGGGGTCGGCGGCACCATGATCGGGATCCTGATCATCGGGGTGCTCGCCAACGGCCTCAACATCCTCGGGGTGGCCGACTTCTGGCAGCGGGTCGTCAACGGCCTCATCATCGTCGCGGTGGTCGCGCTGGACCAGTGGCGCCGCCGCGCCGCCAGGGCCCGCGCGTCATGACCGACCTGGTCCGGGTCGCGCTGGTCGGGGCCGGCCGGGCGGGCCTGGTCCACGGCCGTAACCTCGCCGCCGGCGTGGCCGGCGCCCGCCTCGTCGCCGTCGCCGACCCACGGCCGGAGGCCCGCGAGCGCGCCGCGGCCGAGCTGGGCTGCGAGCGAGCGCTGGCCGACCCAGTGGCCGCCGCCACCGACGACGGCGTCGACGCGGTGGTCGTCGCCTCGCCCACCTTCACCCACGCGCGGGTCGCGGCGGCCGCCCTGCAGGCCGGCAAGCACGTGCTCTGCGAGAAGCCGCTGGCCTCCACGCTCGAGGAGGCCCAAGCGATCCAGGCCGCCGCCCGCGGATCGAGCGGCGCCCTGCTGATGGGGTTCATGCGCCGCTTCGACGCCGCCTTCGCGCGCGCCGCCGAACGCATCCGCGCCGGCGAGATCGGCGACCCGGTGTTCGTCCGCTCCACCGGCCGGGGTCCGGGCCTGCCGCCCGAGTGGGCGCTGGACCCGCGGCGCTCCGCCGGGCTCATCGCCGAGGTGAACTCCCACGACCTGGACACCGTCAGGTGGCTGTCGGGTCGTGAGTTCCAGACAGTCTACGCGCTCGGCCGCGCGGCCAAGCGCCCCGACCTGGCCGCCCGCTACCCCGGGTTCGTCGACCTGGTGGCCGCCACCTTCGAACTCAGCGACGGCGGGCTCGCCCAGGTGGACGGGGCCTGCCCGGCGGACTACGGCTACGACGCCAGGGTGGAGGTGTACGGCACCGAGGGCGTGGTGCTGGCCGGCGACCCGCGGGCCGGCTCGGCGCTGCTGGTCCGGGCCAGCGGCGCGGTCACCGACCCGGCGCGCAGCTGGCGGGAGCTGTTCGCCGACGCCTACCGGGCCGAGGACGCCCACCTGGTACGGGTGGCCCGCGGCCAGGAGCCGCCCCGCGCCGGGATCACCGACGGCCTGCGGGCCCTGGAGGCCGCGCTCGCCGTGAACCGCGCGCTGGAACGCGGGCAGCCGGTCCGGATCGACGACCCGTCGGGCGGATGAGGGCCGTGCGGGTGAGCGCCCCCGGCACGGCCGAGCTGGTCAAGGCCCCGCGTCCCGAGCCGGGCCCCGGCGAGGTCTTGGTGCGCGTGGCCGCCGCGGCGATCTGCGCCACCGACCGCCGGCTGGTGGCCAGGGGCGCCGACCCGCCGCGCATCCCCGGCCACGAGGCGGCCGGCCGGCTGGACGACGGCACCCCGGTGGGCATCCACCCCGACGTGGGCTGCGGCCGCTGCACCCAGTGCCTGGCGAGCCTGCACAACCGCTGCCCGGACCGGACCTCGATCGGGCTGGACCGCGACGGCGGGCTGGCGGAGTGGCTCGCGGTTCCCGCCGGCCACGCCGTGCCGCTCGCCGGCGTGGACCTGCAGCTCGCGCCGCTGCTGGAGCCGCTGGCCTGCTGCCTGCACGCGCTGTCGCTGCTCGCGGTCGGCCGTGGCGAAGCGGCGCTGGTCGTGGGCGCCGGCAGCATGGGGCTGCTGTGCATGTGGGCGCTGCAGGCCGCGGGGGCGACCGTCGCAGTGGCGCAGCGCTCCCAGGAGCGCCGGCGCCTGGCCGCCACGCTCGGCGCCGACCTGGTCCTCGCCCCCGACGAGGATCCCGAGGAGCGGCTGGGCGAGGCGCCAGCGGTCGCCGTGGTCGCCGCGCCCGGCGCCGCACCGCTGGCCTGGGCGCTGGCGAAGGTCGCCGTCGGCGGCCGGGTGCACGCGTTCGCCGGGACGCCGGGCGGTGCGCCAGTGGACGCCAACGCCGTCCACTACCGCCACCTCACCCTGGTGGGCAGCACCGGGTCGACCGTCCGGGACTACCGGCAGGCGAGGGACCTGGTGGTGTCCGGCGAGGTGCCGCTGGAGCGGCTGCCGCGCTCGACGGTCGCGCTGGAGCGAGCGCCAGCGGTCCTGCTCGACCGGGGCGGCGCCGGGGCGCTCAAGCTCACGGTCGACGTGCAGGGAGCAGGCAAGTGAGCGACCCGGCGGCGTTGGCGCCGTACACCACCCTGCTGGACATGCAACTCGGCACGCTCGACCCCGAGCGGGAGGTCACCGAGCGGCGCCTTGCGGACATGCGCGGGATGTACCTGGAGGAGGCGACTGCCGGCGACGCGGTCGTCTACCGGGTCCACGCCATCCCGGCGCCCGCCACCGGCGCCAACCTGCTGTGCTCCACCACATTGCTGCAGCCGGGCACCGTCGGCGGCGAGTACTACATGACCAAGGGCCACTTCCACCAGGTCCGTGACCGGGCCGAGGTCTACCTGGGGCTGGCCGGGGAGGGACGGCTGGTGACGGCCACCGAGGACGGGCGCCACGCCGTCGAGCCGATCCGCCGGGGCACGATCAGCTACGTCCCGGGCGGGTGGGCGCACCGCAGCGTCAACGTCGGCGACGAGCCGCTGGTGTTCTTCGCCGTCTACGTCGGCGACGCCGGCCACGACTACGGCACGGTCGAGCGCCGGGGGTTCCCGGTGCTGGTGGTCGCCGGCGACCACGGCCCCGAGGTGGTCGCCAACCCGAGGTACCGGAGGTAGGCCCATGCCCGTGTTCGTCGGCTGCGACCTCGGCACAATGGGGACCAAGGCAGCGGTGGTCGACGCCGACGGGCAGATTCTCGGGGGCGCCTTCGAGGAGGTGCCGCTGCGCTGCCCGCAGCCCGGGTGGGTCGAGCAAGACCTCGGCGAGATCGAGGCCTCCGCGCACCGGACGATCCGGGCGGCGCTGGCCACCTCCGGGCGGGCCGGTGACGTCGCCGGGGTGGCGTTCTCCGGGCAGATGTCCGGCATCGGCGCGATCGACGACGGGTTCCGTCCGGCCACCCGCTTCGACTCCTGGCTCGACACCCGCTGCGAGCCGTACATCGTGGCCATGAACGAGCACGCCGCCCGGGTGGTCGAGCTGTCCGGCTGCCCGCCGACCTACTCGCACGGCCCCAAGATCCTCTGGTGGCGGCGGGAGCGGCCGCAGGACTACCGGCGGATCGCCCGCTTCCTTGTGCCCGGCGCGTTCGTGGCGGGCAGGCTCTGCGGCCTGCCTGCCCGGGACGCCTTCATCGACCGCACCTACCTGCACTTCTCCAACCTGTCGGACACCGAGCGGGCCGCCTGGTCCCCGGAGCTGCTGGACGCCTTCGGCCTGGAGGAGCGCGTCCTGCCCCGGATCGTCGACCCGCTGGAGGTCGTCGGGTCGGTGACCCGGGCGGGGGAGGCGGCCACCGGCATCCCCGCCGGCACCCCGGTCGCGGCCGGCGCCGGCGACCAGACTGCCGCGTCGCTGGGGGCCGGGGTCGTGGATCCTGGGCAGGCTTTCGACTCGGCCGGCACCGCCAGCGTGTTCGCCATGTGCGTGGACGCGTTCGCGCCCGACGCCGCCCACCGGACCCTGATGGCCACCCACTCGGTCATCCGCGGGGTCTGGATCGCGCTGGCGTTCATCAACGGCGGGGGCCTGGCCCTGCGCTGGTTCCGCGACCACGTGGCCACCAGCCTGGCCGGCGACCCGGACGCGTACGCGCGGCTGGACGGGCTCGCCGCGGCGGTCGAGCCAGGGTCGGGCGGGCTGCTGTGGCTGCCGCACCTCCAGGGCCGGGTCCTGCCGCCGCAGCCAGCCGTGCGCGGCGGCTGGGTGGGGCTGACCTCCGGGCACGAGCACGGCCACCTGTTCCGCGCGATCCTCGAGGGCATCGCCTACGAGTACGCCGAGTGGGCCAGGCTGGCGGCCGGCGCCGCCGGCGCGGACCTGCGCGAGGCCCGGGTGCTCGGCGGCGGCGCCCGGTCCCGCCTGTGGAACCAGATCAAGGCCGACGTGCTCGGCATCAACTGGGTCCCGACCGTCCGGCAGGAGTGCGGGGTGCTCGGCGACGCCCTCATCGCCGCCGCCGCCACCGGGCACGCCGACGACCTGGCGGCCACCGCCAAGGCCTGGCAGCAGACCGAGGAGCCGGCCCGGCCGGACCCGGTGCGGCACCGCCGCTACCAGGAGCTGCTCGCCGCCCACCGGGAGCTGGGGGAGCGGGTGGCCCCGGTGTTCGAGCGCCTCGGCCGGCGGAGCGGATGAGCGCGGTCGCCGTCACCGCCCGCGCCTTCCGCCAGGTCCCAGGCGAGCACCACGACCTGCTGCGGGCGGCCGGGCTGCAGGCGCGCTTCCCCGATGTGGACCGGCCCCTCGAGGAGAGGGAGCTCGTCGACCTGGTGCGGGGATGCTGGGGGCTCATCGTCGGGCTGGACCCCGTCACCGCCGCCGTGCTAGACGCCGGTCCCCTGCGGGTGGTGGTGCGCTTCGGCAGCGGCACCGACAACATCGACCTGGCGGCGGCAGGGCAGCGCGGGGCGAAGGTCGCCTCGACCCCCGGCGCCAACGCCCGCTCGGTCGCCGAACTCACCATCGGGCTGCTGCTGGCCCTGGCCCGCCACCTCGTGCTCCACGACCGGGAGGTCCGGTCGGGCGCCTGGTCTCGCCACACCGGGATCGAGCTGGCCGGCCGCCGCCTGGGGATCGTCGGCTACGGGGCGGTGGGCCGCCAGGTCGCCGCCATCGCCAGGGCCATCGGCATGGAGGTCGTCGCCAGCGACCCGTTCGTCCGGGAGGCCGACGTGCCCCTGGTCGACCTGAAGGCGCTGCTCACCTCCTCGGACGCGGTCACGCTGCACGCCCCGCTCGCCGACGACACCCGCGGCATGATCGGCGCGGCCGAACTCGCCCGCATGCGGCCGCACGCCTTGCTGGTCAACACCTCCCGCGGGGGCCTGGTCGACGAGCGGGCGCTGGCCGAGACGCTGGCGGCCGGCCGGATCCGCGGCGCCGCCTTCGACGCCTTCGAGCGCGAGCCACCCGAGGCGTCGCCCCTGCTCGCGCTCGACAACTTCATCGCCAGCCCCCATGCGGGCGCCGCCACCGTGGAAGCGGCGAGGCGGACCGGCGTCGCCGCCGTCCGCGAACTGCTGGCCGGGCGTCCCTCGGGGCCCTAGCACAGGAGAGGAGCAAGCATGCGCGTGACCACCTTCAGGGAAGAGGGCGACCGGGTCGACACCCAGGTGTCGGCGTCGCCGCCATGGCAGCCGTTCGACGAGTACGACGGCAAGCCGCTGGAGCGCGTCCGGCTCGTGGTCGTGGAGCGCCTGCCGCTTGGCGAGATCCAGCTCGTGGAGATCGCCGCCGGCGGGCACTTCGCCATGCACGCCAGCCCCGACATCGCCTTCTGCCAGGTCGTCCGGGGACAGGGGAAGCTGGGCCTGCCAGGCGGGACGGCTCTGGCCTACCAGGCGCCGGAGCTGTACGTGTTCCATCCCGGCGCCCTCCACGACTGGCACGACGTCGAGCAGGACACGCTGCTCTCGGTCTGCCTCGTCCGGGCCGGCTGAGGCTGATGCGCTGGTGATGTGCCGGCCAATCCACCATCGATGTGAGTGAAACCGTGGTGGCGAGGCGCTGAGGGGCGTTGCCCTTGCCCTGTCGTCGTCGCAGGGCGCACCACTCTAGGCAAACCCCGGTTGTCGGCAGCTGGAAGCGGCCATCCACCACAGAAGCTGGAAGCTGGCTTCTTCGTGGAGCCGTAGCCGACTGCGAGCGCAACCGGGACCGAGCGCCGGATGAGGCTACAGCGCGGACGGTCTGCTTGGCCTGCTCTTCAACAAGGCGGGCCGCGGGTTCATCCTTCGAGGGATAGAGCACCAGATCCTGAATCTGGTGCGCTGGACCAACGCGGTCAGAGCGACGTGTCACCAGACTCCCGGTCTGGCGACGACGGCACGAAACTGCGACCACATTGCGACCAAGCCGCGCGTGACGGGTGGTGTGCTGACCCGGTAGATGCTTGACGCCTTGATGCCGGCTGATGGGTTCCACTGTTCCGGTTGATGGTTGACACCACCGCCTGGCTTTCCTCTGCTTCGCCGACCAAGGCGAGGCGAGGAGGTCGGGAGCGTGCTCCTGGAGCTCACGGTGGCAGAACAACGCTTCAACGCCGTCATGGAGGTGCTGCGTGACGGGCTGCGGGTGGTCGAGGTCGCCGAGCGGTACGGCGTCAGTCGCCAAGCCGTCCACGGCTGGCTACGCCGCTATCAGGCTGGCGGGCTGGCCGCTCTGGCGGACCAGTCGCATCGGCCCCGCCGCTGCCCACACCAGATGCTCGCCGAGGTCGAGGCCCGCCTGTGCGAGCTACGTCGGCATCATCCCGACTGGGGCCAGCGCCGCCTGGCCCACGAACTGGCCCGGGCCGGGATCCGGCCACCACCAGGGCTCACCAGCATCTACCGTGCCTTGGTCCGCAACGGGCTTATCCAGCCCCGCACCAGGCGGCGCCGCAAGGCAGACTACCGGCGCTGGGAGCGGGGCCAGCCGATGGAGCTGTGGCAGATGGACGTCATGGGTGGGATCTGGCTGACCGATGGGCGCGAACTCAAGGCGGTGACCGGCATCGACGACCACTCCCGGTTCTGTGTGGCCGCCGGGCTGGTCGAGCGGGCCAACGCCCGCGCCGTGTGCCGGATCTTCACCCAGGCCCTTGGGTGCTACGGCAACCCCGAGGAGCTGCTCACCGACAACGGCAAGGTCTTCACCGGGCGGCTGGGCCCCCATCCCGGTGAGGTGCTCTTCGAGCGCATCTGCCGTGAGCACGGCATCACCCACCTACTCACCGGGGTCCGAGCCCCGACCACCACCGGCAAGATCGAGCGGTTCCACAAGACCCTAAGGGTCGAACTGCTGACCGGTCGACGTTTCGACTCGCTGCAGCAGGCCCAGGGCGTGCTGGACGCCTGGGTCGCCGACTACAACTTCCGCCGCCCGCACCAGGCCCTCGCCATGCTGGTCCCCGCCCAGCGCTTCCAGCCCGCCACCCCAGCCACCCCAACTCTTCCGCCGACTGTCCAGCATCTGGAGCCCACCACCATCAGCCCAATCGAGATCACCCGCCGGGTGGCCAGCAACGGCATCATCCGGGTTGCCTACCAATACGTCTCGGCGGGCCGGCACCTCGCCGGCCAGATCGTCACCGTGCGCCTGCAGCCCACCGTACTGCAGGTGTTCTTCGCCGGTCAGCTGGTCCGAACGGTGCCTCGCCGCAGCAGCAAGGAGGTGGTCCAGCTCCAAGCCCACCGGCCACACCGGCCCCCACGACGAGCCAACACCAACTAGGGAAGTGTCAACCATCAACCGGAACCACTCTGTAAAGCATCAGGTGAGACTGGACAGCGCGTGACGGGCGGGGACGGATGCCCGACTTGGATCAGCGACATGGCCGTTGACCTGGACCAACGGGGACGCAAAGGGACCAGGAGGACGGGCGGGGATGGGTGATGGTTGACTACGGATCTGGCGGTTGGGTTCGAATCCCTCGCGGTGCGCCACCAAACCCGCTGGTCAGCGGCCCTGTGGCCGGGTTGTGGACTACTGTCGGGTCGCCGGACTGCGACCACATGCGACCACCATGGCCGAGACCGGCCTCATTGTTACTGGTGACGGCGGCGTTGAGGTCCCGGCCGGGATTGCTGTGATGCTGCGCCGCTGTCGGCCTCGCCGACTGGCGCGTGTGGCATCCGCAAGTTGACCGCGGTCGTCGCCGATGGGCTTGAGCTCGAGGTGGCGACCGCCTGGCCCCCTGCCGTACCCGCCGCGCTTACTTGGGCCAGCTCGTCGTCTTGGGCCGAGCTGCCTCCCCAGCCGGTAAGCCTCGGGGGCACCGCTCATCGTCGACACTCGCTTATCCGGCCCGATCGACGCCGGTGATCCCCAAGGTCGATCCCTACGCACAGGTGCGTACCCCTGCCCGCCACGGTCAAGGTGATCTGTGCTGGTCAGTGCGCCTCTTGAGGCCAGTCGGCCGCAAGGCCGGAGCCGCATGACGCATGGCCAGCCGTGATAACCCTCAGATGGTCGGAAGGCCGTGGCGTTCACTCCACGCACGCGCAGCACCCTGAAGGGTGCCAAAGGCCTGCAGGTCGATCTGGCCGTCCACGGTGAGCTGCGGAGGCTCGGCGAGGCCGAAGCCTGAAGTCAGGTCCGCCAGCAGAAGCCGAGCCGCTGCCACCAGCTCGATTGGGTTGCTCGCCACGGCGTCGATCGGGATCGTGTGCCGGGCTGGCGGGAGGCGGTCCAGGTCGACCGCTCCGGAGATGTACGTCAGGGTTGTCGAAGGCGGATATCGCTCCTCGCCGAGCCGCATCCTGCGACCTTTCGACAGTCGTCGGTCGGGCTCGATCAGCTCGACCTGCAGGATTCCATCACCCGACACGCCGGCATTGTCGACCGCGTGCCGAGTCAGGACCGCCAGCATGGCAAGCAGCTCCGCAACCAGCCAACCTAGGGCAATCTGTGCCTCCTGCTCGTCTTGCCGCAGGTTGACCAGCTCGACCGCTGCGAAGCCGGCGCCATCCAGGTGGAGCTGGGCGTAGTTACCCCTCGCCAGACTGGCAGCGGTCATATGATTGACGCTGAGCAGGATGCGGCGCAGCCCGACGGCACGGTTGTTGATGATCACCGACCCGAAGCGCGTCGAGGTGAACAGCTCCGGGCTGAGGTCATGCCCCCACTTGTCGACGGCCTCCAACGCTGCATTGGTGAGGCGCATGCTGCCAGCAACGTCCGGGACCAGCGTGGCGACTAGCCATGCGGTGTCCTCGGTCCACAGCTTGTCGAGCCCCTCGCTATGAACAGCCTCGAGGCGGTCTTGCTGGTTGCGGGCGGCGTCGGACCGGTTGCGGTAGGCGTCGGCAAGCTCTGCCTCGCCGAGCCAAAGGCTCTGAGCGCCGAACCGGCGCGGGTAGAGCAGCAGGGGCTTGCTGCTCGAACCCGCTACGACCAGGTGCGGTTTGAGTTCGCTCACTCCCACGACGAGGAGGAAGAAGCCCTGGAGCAGGTCGTCGCCCGACACTTGGAGGATCTCGAAGCCGGGGAGCAAGGGGCGGATGCGGCTCTTGATGATCGCCCGTATCCGTTGCTCCTCGTCGCTGCCCAACGTGACCCCAGGAGCGGCCACGGCAACCTCGTCGCGCTCCTCGATCCCAAGCAGGATAACGCCGCCACGGGTGTTGGCCATGGCGGCCACGTCCTTGGCCAGCTCGTCGCGGCCGTCGCCGTCCTGCGGGTAGAGCGTGCGTTTGAAGTCGAGATCGGCGTCCTCTCGGATGCCATCCTCGACAAAGCGCCGGATGACATCGGCGGGCAGGTCGGGACCGAGGCGGGCGCCAAGGAGCTGCTCGATGCGGTGGTGCCGAGGGGTCGGCGACATGGCGAGAAGACTAGCAAGCCGGGGCAACTATCGGACGATGCCATCCGATTGGGATCGGAAGGTCGAGGGTCGAATCCGAACTGAGGGTCAGCTACGCTGCGGGGGCTTCACTACCAGGGATCAAGCCCGTTCTGGCTGGGTTGAGACACCACCCGATTCGGCGGGGAACGGTTGTGCAGATCCTGGGGAAACGCCGCTTTGCACCGCGCATTCTTCGGCTGCTCCCCGAGACCGGCCTGCGGCTCGACCTGGAGCGCACCTCAGGTACTACAACACCGAGCCCAAGCCACACCGGCCGCTGGACCAGGGCAGACTTCCAACGAGATCCTCGGGAAGGCCACATTGCGGCACAAGAAGCGCTGATGCGTCGCCACAACTCGGGGACTGGACAACTGGGTCAGCGCAGGTCCTCGGCGACGGCGCGCAGAATCGCGAGGGCATCCTCACCTGAGACGGCGACGCTCTGCAGGCGATCGAAGGCTTCCTTGTAGAGCTCCACCTTGTCGTCGCCGCTGATGGTAAGCCATGTCCCCAGCAGCTCGACGTGCACGAAGGCCTCCTCATCGCCACGGTCCTCGAAGATCACGAAGCCATGCGTCCGCCATACCGGCGCCGCTCTGGCCTGCGGGATGATCCCGAGGTCGACATTCGGCAGGGTTGTAACCACGCTGAGCCGATCGAGCTGGGCGAGTAGCATGTCGCGCGGTCCGAACCGCCAGCGCACGGCAGCCTCAGGGAGCACGAACGCAAAGCGCTTTCCCTCGTCATACAGGATCGCCTGTCGATTCATTCGCGCCGCGACCCGCTCGGCGACATCCTGGGCGCGGAAGGCGGGGCCGGTGGTGAACACCTGCCTTGCATACTGAGGAGTCTGCAGGAGGCCAGGAATCAGCAACGGCTGATAGACCTTGATACTGCCAGCGCCTGCTTCAAGGGCTTGGACGTCTGCCTGTAGCTGGGGAAGGTCGTCAAGCGGCGCAGCCTCCCAAGGCGTGGAGCCGATCAACGCCTCCTTCGCCCACTCGATCAGCTCTTCCTGCTGCTGAGCCGACGCGCCGGTTGCCGCCGTCCACCGTTCGACCTCGGCAATCCGCGCTGCGGATCGGGCGTTCTCAACCCGGCTAACCCGCGACTGGCTCAGGCCGATGCGCTGGGCAAGCTCATAGGTGCTGAGGTCGGAGGCGACCCGGAGCCGTTTGAGAGCCTGTGCGAGTCGCCGACGCTGATGAGAGACCTCGAGTGTGTTCAAGTACGGCCCGTGGTGATGGAGGTCGAGAGGAACTGATCCAATGGAACGGAGTTGGCGAGCGCGAGGTTGCGCCGATGCCGGCACTTCTCGATGACCACAGGGACTTCGGAGGGTTCCCCATTCAGGAATCGGCCTTCGGCGTCGTAGTGCATCAGCAAGGCGAACGGCTTGTCGCTGTCAGCGTCGAGGAGCCAGAAGTCCTCTCTGAGGTCGGCCAGGTCGGGACGCCCAGTTCGATCGGCGATGTACACCTCTTCGCCGGCCGCGATGTTCTCCGGGTATGCCGCGAGCTCGTACTGAAGGTAGGGCGTCAGTGGCTGGTCGAGGACGTGGACGCGGTAGATGCGCTTGCCCTGCGCGCGGGCGTCGGTGACACGACGCATCCAGTCTTGCTTGGCCGGGCGCTCTGACAGGGGGAGCGGTCGACCCTCGCAGAACGCCCGGAACGCGGCGTCGGAGGTCCCGAGGTACTGGGGGAGCGTTTCCAGCCGGAACGCCGATGCGTGGAAGCCCGCGAAGAACTCGTCTGAGGTCATGCGCCCTCCAACCATCATCTGGTCTTGAGCAACTCCTCGAGCGCACGTGCGGCCTCGGGTAGCTGGTCAATGGGGACCTCGACTGCATCTTCGTCGTCGGCTAGCTCGATGCGGCCTCGGGTCTCTTGGTCGACCCTGCGGCCCTGCACCACCAGCGTCGTCCTGTCCTTGATGAACATCTTGGGGCAGGTCACTCCGTCGTCGCATCCGGCTACCTGAACGAACTCCATGGTCGCCTCCCTCCGTCCATGGTGGTCTAGAGGGGAGGATGCAAGCTGAGGCACGGCCAGTCAAGTCCTCAAGGCTGAGTAAGTCACATAGCTGGCAGGTAGCGCCGGGATCTTGACTCAATATGACTTAGGTCAGACAATGAACGCTCTGGTAGTCGATTCAGGGCCTCGGTGCGCGGCGTCGGACGACGAGGACCGTGGGGAGGGGTGATCGGTTCCGCAGGCCGCCACCAACCGATCTCGGTCCGGGATCGAGAAGTAGGTCACTGGTCCGGCCTGGCGGTGGGAGCCGCCGTGTTGAGCCCACGAGCCCCCCGTCCCCGCCCGGCCGGCCCTTGCCGCAGCAAGGAGCCAACGATGCATTGGGGTACCAGCACCGTCGACCATCACCGATCCTATCCGCACGGCCAGGCCACTGTGCGGGTGGACGACACCGACACCTACCAGCTCCAGGCCGCCGCCCGGGAGCTGGAAGCCCACCTGCTGCACGAGCAGGCCCGCCGCCTCGCCGAAGTGCGCAGCCTGCTCGCCGAGCTGCACCAGCGTGACGGCGCGGCCGTCGAGGATGCCGCGCTCGACGCCCAGGCCGAGCAGGTCGCCGCCCAGGAGCGCGGCGAGCGGTTCCTGGCCGAGCTGGCGAGCCGCCTGCACCCCGGTAGCGAGCTGCTGGTGTTGGCCCGTCGGCTTGAGGACCACGCCCTTGGGGTGTGGCGGGAGGCGGCCGCCAGCCTGGTGGAGGTTTGCCCGCCATCACTGCTGCATCTGCGGTGGCGCGTGGAGGAGGAGCAACGCGCCGAGCTACGCAGCCACGCCCACCTGGTCAGAACTGAAGGCCAGCTTGGCGCCCAGCGGCGCCGCCTCGGTCTGCTCGGCCTGGCGTGGCACCGCGGCCGGGTGGCGGGGCTGTGCGCCGAGCTGGCCGACTACCGAGCGCGGCGGGAGCGGTCGGGGCGGCGGCTTGCCCACCTGGACGCCAAGCTCCAGGTGATCGACCACACCGAGCACGCCAGGACCGCCTGGATCACGCACATCCGCGAGGTCCTGACCCGCGGCCTGGCTGCCGCGCAGGTCCTGGCCGAGCGCCAGCAGCAGCGCCGCGACGGCGGGCAGGTTGCCGGACCGGCAGGGCCGGTCACCGTGGAGGCTCGGGTGCGGCTGGGGGCGGGATCGTGACCGCCCGCAGGCATTCGGCGCGTCGCTGCACCTGGCGCGACTGCTTGGCGCCGGCGGCCGCCACGGTGGCGTTTGAACTGCCGAACCTGCTGGCGGGCAGCCGCCGCGACTACTGCGCCGCCCATGCGACCCAGGTGTCCATGGCGCGGGGCACGGTGGTGGTCGCCCGCTTTGGCCCCCACCAGCCCGCCCTGCCGGCTGCCTGGCGTCGGCGGCAGACCGACCCA
>WNFU01005491.1_pt1 | contig 19455 bp, 18 predicted proteins | sample 5400121 | NCBI WGS metagenome assembly WNFU01 (sample SAMN13153360, study PRJNA577476) | soil metagenome | isolation source: 100 cm soil or saprolite under grassland replicate 1 | place: USA:California | collected 2016-06-15 | reverse complement strand
CCGAAGATCATTTTGAAATTTTGTAACAACTTATCACGCAATTGAATACGACTAGCCGCATCCGCATAGTTACCGGCTGCCCAATTCCCAATGGAACGCATAGATTGGCGAATTGCCTTCAAACGCGGAAGGATCGCCAGGTCAGCAGCAAAATCATCAAGGTCCTGTGTTTTGCTTAGAATTGATTTGGCCGTTGCAATTCCCCAATTGAGCATTTCCGTCGCGGCATCCGCATCGAGCATCTGAAGTAAAGACTCATTGCCGGTCATCTCTTCAATGACACGTTCGATGCGATTTCCGAAGCTAGTCATAATCAAAGTATAGCCGATTTATTCTTTCAGCGCGACGAAATGATTCGGGTTCCCTAACGGGATTCGGATGGCGCTCGGATCGATTCGCTTGATCATCCCGAGCAGGACCTCTCCACTCCCCGCCTCGACGTAAGCCTGAATCCCATTCATTTTCATCAGCTGCACCGATTCGGTCCAGCGGACGCGCGATTGCATCTGCGCTTTGATGTCCGCGCGTAGTTCATCGGCTGTGAGCATTGGCTTGGCGTGCACGTTTCCAACGACAGGAATGATTGGCTTTTCGAGGGCACAGGCGTCCACTGCCGCATTCCATTCTGCTTGAATGGATTCCATCAACGGAGAGTGCGCAGCAATGCTTACCTGTAACGCTAAGGCTCGTTTGGCGCCAGCAGCTTTTGCACCCGCTATGGCGCGTTCCAGCGCAGGTTTATGACCCGAGATCACCACTTGCCCGGGACAATTATCGTTTGCGACTTGAACAATTTCATCCGCGGTGCTCGCCTCTGCACAAACCTTGTCCAACGTAGGAATATCCAGCCCAAGGATGGCAGCCATTCCGCCGGGGTTGAGTTCTCCGGCGCGTTTCATCAATTCACCACGGGTGCGGACCAGTCGAAGTCCGTCGGAAAAAGATAACGCCTCAGAGGCAGTCAGCGCCGACAATTCACCGAGAGAATGTCCAGCGACAGTAGCAGGCCTGAAATCCTGATCTTGAATCACAAACGTCCTCCACGCCGCGATGGAGTGAACGTAAAGCGCCGGCTGCGTATTGATCGTCTCATTGAGTTCATCTGCCGGACCGTTCCACATCAATTGCGAAAGGGTAAAATCAAGAATGGAATCTGCTTCGTCAAAAGTTTGCTTAGCAATTGGATAAGTTTCCGCAAGCTCCTTGCCCATGCCCAACGCTTGTGAGCCCTGCCCTGGGAATACGAATGCAGTAGTTTGTGGGTTGAGATTCATAAAGTAATCCTCCCTGAGCGGAGTGGCGACTTCCCCCACAAAGTCGAAGGGAAAGTTACCAGTGAACTTACGCTCCCTGGTACTGCCCGCCAGGGCACACCTGTCCTGGCGTACGGTGCCAGGGAGTGTCGACTACGCGTCTCGACTTGCACTCGACAGTCCGCTCAGCGCGATAATTTTTGTTTTAAAACACAAACGAGTCGTGTTCGTCACGACCCGTTAGCTGGAGAGCGAAACAGACTTTACTCAGCCTTTTTCTTCTCTTTCTTCACTTCAACAACTTCACGGCCTTCGTAAAATCCGCAATTGGGACAGACGGTATGGGGAAGGCGCATCGAACCGCAGTTGGAGCAAGCAACCAAGTTGGTGGGTTGCAAAGCATCATGGGCGCGGCGATTGTCGCGGCGGCTCTTTGAGTGTTTGCGCTTTGGATGTGGGGGCATTGACTTTCTCCTTAATAATTACGGGCGGACGCACAGCATCCCACCCATTCATTTTTGCTAATCAAGCTGGCAGATTATAGCGGCAGGATAGAGGGGCGTCAAGTATGAGAAATTTTTTATTCGATGAAACAGACAATTAAAATACTTGACGTCAGAGTGAGGGGGGCACCCTGACGTCAAGCAGGCACATTATAGTATGGAATACTTGCCTGTCAAGTCTTTTTTCTCAAACAAAACATTGCATTTACATTACTTTTTTATCGTAACGAACGCGACAATCATGTTGACCGCAAAGGGCACGCGTCTAAAATCAGCTCATAACAACACAATTGACTCAACGTCTTAAACGACAAAGGAGAGGAACGCCATGGAAATGAACCGGCGACCAGCCATTGATGGAAAAGTCGTGATTGTCACAGGGGCTTCCTCAGGGATTGGAGAATCGACCGCGTGCGAATTTGCTCAGGCAGGTGCAATTACCATATTGGCTGCCCGACGAGTAGAAAGACTCAAACGGTTAGAGAACGAGATAAGAGAAATCGGCGGTACAGCTTTAGCCGTTCCAACGGATCTGATTGACCTCGATCAAATTACGAACCTCGTCAAGACAACTCTCTCGAGATTCGGTCGCATCGACATCCTCGCAAACATTGCAGGTTGGGGACTCTATGATTGGTACGAGGAGCTATCTCCCAGTGAACTGCGCCAACACTACGAAGTGAACGTAATTGGCTTGGCAGAATTGACTCGCCAAGTGATCCCAACGATGAAGAACCAGCGCTCTGGTTTTATCCTGAATATGAGCTCTTATGTCAGTCGTATTTCGGTGCCGCCGCTAACAGTTTATGCGAGTACAAAGTACGCGATCGAAGGTCTCACGGATGGATTGCGTCGCTCCTTGGCTCCTTGGGGGATCACAGTAATTCGCATTCACCCCAGTTCTGTCTCGGGCACAGAATTCAACAAGAATGTCGTCCGTCCGGGCCAGGTCCACTATAGGGCTGCTCCCATTGGTCGGATCAGCCGCGAACGACTTGCACGTCACATCGTGGGATTGATCGAGAAACCGCGTCGTGCCCTGTTCATTAGCCGCCTATACGAAGTACCGGTTTTACTGAACAAGTTGTTCCCTGGAATTGTGGACTGGACCAGTAAGACCTGGGTACGACGCAAACGGAAGAAAGAACTTCCTCAGAAAGAGGAGGTGGCGCCTGTACGTTATTCACGTTCTTTTTCCCTCTGGAAACTGACAGGCGGACTTGTTATGCTTGCGATCGTTGCTCAGTTTTGGAGGAGGAAATTGTGATTTCGCATTTCTTTCCTTAATGGTGAACGATGGAACATTTGGTTGCTCTTGTGCAGGGAACATACTTTTTGTTTCAGGCATCTGGCCCATTCTCAGCATGAATACGTTTCTAAAAATCACAGGTCCAAAAATGGATTTATGGCTGGTGAAAACGGTCGGTATCATTCTGGCTGTCATTGGGGCCGTACTCATCTTTGCTTATGTCAATACAGAGGTAAACTTATCTATTATCCTTTTAGCAATCGGAAGCGCTCTCAGCCTGGCAATTGTGGAATTTATGGCTCTCCGGTACTTGGCGGGGAAAAAGCTCAAACACGAAGGACACCACACTTGCACCCGATTTGCTCACCTCGATTTGCTTAGCAAATCGTGCGTGCCGGCGCATGTGTAGCAAATCGTGCGTTTGGTGCAGTGCAGGTGAGTAGACAAAGGGGAGAAAAGGGCGCGATTCTACGGGCTTTTTGCCTTCGTGACCGTTGTGCACTTGGTGTTAAGAAAGGTTTTCCCGTTAAAAACGGTAGAGCCATGTAGCAAAACGAGTCATTTCTCCAATTTATCTGGACGATGCTGTAATTGAATTGATTCTGATTAGGTGGTGGCTTCTGGATATTTTTATTTTGAGTGCTCCTATTAGGTAAGAAACATTCACTGATAGTAAAATCGGGGGAAGGATATTCTCTCAATGCTTATCATTGATGCACATCGATTCGCACGGGGGAAAGTAATCTCTCCGGTGCCGGACGCGGACAAGGGACAGTCGCTCTGCCTGAGATGCGCCGGGGAGGCGTTGCACTTTGTTTCGCTACTTTGCTGGCACGTTCGACAGGGCGTACCATTCAAAACTTGGATTATTCATCCCCCTATCAAGCCTACGCCGCGGCGCAGGGACAACTGGCTTATTATCACGCGCTGGAAGAAGCGGGCGAAATCCGCCTGATCACAAACAGAGAAGAATTAGATAGTCATATTTCCGCATGGCAGCAATGGGAGGCACAGAAGGATCTGGCTCAGCCGCGGCTTGGTCTGGTGATCAGCATGGAGAGCGCGGACCCGATCCTTGTTCCGGAGCAATTACCGGCTTGGAAGGAAGCGGGCGTTCGTATCATTGGGCCTGCACATTATGGACCCGGTCGCTATGCGGGCGGCACATCCACTGAACTTGGTTTAGGCTTTGAAGGAAAGCAACTCCTCCGAGAAATGGAGAGGCTTGGCATTCTTCTTGATCTGACTCACCTTTCTGATGAAGCTTTCTGGGAAGCAATGGATTATTTCAGCGGTTCCGTCCTTGCCAGCCATAATAATTGTCGCACGTTGGTTCCCCATCAGCGTCAACTTGATAACAAACAGATTCGCGCCATCATTTCGCGTGAGGGTGTCATCGGTGTTGCTCTGGATAATTGGATGATCCGTCCTGGCTGGACGCGTGGAGCAAAAGAGAATGAACGGGTGATACTAGCGCATGTTACGGATCACATCGACTACATCTGCCAGCTCGCAGGGAATAGTCAGTACGCCGCGATCGGCAGCGACCTCGATGGTGGTTTTGGCCGCGAACAATCCCCCTCGGATCTCGATACAATTGAAGACCTGCAACATATTGCAGAAATTCTATCCAAGCGCGGTTACCGTGATGCGGATATTGCATCGATCATGCATGGCAATTGGCTTGGATTATTGCGTAAAGCATGGAAATAATATGTCATTGCAAGGACGGTATCCCTACGCCCGAAGCCACAAAGCGTCCTCGTCGAAGCGGCGATTGCTTCGTCGCGACGAACGCTCCTCGCAATGACGGAAAAAGGAGAATCACTTATGCCCAAGCAACAAATCAAGACGACAACCGGTGCCTCACCCATTGGAGCTTACTCACAAGGATTGCGCGTTGGAGATTTTATTTTTGTCTCAGGTCAGGGACCGCTCAATCCAACAACAGGAAAAATCATTGGAGAAACGATCGAAGAACAGACTGAACGCGTACTGGAAAACATCAAAGCCATACTGGAAGCTGGCGGCGCGACCATGGCGGATGTGGTCAAGGTCAGCGCGCATTTGAGCGATCTGGCACTTTTTGAGCGATACAACAAAGTCTATGCTACCTACTTTCCTGACCCAAAGCCGACCCGTACAACAGTGGGAAGTCAATTGTTGGGGATTCTGGTTGAGATCGATGCCATTGCGTATGTAGGAGAAAAATAATCCATGCACATTGATGAGCTAGAGACCCCAGTTCCGGTTGTCGATATTGACCGGATGGAAGCGAATATTGCGCGCTTGCAGCTATATCTTGATGAACACAAGATCGCCAACCGTCCGCACATCAAGACGCACAAAATCCCTGCGATTGCCAAAATGCAAATGGACGCGGGTGCAGTTGGGATCACTTGTCAAAAGGTCAGCGAAGCCGAGGTCTTTGCTAACGCAGGCTTCAATGACATTTTTCTTCCCTACAATATCATTGGCGAAAGCAAACTAAAACGCCTCATGACGCTCGCGGCGCGGATCAATATCAGCGTGACTGCCGATTCTGCATTTACAGCGCGTGGACTTTCGAACGCTGCCATGCTTGCCGGTCTGGCCCTGACCGTGTTAGTGGAATGTGACACGGGTGCCGGTCGCTGTGGAGTCCAATCTCCACAGGAAGCGGCTGAACTGGCGCGGCTGATTGGAAGTCTGCCTAATCTGCACTTTGGTGGATTGATGACTTATCCGTCGAATGAAAATCTCGATCCCTTTGTGCAGGAGACGCGCTCCCTGTTGAGGGACGATAATTTGTCCATTGAGCGAGTCAGTGGCGGTGGGACACCTACCATGTGGGAAGCCCACACACACCCCGAACTGACAGAGCATCGAGCTGGCATTTATGTATATGGGGATCGTCTCACTCTTCGCTCGGGCGCGGTGACACTCGACACTTGCGCGCTTCGAATCATCACAACAGTTGTCAGCCGACCGACAGCCGACCGAGGCATTTTGGATGCAGGCAGCAAAACCTTATCCACGGATTTACACGGACTGGAGGGATATGGCTATATCTGCGAATACCCTGAGGCAAAAATTTACATGCTGACCGAAGAACATGGTCATGTCGATTTCTCTGCTTGCGCGCGCAAACCGGAAATCGGTGAACGCGTCAGCGTCATTCCAAATCATTGTTGTGTGGTCACAAATTTATTTGACGAATTTATCGGTGCACGCAACGATCAAGTGGAAGAGACCTGGCAGATCGCAGCACGTGGAACTGTCACATAATGTCTGAACCGCGTTTTGATGTGACCACGCTCGGCGAGATGTTGCTGCGTTTGAGCGTTCCGTCCGGTGAGCGACTCGAAAACGCGCATCAGCTTAATGTCCATTCGGCAGGCGCGGAGGCAAATGTGGTTACGTTGCTAGCGCGTTTGGAAAGAAAGAGCTATTGGACAGGCGCGTTACCTAACAATCCACTAGGGCAATTGGCCGTTAATGCATTGCATCTGGCTGGTGTCGATACACGCGGAGTGATTTGGAATGAAAAGGGGCGGATGGGCACTTATTATGTAGAGTTTGGCGAACCACCCCGTGGCATTCAAGTCATTTATGATCGCATCCATTCCTGTGCAACACAACTGACTCCGAATCAGATTGACTGGGATTCGCTTTTAAGTACGCGACTGCTTCATCTCACAGGCATCACACCCGCGCTGTCCTCTTCCTGTAGAGAGATCGTTAGCGAAGCCATCCGGCAGGCAAAGGAACGGAGTGTACCCGTCAGTTTCGATGTCAACTATCGCCAAAAATTATGGTCAGAAGTTGATGCCAGAGAAACATTACTGCCGCTCATCAAGAACGTAGAACTACTATTCTGCAGCCAGGCGGACGCGAAACGATTGTTCAACTGTGACGGTTCCATGGAGGCGGTTGCGCGCGGAATGCTTGAATTGAGTCAGGCGCATTATGTCATTGTGACATTCGGTGAACAGGGCGCCCTATTGTGGGATGGATCAAAATGGCAACATGAACCCGCGCGCTCCACTCATATCGTTGACCGTCTGGGCGCAGGCGACGCGCTTGCCGCAGGCGTGATTCATGGTTGGCTGAACGGCGATTTGTCGGCTGGCTTGCGTTATGGCCTTACACTGGCAGCGCTGGCACTGAGTCAATTCGGGGACATGGTGGTCACCAGCAAATCAGAGCTGCTTGCCCTTAGCCAGGGAGATTCTACACTGGCGCGTTAGTTCACCGAACTATTTTCCAATCAGGATTGAATTTTATTCAAAAAGAAGAATGACAAATCAACCACCTGCAATTCTCAGTCCGAGAATACAGCTGCTCCACAAAGCCATTCAAAACGCCGACCTCAGTCCACTTCCCGAATTTTGGGCTGAGATGGCAGAGCGTGGTCTTCCTCTCATCGAAGAAGATGGAGAGGACGATTCCCTGGTCACTTTTCTGTGGCGGGATGATGGTTCAGCACACAATGTGGCTGTCATTCAGGATTGGGGATGCGACGGCATTCGTGAACATCATATGTCTCATTTGCCTGGCAGTGATGTCTGGTTCATCACACGACGGATGCGATCGGATACACGGACGACGTACCAACTTTCTCCGAGCTCATCACCGGATCCTAGCGAACCTGCCCCTTACCAGCTTGATCCTCTTAATTCGAAAACCTATACAGTTTATCCATCAGAAACAGGGTATGACATCCGCTTCTCTCTGCTGGAATTACCCAAAGCTCCCGCGTTGCCATGGCGACAAACAGGTTTGATCAAGGAGTCCGGCAGCATCCAGCTTCATACGCCCTTTACTGATCAGCGTCGTTTATGGGTGTATTTACCTCCAATTCGCACCCAAACACCACTCCCTCTATTGGTAGCCTTTGACGGACGACTCTATAAAGATTTACTGCATTTGCCAGAAATAATGGATTATCTAATTGGTCAGAAACAGGTTCCTCCGATGGCTGCGCTCTTGGTTGACAATTTGGACCGAAGCGAGTTACTCTGTAAGCCTGAATTTACCGACTATATGACCAATCAAGTCCTGCCTTGGCTTCGCTCCACGTACTCAATCACAAATGACCCACGCCTGACCATTGTCGCAGGGTCAAGTTATGGAGGGTTGGCAGCTGCCTTTGCAGGCTTCAAATATCCTGATATTTGGGGAACGGTGCTTTCCCAGACCGGCTGGTTTCGATGGCATCCCGAGGATCATCCCGAGCATCATTGGTTAAGCCGGCAATTCAAAGATGCGCCGAGGTTACCGTTGCGATTCTGGCTGCAGGTAGGCAATCTGGAAGTTGCCCGGATGCTGGACGGTGGGCCATCCCAGTTGGCGGCAAATCAACATCTCCGGGATGTCTTGCAGTCCAAAGGATATCTTGTGTCTTACCACGAATATAGTGGTGGGCATGATGCGAGCAGCTTGGAGTTTCCTTTAGCAAAAGCGATAATAGAAATTCTTCAATAATGGCTTTACTTCAGAGAGCCAAAGTTAAATCCCATAGTAAAATGAGGGCATGGAAGTTCAGATCGCCGTCGCAAAAGTGAACAAATACGCAGTCTCTGAAAGCGGGGATACGTTGGAAGTCGTTGAACGTCCAAATGGGGGACTCTCGGTTGTACTGGCCGATGGGCAATCTTCAGGGCGCGGCGCAAAAGCCATTTCGCAGATGGTCGTCCGCAAAGTGATTGGGTTGCTGGCAGAAGGCGTTCGCGACGGAGCCACAGCCCGTGCCGCCTCCGACGCGCTGTTCACAGACAAACAAGGCAAAGTCATCAGTACGCTCAATATTGCTTCCTTGGATTTATCCAGCGGAACAATTGTACTGACTCGCAACAATCCCGCGCCGATGTACATCTGTCGCGGCGAGCAGATCGATTCTGTTGAAGAAGAAAGTATTCCACTTGGCACCTCGCGCAATGTACGTCCGCTCATTACGGAGATCGCGATCGAACCCGGCTTGATCATCGTCATCTACACCGATGGTCTGGTCCATGCTGGCAAACGCCGCGGCCTGCCGATGGATGTGGGTGCTACCCTTCATTCCGTTTTGGAAGATCAAGATCCCAGCCCTCAAATGCTCGCAGATACCCTTCTCGCTCAAGCCGTCAGCCTCGATGAGAATCGCCCTGCCGACGATATTAGTGTGCTCGTGCTCAAGGTCGCGGCGCGGACCGGGGATAACGTCCGCCGCATGACGGTGCGATTGCCGATCGAGGGGAATTCAAGATTATGAAGTCAGCGAGGCGGCGGATTCGTCAGTGGAAGGCTACCTGGCGCGACACGATTATTTTAATGAAGGAATTCCAATCTCCACTGATCCTGTTCACGGTGGCAGTGATCGGTGGCGGTTTGATTTACAAGGCGATCGCCAATTTGGTCGGCGAACCTATTGAGAGTCTCAGTGAAGCTATTTATGTTGTCCTCACCGCCGCATTCCTGCAGCCTGTTGGAGATTTTCCAAAATACTTTGGCCTGCAAATCTTTCATTTTCTCATGCCCGTCATTGGATTGGTCATCCTCGCACAGGGACTCGCCGATTTCGGTAGTCTGTTGTTTAACCGACGGGCACGGAACAAGGAGTGGGAAATGGCTGTTGCCTCCACCATGAACAAACACATTGTCCTGATCGGACTCGGTCATTTGGGTTATCGGGTTGCCCAACGGTTGCACGAAATGGGTGAAAATATTGTTGCGGTTGAGTTGAATCCTGGCACGCATACCACGATTGCGGCACGTGAGATGGGCATTCCAGTCATTGAAGGCGATGCCAGACTCACCACCTCACTCGAAGGCGCTAACCTCAAAGACGCGCGGACAATTATCCTGGCCAGCCAGCACGACGCAATGAATCTGCAAATCGCGCTTAAGGCGCGTTCGCTCAACCCGAAGATTCAAGTGGTGATCCGTATCTTCGATGAAGATTTCGCCCATTCCTTGCAGGCGCAGTTTGGCTTTGTTGCCTTGAGTGCCACAGAAATGGCAGCGCCGGTCTTTGCTGCGGCCGCCGCAGGTGCAGATGTGACCAATCCAATTTCCATTGAAGGGCAGCAACTCAGTCTGGCCCGCTTGACCATTCCTGCATCGTCAACTCTCGCGAGTAAAACCGTTGGATATGTGGAAGATAACTATCATCTCAACATCATCCTGATCAGGCATGACCATCAGTCTGAAATGCACCCTACTGATCATCACCCGCTCCATGCGGGCGATACACTCGCTGTGCTGGGCGGCCCTGAGCAATTGAGTCGGCTGATGCAAGATAATCAGTAATGGAGCCTCCAAGTTATCAATCCCTTATCGGTGTTGTTGGACCTTGCGGTTCGGGCAAATCTACGTTGATCGCTGGTCTTGAAAAATATGGATATCGCTGCCGTCATATTGCGCAGGAACATTCCTATGTGCAAGCTATGTGGCAGAAGATTGCAAAGCCCGATATTTTAATCTATCTCGACGCATCCTTCTCCGCCAGCACCGCGCGCCGTCAACTGAATTGGCAAAAGAAAGATCATGAGGAACAACTGCATCGGCTTGCTCATGCCCGCGACCATGCAAACTTATTCGTTGCTACCGATGAGCTGACTCCCGAACAGGTCCTGCAAAAAGTCTTGGAATATTTACAGAGTGCCGCATAATCATTTAGACTTGAACTTTGAAATTTGACTCATGAAGAGAACTCAAAAGTTTAATTAATAATGAGACAAGCGGTAAAGGAAATCAATCCATGAAAAGACTCGTCGTTTCTTTTCTGAGCCTCAGTTTGATTCTCGTTGCGTGTTCAGCTCCCGAGCCGACAGCAACTCCCACATCCACTCCCCTCCCTGACATTTTCAACACGCCCTGGGACGATCTTTCCATCTTCAAGAGTGGACTCATTCAATCAGAGCAATCCGTACTCAGTGAGTTGACCAAGGCCAGTGTTTATCACCTTGAATTCAACATCGCAGAAGACATAGTTCACGTCACCGGGAAAGAAGAAGTCCGATACACCAATGCTGAAGAGGTTGCCTTGGATCAAGTGCAGTTGCGTCTTTTCCCCAACATCCTGGGCGGCGAGATGACAACCTCCAATGTGAAAGTGGATGGAAAATCTGTTACACCAAAACTTGACCTTGAAAAAAGCTTGCTGATCCTGCCGTTTGCAAACCCTATTGAACCTAGTCAAAGCGTTACCTTGAGCATGGACTTCGCCGTAACCATTCCGCAATCGGTGGAATTGAACTATGGAGTGCTGGCGTACTTTGATGATGTACTTGCCCTGGCGCATGCCTACCCGATGATCTGTGTCTATGATGATGAAGGCTGGAACGCAGAGATCCCACCCCAGAGCGGGGACGTCACGTATGCAGATGAGTCTTTTTATGTTGTAAAAGTCACTGCGCTGAAAGACTTAACGCTGGTTACCACGGGGAAGAAGCTCGACTCACACGAAGCCGGCCAGACTCAGACGTTGACAGTTGTGAGCGGTCCCGCACGCGATTTTTATCTGGTTGCAAGTCCAAATTACACTGAAGTCTCACAGACGTTTGGCGAAGTCACAATCCATAGCTATGCACCCGAGGAGTCTACAAAAGGGGCAAAGATGGCGCTGGATGTTGCCTCACGCGCCATCAAAGACTATGGGGCGCGTTACGCTCCCTTTCACTATACTGAATTTGATATTGTTTCAACGCCAACGCTGGCACTAGGTATCGAATACCCCGGCATGATTGCAATTACGTCACGAATCTACGATGTGGACAGCGATTATCGCGGCACACCTACGAAAATCTATCTGGAATCAACCGTCGCACACGAGACAGGACATCAATGGTTCTACAGTCTCGTCGGCGATGACCAGCTCGATGATCCGTGGCTGGATGAGTCACTGACTCAATTTGCCACTCTTCAATATTACACGGATGAGTACGGTGAAAGCGGGGCTTCAGGCTTCGAAGCCTCACTAAACGGACGCTGGGGAAGTGTTAACTATGAAAAAATTCCGATTGGTCTGCCCGTTGCCGAATATAGTGATCAGGAGTATGGTGCCATTGTCTATGGACGCGGTCCATTGTTTTTTGTTGCATTGAAAGATGAAATGGGGGCAGAAGCCTTCGATGCGTTCCTCAAGGATTACACCGAGACGCTTTCCTGGAAAATTTCCACACCCCAAACTCTGCAGTCCCTTGCAGAAAAACATTGCGCCTGTGATTTGCAAAAAATCTTTAATGAGTGGGTTTATCAGTCATCTGACAAATGAGAAAATCATGTGATCGTACCATATCGCACTAGTCATGCCTTTTCATCAGGGGTATAATCACCGCCGCGTGGCGCCCGCTGGTTGAGTAGGTCGAGTGCTCTTTTCGACCGTATCGAAACCAAGCGCCACATTTTTATGGATGGAGTAACGAAATGAATCGTCGCAATACAAACTGGCTGATCCTTATTATCTTCCTGCTCGCGCTTGCGCTTTGGGTGGATTTGAGCAAACAGATCAGCCTTCCTAATCCTTTTAATACGAATCAGAACCTTTTCTCTCGCAACGTCGAGACTCGCCTCGGCCTGGATCTGCGCGGAGGCTTGCAGACCCTTCTGGAAGCCGACCTGCCTGCAAACTCAAGCGTCAGTTCTGAGGATTTGAGTATCACGCGCCAGATTCTGGAAAGCCGTGCCAATGCTCTGGGCGTCAGCGAAGTCGTTATGCAGACGGCCGGTGAACGTCGCATTGTGGCGGAATTCCCGGGTGTCAGCAACCCGGAAGAAGTGGTTGCGTCCCTGCAACAAACAGGCTTGCTGGAATTCGTGGATATGGGGACAACTCCCGTCGATCCTGGCACCGTGATCAAAACAGATTTTGCACAATCAGAAACCGATGGCACCGCCTCTACAACGGCTACCCCGGAAGCGACCACGACCGCGGACCCGAACCAACCTACGCCAACGGCTGTTCCGGGTCAACCCACTCCGGCTGCCGGGCAAGAAGCGCCTGTATATCACACAGTAATGACTGGCGCTGACCTCAAGGAAGCCCATGTTTCTGCCAATCAAACCGGACAGCCCGCGGTCAGTTTCACCCTTTCGACCGATGGTACAAAGATTTTTTCTGACTACACATCCACACACACCAAACAATATCTTGGCATTGTATTAGATAAAACCGTGATCTCGGCACCAATTGTCAATAGCCCAATCACTGATGGACAAGGTATTATCGAAGGTGGCTTTACCGCGCAGTCAGCCAACGACCTCGCTATTCAATTGCGTTATGGTTCCTTGCCAGTACCCATCAAGGTGGTCGAAAGCCGGACCGTCGGCGCGACCCTCGGCGAAGAATCAGTTCGCAAAAGTTTGATGGCGGGTATGATCGGTCTGGGCGTGGTGATCCTTTTCATGTTGCTATACTATCGTCTGCCTGGTTTCATTGCAGATCTTGCCCTCATCACCTACGCTCTCCTTTCTCTGGCACTATTCAAATTCGTCCCAGTCGTCCTAACCTTGCCAGGTATCGCAGGCTTCATCCTCAGCATCGGTATGGCTGTGGATGCGAATATCCTGATCTTCGAGCGCCTAAAAGAAGAATTACGGGCAGGCAGGAATCTGCGTCAGGCCATTGACCTTGGCTGGAGCCGTGCTTGGCCCTCCATCCGTGACTCAAATACATCCACTTTGATTACTTGCCTTATCCTTTACGTGTTCGGCAACACCTTTGGCGCAAGCATGGTCAAAGGCTTCTCGATCACTCTGGCATTGGGTGTGGTTGTGAGTCTGTTCACAGCCATCATCGTAACCCGTACATTCCTGCATACACTACTGGACAACATGAAACTCACTGAACACCCGCGCTGGTTTGGTTTAGGAGACACGCAATGAACATCATCAAGAACCGCTACCTTTATTTTCTGATTTCCCTGCTGGTCATCATCCCCGGTGTTCTTTTCATGATCATCAACTGGGTAAATCTCGGAACCCCATTGCCTCTTGGCATTGACTTTACCGGCGGTTCCCTCCTGGAAATCCAATTCACTGGGACTCGCCCAACAACTGAGCAAATCCAGGATGCATTCCTTAAGTTCGCCCCGAATACGGACCCCACGGTCCAAGCGCTTGGCGAGGACTCCTATGCCATTCGCTCGAAAACAATCGATGATGCAACGAAGGGTCAGATCGTGGCAGAATTCGAAAACCTGAGCGGCAAGCCGGTGAACACGCTGACATTCTCGTCGGTGAGCGCCTCCGTCGGTGCGGAAGTGACGCGCGCGGCGGGGATCGCGATCCTGATGGCAGCGATAGCAATCCTGCTTTATATCTGGTATGCCTTCCGTGGCGTGGACCATTCTTTCCGCTATGGCACGGCCGCCATCCTGGCAATGCTGCATGATGTCTTTGTCGTGCTGGGTGTGGAAGCGATTCTCGCCTACTTCCTGGGCTGGGAAGCGGATGCGCTTTTCCTGACGGCACTACTTACCGTCATTGGTTTCTCTGTACATGACACAATCGTGGTGTTCGACCGCATCCGCGAGAATTCGCATGTGTATCGGCGTGTGGCCTATGAACCACTTGTCAACCACTCCATTGTGCAAACGCTCGACCGTTCCATCAACACGCAGTTAACGGTTATGTTCACGTTATTTGCACTGGTACTCTTCGGCGGAGAAAGTATTCGTCATTTTGTGATCATCTTGCTGGTTGGTATTTTCAGCGGGACCTATTCCTCCATCTTCAATGCCTCTCCCATTTTGGTTGTGTGGGAAAACCGGGAATGGAAAAACTGGTTCCGTCGCCCAGCGACCGCATCATAGCAAATCGCTTTCGTATGAATGAAAACTCCCCGATTTTCGATCGGGGAGTTTTTTAGTTTTATTTCGTCTCAAGACGCGGCCGACATAATTCAGACCAAGCTATCTTTTCAAGAAATTATCGTGCTGAAACAAATGAAATCAAGGCTTAGAATCGGATGAGGGCGCCAACGTATCGGGCAATCAGGATAACAAAGGATGTTCTTCTGTAGGAGAAAAGCCGAACAGGATAATCATCCTCAACCTCCTTTAATTTTAGAAGCAATCGAACAATTTCCTGGTTTTGATTGATGCGGTACATTACCCGTTCTCACAGTTAATAGGATATCTTTACACATATCCAAGACGGATTTTGTAATGGGAAGTTACAAAAAGGTTCCGTCCGACAACAACGCCGGACGGAACAAGAAACAAACCGATTGACCATTGTGAGCGTCACCCCAGGTGCTCAATTCCGTGCTAATCTCCAAGCCGCCGCTCTTTGCGAAGCATCCCCGTGGGACGGCGGCTTGAGCAATCGCTTTAGCCTCCCAGCTCTACTGCTAACGCATCGTAATACGTGCCTGCACCAAATCCATCGATCAGCACGTGATCGAAGGGTTTCAAGTCGGGCAACTCACGCAGGAACGCGATCATGTTCGAAGCCGCGCTAACGTTGCCAAACTCGCTCAACAACCAGGGCATCGGCAGAACAATTCCCTCGTTTTGCAGATGTTTTTCCTTGAGTTTGTTGATCTTGTAATTGGCATGATGGACAATCGCCACAGCCAGCGATTTGCCAGCCATTCCTAATTCATCCAGCTTGGTTTGATAGGAGGCATAAACGTCCCGTACTACCTGTACCCCCGTGCGCACAAATAACTTAACCATTCCCATCGGGCCCGCCATTGAAATCGATGAACCATCCTGCGGTTCATGCATTAAACCAGCCACACGGATATTATTGGTGAATGGTTCGGTTACGTCAACATTTGTACTACCATCCATCTTTTGCTTGGAGTGAGGATAATACATTGCCACTTGTAACACGCCGTCGTCATCGAATACTTCACGCGATTTGCCCGCCAGAAATTTCATCGTTTTCCCAGGGATAACGCCCACCACGCCCGCCGCATTTCCAAACATCTGTAGGGCAATCGCGTCATGAGAGGAAACGATAAAGCGACTCAATCCTTCAATCCCGCCCACTAAAACTTTCTTTCCATAGAGTGACTCAGCAATATTTTGATGGAGTTGCTTATTCTCCGGCAGGTCTGGGTTTAAAGCAAGATGCAGGCTGCTTGTGGAACCGTCACAGGCCTTATGGATAGCGACCTTCAATGCACTTTCGGGAATGCCGGCGGCTTTTGTGATCTGGTTGAGATAATCATCTGAAACGGGAGCACTCATACCAATGAGCACAGCATCCACTTCGGAGGGCTGCCAGTTACAGGCATGGATCGCTTCACGCAGGAATTTGGTTCCAATCTCAATTTCGAGCTGGGTATGTTGCTCGCGAGTTAGGTTTAGTGGGACATGGTGTCTGTTGCGAAATCCCAGTTCGGACAGATTCAACAGTTCGTTGGCGGGGATCGGATGTCCAAGGCGCTGTTCCAAAAACGCGGGCAGAGCGGCATTATCGTAGCTATCTCCCCACGTGCCATACACACCTCCGATGCCCACTGATGGATTACTGACACACTCAATCCCAAAAGGAATGCCCTGTCCCACCTGAATCGTGCCCAGTTCAACGTTGGGACGGTCAAAAAAAGATAATTTTGTATTCTCGGCTGTCATTTCATTTACTCCTTGTTACCTACCATCGAAACCCCATTGTGTTTTGAAAGTTTCGCTCCTCTTTGGGATTGGTTTTGGTGCGGAAGCATTATAATCGTCATAAGTATCCTTTTATGAGAATTGACTTAGCGTACTTTGACAAAAGTGAAATTCACATTTCAAACTACATGCTCTAATTGTAACATTTGGCACTATCAAAACGTCTCTAATATAGAGCAAAATATTGCAACCAAAGAATTAAGCACTATAGTATGACAAGAAGAATATGAACAAAACACTAAACTGCATCTGTACACGGCGGGGTCCTTAGTACCACCGCCTCTTCCCCAAAAGACACCTGCATGATTTACTCACCTCGATTTGCTTAGCAAATCGTGCGTGCCGGCGCATGTGTAGCAAATCACACCAGGTGCACACTTGCCCCGGGCGCCAGTGCCGGGGAGTGGTAACGGCTGATTGCCGCAAACGGTGGGCTTGACCCCGCAAATCCTCAAAGTCACCTTGCAGCGACTTGATCAATTGCATCCACCGTTTGCTGCTGAGAAATTCTCAGCCTGAGCATTAAGCTCAGTGGCAGACAGCCGGTTATTTATTTTAATCACCAATCAAATTCAATCGTAAAGGAATCATCAAGATGAAAATCGCAAACAATGTCACAGAACTGGTGGGGAACACGCCGCTCGTACGGCTGAACCGCGTCACGGAGGGACTAAACGTGGATGTGGCCGCTAAACTGGAATTTTTCAACCCAGCTCATTCAGTGAAGGATCGCATCGGCGTAGCTATGATCGAGGCCGCAGAAAAAGCGGGTCTGATCAACCAGGATACGATCCTCGTCGAACCGACCAGCGGCAACACCGGCATCGCGCTGGCAATGGTCGCGGCCGCGCGTGGCTACAGACTCATCCTGACCATGCCCGAAACAATGAGCAAGGAACGTCGTATGTTACTGCGTGCCTATGGTGCGGAGCTTGTCATCACCCCCGGTCCAGATGGCATGGCTGGCGCGATCCGCAAGGCAGAAGAGATCGCGGCTTCAGACCCAAAGAAACACTTTATCCCGCAACAATTCCAGAACCCGGCAAATCCTGAAATCCACCGCAAGACAACAGCCGAGGAAATTTGGCGGGATACGGATGGAAAAGTGGATTTTCTTGTCGCGGGCGTTGGCACAGGCGGAACCATTACCGGAGTGGGCGAGATCATCAAATCACGCAAACCTTCCTTCAAAGCCATTGCCGTGGAACCGGATGCTTCGCCGGTGCTGTCCGGCGGCGTGAAGGGACCCCATGCCATTCAGGGGATTGGCGCGGGGTTCGTTCCCGATGTTCTTAACACCAAGATTTATGATGAGATCATCCGCGTAAAAAATGAAGACGCGTTTCAGACCGCGCGCCGTCTGGCACGTGAAGAAGGTTTGCTCGTTGGCATTTCGTCCGGGGCAGCGACGTGGGCAGCCTTGCACGTGGCGCATCGTGCCGAGAACGCAGGAAAGCTGATCGTGGTGATCATCCCATCGTTCGGCGAGAGGTACCTCTCCACACCTCTGTTTGCAGATTTGGCCGAAGAACAGGCAACAGCATAATGATAGACCGTTGGTCGAGTAGTGGCGCTCCAGCGCCACGTATCGAGACTAACATGATGGATGCAAACAAATTGTATCTGGCAAAATGGTGGTCTCGATACAGCCCTCAGAGAGCGTTCGGTCTTACTCGACCAACGAGTATTGAAATGGAAGAGAATTTAACATGTTCAACATCATCCGTGAAGATATTCAATCCGTATTAGACCGCGATCCGGCGGCGCGCAACACGCTCGAAGTGTTGTTATGCTACCCTGGATTGCATGCCATTTGGGCACATCGTGTTTCCCATAAATTTTGGAGAAATGGACTAAAACTTTTTGCGCGCTGGATCTCACAACTCATGCGCGGCATTACAGGGATCGAAATCCATCCCGGCGCGAGGATCGGTCGACACGTTTTCATTGACCATGGCATGGGCGTGGTCATCGGTGAAACGACGGAGATCGGTGACCATGTGACGATCTACCACGGCGTAACCTTGGGCGGGACCAGTTTGCATAAGATCAAACGCCATCCCACCATCGAAGATCATGTGGTCATCGGCGCGGGCGCGAAGATATTAGGCGCGATCACGATCGGCGCGGATAGCCGCATTGGCGCAAATGCTGTCGTTGTGAAGTCCACGCCTCCGAATTCTGTAGTAGTTGGTGTGCCGGGACAAGTGGTTGTACGTGACCGCTCGTTGCAAGCGACCAGCGAAAAAGCGGACTTAGAACATGGTCGCCTGCCTGACACCATCAGTGAGACGCTTGCGACATTGATCGTGCACGTCGAAGCGCTCGAGAAACGCGTTAATGGCGGCGAGTATGGACCGGCGTTGCATGCACCCGAACATGGCGTTTGGCATTGGGGTGATTTTTCGATATAAGGCTCGATCCATGTCATTCTGAGAGAGTGGCGTCTTCAGCGCCACGACCGAAGAATCCCCGGGAATTTGAGCCTGGAGGCTCAAACTCCCGGAGACTCTTCGCTTCGCTCAGAGAGTCATGATATAGTGAACAGGAATGACCAAGGAATATTATGTTTATATTATGACCAACAAGTCTCGAACACTTTACACGGGTGTCACCAATGATTTGATGCGCCGCGTGTATGAACACAAGAATAAGATTGTTCAAGGATTTACCAGTAAATACAATATCCAACTGGACTTACGCAAGGGTCATGCGAACTGCAGGTGAGCGCAGTTGTTGACGAAGGTACTCGGATAGCAAACCATGTTTGACTTGATAAATCGTTTGACCGGTTTCATACGCTACTTGCTTGAGACGCACCCAGACCAACATGGCACAGCCGATGTGATTGCGCACAAGGC
>WNFU01003876.1_pt1 | contig 19456 bp, 23 predicted proteins | sample 5400121 | NCBI WGS metagenome assembly WNFU01 (sample SAMN13153360, study PRJNA577476) | soil metagenome | isolation source: 100 cm soil or saprolite under grassland replicate 1 | place: USA:California | collected 2016-06-15 | reverse complement strand
GCTCAGCTCGAGCAGGCCAACGCCGACCTGGCCGCGCAGGAGTCGGGGCTGGCCGCCGCCCGGAAGACTGCCGATCAGACCTGTACCAAGCTCGGCTCGGGCTCGGCCGAATGCGTCTCGGCCAAACAGAAGATTGATGCGCTGCAGCCCGACCTGCTGCAGGCCCGGAACACGCTCAAACTGCTGCAGGGCGACGGTTCCTGGGAGCATCTTGCGGCCCAGAAGGAGGTTCTGTCCGCTCAGGCCGCGTACGACGCGGCGGCGGCGCAGCTGAAGCAGGTTCAGGCGGCCCGCTCGGTGCCGCTCGAGCTGATCCAGGCCCAGACGACCTATGACGCCGCCGTCTCCGCATTGACCAGCGCGCGGGCCAAGCTCGACCAGGCCAGGGTAGGCGCCACCAACGCGGACCTGGTGGCCGCCCAGAGCGGCCTGGACCAGGCCCGAGCCGGCGTCCAGAGCGCGCAGGCAAAGCTCGACCAGACGCTCGAGGGCGCCACCGACGCCGACGTCGTCAGCGCTCAGGCCACGCTCGACACAGCTCAGGCCAACCTGTCGGCAGCGCAGACGAGGCTGGCCACCCTCGGCCAGGCCACACCGCAGGATCTTCAGGCGGCCCGCATGGCCGCTGCCAGCGCGCAGGCTGGGCTGGTCAGCGCCCAGGCTAAGCTCGACCAACTTCAGGCCGGGCCCAAGGCCACGGACATCGCGCTGCAACAAGAGGCGGTGCGTCAGGCCGAGCTGGCGGTCAGACAGGCGCAGATCAATCTGGAGGACGCTATCCTAGTCGCGCCGTTCGACGGCGTGGTCGCCGCGATCAATGCCAAGGTCGGTGAACAGGCTCCTGGTGGGGGCGACGCCGTCCAGGTGCTCACCAACCAGCGCGACGTCCGAACAGACACAACCGTCGACCGATCTGAGCGACCGGTGGTCGCCTTCTACGGATCGGTGCCGCTGTATCGGACGCTGCATGACGGCGTCGAGGGTGCCGACGTGCGGCAGCTCGAGGAGAACCTGGCTGAGCTGGGCTACACGGGATTGACCGCCGATGGCACCTACACGTCTGCCGTCGCCATGGCGGTGCGGAAATGGCAAGCCGACCTCGGTCTTCCCGAAACCGGAACCGTCGAACCCGGCCAGGTCGTGTTCACGCCGGGGCCGGTGCGGATCGCCGAGGACACAGCCCGCGTCGGCGACGCCATCGGTGGGAATTCGGGCGCCTCCGTCGCAGCGGGATCAGCGCGACCGTCGGAGGCTGGTGCATCGGGTCGTGGCGTCGCGGTGCTCAGCTACACCGGCGCGACCAAGCTGGTCACCGTCCAGCTCGGGGTGGCCGACCAGGCCCTCGCCGTCGTGGGGCGCAAGGCTGCTGTCAGCGTTCCCGGACAGCAAGCCGTGGAAGGGCAAATCTCCCAGGTCGACAGCGTTCTCACGGCAGCGAGCACGACTCCCGTTCCGAGTGGCCCGAGTTCGGCGGCCTCCGCCGCGCGCATCAAGGTGGACGTGGCGATCGCCGATCAGGAGGCTCTCGGTTCGCTGGGCGGCGCTCCCGTGGATGTCGACTTCGTCGTCGACGAGCGCAAAGATGTGCTGGCGGTGCCAGTCGCCGCGCTGCTCGCGCTGGCCGAAGGGGGCTTCGGCGTCGAGATCGTAGATGGCGACACGACGCGCATCGTCGCCGTCAGGACCGGGATGTTCGCCGGCGGGCGGGTCGAGGTCAGCGGTGAGGGCATCGCCGAGGGCATGACGGTAGGGGTCCCGAAGTGAGCAGCTTGGCCGAGGCGACCGTAAGGCTGCGCGGGGTAAGCCGCGAATACCCCGGCGGGGTCGTCGCGCTGCGCGACGTCGACCTGGACATCGACCGCGGCGAGCTGGTCGCGATCGTCGGGCCGTCGGGATCGGGCAAGTCGACGCTGCTCAACGTGATGGGCACGCTGGACCACCCGAGCGCCGGCCGGGTTGTCATCGACGGTTTCGACGTCACCGAGCTGTCCGACCGAGAGCTGTCGGGGCTGCGGGCGTTCCGGATCGGGTTCGTCTTCCAGCACTTCCACCTCGCGCCGGGCGTGTCCGCCCTAGACAACGTCGCTGATGGCCTGCTCTACACCGGCGCCGGCCTGCGCGAACGACGGGAGCGCGCCGAGGCGGCGCTGCGGCGCGTCGGGCTCGGCCACCGGCTGGCCCACCGGCCGCACGAGCTGTCCGGCGGCGAAAAACAGCGCACCGCGATCGCACGGGCGGTCGTGCGTGAACCCGCGCTGCTGCTGGCCGACGAGCCAACCGGCGCGCTGGACAGCCATGCAGGCGAGGGTGTGATGCAGCTGCTGCTCACCCTCAACGAGGCGACCGGTGCGACCGTCGTCGTGATCACCCACGAGCTGGTGGTCGCCTCGCAACTGCGCCGCCGGGTGTCCATGCTGGACGGTCGGGTGGTTGACGACCGGACGGAGGCGGTGGCGTGAGAAGACCACCGCGATCCGGACGGTTGAGCCCACTCGACGTCCTGCGGCTGGCGGCGTACGGGCTGCGGGCCCGCCGACTGCGGGTGGTGCTCTCGGCCCTGGGGATCGCGATCGGGATCGCGGCGATGGTCGCCGTCGTCGGGATCTCCACCTCCAGCCGCGCCACGCTGGATCGGCTGCTGAATGCGCTCGGCACGAACCTGCTCACCGCGGCGCCGGGCAGCACGCTGTTCGGGGAGAACGCCGTCCTACCCGACGAGTCGGTCGCGATGGTCGCACGGATCGGGCCAGTCGAGACCGTCACCGCGATCGGGCAGCTCCCCGACGCGAAGGTGTACCGCACCGACAGGATCCCGGCCCCCCAGTCCGGTGGAATCGGCACCTACGCGGTGCGCACCAACCTGCTCGACACTGTCGGCGCCAGCGTGGCCTCCGGAACCTGGCTGAACGATGCATCCGCCCAATATCCGGCCGTCGTGCTCGGGGCCAGGGCGGCAGAGCGCCTCGGCGTCGGCAGCGTTAATGGAGACAAGCAGATCTGGCTCGGCGGGTGGTGGTTCACCGTCGTCGGCATCCTCGACCCGGTCCCGCTCGCGCCCACACTCGACCTCGGCGCGCTGATCGGGTGGCCGGCCGCCCAGCGGTACCTCGGCTTCGACGGGCGCATCACGATCGTGTACACGCGGACCGACCCCGACGCCGTCGAAGCCGTGCGCGGGGTGCTCGCCAGGACCGTCAACCCGGCGCGGCCCAACGAGGTGAACGTGTCAAGGCCGTCCGACGCGCTCGCCGCCCAGGCCGCCGTGAACACCACCTTCACGGGCCTGCTGCTCGGCCTCGGCGCCGTCGCGCTGCTGGTCGGCGGCATCGGCGTCGCCAACACCATGGTGATCTCCGTGCTGGAACGCCGCGCCGAGATCGGGCTGCGCCGCTCGCTTGGCGCCACGCGAGAACACATCCGCATCCAGTTCCTCGCCGAGGCCCTACAGCTGTCCGTCCTGGGCGGGGGCGCCGGCGTACTGTTCGGATCGGTTGTGACGGGTGTGTACGCGACACTACAGCGCTGGCCCACCGTCGTCCCCGCCTGGGTTATTGCAGGGGGCATTACAGCAACCCTGATTATCGGCGGCCTAGCCGGCCTCTACCCCGCCATCCATGCCGCCCGGGTCGCCCCCACTGAGGCGCTCGCTGCCACCTAGCTTGGCCCGCTCCCTGGAGGCTCAGCAGCAGCGTCGTCGAAGGATGCATCCCCCTAAGTGAGATGCTCCTGCGTGTCGCCAACTGTGAGGCCACTGGGCGGCCCGAGCACGCATGGCTCGAGGCGTGTCAGGACGTGCAAGCGCCAGATTGAGGGCGCAACCCAGCCAGCGTCACCATGACGAGCCGCCGCACCGCGGCCTTGGACGGCAGGCCGCTAGCGGCTGCGAGGGCGTGCACACAGTAGCGCGCAAGCTCCTCGCGCCACATCGCCGCGTACATGGCCAGTCTGTGCGCCTTCAATCACTATCTCTCGAAAGAAGTCGCTGAGCTGCTGCTTGGCGTGATCGATGTGCTCACCTCGATGATCAGCGCCGCGAGCTCGGTGCCGTGGCGTCGCTCGTAGGTGATTAGCGCGTACGCTTCGAGCACTGTTTCGAGCCGCTCGCCAGCGTCGCTAGCCTGGTCGCGCACCTGGACCAAATAGTCGAAATGCCGGGCGATGTGGCGTTGCAGCCAGGCGATCAGGATCGCTTCGACCTCGGGGAAGTACTTGTAAAGCGTCGCCCGGCCGATGCCGGTCTCCTCGGCGATCTGCGACATGGTCACTGACGTCACGCCGTGCTGAGTAACCAGGGCCGCGGTGGTCTCGAGGATCGCGTCGCGCACGGCGCGCCGATGCGCCGCGACGGTCTCGGTCCACAGCTTCGGCACGGCGCGTCGTATCGACGTGTACTTCGATCCCGGCAGTCCGCAGCGCCGAATGGGCGGCGTTGAGCTCGGCCTCGACGCTCGGCGCGTGGCCACCCGTGACTGCCTCGCGGACATCCCGAACGGCCTGCCGCGCCAGGCGCTGTACGTCCGCCAATTCGACCTCGCAGCGGGATCACCCTTCGCACTCAGGCGGCTTGCTAGCTCGGCCTAGACCGCGATAAGCGACAGCGTGCGGCCGAGCAGGTCGTGTAACTCGCGCGCCAGGCGCTCACGTTCGCCAGCCACGGCCAGCTCGGCCAAGTCCGCCCGGGTGGCGTGCAAATCGGCGTTGACGGCGATGAGTTGGCGCACGGCGGTCATGCCGAGACCGGCGAGCACGATGGACAACAGGATCGAGTGGCCCGGCCCGAGCGGCTCGGGTCGGAAGTGGAGTGTGTCCGTGAAAAGTCCCGCCAAGGCGATCGGCGCGGCCGCGGCCAGTGCCGTCAGACCAATGCCGACGGCAGCCGCTGGCGGGCGCAGCCCGGCGCCCACGATCAGGGCTGGATACAGCCACAGGAGCGGCTGCGTGAAGCCGAGGAGCGGCCGAGTGTAGCCGAGCACGTCAAGCAGGACGACGTTGATGAGCACCATGATTGCGGCGGCAGCGAGCGCGCGGCGCTGCGTAGCGGGCCAGGGTCGCCACCAATAGAGCAAGTGCGTCGCAGCCAGCACGAGCATGCAGATCGCGGCGGCAACCTCGTCAATCGATCGCCGCGGCTCAGCGAGCAGCTGCGCCGCGCCGACAAGTACCGGCGCGATCGCGAACGCGACTCCCTCGAGCAGCAATTCGGCAGTATCGCGGCCTGGCAGCGCGAGTTCATCGCGCTGGCGCAGGCGCTAAGCGGTCGATCGGGCTGGGTCGTGCTCAGCTATGGGCGCCAGGACGGACGACTCTACAACCAGATCGCCGAGGACGGGTCACAAACCGTTATTGACGCGGTGCCGCTGGTGGTGCTGGACATGTACGAATATGCCTATCACCAGGAGTTCGGCGCCAATGCCACTGCGTACATCGACGCCTTCATGCGCAACGTCGACTGGATGGCTATTGCCAATCGACTGACGCAGCCGGTCGATCGGGCAGCGTCTGCCCGCACCGTCGCCGATCACGAGTCCATCTCCGTCGAAGAGCTGGCGACGCGCCGCGCGAGCGGCGAGCCGCTGCAAATGATCGACACCCGGCCCCGATTCCACATCTCGCGTTCCTCGGAGATGATCGAGGGCGCGGTGTACCGCGATCCCGATTGCGTGCACGAATGGTCCCACGAGCTGGCGGCTGATAAGGCGGTGGTTGTCTATTGCGCATACGGGTTCAACGTCGGCTGCGCGGTGGCGGCGGTGCTACGTCAACAGGGGTTGGACGCCCGGTTCCACAGGCTTCACGGCCACCAAGCTGAGGCGGATGCCGCCACCCAGGGCAGGCTGATCCGTTGGGCGCGTTGGTACGACCTGACGGTCACGCTGCTCACACTCGGCCGCGCTCCCGCGACGCGCGATCGCACCGCGGAGCTCGCCGCCCTCACGCCAGGCGAGTCCGTTCTGGAGGTCGGTTGCGGGACAGGTGAGCTCAGTCAACGCGCTCGTATGCGCGTCGGACCCAGCGGCCAGGTCTGGGGGATCGACCCATCCGCCGAAATGATCGCTGTCGCCCGTGGCAAAGCGAGCGCGCGGGTCTCGATATTGACTATCGGGTCGCGAGCATCGAAGCTCTGCCGCTCGCCGATGCCAGTGTTGATGTCGTGCTCAGCAGCCTGATGATGCACCACCTGCCTGGTGAACTGAAGCAGCGTGGTCTCGCTGAGGTTCGTCGAGTCCTCAAGCCAGGCGGTCGGCTCCTGATCGTCGACCTCGAGCGGCCGAGTGGACTGCTGTCTCACCTTGCGCTCACCGCCCTCATACACGGCCAAGCGAAGGACTGGGCTATCTCGCGAGTGAAGCCACGGGAGCCGCGCTAGCCGTCTGATCGAGTGCGGCGCGCAGCCCGCTGGCGAGCTTGGCCGCGTCGTCGTTCGCCCAGAAGTGCATGTAGAACAACCGCGGCTCTTCGGCGAGGTGGTGCTGGTGGACCGCCGCGACCTCGATCCCGCTCGCGCGCAGCGTACTCGCGACGGCGTTGACCTCGCTCTCGCGGAGGACGAAATCGCCGGTGATCGCCGCGGTCGAAGACCCGGTTGGCTCGAAGTTCAACGCTGTTGCGACGCCTTGAGCCGGCACCAGCTGGTGACCCATCTCGGTAATCGTTTCGGCTCGCCCGACGCTGAACTGCTCGACGCTGCCGTTGAGCCGGCCTGTGTAGCCGAGGATGCCATCGAGCACACCCGTGTCCAATTGCGGGCCACTCGGCGGAGCCACTGGTGCAGGCGGGCTGGCTGGCGAAAGCGGCGTCGCGCTTGCCGAAAGCGCGTCATGCAGCGCCGTCGCCAGTTCGAGCGGATCGCCATGACCTTCGTAGTGCATGTACATGACGTGCGGCGTCATGTCGTTCAGGTGGTTGTGCAGCGCGGTTACGGCGAAGCCGTTGGCGACGAGGCCCGACATGACACCGTTTACTTCCTGGTCGAGGAGGACCAGGTCACCCATGACCATGGTGTCGTCGTCGTACTGCTTGAACGCGGCATACGAGCCAAGCGCGAACGTCGCCTGGAGCGGTACTCCTTCGACGCTTACATGCAAATCGGACCGCGGCATGCCGATGCGGAACACGTCGCCTGGCATCATCTGGCCCGAACGGCCGAGCGCTTCTTCGACGGCTGCCCAATCCGTCTCTTGCAGGCGCGGAGCGGCCGAGACAGCGCCGCCGATCACGGTTGCGATCGAGGCGACCAGCGCGCACGTGATGGCACTGATTCTTCGAGGTGCGATACGCATCGGAAAACTCCCTGTGTGTTTAGGGGTTTAGGGGCCCGCTATCGAGCAGTTACTTCGACGTCGTCGAAACAGGTGACTGAGTCGGCCTTGGTCCACAGACCGATGCCGCCGGTCTTGTAGCTATCGTCGCTCGAATCGGCGACCTGCTGGCCATTGAGAAAGCCGCGGAACTGGTTGCCTTGTACCTCGACTCGCAATTCCTGCCACGAACCAGGGGCTACGCGGCTATCCGAGCCCTTCAGGCTGCTGCGTCGGCCACCACGATAGATGTAGAAGTTGACGTTGTCCTCGAGCGCGTTCGCGCGCAGGATGTAGTAGTTGTCCTTGTCTTGAACGCGGAAGATCAGGCCAGCGGCCTGGTCCTCTTTGCCCGAGATGGGCTTGAACCGCGTACTCAGCGTGAGGTCCGTATATGGCTTGGTGTCCAGCGCGAGCGCCGGAAATTCAGCGGTTCCCGTCTGGCAGAGCGCGTTCGGCTGACTGGGCGCATCTGGTTCAGCGCGCACAGCCCACTGGCCACTGAAGGACTGGGAACCGCTTGGCAGCCCGCCCACAGGATCGCCGTCGAACGTCCAACGCCCGGGTGCGGCAGCCGCCGAGGGCGAAGGAGCGGCCGCCGCCGGCTTGCTGGCTGGCGAGGGTGAGGCGCCGACGGCAACAGGAGAGGCGGCTACAGGCGATGCTGCCGCCGCGGGCGACGTAGCAGTCGCTGCAGCAGGTTTGGTAGTCGCTTGCGTTGGCGTGGTGGGCTGCGTTGGCTGCGCGCACGCCGCGACGGCGAGCAACGCGGCCGATGAAATCAATCGGAGTACGAACATCAATCTCCTTATTGCGGTATCACGGCAACGTCGTCGAAGCAGGTGACTGAATCGGCCTTCGTCCACAGGCCGACGCGTCCTGCCGTGTAGTCGTCGTCGGTGGCCTCGACGACTGGAGCGCCATTCAGAAGTCCCGTGAAGTGATTGCCTACAACCTGGACCTGAAGCTCCTGCCATGCGCCACTGTTCACCCTTGTCGAGGCTTCCTTGATGAGACTGCGACGACCGCTCGCGTACTTGTACAGGTTGACGTTTCCCTCGAGCGCATTGGCGCGCAGAATGTAGTAGTTGCCCCCGCCCTGCACGCGGAAGATCAGGCCCGCCGCCTGGTCGACCCGGCCCGAAATGGGCTTGAACCGGGCAGTCATGACCAGGTCGCCCAGGACTGCGTCGCCAAGCGCGATCGCCGGAAACTCGCCCACGCCTGTCTGGCACAGCGCGTTGGGTAGACTTGGAGCATCCGCTTCGGCGCGCACAATCCAGCCGCCGAAGCGCGTTTCGCTCAGGGCCTCGGCGCCATCCGCCAGAGCGCCGTCGGCGACGTCGTCGAAGCTCCACGCCAGCGGTTCTTGCGGCGACGCGAGGTCCTCCGACTGGTACCGCACCACAGCCCGTCCAGCGCCCGCGAGGGTGATCAAACCCAGATTGAACAGGCCGAGAACGATCGCCAACGCGGCGATCGTCAGGACGACGGGGAGCTGCCACATGGGTTGCTTCATCTACAACACGAACAGGTCGAGCCCGATCGCGACCAACCCAGCGATGCCAGCCGCACCGACGACTCGATCAGAGGGCTGGCCGCGGTCGGTCACGAGGCCGAGAACCAGCGCCGTCATCAGACACGCGAAGACGCCACTGCCGGCGTCGGCCCAACTCAGTGGAATGACCGGCGCATCGACGTCGAAGTTCGGTACCGCCTGAGTCGCGTTCAGCGTCAGGTTCCACATTGCGAAGCCGACCGCGGTGGTAACGCCTGCTGTTACGAACCGCCAGTTCAGACGTGCCCACTGCCACGCGCCCCACAGCACGGCCGCGGTCAGCACGCTCGCTATCGCGGCAAACAACAAGATGTCTCGAAATGCAAACATCCAGCGCTTCCCTCCACAGTAAGCCCAGGACCTCGCCGGAACTATCCCCCTTATGTGCGCGAACGACTTACAAAAGGGCTATTTGACAGGGCTAGTCCTTGTGGGAGGAGTGGGCTAGCCCATCTGGCTTAGGGGGAAGCCGTCCCCGCCGTGCGGCGAACCCTTGCCCGTTCTATTCCGTGACCACGCTACGCGCGAGCGACTGGACCTGCAGGTTTTCCACGAGGCGTCAGACGAAGATGGAACGCATCGTGGGAGCAAAGCCCTCACTCGACGACGATCACACCCACCATGCCCTCGGCCATGTGCGGTGTACAGAAGTATTCGTATCGGCCGCGCGTTTGAAACGTGAACGTAAACCGCGCGCCGGTAGAGAGGCTGTTCGAGCTGAAGGAACGGTCGTTTGCCACCACGTCATGGATGTTCTCGCCATTGTTTGCCCATTGCACACGTGTTCCGACAGGAATCGTTAGCTCGCTCGGGATGAAGTGGTTGTCGCGAATGTCGACGTTCTCGACCCGTGCCGCGGGTGTAGTGGTCGGGCGCGCAATGGCCGGCGTCTGAGTCGGGACCGATGTTGCCGGAGCGCTGGCGACGGTCGGGGACGCTACAACAACTGTTGCTGTTGGAGGCGCAGGCGTTGACGTCGGCTGTACTGCAACGACACCACCGCCGCAGCCAGTAATCAAGAGGCTCAGCATCGCGACTTGCAGTTTCTTCACGGCACCTCAGATCGTGAGCACATTGACGGCGAAGGAGACGCCTGTGAGTACAGCCCGCGACCGCTCCCAACCGGGTATGTTCGGTGGCAGACCGAACGCGCCGTAGACGGTTAGGAACAGGTAAGTAACGACTGGGCAGAGCCAGTCGTTGGGGCTCAAGGCACCGATCGGATCCTCGTTGAGCTCGGGAGTGTTGCCGGAGAGCCGCCAGGCCAGGATCGAGAGCCCGACGACCACAGACGCGGCAAGCGATTGCGCAGTCGACAGGATGGCCAAGCCCATGCGCCGCGAAGCAAAGCGGAGCACCAGGAAGCTTGCTACAGCGCCCACCGCCGCAGTGCCGGCTACCCACCACACCGGGAACACGGACGGGAAGGGCGGAAGTTGTGGCACGGCGCAGCTCTGACTACGTCGCCGCTGGCCGCACGGTCAGCAACCGCACGGCTTGCCAGAGCAACGGCAAGCAGAAGAGGATCAGCGCAGCGCCGCCGAGGAGCGGGAGTGACTGCAGGATGAAGCCCTTGTGGGCCATCTTGTCGGTCAGCGCTTCGCGGACGAAGAGGAAGCCGACCAGGGCGTTCAGAGCCAGGAAGACGATCGCCAGCAAAGCGAACAAGTGCTTCACGCGGGGCCTCCAAGCGTCGGCCGGCCAGGGCCTCGTCGATCTTGGCCGGATCCCACTTGACCGTGACGGTGCGCTCACTACCGGTGACTTCGAGAATTCCGTCCTTCTGCTTGACCGGCCCGGCCCATGGCTCGAACTCCTCGATCGTGGCGAACGGGGTTGCGAATTCGAACTGCTTCGAGGTGCCCGCGACCGCCGCACCAGCGGCAGCCGCCTGTGCTGGCGCAGCTGCGACGAAGGTAAACACACTCGACGGAGCAAGGTGGGTGATCTGCTCACCGCGCATCTCAGCAGCGGCAGTCCTCACGGCCGTGAAAATTTTGACGTACTCACCGCAGCGGCAGACATTGCCCGACAGCGCTTCCGCAATCTCGTCGTCGGTCGGATTGGGATTGGCCTGCAGCAGCGCGTAGGTGGACATGATGAAGCCACGCGTGCAAATGCCACACTGGAAGCCACCGTCCTCCCAGAAGGCGCGCTGAATCGGGTGCAGTCCCGCCACGCCGGTGCCTCTGGCAAGTCCCGCGACGGTCAGGATTTGCTGCCCCCGACCGAGCCGTGCGCTGAGGATCGAGCAACTGTTTGCCGCACGACCATCGACCACGACACTGCACGCGCCGCATTGCGCACGATCGCACCCCAGGTTGGACGACGCCATCCCGAGCCCTCGCGTCATCGTCTCCCACAGGCTCTCACGGACGTCGACCGTTACGTCGTGCTTGACCCCGTCGATCAGCAGGCTGACACGGCGCATGCTGGCCGGCAATTGCGCCTGCGCAGGTGCCTGTTGTGGCGCCGGCGCTTGCGGGGCAGGCTGCACCTGCTGGGGCGGAGCAGGTACGACCACGGCCGGGCCGCTTGGAGCAGTCTGCACCGCCGGTCCGGGTTGGGTGACTGTTTGAGTTCGGGTGACGGCCACACCCGCTCCGGCAACCACGCCCACGGCGACCGCGCCGGCACCCGCCCCGACCAGGAAGTCGCGACGGGTCGCGAGCGGCTTCAATTGCTCGCCACTGGTCGAATCGGTCGGCTCTGAACCGGCCGGACCACTACCTTCTGGCATCTGGACCTCTCCTAGCGCTCACGGGGCGCGCAGGCTAGTTACGGAACCGACAACGCCTTCCAACCGGCTTGCGTGATGTATGCAGCCGGCGCAAGGCAATGCTTCGATGTCGCAGCGTGACTTTGCTCAACCCCTCCCGGATCGACTGCGGACAACACGATGTGCCGAACGGCTAACATCGGCTCGCTCTCCTCACGGTAGGTCCCCTCGCGATCGCCCGACACCCTCTTCAGGGGCTAGAAAAGGGCTATTTGAAGAGCTAGCCCTGAAACTGAGTCGCTAGTCGACCTGCTCGCTCTCGGACGCATCGCTCGCGCGCAGCCACCCTTTAGAAGCGCCATATTCGGCTGCCTCGCGACGGCTGCGCAGATGCAGTTTGGCCAGGATGTTCTTGATGTGGTTCTTGACCGTGTGCTCGCTGATTACCAGGCGCGCGGCTATCTCCTTGTTCGGTAGCCTGGTCGCCACCAACTCCAGTACTTCGAGCTCGCGCGGCGTGAGTTGTTGCTCAGGCTTGTCGGCTTCGAGGGGGCCCTCAGGCGCGCGACGAAACTCCTCCAGAATTCGCGCCGCCATGCGTCGGCTGATCGCTGCTTCGCCGCGTGTGAGCCCGCGCAACTGATCGAGCAACTCCACGCTACGGATGCTTTTGACCAGGTATCCCTGTGCGCCCGCTTTGACGGCCTCGATGAGCTTGTCGGTTGCATCGTGCACCGTCAGCATTGCAACGACGGTCTCCGGGAACTCCGCCTTCAGTTGCCGCGTCACAACGATTCCGTCGGCCCCCGGCAGGTCGATGTCCATCAGGACGATGTCGGGCCGCAGTTGCCTTACCTGAGCAAGCGCGCTGTCGCCGTCGCCCGCCTGGCCCACAACCTCGAGGTCCGCCTCGTAGGCGAACAGGCTTGCTAGCCCCTCACGGAACAGGGCGTGATCGTCAACGAGCAGCAGCCGCCAGCGTGGCGTGGATTCGCCCACCCGGTATTCCCTGGCCTCGATGCGAGCTTCGACCATAGGTGCAATCGTGAAGACATTCCATAGCCCGTCGTGGCACCCGCGAGCCAGAAAAGGGCTATTTCAAGACTCTGGGCGGCCAACCGCCGGGGGCCCCTCCTCGAGGCCCCCGACAGCCGCTCGGGATGCGTAGGCTCGAGCCGGGCAGCGCGGCGCAGTGATGGGTTGTCGGGCGCCCCGGAACGGCCGGGGGCGCATGGGATTGAGATGCGGCTATGGATCAAGTTCCCATTGGTCTAGATAGAAGCGTCCGAAGCCCTGCGAGCGCAGCGCGCCAAAGCCATTTTCCTGGGCATGCACCCAGATGTCTGCCCACTGCTCTGGCGTCAGCGCGTCGCGAACAGCCATTACCGTGAACTCGAGGGCGGGCCGCTCGACGTACTCGTGATAGCCGAGGGTGCTGCGCGGGCCGGTCGGTCCCCATAGATGGCCGATCATCAGCTCAACACCGCTGGGCTCGTCCACACCCACCCACAGCTTGTCAGGTTCAACGAACACACGCTCAGCGACGAACGACCTGGGCCCTTTGCGCGTGGAGCCCCAGCGTTCGCCGCCAAACAGGACGTTGGTGCTTTCTTTCAGCATCGCCTTGACCTGCCGAGCCTCGACATAGAGACCGTGCTCGCCCACCTTGAAGCCCGTCGTCTGTTTGCGGGCGGCAAGCGCGGCCGAGGCCTGCTCCAGCTGCTCGAACGTCATGTCCTCCTGGACCTCGACTCCGAGCTCGCCGAGCGTACGCAGCATCGCCTGCCGAATCTCTTGGGCGACCTCGAGACCAGCGCGCGCACGCAGCCAACCTTCGATCAGCCGGGGGTCCTTCGGCACACCACCGATGAGTTTGTCCCTGAATGCCATTCTGGCCCGGAAGCGACTGAACAGGTTCGACGTACGGTCGAACACGCCTCGCGATGCTCCGGTTGCGGACGTGAACCCTTCCTGGGGCTCGGAGACTGTCGCACCATGGCGGCGGTTGACTTTGGCCGAGTCGGGAAGGAGACGCGTGGCTCGGTGCATTTTCTATGGCCCGTGTGGACGCACCCATCCGCGCGCCAGGCCGTACGCCGCGGCTTGTCGGCGACTGCGCAGCTGCAGTTTGGACAGGATGTTCTTCAGGTGATTCTTGACGGTGTGCTCGCTGATGACGAGCCGCTCGGCAATCTGCTTGTTTTGAAGCCGCGCGGCGACCAACTCGAGGACTTCCAGCTCGCGGACAGTCATCTTTGCGTCAGGCTCGGTGCCCTCTGCGTCCTGCCCGCGCCTGAGCTCTTCCAGCATTCGAGTCGCGATTCGCCGCGAGATGGGCGCTTCACCCGCGGCAAGGCCGCGTAGCTGGTCGAGCAGTTCGGTTGATCGGATGTTTTTGAGCAGGTAGCCCTGTGCGCCCGCCTTGAGAGCTTGCAGCAGCCGGTCGCTGTCGTCGTACGCGGTGAGCATTACGACTGTGGCCTCCGGTACCGCGGCCTTGATCCGTCGCGTCGCGCTTATCCCGTCGTCGCCCGGCAGGTCAACGTCCATGAGCACAACGTCGGGGCGAACCTCTTGCGCCAGTGCCAGCGCGCCTTGGGCGTCCTCGGCTTGGCCTACTACCTTGAAGTCGTCCTGATAAGCAAGCAGCCCCTCCAGCCCCTCGCGGAAGAGGGCGTGATCGTCAACCAGCAATAGACGCCACATCGTGGCCGGGCTCCTCCTTCAGGATTTCGTGATCGGACTCGAGCGGCACGCTCACCAGGACTCGGGTGCCAGTGCCTGGCGCGCTTTCCACGCGCAGCGCTCCGCCAAGCGCCTCGGCTCTCTCGCGCATGCTGGTCAATCCGAGCGAGCCTGGCGTCGAACGAAGGTCGGTTGTTGGCTCAAAGCCCACCCCATCGTCGCCAATCTCAATGGTGAGCCGCCGCGGTGTGGATCGCACAGTCACCCAGGCGTGATGCGCCTCGGCATGTTTCCGGACATTCGACAGCGCCTCCTGCACGATCCTGAACACGTGCATGCCAACCAGATCGGGCGCCCGCACAGGTGTCTTCGCCGCGTCCAGGACGACTGTGATGCCGTGGCGCTCTTCGAATTCGTCCAGATAGTCCCGCAGGGCGGGCACGAGCCCCCGCTCGGCCACCTGGCTACGCAGGCCCGCGATTGCCTCGCGGACGTCCACGTACAGGTCGTCCGCAACCCGCCGCAACTTCTCGATCTCGGCCGCTGCTTCGGGCCGACGGTCCGACTCCACCAGGCCGGCGACGGTGTCTAACCGCACCAACAAGAATGCGACCAACTGGGCCAGGCCGTCATGGAGCTCGCGGCTCAGGCGCGCGCGCTCGTCAATGACAGCATTCAAGGCAGCAACTTCTCGCCCACGGCGCACGGCGTCGTCCTGGACACGCTCGACGACGCGGAACACGAACGAGGCAAAGGCGTAGGTCAGCAGCAGCAGCAGTACGGCGACGACGATGTTGCCGACGACAGGTGGGATACCCGGAAGCAGGTGTTCGAGCGTCTCGAAACGCACAGTCTCGTAGGCAAGGACGGTAAAGCCAGGCACGAGCGTGCTGAGCCACTTCAGCAGCACCAGCTCGCGGCCGTGACTCCCGGATCGCTTGCTCGGCCGCACGTCGGCTGCTGGCGGGAGGTCGTCCTGAGTCGGAACGCGGGTCTCTGGGACTCGGCTCGAAGTCGTGGCCATGGCCTTAGATTGTCACCACGCCAAGAACACCTTCAGACATCTGGCGAAGCAAGGTTCCGCAACGCTCACAACACGACTGCCTCAGCCTACAAAGCGTCTTCGGGCCCGCGGTCAACGTGCTCGCGATAAAAGGCCAGGATCCGCTGAACGTCCGGCTGGTCCATTCCGTCGATCCAACCCCAAGCCGCAGCCGTGACGGCCTGGTCCATGTCCAACCATGGCGCCAGCGTCATCTTCACGACCCCGTACCGCTGGCTCTTCGGCGCGCTGCTGTACGCCAGCTGTAGCTGGCCGACGCAGGCCTGGTCGCACAGATCGGGCCGGTAGTACACGATGATGCCCCGTGCTCGAGCGTGTGAACCAGGTTGCCGCCCGCGATGTCGCGCGTGAAAACACCGTAGCCGGCGGGCGTCGGGTAGTGATTGCCAGACGACGGTGGTCGGTTTCGGTACAGCACGTCGGTGCCCTGATCCACGTGCTGGCGGTTGCCCTCGGTCGGCACCTGATGTCCCTGGGCAGCAGTAGGCCGCGGGACTAGTAGCACCACGGCCGCGATGACGAGTACAAGGACCAGCGCCCCAGTGCCGGCCCATAGAGCCCGACGACGGAGTTGCACTCGGCGTGCTGCCTCCACGTGCGCGGTCTGTTCGGAAATTCGGCGCTGTCGCGCGCTTGCCGATCTCGTCGTGTGGGTCGTCACGCCTGGCCTCCGCTACGCACCAGCTGCCAGAGGATCAGGCCTGCCAGACCAGCCGCGCCGACGACGATCGGCTCGTGCAGCTTGAAACGCCAGAGCACGCCTAGGCTCAGCAGCCCGAGGGTCGCGGTCGGCACATCGAAGATGGCCCGCTGCCCCAGGATGAAGACCGACCCGGTGATAGCTCCGGTGGCTGCCGCGGTGGCTCCCTGGACGAAGGCCCTGAGCTGGGCATTGTCGCGGTGCCGCTTGAACCAGGGCGAGAAGACCAGGACAGGAACATAGACCGGCAAGAAGATGCCGATCGCGGCCAGTGTCGCGCCGGCGAATCCGGCGACCAGGAAGCCGATGAACGCGACAGTGATCACAACCGGCCCTGGCGTGATCATGGCCACCGCCACTGCGTCGGTGAACTGGCGCTCGTTGAGCCAGTGGAAGTCCTGAACCACGCCCTCATACAGGAACGGCACCACGGCCAGGCCGCTGCCAAAGACGAAAGCACCAGCCTTGGTGAAGAACAGCAAGATTTCCAGCAGGACGATGCTGCTGGCGTCGGCCAGGGCGGGTGCGAGCTGCAGCATCGGGACAGCGAAGAACATGTGCGCCCCGCGCGCCAGTCCCTGCAGGTGCTGCCTGAGCCAGCTTGGCGGAGCCTTGATCACCAGAACCACTACACCGGCAATGATGAAGAAGACCGCCAGCTCAGCCTTCGTCAGCACGGTCACGACGGCCAGGACTGCAAAGATGCCCCACAACAGCGGGTCGCGTTTGTTCGTGGTGCGCGCTAGCTTGTACGCGGCAATGGCGATGATGGCGATCACCGCGGCGCCAATCCCATAGAACAGCGCCTGCATCCACCACAGGCCGCCAAAGGCAACATAAGCCATCGATATCGCTAGCACCATCAGGAACGACGGCAGCACGAAGGCAAGTCCGACGAGCGTTGCTCCGAGCACGCCTTGCTCGAAATAGCCAAGGGCTATCGCGCACTGCGCGGCCAGCGGGCCAGGCATGATCTGGGCGAAAGCCAGCGCGAGGCGATAGGTGTCCTCAGCCACCACGCGCCGCCGCTCGACCAGGTCGCGGTGCATGAACCCAACCAGCGCGACCGGACCGCCAATGCCAATCGTGCCCAGTTTCAGGAAATAGAGCACGAAAGACGTCAGTTGCCCGGCCACGGCGGTCGCTCCCGCGGCTGGCTCGCGCGGCTCAGTTGCTGTCACCACCGTCTCCACCGCGTGCTCACACAGTCGATACGAGCTCGCTTCACTTGTTCGCGGCGACCGCCACTGGTGTCGACGAGTTCCTGAGATCGAGCGCCGCTCGCAATGGCATTGCAAGCCTCACAAGCTCGTCGTTTGCCCAGAAATGCATATAGAACAGCCGCGGCTCCTCGCCGAGGTGGTGTTGGTGGATGGCGGTCACCTCGACGCCCGCAGACCGGAGCCGCCCAAACAGTCCAGCCATGACCCCAGGCACTTCGTAATCGAGGAGCACCGGGTCACCCCTGCGCATGACGCTGCCGTCAAACATCGGCTTGAAGGCGGAATGCGAGCCGAGCGCGAACCCAGCCCCTGCGCGCTCGCGGCCAGCACGGCGCTCGGCCTCAGCACGAGCGCGGCCCCGATACTGACCGTCCTGCGTAGGCGGAAAACAAGTCATGGTGCGTTCGTCGAGGCCTACTTCTGCGATCTGGACGACATACGCCGGTAGACACTCCAAGCTGCGATGGCGAGCACACCAACCCAGAGCAGCAGGACGGGCAGCGTCAGCAGTTCGTCACCATCGAAGCCGTCACCGTCGCCGACTTGCGCGAGAGCTGCGGACGCCCAGCACAACGCCAGGACACAGGCGGCCAAAGCGACCATTGCCCAGACGGAGAGTTTTTTGAGCAGGGACATTGGTTTCTCATTCGGTTGAGCTTCTTACCTCACACGCTAAGCCGGCCTCACGCGCAAAAGGAATGCCTCATTAGCATCGCAAGGGGCCAAAAGGGCCATTTCTGAGACCGCCCCGAACTAACTCGGAACGATTGCGCAATCGAGTATGCCGGCCGCCACCCAGGCAAGTCGCGAGCGCCCACGCAAAGGGCCGGCCGTGGATCGGCAAGTCGTGCATCGATTATCTGGAGGGGGCGTGCGGGGTTGGGCGGCAATTGCATTTCGCGGACATCAACGATGGCTCATTTCTAGTCCGTTTTTGCCTTGATGAGCCATATCAGCGTCGAGGCATCGGGCGTACGGTCGACGAGAATGAGAACTCCGTTTTCGCCACGGCCACCCGCACGGGAGGCACTTCAAATGGCCCAACTTCGGAAAACAATTGCTGCTAGCGTTCACCCTCCTGCTCGTCGCTGCAACGGCCTGCGGGGACTCTGATATTGGCCGGCGCACGTGATCAGGAGCGCGCCGCGGGTGGGACAGACCAGGCGCAGCTCGCCCAGCAGGCGACGCTCACCCACGAGCAGGCCCAGGCAGCGGCGCTCGCCAAGTTGCACGGGACGGTCGAGCGCACGCGATTGGAACGCGACAACAATACCGTGGTCTACGAGGTGACGGTGTCTCCACAGCGTGGAGGAGTCTCGCAAGACGTCGAGATCGATGCCGCCACTGGCAGCGTGCTCAAGACGCAAGCGCCCGGCCAGGACGAAGAAGAGGGCAACGATGACTGAGGTGGCCGTCGGGCGTGGCGGCACCGACCCGTTGCGAAGCGACTCGGAGTCAACCACGCGACGTGATGTCGGATGACAGTCAGCGCCAATCAAAGGATCAGAGCGAACGGGGTGAGCAGGAATGGCGTCGGCGGAGCCGAACTATGGCCTGGGCTTGGACGTCCGTTATTGTCGGCGTGCTCCTCATGGGTGGTTCATTGGTCCCGTCGCTGCTCAATGGGCAGCGCTGGCCAATCGTCCTTGGCGACGCGGAGTTGATACCAGTATTTGGGATGATCCTTTTCGTCGTCGGCCTTCTGGTAGTAATCCAGGAGTGGTCAGGCCTGTCTTAAATTCAGAACTCTGGACTCCGGGCTCTGATGTGGGCTGCTCAAATAGTGGGTTGGCGACGAGAATAGGCTGCATGAGATCGCCTTAGGGTCCCGCGGCGGCGAGGCTTTTGACCCGGTGAAGCTGATAAGCCAGTATCGGAGCGAAGAGTGGGTGATGCGGAGCAATCCGCAGGTGTGTCAGCGAGACGATGAAGACCTCTTTTGCTCCCTGGCTCGGTGTCACGTCACAAACGATCCCGCCCTCGTCACCAGCGTAGAACACGCGCTTGATTGAGAGAGCACGATCGACGCTGGCCTTCACTCGGCGGCGTCGAAGTGTTCGGACGAGCTCCTTCGTCGGAAACGCTGGAAGTGGCAGGTGGCTGTGCATTTGCTCTATCAGGCTGGCAACCCTCCCGGGGTTGTCGATCATCTTCACACCTCCTTGCGGTGCGCAGTGGCGGCTTGCCAACACGCGTGTACCCACAGCCGC
>WNFU01004708.1_pt1 | contig 19458 bp, 20 predicted proteins | sample 5400121 | NCBI WGS metagenome assembly WNFU01 (sample SAMN13153360, study PRJNA577476) | soil metagenome | isolation source: 100 cm soil or saprolite under grassland replicate 1 | place: USA:California | collected 2016-06-15 | reverse complement strand
CCCTGGACCACCTTCTGGTGGATGAGGTCCTGCCAGGCCGCCCGGATGATCCCGGACACGCTGATCCCGCCGTGGTGGTAGAAGTCCTTGTCCTCGGTGTCGATCACGGCGTGCTGGAGGGTCGCCGGGATCTGGGCCAGCGGGATCTCCGTCCGGTTGTACGCCCCGTGCAGCGTGGTCAGGAACTTGCCGTTGCGGTCGTACAGGTACGTGGTCTGGGGGGGCGGCGGCTCGGGCGGGATCTTGATGTGGGCGTACGCCCACAGCAGGGTGCCGGTGACGGCCAGGATCAGGACCAGGGGCGTGGCGACGAAGGCCCACCAGTACCGGCGGAGGAACCCCCGCCAGCCCCGCTTCCGCCGCTTCGACTGCTTCGGCTGCTGGGCCGGGCGCCGGCTCGAGACCCGCGCCGAGGATGCTGGTCCGTTGGGGTGGCCAGCCTCGGCGCCGGGCTCCTCGGGGGTCTTCCCGGTCCTGCGGGCCGCGTGTTTTCCGCCGCGCGACGGGCGTCCAGGGGACGTGCCGATGGCCAAGTCGGGAAAAGCTTACCCAGCAGCGTCCAGTTGGAGGGGAGGTTCGGTAAAGGAGTCGTGGAGTTCCCGGCTCCGCCCCGCCGCCCCCACCCCCAGTCGGAGCCCTCCGCCAGGTCCCGTTCGGCCGGATTCGGGCCCGTATCAGCCCGCCGAGGCGGAGCGGGCCCGGTACGCCTGGGACAGGTGGTTCCAGGAGCACCACGTGCACACCTCGACCACATAGCAGGCCCCGCCCCGATGGGCCGCCGCCACCGTCAGGGCCTCGGACAGGTTCCAGACCCGGCCGTTGTCGGCTTTCAGGTCGTCCGCGTACACGTAGGCCAGCAGGCGGAGGTCCTCCACCTTGCAGATCGGGCAGGCCTTTTCCGTACGGTGCCCCACGTACTTCGCCGCCCTGAGCAGCTCCGGGTGCGCGTCACAGACGTCGAGCCGTGACACCAGGCCGGTGCGGAACTCCCGCAGGAGCGCGCGCTTGGCCAGGGTGTAGTCCACGGCCCCGAAGGGCCGCCGGGCGCCCCTCAGTGGGGCCGATCGGGCAGGTCGATTCACGGTGCGGCCATTCTAGAGGTCACCTCCCCCTTCGCGCCCCCGACTTTCGGACATGTTCTCCGGACCCCCGGCGCCGTCCGCCGGGCCGGAGGCCGGCACCCCGGGGAGGTCCACCACCGCCCGGGCCCTCGCGGTGACGGTCCGCCCAGACGGCAGGAGCAGCAGCCCCGAGATCTCGACCCGCACGGCGACCGTCGCCTCCGAGCCGCCCTCGGCGCAGTCGCAGCTCACCAGGGTGGCCCCGTTGCGTTCGGCGAATCTCGCCGCGACCTGGGCGGGATCCTGCCCGGTGGGCTCGATCATCTCCTGCGCCGCGGCCAGGGCGGCGGCATCCGCGGCCGCCTGCGCCCGCGACGAGATCGACAGGGCCCGGGCCACGTCCGCGGTGGCCAGGACCATCACGGCCAGCATGACCATGACCCCCGCGGCGACGATGGTGATCGAGCCAGACTGGTCCCGCCGCCGAGCCGCGTGGACCATCACCCGAACTCCTGGCGCATGGTCGTGGCCGCCTCCAGTCTCACCGTGTCCGGGAACAGCCACCGCACCGCCGGGATGGCCGGAGGGTCCGGATAGGCGAGCGAGACGGTGACCGGCTCGCCCCGGCCCCCGTCGCGCTCCACCCTCATGTCGATGCGGTCGGTGTCGAGGGGGGAACCGGCCCTGTCCACGGCGTCGCGGATCCGGCCGGCGTCGTCGGTGACCGCTGCCTCCCTGGCGCCGGCCCGGGCGGCATCCGCCAGGACCAGCCGGTCCCGAACGAAGACCCCCACCTGGACCAGGGCCAGCGTGACGACGAGCAGCAGCGGCAGGACCATGGCGAGCTCGAGCGCGGCCGATCCGCGCTGGCCCCCACGCCACCCGATGGTCCGTGCACGTCCCCGGAGCCGGGCTGTCCCGTTCACGACGATCCCCCCTCTCCGACCGCGGCTAGGCGTTCCCCGAGACGTTGTCGATGACCTTGTCGAAGAACGCGGGCAACTTCCCGCTCGACTTGGCCCAGGTGATGAGGACCACCGCGACCGCGACCGCAGCCAGGATCACCAGCGCGTACTCGGCCGTGGGCATCGAGTTCACCTCCTCTCATCGAACCGACCGGAGCGTGGACAGCAGCACCGGCACCACCGTGAGGAGGAGGAATGCGGGCAGCACCATGAACACCAGTGGGAACAGCATCTTCACCGGGGCCTTGCGCGCGGCCTCGGCCGACCGGGCCCGTCGCGCCTCGCGCACCTCGTCGGCGCGCTGGCGGAGGGCCTCTGCGAGCGGAGTGCCCAGCGATTCGGTTCTCGCCATCGCCATGACCGATCTGCCGAGCTCCGGCAGGCCCAATCTCTCGGCCATGGCGCGGAGCTCGTCACGCCAACGCGCTCCGAGGTCGACCCGGGCCAGGACGCCCCGGAGCTCCGCCGCCAGGGGATCCCGCATGGCCTCCGTCGCGCGGCGGAGTGCGAGCAGCGCCGACAGCCCGGCCGTCGATCCTGCGGCCAGCAGGTCGAGGAACTGGGGCAGCTGGGCGGCCATCCCGGCGCGGCGCCGGCGAGCCAGCCGGCCCAGCACCATGTCCGGGACCACGAAGCCGGCCGCGGCCAGCACCGGGCCGAGCAGGGGTAGCGGAGACGGCCCCACCAGCGAAACGGTCAGTGTCGCGGCGGCCACGAGCGCCTTCCGGCCGACGTACGCGTGGACGTCACCGGCCAGCCCCGCGGCGGCGAACCGCTCGTGGAGCATCGCGGGTCTGGCCACCCGAAGGAGCCACGACCTGGCCCCCAGCCGCGCCGCCACCCCGGGCCCCGCTGTGCGAGACTGGCCGGCCGGCGCCCCGGCGAACATCCGCTCGGCCACGACGGGTTCGAGCCGCCACCCCACCGCGAGTGCGGTCGCCGAGGCTGCCGCCGCGGCGAGTGCGGCCCCTCCCAGGATCTCGGCGCCACCCACCTCTACTGCGCCTCCCGCAGCAGATGCCGGATCCACAGGAACGCCGCCCCGTCCAGCAGCAGCCCTCCGGCCACGGACGTCGCCCCGAGCGGCGTGCGGAGCGCGAGCGTGACCTCGTGGCGGGACACCACGGACATGAACAGGAAGAACCCGACCGGGAGCAGCCCCAGGATCGCGCCGGAGAGCCTGGCCTGGGCGGTCATGGATCGCAGGTCCCGGGCCGCCGAGGCCCGCTGCCGCAGGGTGCGGACCGCCTCCTCGAGCACCGCGGGGGCGTTTCCCCCCACGCGGTGCTGCAGCTGCAGGACGCTCACCGCGAGGCGGACGTCGTCGCCCTGCTCGGACCGGGCCCACGTCTCCAACGATTGGTCGAGCGGCATTCCCAGCTCCTCGCGTTCGACGACCGCCGCCAGCCCGGCGGCGACCGGGGGCTCCCCCTCTTCGGCCGCGTACGAGAGCGCCCGGACCGGCGACATGCCGGCCCGCAGCGCGGCGGCGATCCCATCCATCGCGTCCGCGAGCTGCTGTTCGACGAGCGCCGCCCGGCGCCCCGAGCGGCGCGACCGGATCCATCCAGGCACGGCGAGACCCGCCGCGCCGCAGATGGCCCCGCCGGGCCCGGCCGCCACGACGATCCCGATACCCGCGCCCGAGAGCCCGCACGCGAACATGGCTGCGGGCCGTCCGCCGCCGAGCCACCGCACCACCCCGGCCGCGGCCGCCCGGATCGAGGGAGCACCCCGCCGTTTCGGTGCCGGGGACCGTTCCCGCCGCGCACCGGCGCGTCCGAGGGTTCGCTGGCGATCGATCCCGCCGAGGGCCGACCCCACCATCACGGTCGCCAACGCGACGAGGATCGCGAACCGAACCTCCTGGCTCACGGGTCCCCCACCGTGATCGGGATCCGCACGAGGTCCTGCGGCGGCGCCTCGGGAACCGGTTCCGGAAGTGGCGCGCCGGGACGGGGTCGATCCGGGACCGGCGGCGCGACATCCGGTCCCGGATCGAACAGCGACGGCGGCATGGGCTCCCCCCTCTCGGCGAGCACGCCCATGACGCCCGGCACCCGGCCGGTCGACACGAACCTGCCCGCTGGAGCCCCTCCGCCGCGCTGGAACGCGAACACCTCGCGGACGACGGGTTCGCCGCCGGCCGTCCCCTCCACGGAGCTGATGTCGAGCACGACCCGGCGTCCATCGCGGAGCCGGGCCATGTGCACCACCACGTCGATCGCCGCGGCGACCTGCTCCCGGACATGGGCCGCCGGCAGATCGACGTCCGACATCAGGGCCATGGTCTCGAGGCGCCACAGCAGGTGGTGCGGCGAGTTCGCGTGCGCCGTGGACAACGAGCCCTCGTGTCCCGTGTTCATGGCCTGGAGCATGTCCAGGGCCTCCCCGCCCCGGACCTCACCGACGATGATCCGGTCGGGGCGCATGCGCAGGGCGTTGCGGACGAGATCGCGAACGGTGACCTCGCCCTTACCCTCGACGTTCGCCGGGCGGGCCTCGAGGCGGACGACATGAGGCTTCCCTAGTCGGAGCTCGGCGGCGTCCTCGATCGTGATCAGGCGCTCCCCGTCGGGGATGAACGACGCAAGGACGTTGAGCAGCGTGGTCTTTCCCGAGCTCGACCCCCCGGAGATCACCAGGTTGGCCTTGCCGCGGACGCACCGGGCCAGGAAGTCCAGCATCCGCGGCCCCATCGTGCCGTCCCTGACGAGGTCGTCCGAGGTGAACGGGATCAGCGAGAACTTCCTGATGTTCAGGACGGGACCGCAGAGCGAAAGGGGCGGGATGACCGCGTGGACCCGGCTGCCGTCCGGAAGTCGCGCGTCCACCCAGGGTGACGATTCGTCGACCCGAAGACCCAGCGGGGCCACGATCCTCTCGATCACGTGCAGCACGGCCTCCTCCCCCTCGAACAGACCGCACCCCACCTTCTCGAGCCGCCCCTTCCGCTCCACGTAGACGTCGTCGGCCCCGTTGACCATGACCTCGCTGACCTCCGGGTCCCGCAACAGGGACTCGATCGGCCCGAGGCCGACGACACGATCCGACACCTCGTTCACCACACGGGCCAGGGCCTCCTGCGGCAGCAGGTGGCCGTCCTCGCGGAGGATGGCCAGGGCCTCCTCGCGGATGACCAGCCTTCGCGCCGCCGGGTGCATGGCCTCGATCCCGCGGCCGCCGACGCGCTGCATGAGCCGGTCGTGGAGAGCCCGGCGAACCGGACCCAGGGGGTCGCTTTCGATCCCCACGTCGTTCACGGCTGCACCTCCGCCGTCAGCCGGGCCGCCAGGCGCCCCAGCGGGCGCATGGCGCCGCCCCGTCCCCGCAGGAGACGTCCACGGTCCTGGGCCGATCCCACGCGGCGGTCCGCCGGGATCACCGCGACCGGAGCCCGTCCGAACGCCCGGGCCACGTCCTGCACCGACAGCTCCGACCGGGTGGCCCGGTTCACGACCAGCTCCACCCGTTCATCGAGCCCCACCTCTCGCATGAGCTCGAGCGAGCGGCGGACGGCACGGAAGGCCAGCACGTCCAGCGTGAGCACCACGAGGACCCGCCGGCTGGCCTGCATGGCCTCGGCCGACGTGGTGTCGATGGCCCTCGGGAGATGCAGGACCACCGCGTCGTGGCTCGATGCCAGGACCGGGATCGCGGCGCGGTACACGGGCCCGGTCGAGGCCTCGGCCGTGACCGGCCGGGGCGGCGCGAGCAGCGCGTCGAATCCCGCCGGGTGACGCCACAGCACCTCCCCCAGGTGCTCCTCCGACAGCTCGTGCGCCACCGCCTGGAGGTCCGCCACGGTTCGCGGTTCCTGGTCGGGCGGCACCCCGAGCGCAACGGTGAGATCCGCGTACAGCGGATCCAGGTCGGCGAGGGCGACGCGGCGCCCCCGCCCGGCGAACGCGAGGGCCAGGTGGGAGGCCACGAACGTCGTGCCGGCGCCGCCGCGAGGCCCATGGACGGCGATCACCACCGCCTCCCCGCCGTTCCCACGTTCCGGCGGCGGAGCCGTCGCGGCCGCCGCGTCGCCCAGAGCCGTCCGCTCCGATGGCCACAGGTAGTACCCGCGGGCGCCCACCTCGAGCGCGCCACGGAGGGAGGCGAGCGTTTCCGCGGTGTCGAGCGCCAGGAACTGGCTCCCGTTCACCCCTCCGGCGGCCCGCACCATCGCGGGCGTCCCGACGACGGCGTGGGGCCGGTGGTCCCGCATGGCGGCCGCGAGGTCGTCCGGGGACCCCGCCGTGGCGACGACCCGGGCCCGCCCGCCCCGGTCGAGGAAGTCGACGACCTCATCGGCCAGCTCCGGCGAGTCCACTCCGAGCACGATCCTGGCGATGCTCTGCACGGCCCCTCCTCGGGCACGACGACACCAACGCGATCCACGATCAGGGGAAGACGCGAGGGGAAGGAGGGGGAAGATCCGCCCGGACCGGCCGGTGATGCGGGCTGGCCGTTTCGGACAGTCGCCACGTTAGCCGCGCGGCACCGTCCCGCCAATCGCCCGAGCGGCCGGTTTTCCACAGGTCGACGGCGGAGGAGATCCCATCGTGTCCGGGGATGGGCAACCACCCGGAATGACTAGTCGGATCGAGCTATCCGGGGCGCGTGGCCAGCGCTAATCGATCTCGACCCGTTCGATGCCGAGCCGGTCCAGGCGGGCTCGGTGGCGTTCGAGCAGATCGAGGACCATCCGCTTCTCACCCTCGTCGCCGCCCAGGAGCGACCGGAGCTGGGTGGTCTGCACGAGAGCCCGGCGGGTCTGGGTGATGGCCTCGCCCACGATGCGCTTCGCGTACGCGGCGATCCGCTCGGCCTGGGTGGGGTCCTCCTCCATGGCCCGGCTGAGCTCCTCCAGCGCGAACGACTCCTGCCATTCCCGTTCGCCCAGGGTTCGCCGGATGATCTCGGCCGACACCGGGTCCAGCACTTCCACCAGGATGTCGGCGAAGTCCGACACCAACGCGTCGCCCACGTAGTGGAAGGCCTGGGCCAGGGTCCAGTCGGAGGGCTCGGTCCCGGCGAAGAACGCGTCGAAGAACGGCTGGAACCGTGGGGTCAGGTCCGGGGTGGCGAACTCGTGCATCCGGGCCTCGATGAGCCGCCAGTTCCGCTCCTCGCGCTCGGCGATCCCGAGCTGCGCCTCCCGGCGACGCTGGTCGGGCGCGAATGCGGCGTTGGCCCGGGCGCGGGCCGCCGCCACCTGCTCCCCGTAGGCAAGCGCTGCCAGCAGCTCCGCGACCGCCTCGCGATCCACCACCGGATTGTAGGTCCCGGAACGCGCCGCCCGGCTGCCCGGGGACGGGCCGGGAGACACGACCGCACCGAACGACGGCCCCATGGAACCGTCCCCCGTGCGCCGGAGTTCATGTCAGACCCTCCCGCTAGGGTCGCGCCATGGGAGAGATCGTCCAGCTCGAGGACTACCGGCGCCGTCGTGAGACCGGGTCCCGGCAGCGGGCCAACGCCCGGGGCGGGAGTCCCCCCGTTCCGCCTCCGCGACCGGACCCCGTGGAGCAGCTGGCCGAGGCCGTGCGCGAGCTGGAGGCCGCTCTGGAGGGGGTGATCGAAGGGGGAATCATCGACCAGCACGAGATCTGCCGCGAGCTGCGCGCGGTCAACGTGGCGGTGGCCCGCCGCCGCTACGTCGAGGCGTCCCGCCGGGCCGAGGACCTGCTGGCCCGCCTCCGCCCCGCACGCTGACCAGGAGCGCCGCCGATCGAACCGGATCTGCCCCCGCCGCAGGCGGCTCCCGCTCGCATGCGGCGCTCGCGGGACCCCATACCACGCATGCAGCCCCCGCTCGATGGAACCGGACGGCGCCCCGACCAGTCTGTTTCAGCAGCGTGAGCGGAGGCCGTACGGGAGGGCTAGGGTTGGCGCGCCGGCCATCGGGCCGGTGGGGCGAGGTGTGACGTCGTGCAGGATCCGGATCCACGCACGCTGTCCGGCGCCCTCCAGGGAGACCTCGGGGCGTTCGAGGACCTCGTCCGGCTCTACCAGGTCGAGGTGTGGCGCTACGCGTACCACCTGACCGGGAACCGGGCCACGGCCGAGGACGTCACCCAGGAGACCTTCCTGCGCGCGTTCCGCTTCCTGGGCTCCTTCCGGGGCGAGGCGAAGTTCTCCAGCTGGCTGCTCCGGATCGCCCGCAACTGCAGCATGGACGCGCTCCGGCGCTCCCGGGACATCCCCACCCCCGAGCGGGCACCGATCGTCGCGACCACCCCGGACCCCTCCCTTCGGGCCGAGCTGCTCTCGGCCGTGCGGGCGCTCAGCTCGGGGCACCGGGAGCCGTTCGTGCTCGTGGAGGTGTTCGGGCTCTCCTACCAGGAGGCCGCCGACGTCCTCCAGGTCCGGGTGGGCACGGTGAAGAGCCGCATGCACCGGGCTCGCCAGGTGCTGATCCGCCACCTCACCGACGAGGAGGCCGTCGATGAGGCCTGACGGCGCGGTCGCCCGATGGGTTCGGGTCCCACGCGCCGCCGGACCGACCCCGGGAGCGAGGGTCGCGCCATGAGGTGCGAGCGGGCGGAGCTGGCCTGGTCGGAGCGCATGGACGGTGGACGTTCGGCCGTGGCCCTGGCCGAGGCGCTCGACGCGCACGTCGAGACCTGCCCCGCGTGCGCCGCCTTCGCGGATGGCGCTCAACGGGTGAGGGAGCTGGCGCGGATCACCGTGGCCGAGCCGGTCCCCGATCTGGTCGGGCCCATCATGCAGCGGATCTCGCTGGAGGAAGGCCGCGGCCGCGCACGGCCGGCTCGGTGGCGCCTGCGCGCGGTGGACGCGGCCGACATCGCCCGACCGGAGACGATCCGAACGGACCCGGCCCGGACGGCGCCGAGGCCTGCCCGGGAGCCTGCCCCGAGTCGGGCCCCGCGCCGGCGGCCGCGGCGCCGTCGCGAGGCCTTTCAGCTGGGCACCGCCCTCATCGCCGGCGCGCTGGTCGGGTCACTGGTCACGGGCACCGGGCCGGGCGTCGTCACCCAGTCCGGCCGGCCGGTTCCCGCCGCCGCGATCCCGAACCGGGTGGTCCAGGCGGCTGCCGCCGTCCGCACGTTCCACGCCACGTACGCGGTGACCGAGTGGCACTTCCGGCCGGCGGTCCCCGTTCGCCGGTTCACCGCCAACGTCTGGTTCGAGGCGCCGGAGCGGTTCCGGCTGGATCTGGCGGATCACACCGCCTACCCGGCGAAGGGGTGGGCGGGGAACGACGCGTCGCTCGTGGTGAACGGTTCGCGGTGGTACCGGTCCGGTCCCGGTCCGTGCCCCATGTCGGCCTATCCGAGCTGCCCCGACGTCGCGACGCAGGTGCAGCGCGTCGACCACCGGGCGCCGTTCTCCGCGGCCGCCGCGGTCCCCACCGACGCGGTGGTCCCGGTTCAGGCGCTCGCCGATTCGAGCGCGCTCCACGTCCTGCGGACCGGGCGCGTCCTGGATCGGCCGGCCGTCGAGGTCGAGCTCCCCTACGCACGGGCCCGGCCCCTGTTCTCGCTCCTGCACGAGGCCGGGGCGTGGCGTCCGTTCCATCCCCGCGACCGCGTCCACCTGTGGCTCGACCGGGCGGGGTGGTTCCCGCTCCGGTACGTCGTGCTGCCCGACCCCAGCCCGGCTCGGGCCCGGTGGGCAGCCCGCCAGGGCCTCCCGTTCGAGCCCGCCTCGAGCGAGATCTTCGAGGCATCGGCCACCGCGCTCGACCTCGGGACGCCGCGGCCCGGGCTGTTCGCCGTCCCGAGGGGCCCGAGTACCAGCGAGGGCGCCACCTCCGTCCTGCTGAGGGACCTCGACACCCACTGGGACCTCGCCCCGGTCATCCCCGAACGAACCGCGGGGCTCGATCTGTACCGCGTGGTCGTCGCCCCCGATCCCGCCCCCCAGGGGCGCCTGCCCTTCACCGACGAAGCCGTGGCCGGCTCCGCCGACGCCGGCGGAGCCCCTCGGGGCCAGCCCCCCGGGAACTCGGACGGGCCCCGTGCCGGCTTCCACGCCCTCGTCCCTCCCTCCACGCACGCCGTCATCTCCTACAGCCGGGGGCTCACGTACCTCAACCTCCGGGAGCGGCGCTCCACAGGAAAGGAGCCCGAGGCGTTCGGCGTGAGCTCGACCGCCGAGGAGGTCCGTCTCCCGGGCGGCGGCTCCGCGCTGTTCGATGCCGGGACGGGGTCCGGCGGGCACCACCTGGCGTTCCACGCCGGCCGGGTGGACGTGTCCATCGAATCGAACCTCGCCAAGAAGGACCTCCTGGAGGTGGCCGGGTCGGTCGCGGCATCCCGCCGCGAGGTCCCGCGGACCTGGGTGGATCAGCGGTCGCACGGCGGGTCCACGACGCGCGTGAGCCTGGATGAGGCCCGGTCCGAGGTTCCGTTCGCCATCCCCCTGCCCGAGGCGCTCCCCGCCGGCTACCGCCTGACCGCCGTCGAACGGGTGGACGTGGCCGGCGTCCGCGGCGTGACGCTGTACTTCGCCACCGAGACGGGCTCCACCGGGCTCCGGCTGCATCTCGAACCGGCGTCAGGGCTGCCCGCGGCCTCCTCGGCCAGGCAGTACTCCGTGCGCGTCGGCGGCGCCACCGGCCGCTTCACTCCCTCCCGGAACCTGCTGGAGTGGGTCGCGGACGGCGTGTACTTCTCGCTCGACGGCGCCGGGCGCGGGCTGTCGAGCCTGCTCTCGATCGCCGCATCGCTCCGGAGCCCGGGTGAGGCCCCGGCCCCACCGGCAGACCCGGCACGCGATCCGGGGGACGGATGAAGGCCGCGCGCACCGGCGCCGCCCTGCTCGTCGGGTTCCTCCTGGGCGCGTGGCTCACGTTGTCGCTCCAGAGCTCCGGCCAGATCGCCACCGAACCCGGCACGCTCGCCAGGCCGTCGACACACGCGCACGGGGTTCCCACCCCCGAACCGCGGTTCGCCGCCCCCGTCGTCCGGCCGGAGGCCCCCCGGACGTTCCTGGCGTGGACCCCGGGCGGTCTGCCCGCCGGCTTCCGCGACGCCGTCCGGGACGTGCCGGGCATCGAGCACTCGGTCGTGGTGGCGAGCGATGTCGCGTGGATGACCCGGAGCCTCGCCGCCGACGGCACCGTGGTGGACGGGCCCCCGGGGGGCCTGGCCATCCCGGTGGAGGTCGCCGGCGTCGACCCCGCCGAGTACGCCCCGTTCCTGCCGCCCGCGGACCGATGGTTGGTCGTCTCCCTGGCCCGCGGCCGGGGCGTGATGGGGAGGATGAGCTCGCAGGTGCGGGGCTTCGGGGACGGAGGCCGGCTGGTGTTCGGCTCGAACCAGGTGAGCGTCGCCGCGGTCGTGGCGGACGAGCTGGTCGGCGCGAACGAGCTCATGGTCTCCCGGGCCACCGCCGCGCGCCTGGGCGTCCGCACCGACCGCTACGCGCTCCTCCAGCCCGCCGACGGGATCTCGGAGCTCGGCCTGGTCCGGCGCCTCCGCGCGATCCTCCCCGCGGCGGAGCCGCTCCGGGTCCGGGCCCCCGGCGAGACCCCGTACTTCCGCCAGGGCGACGCGGTCCTGCCCCAGGTCCGGTTGAAGCAGCTGTTCGGCGAGTTCGCGGCCCGGCCCGAGGGCGGCGAGCTCCAGACCGACCCCGCGTGGGAGGCCACGCACATCGCCACCGAACGGGTCCCGATCCTCGGCGAGGTCCGGTGCAACCGCGGGCTGTTCGCCCGGCTCCGGGGGGCCCTCCGGGAGGTGGTCCGGGACGGCCTGGCGCCCGAGATCCACCCGAACGAATACGGCGGGTGCTACTCGCCCCGCTTCGCTCTCCACCACGCCGGGGCGGGCCTGTCGCACCACGCATGGGGAGTGGCCATCGACCTCGACGTGGCCGAGAACCCGTACGGCGAACGGCCCACCATGGACCCCCGGGTGGTCGCGATCTTCCGGCGGTGGGGGTTCGCGTGGGGCGGGGACTGGCTCATCCCCGACGGCATGCACTTCGAGTTCCACGACTCCCCGCGCGCCTGACGCGCCGCGCGAACGGGACCCCGAGAGACTGCGAAGGGAAGCAGAGATCATGCGCCGTCTGCTTCCTGTCCGGGACCCGCAGGATCACTCCCTGGGGGCCCGGACATGCCTCCCGCGGCAGGACGCGCGTGGGTTGTCCGCTTCCCTTCGCGGTCGCCGAAGCGACCACAGGGGATTCTACGCCCCCGGCCTGCCTGTGGAAAACCCGCCGCCCCGAGCGGAGATCCGGTGGAAATCCTGTGGGGAACCGCCCCGCGGACGGTCGTCTCGGCCCCGTGCTCCCGCTCAGTCCTCGCGCCGGCGGGGACGGGCGATGACCCACACCACGAACACGGCGGCCGCGGCCACCGCCGCGACCGCCGCCACGGGAACGGTCGGACGGGGGACGGACTGGAGCCGGCTCCGGAGCCGCACGGGACGGCGGAAGTACCGGATCTGCCAGCCCCGCTTCTCGGCCTCGCGCCGGAGGTCCCGGTCGGGGTTCACGGCCACCGGGTTTCCCACCGCCTCGAGCATCGGGAGATCCGTGGCCGAATCCGAGTACGCGTAGGACCTCGCGAGGTCCAGCCCCCGCCGCTCGGCGATCTCCACGATGGCCTCGGCCTTGTTCGCCGCGTAGGCGTAGAACTCCAGGTTCCCGGTGTACTTCCCCTCCACGATCTCGGCCCTCGTGGCGATCACCCCGGTGGCCCCGAAGTGCTCGGCAAGGGGCTTCACGACCTCCTCGGGCGACGATGAGACCACGAACACCTCCCGTCCCAGGGCCCGGTGGAGCGCGATGAGGTCCAGGGCCTCCTGGTACACGTACGGGTCGATGAGGTTGATGAGCACGTCCCGGACGATCTCCTCCACGGCCGTCTGGTCCCACCCCTTGGACAGGGCCACCATGGCCTCCTTGGCCCGGTCCATGCGCTTCTCGTCGGCTCCCATCAGCAGGTAGACGAGCTGCGCGTAGATGCCTTTCAGCAGGGCCGAACGCGAGACCATTCCCGCGCGGTACAGCGGCCTGGACAGCGCCAGGGAGCTGGACTTGGAGATGATCGTCTTGTCGAGATCGAAGAAGGCGGCTTCCATGTCGGGAGCCATGGTAGGACAGGATCGGGGCCCGGCGAAGGCACCGGATGGCCGTCCTGACTGGTGCCAGGACTCCTCGAAAGGGCCCGTGACCAGCCACGTTGCCCCCGATGAGAAAAAAGTGTCCCAAAATCGCGATCCGGGGTGTTTGCCGGCGTCGGATGGGGGTACTCTCCGCTGAGGCGCAGACCCAAGAACCTCCCCCCCTGCGCCCTTTCCGAGGCTCCTCCACACCCCCCCGGAGGAGCCCTGTCCGTTTTCAGCCGGGCAAGCAACGATCCATTGTCGACCGCACCGTTCGGCAATTGGGCAGCTACCGCACGAGCCTGGCCAGGTCCCGCCTGAGCGCGGCCAGCCAGGCCAGCTCGGCGCCGGCCAGCGACTCCTGGAGGTCGAGCATCCGGCGTGCCACCCCGTTCGCCGGCCCCCGGGCCGCTCTCAGCCGATCGCGGTCGGCCGCGAGGACGTCGAGCAGGCCCCGCAGCACCGCCTCCCGTTCGACGATCCCGGCGCGTGCCTCGGCCGCGGGGAGCGCGTGGAGAAATCCGAGCGCCACCGCCGGATCCGACCGGTAGCCGGCGTCCATGCCGAACCGATCCAGGAGCCCCCGGTGGAGCCGGTCCCGCCCGGGCCGGGTGATCCGGTACACACGCCGGTCCGGCCCCTCCTCCCCCGCCTGGTCCTTCCCCGAGACCAGACGCGAGTCCTCCAGCCGCCGCAGGGCCTGGTACACGGAGGCCCGCCCGACCTCGGTCCACCGGCCCATGGCCCGGGACCGGAACCGTTCGATGAGCTCGTACCCGTACAGCGGCTCCTCCGCCAGCAGCCCCAACACCACCACATCCACCCGCGCCACCGACATGTCCGCACCTCCGCTTCGAGCGACGAGGCGAACGATACCACGCACCTAGTCCGTCTCGGACTAGCCGGCATGTGCTGTGATCCAAGCGTCCTTCGTCCGTGCGACGTCCGGCCCGCCCGCTATCCTCCTCGCCGGAGGCGTCAGGGCGCCTGGTGGGCCCCCCGGTCTTCAAAACCGGTGTGCCGGCGAGAGCTGGCAGGCGGGTTCGATTCCCGTCCGCCTCCGCCACGCCGTGACCAGCGGAAACGCTGGGACAAAGGGGAACAGTGTAAGAAGCCGAACCGCTTCGAGTCTCAGCGCCGCCTATGCGGGCTCGGTCCCTACCAAGCATGGGCGATATCTTCCTGATGTCATGCTGAAGACGGAGTCGCGTCCTGAGGATCACCGATGACCAGCGTTGAAGTCCGCGACCTCGGCAAGCCCGAAGCCGTCGTGAGCGATCCGCTCCGGATCTCCAGCCAGGTTCGCTTAGCCCAGACCGTGATCACCCGTCATGTGCTCCAGCTGCCGGCCAGGCCAATCGGCTCCCCGAGCAGGACCTTCTTCGGCTCCTCGGTTGGGAACGGCTAGCCCGCTACCAGCAGAGGTGGCTGGGGGCAAGAGGCGGTCGCAAGCCGCAGCGACCATCGCTGCTGTTCCGGCTCCCAGGATGGAGCCGATCACCACATCCCCCGGGTAGTGCACGCCGGTGTGGACGCGGGAGTAGGCAACCCCGCCTGCGAGCAGTCGGATCGGCACGGCCAGCCCCGGTAGATGCCGGCCGACGGCGTAGGCGAACGCGAAGGCCGACGCGGCGTGGCCGGACGGAAACGAGGTCGATTCCGGCATTCGAACCTTGCGGGCTCCAAACACGGGCCCGACGCGATCGGGACGCCGCCGTTGGGCAAGCTGCTTCACGCCGAGGTTGACGGTCGCCGAGGTCACCCCGATCGCGATCACGCCCTCCAGCGCCGCCCGGCGCCCACGCCAGCCGCCGAGCAGGGCGACCGCGGCGGCAATTCCGAGCCACAGGCGCGAGTAGTTCGCGGCGTCTGAGAGCCTGCGGACGAGGCCGTCCAGCTCCGCGGTCGGGGTCCGCGCCACGGCCTCGTACACCGCCCGGTCGACCGCCCCGAGCTCCCGCAAGGCCCCCGCCCAGCCAGAGTCCGTACCCCGCCGGGCTTCGACCCGCCGCGCCAGCGCGTCCCCCGCGGTCTCCTGCTGCTTGTCTGCCTGCTTGGACACGGGAAGGATCCTAGGATGAGCTGACTTCGGCCTTTGTGTCACGGTCCCCGCGCACGAGCTCACCGAGGTCCTCGACCTGGGAGGCTTGCGCGCGGTCGAGCACCACTACGCGGCTCCACCCCTCTGCAGCGAGCGCGCCGCTGCCGGCGGCATCCAGCAGCCGGCTCCAGCGGCTGGTGTGCCAGCGCATGACGCGCTCCGGCACGACACGCCCGCGGCGCTCTTGCCGGGCACGGCGTCCGCGGCCGGCGTCGAGCTTGACGAGCACCGCCTCACGGCCGCGGATGCGCGCGCACGCCGTGACCAGGCGCCGAAGCCACCCTTACGTGCCGCGGGACTGACGACCACCTGCGTGTGCCGCGCGATCGCCGCGACGATCGCAAGGACGTAGAGCACGTACGGCACGGGCACGCGGCGCAGCGCCGCCGGCTCCCGGCGCCGGAACCGGTCCGTGTCGAGCACCGTCCACTCTGGTGAGCATACGCGGTCGATCAGCGTGGTCTTGCCCGCACCTGGAATCCCGGCGACGAGGACGACCACGGACTCCGTCATGTGCTCTCCTCCAAAGTGTCCGAGTTTCACGACCAAGCGTGTCTCTACACCCTGCCACACGACTGCCACGCGGGGCGTAATCGCTGCCGCGGGCTATCGGGTCGCTGCCATTCGGCGCGCGTATTCGGAGGCCCTCCGTCGAGCTCGTGCTCTGCGCGCGCGGCCGCGCCGGGACTCTCGATGAGCACAGCGATTGCCAACTGGCGAGGCTGCTGCTCGTCCACCCGCCGGGACCAGCGCAGCCGAAGGGTGGGGATCAGCGCGCCGTGGCAGCGAGCGAGCGGCGCGTGCCAGCCAGATGGCAGTCACCCCTCCTAGCCTGAGTCTCGGTCTGCACGCGTGAGCCGAGACACAAGGTCTCGGCCTCTCGAAGGAGGAGGATGAGATGAGCCTAGATGATCATGTGTACGTATACGGGGCCATCTACCCCGACCGGGCCGACGCAGAGCTCGACTACGAGATCGTCAAGGATCTGTACTGGGATGACGTGATCTCAACCTACGACGCAGCCATCGTCGGCAAGGACACCCACGGTCATGTCCACAAGCGTGAGAAGCCGACGCAGCACGGAGTCGCGATCGGTGCCTTGCTGGGCGTGCTGTTCCCGGGCGCCGCGGTCGGCGGCGCCGTCGTGGGGGGTATCGCCGGCGGGCTGGCCGGTCACTTCTCGCGCGGAATGTCGCGCAAGGACATGCACGACCTTGGGAAGACAATCGAGGAGGGTGAGTGGGCGCTTGTCGTGCTCGCGAAGTCGCGGATTGACCAATACGTCGACCGGGTGTTCAAGCACGCAGCAAAGCAGATCGAGAAGGAGATCAAGGTCGATCGCAAGGAGTTCGAGAAGGCCCCGAGCGAGGAGTTCGAGGCCGAGCGCGAACTAGCAACGCTCTAGGGCGACGGAGCTCTGCTGCGGGATGAACGAAATTCTCACGCGTCGCTGACTCTCCCGCGCACAGGCTCTCCGACGGAATGCAACCGACCTCGACGCCGACACCGGCGTCGAGGTCGTTTCTCAGTTCGGCCTGAGCAGCCCCAGATCAAGCCGACGAGTTCCACCCCCTGCTGTGACTTGGCTGTCGGCTGATCGAATTTCATGGCGGCTTTGGGAGTCGCAGTCGCTGCGATCACGCGATCTGGGATCTCCGCTTCCTCGCCAACCGCAACCTACTTCGTGTGGACCCGTGGATCAAAGGGACCGCGAACGTGAAATTAGACAAGCGCGGCGCGATGGGCGCGCGGAGCGAAAAACCTGATCATCGACCCGTCGACTCCGGGCCGTGATTGGACCGGCCCGACGTATGGATGCCAACCGCTGCTCCCGCGCGCCCACCTCCTCAGCCGCGTACCAAGGCTGAACGATCTGACGGCGAGCCCTGCGTCAGCGACTCGCGATCGCCCATCAGCTCGTCGCCATATCGTCAGCGTTCATCCGCGCAAGGGTTGCGTCCAGGACCGCGTATTCGGCCTCTTCGACTGCCGCGAACGCGAAGTCGATCGCCGCCTCGGCATCGGCCTCGGCGATCTCCGCGTCGAGATGAGCCGACTTGGCGTCGGCCTTCGCCTTCTTCGCCGCGATGTGCTCTCGCGCGGTCTCGATGTGCCTGGCCCAATCAGACTGGACCTCCGCCCACCAGTCCGACGCTTTGGCCTGTGCGGCCTGGCCACGCTGGTGGAGCTCATCAGCCTTGTGCTGTGCGGCCTTGGACGCCTGCTCGACCTCCGATCGCAACTCTTCCCTGGCAGCGCTCTTGGCGGCGCGAGCACGATCCTCGGCCTCCTTGGCCCGTTGCGCCAGATCCGCCAAACGGTCTGATAGCGCCATCATGGCAGCTCCTTCCCCCAAGCATCGATTGATCGACTACCCTGGCGAGTTGCACACACCCATAGGCACCACCACCCGGCGATCAAGACCACGGTCAGACCGCCTCTGCGATCGCGGCTTGCCCTGATTCATCCTTGCCAGTCCGAGGTCTATTCGGTGAGGGGCCCGCTGGGAAGGGCCGATCGGACCCCTTCCACCGGGACCCTCTCCGACGACACGCACATGCCCATGGGCAGGTGTTCGAAGCAATCGTGCGCCGTCCTGAACTGAACCCCATCTGGCTCTCCAGAATCCTCGATACACCCGAACGCCGATCTCCGCAAAACTGGTTCAAGGAGCAGGCAGGGAGGTAAGGTTCGCCCCTAACCCGGAGAAGGGGGACGCCGTGGGTCTCTTCGTCGAAAGAGAAGCTAACTCATGCATAGCACCACATCGTTCCGCCTGAAGAGGCGATCGGCCTGGCAGGACATCGTTCCGGGTCACCGATTGAGGGGGAATGGGACCTCGAGGTGGAAGCCCTCGCGATCTTCGATAACGAGGCGGTGGTCGCGAACATGCAGGGTCGCGGTCACGTAGCGGTGGACGAGCTCGGTTGGAAGGACGATCTTCGCTCCGAGGATCCGGGCCAGGCGGTCGGAGCGGATCAGCCGGACGAACTCCACTCGGCCCCGCCGGGGCACGGTGGTCGGCGGCTCGAGCGTGGGGTCGAGACGGCGCGGGACGAAGCCGAGGCGGTGACCCCACTCGTCGGGGGTGGCCCCCTTGAGGGCGGAGTACCGGTGGCGGGCGTTGTGGAACGTCTCGAACTCGGCGGCCCTCGCCATCAGGGTGTCGATGCTCTCGAAGCGCTCGGTGCGGAAGAACCGCTTGTCGAACACGTCGTTGAAGTGCTCCACCACGGCGTTGCGCCAGGGCTCGCCGAACGGGATGAACCGGGCCCGCACCCCGAGGTGCAGACACAGCCGGACCGCCAGGGCCAGGGATCGCCCCCTTCCCGCGATGGTCTGCCCGTTGTCGAACTGGGCGAGCTTGGGGATCCCCATGCGGGCCCACAGGCGGACGAGCCCCAGGGCCACGTGGTGTTCCTCCTTGGTAGGCAGGATCTCGATGCCGGACCGACGCCTCCCCACGTCCACGGCGTTCAGGGCGTAGAACGGGATCCCTCCCTCCAGGTGGCGGGGCCCCACGAGGTCGGCCTGGTGCACCGCGCCGGGAGCGGGGAGCGCCGAGTGGACCGGGTAGGGAGTCCCCTTGGGGACGTACAGGGCTCGCGCGCGCCGCCTCGGAACCTCGGCTCGACGAAGGATCCGGTCGATGGTCCACACCTCGGGCGGGGTGATCCCGAGCTTCTCCAGTTCCCAGGCGATCGCCACCGCGCCCACCTGGGCCCAGGGGTCGGCCATCAGGCGATCCCGGACCTCGAGGACCAGACGTTCCACTCCGGCCGGCGTCCGTCTGGGCTGGACGTGGGGAGCTCGGGAGCGCTCCTCCGCCCAGCCGTCGTCGGCGGGGTCGTAGCGCCCCACCCACTTTCGCACCCACCGTTCGGTCCGCCCGAGCTCGACGGCCACCTTCCCCGCGGGCTCTCCCGACAGCACCCTGGCGACCGCGTCTTTGCGCAGCCCGATCTCGTCCCCGGCCATCCCGCCCCCTCGGTGTCGACAGTGGGCATGACCGTAGAGACGGCCGTCGACGGCCGGTCCCGGAACGATGTGGTGCTAGAAACGAGGCTCGGGCGCGGAACGATGTGATGCTGTGTGCTACGGAACGATGTGATGCCAGCCGTCACGTACAGTGTCCCGCTGTGCTCACCCGAATGGTTGCTGGCCAGACCCATTCAATTCGTAGATAAACCCAGTCGTGCAGAAGTACGTAACCCCAGCCTCCCTGACTTCTTCGTACTTGCCACCTTTGAAGGGAGGCA
>WNFU01007628.1_pt1 | contig 19466 bp, 21 predicted proteins | sample 5400121 | NCBI WGS metagenome assembly WNFU01 (sample SAMN13153360, study PRJNA577476) | soil metagenome | isolation source: 100 cm soil or saprolite under grassland replicate 1 | place: USA:California | collected 2016-06-15 | reverse complement strand
GCTGCTCGTCGTGGGGTACGTGATCGCCGTCATCGCCGGCCACGTCTCGGCGCACCCGCCGGTCTTCCTCAGGTAGCGCGATGCACCTGAAGCACGTGCGGCTGGTGTCGGTCCCGGTCACGGACCAGGAACGGTCGAAGGCGTTCTACATCGAGACACTCGGGTTGGAGCTGATCGCAGAAGAGGACATGGCTTCGGGAAATCGCTGGGTGGAAGTCGGCCCGGCGGGCGGCGAGACGTCGATCTCGCTGGTGACCTGGCTCGAATCGATGGTCCCCGGCACGCTGAAAGGCCTGATCCTACTGACCGAGGACATCCAGGCCGACCACGACGAACTGAGCCGTCGAGGAGTGGAGTTCCTCGGCCCCATCGAACAGCAGCACTGGGGGAAGTTCGTCCAGTTCAAGGATCCGGACGGGAACGTGCTGGTGCTGCAGGAGTACCTGGAGGAGAGCTGACGCCATGGAATACCGAACCCTCGGCCGGACCGGAGTGAAGGTCAGCACCCATTGCCTGGGCGCGATGATGTTCGGGCCCTGGGGAAACACCAACGAGGACGAGTGCGTCGGGATGATCCACCGGGCGCTGGACGCCGGGATCAACTTCGTGGATACCGCCGACGTGTACGGCGAGGGTCGGTCGGAGGAGATCGTGGGCAAGGCGCTGGCCGGCCGGCGGGATCAGGTGTTCCTGGCCACGAAGGTCCACGGGCGCATGGGGCCGGGGATCAACGACGAAGGAAACACCCGGCTGTGGATCCTGCGCGAGGTGGAGAACAGCCTCCGTCGGTTGCGGACCGATCACATCGACCTGTATCAGATCCATCGGCCTGAACCGAACACGAGCATCGACGAGACGCTCGGAGCGCTCACGGACCTGGTCCGCCAGGGCAAGGTGCGCTACCTGGGGTGCTCGACGTTTCCCGCTTTCCAGATCGTCGAGGCTCACCGGGCCAGCGACGGTCGCGGGCTGGAGCGATTCATCTGCGAGCAGCCGCCCTACTCGATCTTCGTCCGGCACAACGAGCTGGACGTGCTTCCGGTGTGCCGGCAGTACGGGATGGGAGTGATCGTGTGGAGCCCGCTTGCCGGCGGCTGGCTCGCGGGGAAGTACCGCAGGGGCCAGGGCGTACCCGAGGACTCGCGAGCGAAGCGGTACGCGGACAGGGGAAGCCCCATCGTCCGCCGCTATGACCCGACCAACCCGGAGAACGAGCGGAAGCTGGACCTCGTGGACGACTTGACCAACCTGGCGGACAAGGCCGGAGTCTCGCTCACCCACCTCGCCATCGCGTTCACGCTGGCGCATCCTGCCGTGACCTCCGCGATCATCGGGCCTCGCACGCCCGGACAGCTCGAGGACCTGCTGGCCGGGGCCGACGTGCGCCTGGACGGAGAGATCCTGGATGCGATCGACGAGCTCGTCGCGCCGGGGACCACCCTGAACGAAGCCGACCGCGGGTGGGAGCCACCGTGGATGGCTCCCGAGGCCCGCCGCCGCTGACAACGGACTCGATCGGTGGACTGTTCGGTGCACGATAGTCGCTGACATGTGGTTCCCAGGGCATACCGATATCCCAGGTGGCGGTCTGATCGGGCGTTCGTGCGCGGCGACACCAAACGGGCGATCTCGATTCTTGCGAGGTACGTGGACCATCGCCCCCACGATCCTATGGCGTGGCTCCTACTGGGCGCCGCTTTGGACCGGGTCGCCCGTTATGAGGAAGCCGAAGATGTGCTCCGCGAGGGGCTGGAACGGCATCCGGACTTCCATGAGCTAAGGGGCAAGCTTGCCCAGGTCCTATACATACAGTGGAAATTCGAAGAGGCGCGTCAGCAGTGGGCGCTCGTCCTTCAGTCGAATCCCTCCGCTCCGGATGCATACGAGGGCCTCCCCTCAATGTCGATATGGGAGGGTGATCAGGCGCAAGCCAGAAGCCTGATCGAGGAGAGCATCAGACGAAACCCCGATCCCGTGCTATCGATGGACTTGGCCTCAATTCTCGTCTCTCTCCCAGCGGGCCGCCCTCAGGCTGAAATACTTCTTCACAACGCAACCAAGGCAAAGGGTTTTCGTCGAGATCCTCTCCCGCATCTCCTTCTCGCGATGTTTCTTTAGAAGACAGATCCAACGTCATCGGCTAGGGAAATGGAACTGGAACGCCATTATTGGCATCGCTGGCCCGCAGCAACGCTGGAACGGTACCAATCCAAGCACAGGGAACGACTGAGCTCCGAGCAGCCTTTACCTCTCAAGGTCACTCGAGACATGTTCTGAATTTTGCTCCCCTGATAGCGGGGCAAATGCTTAGCGTCAGCCGTAGCACCGAGTCTCTCCTTGGTTGGTTTTCCACTTCTGAGGACGTAGACAGCCGATACCTTCCGATCCTTTCCTGGACTCCGTGACCATATCGTGATCACATCCCATCGCGAAGCAGACAGAGCCAGTACCTCTGGCGCCCTCGCTCCAGGCGGTACGCGGACGCTCGTATCTGGTGCCCAATGCTATGGTCCTGGGCTGGTCTGGCCGTGTGGACTCTGAGTTCGATCGCAACTGAGGCGCTCTTTCGTCTGAAGCGCAACCCTTCGAGAGCGAGCGCCAATCCGCCATAATGGCTCAGCTCGTGGCCAATCTGGCGTTTCGCATATGGGTAGCAAGCGTCGTCGTCCTGATTCTTCAGAGACTCCGTTCGGTCGTCAGAACCGCTCGCCCCCCCGAGCCTTCCAACTTCGACCCCCAGCAGTTCAAGTGATGTCCGCAGCGCTTGGGCAGGCTCTTCCCGTTTGATCCCTCTGCAGGGTGATGAGGCTCGCCGCGCCGCCATGCACAGTGCCAGGATCCCCGGTCCCCCAGTTGAACTTCCTTTCCCGCTGACCTCCGGGATCGGTAGGGCTCGACCCGCGCGACTATCGGTTCTGGGTCGCCCTTCACCCGGGCCAATGGGCGCCCCAATCGCACCTGTAGGCTTGGGGCGTGCACGAACGGGACGGCCTCGAGGCCTCGAGAGAGGATCGCTTTCTCCGAGCGTGCCGAAGGCAGGAGGTGGACCGTACGCCCGTGTGGTTCATGCGTCAGGCAGGCCGGTACCTCCCCGAGTACCGCGAGCTCAGGGAAGGCCGGGACATCCTGGAGATGTGCCGGATCCCCGAGTTGGTGGTGGAGGCCACGCTTCAGCCCCTGCGTCGGATGGACGTGGACGCGGCGATCCTGTTCTCGGACATCATGGTTCCCGTCGCCGAGATGGGAGTCGACGTCCGGATCGACCCCGGCTCCGGGCCGATCGTGTCCGAGCCGATCCGCTCGAGCTCCGATGCATACCGGCTCCGCCTTCTCGTGGACTCGGACGTCGAGTACGTGATGGAGGCCATCCGCCTGCTCAGGAAGGAACTCGGGGTGCCGCTCATCGGCTTCTCGGGCGCCCCGTTCACCCTGGCCAGCTACCTCATCCAGGGCGGACCATCCCGCAACCACGAGATGACAAAGGCCTTCATGCACTCCGCCCCAGATGCGTGGGCGCGCCTCATGAAGACACTCGGGATCTCGGTCGGTGGCTACCTGGCCGCCCAGGTTCGGGCGGGTGTCCAGGCCGTCCAGATCTTCGACAGCTGGGTCGGAGCCCTCGATCCGGACGACTACACGCGGTTCATCCTGCCGACGATGCGCGAGCTGTTCGATGGCCTGGCCCCCCTGGACGTCCCGAGGATCCACTTCGGGGTGGGCACCGGCGAGCTGCTCGCGCTGATGCGCGATGCCGGAGCCGACGTGGTCGGTGTCGACTGGCGGGTGCCGCTTCACGAGGCGTGGGAGCGCATCGGGTTCGACGTGTCGATCCAGGGGAACCTTGACCCGGCGGTATGCCTGGCCCAATGGGAGGCGGTGGAGGTGAAGGCCCTCGCCGTGCTGCGCCGGGCGGCCAACCGGCCGGGCCACATCTTCAATCTCGGCCACGGCGTACTCCCGGAGACGCCTGTCGAGAACCTGCAACGACTGGTGGAGCTGGTTCACGAGCGCACCGAGCGGAATCTGACCGGACGTGTCTTCGAAGGGGAAGAGCCGTGAAGCAGACCATGGGGGTTTTGGTCATGGCGTACGGCACAGCCGCGGGGCCCGAGGACATCGAGCGCTACTACACCGACATCCGGGGTGGTCGGGCGCCCTCTGCGGAGCACTTGGAGGAATTGAAGGCTCGGTACGCTGCCATCGGGAACCGGTTCCCTCTGCTCGAGACTACACGGCGACAGGCGGAAGGCCTGGAACGGGAGCTGAACGCCCAGGCGGAGGGACCTCTCTACCGCGTGTATCTGGGTATGAAGCACTCCCCGCCGTTCATCGCCGAAGGCGTCGAGCGCATGCGCTCGGACGGGATCGAGCATGCGATCGGACTGGTGCTCGCTCCCCATTGGTCTGGGATGTCCGTGGAGACATACGTCGAGCGAGTCGAGAAGGCACTGGCCGAGGGGGGGCCGAAGTTCGTCTTCGTCCGAAGCTGGTACGGGCACCCGGCGTTCGTGGGCTTCCTGGCCTCTCGGGTATCGGACGCGTTGGGGAAGCTTTCCGGTGAGGATCGCGAAGGCGCCGCGGTGATCTTCTCCGCCCACAGCCTGCCTACCACGGCCCTGCCCGACGGAACCCTCCGTTGCAAGGCGTGCGATCTGTGTCCCCAGGTCTGCCGGTACGTGGCCCAGCTCCAGGACACGGCGGACCAGGTGGCGGGAGAGCTGGGACTCCAGGACTACCTGATCGCGTGGCAGAGCGCCGGTCGGACCGCCGATGCCTGGTGGGAACCGGCGGTGGATGACGTGATTCGGGACCTCGCCGCGACCGGGCACCGGGCCGTCGTGGTGTGTTCGGCGGGTTTCGTGGCAGACCACCTGGAGACGCTGTACGACCTGGACATCGAAGCGAGGCAGCTCGCGGAGGAAGCCGGCATCCGCTTCGAAAGAACCGAGATGCCGAACGCTGACCCAGCCTTCATCAGGGTGCTCGCCTCAGTGGTCCGCGAACACTGCGACGCCGTGGCGATCACGCAGTGACGCTTTCCAACTCGCGCGCGCCGCAGGTCGTGATCGTGGGAGCCGGCATCAGCGGCCTGGCCGCGGCCCATGCCCTCCTCACCGCCCGGCGCCCGGATCGTCCGCTCGAGGTGACGGTGCTCGAGGCGAGTGACCGGGCCGGAGGCAAGCTTCTAACGATCGACCTCGACGACGGCATGCCGCTGGAGGCCGGAGCCGATTCCTTCGTGGTGCGCAAGCCATGGGCGGTGGACCTGTGCGAGGAGCTCGGGCTCGCTGAGGAGGTAGTGATACCGGGCTCGTGGGGGGCATTCGTGTGGACCCGGGGCGAGCTCATCGCCTACCCGGACCGGTCGCCCTTCGGAATCCCTTCCGACGTCGGAGACCTCCTCCGTTGGCAGGGGCTGCCCAGAGGACCGAAGCTCAGGGCTCTCCTGGATCTGATCCGCCCCGCCCAACGGGGCTCCGGTGACGAGGCGCTGGGGGGCCTGCTCCGGCGTCGCCTCGGGCCGGGGGCTTCTCGCGTCCTGGTCGAGCCGCTCCTGGGAGGTCTCCACGCCGGAGATCCCATGCGACTGTCCGTGCTGGCGACGTTCCCGGAGCTCAAGGAGTGGGAGGCGAATCATGGAAGCCTCCTGCGAGGAGCCAAACGTGCCGTGGAGGGGGCGGGGGAGGACAAGGGGCACAAGCCGATGTTCGCCACCTTGTGGAGGGGGCTCACCGGATTGGTGGACCGGCTGATCGAGGCGATCGGGCCGGACCGCCTGCGGCTGCGTTACCCTGTTGATTCCATCGAGGCCGAGGGCCGGGGCTTCTCCATCGTCGCGCATGGGACCCGCGAGGAACCCATCAGGACCGACGCCGTGATCGTGGCCGTCCCGGCGTACGAGTCTGCTCGGGTCCTACAGGACCTGAGCCGGGAGGCGTCGAGCGAATTGGGCGAGATCGCCTATGGGTCGACTGCCGTGGTCTTCCTCGCCTACCCGGAGGGCACCGCATCTCGTCTCCCCCGGGGGACAGGGTTCGTGGTCCCGGAGGGACAAAGGGCCATCACCGCCTGCACGTGGGTCTCCCGCAAGTGGCCGAGGGATGAGTTCGGAAGCCGGGCGGTGCTTCGGTGCTTCGTGGGCAGGGCGGGGGCGGACGAAGCGCTGAGGCTCTCGGACGAGGAGCTGATCGACGTCGTGTCTAAGGAGGTGGAGGCGGCGACCCCGATGGGGGCGGAGCCGTCTGCTTCCGGCGTGGTGCGCTGGGATCGCTCCATGCCTCAATATGAGGTGGGTCACCTGGAGCGGGTGGCCCGGATCGAGCAGGCTCTGGCCAAGGTCCCCGGGGTGTTCGTGACGGGCTCCGCATACCGTGGCGTGGGGATCCCAGACTGCATCAGGCAGGGGAGGGAAGCGGCGGAGCGAGCGCTAACGTATGTCGAGTGGCGGGGGTCCAGGGGGGAGGCAGCCCCGCAGAAGGAGATCTCATGGAAGAGCTGACGTACGCGTACTACCCCGTGTTCACCGGGTCGCCGGATCTGCGTGGCCGGCCAGCCGTGGCCCTGGATCAGCTCTCGCACGAAGCCGAGATCCTGTTCAAGGAGTGGTCGGACCGCATCACCGTTCGTGGGACCTACTCCACGGTCGGTTTCCGAGCGGACGCGGAGCTGATGATGTGGTGGGTGGGCCGCTCGCCGGACGAGATCCAGGACCTCCTCATCGCCCCGAGGAGAGTCTCCCAAGAGATATGCCTGCGTCTATCCGTACGTTCGGACCCTCGAGTGGTACCTCCTGCCCGCCGAGGAGAGGGCCGCGCTGCTTCGCGAGCACGGCGAGATGGGCCGAGAGTTTCCCGACGTGCTGGCCAACACCACCAGCGCCTTCGGTCTGTCGGACTGGGAGTGGATCCTGGCGTTCGAGGCCGATAACCTGACGCGGATCGTCGACTGCATCCGCCGTCTCAGGGACGCGCAGGCCCGCGCCTATACGAAAGAAGAAGCCCCATTCGTCACCGGCATCCGAAAGAGCCTCGCGGACGCCGTCCGCGACCTGAGCTGATCGCGCCACGGCGCATCGGCCGGGACGAACGTCAGCTTCCAGGGGTTTCGTTCGGCCGTTTGCTGCCGCCCGCTTTGCGGGCCTTGAGCTTCTGCAGGACGGAGTCGGGGGGACCGTGCCGGCGTCCGACCGAAACCATGGGCTTGCCGCAGTCGCTGTGGGCTGCGGTAGGGATGAGCGAGGAGTCCCCGAGCGCCGCCACGGCCGCCACGTAATCCCCGTGCGTCCAGTTCCCTTGGAGCGTGGAGACATCGACGAGGCTGCATCCACCGGTCTCGTGGAACCGCTCGATCGGGCCCCCGTGGACTCCTGCCCCCGCTCCTTCGGACTCGTCGGACGCTTTCTCCGGCGCCAGGCGGGCTTGGTTCTTCTCTGTCCTGGGGCTGGGCGAGGGGCTCGCCGACAGTATGTTGGCTGCAGCCACGCCCGAAGTCAGCACCACCGCGACGACCGCCAGGGCCAGAATGAGCCGTTTCACCCTTGCCTCCTCGGTATGTTCACCTTCCATGTACCCCAAACTGCCAAGAAATGCATCCGTCTAACGGCGTAGTGGCAAAAGCCTGCCTCATGTCCGTCGATTCCGTAGACCACGTCGCGTCGGTAAGGTGAGAGGCGGCATCGGGCCGCCAGAGCGAGGAGGGAGCGCGCATGCGGTACATGTTGTTGATCTACGGGGACGAGAAGCAGTGGGCGAACATGGGCCCCGCCGAGCAGAAGGCGGAGTTCGAGGCCTACGATGCCTTCGGCAAGTGGCTGGCGGAGAAGGGGTGGATGCGCGCCGGTGACGCGCTCCAGGGGACCTCCACGGCTACCGCCGTCAGGCTTCGGGAGGGCAAGGTCCTGACCACGGATGGGCCCTTCGCCGAGACGAAGGAGCAGCTAGGAGGGTTCTACCAGATCGAATGCGACAATCTGGATCAGGCGATCGAGGCGGCGTCGAAGATCCCGGCCGTTCGCGGCGGGACCATCGAGGTGCGCCCGATCGCGGAGTTCCCCACCGAGTAGAGCCGGGGGCGGATCCGGACAGCGACGCGCGGAGGGTCGTCGACCGCGCTTTCCGCCAGGAGTCGGGGAGGGCGGTGGCGACCCTCATCCGCGTCCTGGGCGACTTCGACCTGGCGGAGGAGGCCGTCCAGGAGGCCTTCGCCGTGGCTCTGCAACGCTGGCCATCCGATGGCATACCCGACAACCCCGGTGCGTGGATCACCCGGACAGCCAGGAACAAGGCCATCGATCGGCTTCGCCGCGAGCGAACGGTGCAGGCGACCGCTGCCCGCCTGGCCCAGCTTCAGGCGTTGATCCCGCCCCAGGAGGACCCCACGGGAGACGCCATGGACGACGCCGGGAGCATCATCGAAGACGACCGGTTGAGGCTGATGTTCACTTGCTGCCATCCAGCCCTGCCACTGGAGGCCCAGGTGGCCCTGACGCTCCGGACTCTGGGCGGCCTCTCCACTCGGGAGATCGCCCGGGCCTTTCTCTCATCCGAGCCGACGGTGGCCCAGCGGCTGGTGAGAGCCAAGCGGAAGATCCGGGACGCTCGCATCCCATTCCGGGTTCCCCCCGATGACCTGCTGGGTGAACGGCTGGACGGCGTCCTGGCCGTGCTCTACCTGATCTTCAACGAGGGGTACGCGGCGACCGAGGCCGATTCCCTGGTCCGGGCGGAACTCTGCGAGGAGGCCATCCGCCTGGCCCGGTTGCTGGTGGACCTGATGCCCGAGGAGCCGGAGGCGCTCGGCCTGCTCGCGCTGATGGTCTTCCACCACGCCAGGCGGGACGCCCGTGTGAGCCCGAGCGGAGAGTTCGTATTGCTCGAGGAGCAGGATCGGTCGCGGTGGGATCGGGCGGCCATCGAGGAGGGGATGGCTCTACTGGGGCGAACGCTGCCACTCCGCCGGCCCGGTCCATACCAGATCCAGGCGGCCATCGCGGCCGTCCACGCCGAGGCCCGCCGGGCGGAAGACACGGACTGGGTCCAAATCAGCGCGTTGTACGAGGAGCTTGCGCTGCTCGCTCCAGGCCCGGTGGTCGAGCTCAACCGAGCCGTGGCGGTGGCCATGGCCGACGGCCCGGCCGTTGGCCTGGCCATCATCGAGCAGATCGCCGACTCCGGGGCGCTGGACGCATACCCATGGCTGCACTCCGCTCGGGCCGACCTGCTGCGTCGGCTCGGACGGTTCGAGGAGGCCGCCCGAGCGTATGCCAGGGCCAGAGAGCTGATCACCAACCCAGTGGACCGGGCGTTTCTGGACCGCCGATTGGCCGAGGTGTCTGAAGCAGGATGAACGATGCTCCACTGCCTGCGCGGCCGCCTTCATGACGAGGGACCGAGAGGCTAGCGATACCTACATCCGGCCAGAGAGTTCCGACAGCAGCGGGCTCAGAGCCGGATCCAATCGGGCCCGGGAGGCCAACTCACCTGCTTCCGTCGGCGAGAGCAGCCCGGCCGGGGTGGCGATGGCCGTGAACAGCTCCAGTGGCACGCGCTGGAAGGGCGCCTGGATCGGAAGCTCGGCTCGAAGGAACTTGGTTTCCCCGACGATGGCATAGCGCGGCACGCCCTTTTCTCGAGCAGCCTCCGCCAGGGCTCGCGTCTTCACCTTGTTCACGAGCCCCGAGGGACTCACGGCATCCGCTCCGACCACCACCGCCGCACCAGGGACGAGCGCGATGGCTTCCTCGTCCTCTATGACTCGAGCTCGAACGGGGGCGACCGCCCGCGCCATCCGCTCGCCCTCACCGCCAGGCTCGGACCGCATGCAAGACAGCATGTGGACGCGTGCACCCCGGACCATCTCTATGACGGAGGAGGAGAAAGAGATGGTGAGGAGCGATGGAGGAAGTTGGGGCGCCAGCGCCGACCCCGCCGCGGAATCTGCCTCCAGGCGGTGGATGAAGTCGTTCGCTCCCCGCACAGGGTCGGAGGCAGAGAGCACATCGGATGCAAGCCTCCACAATGGAGCCATCGCTGGGTGGCCTTGGAGGAGGAGCCGGATCGCCGCATCCAGGTTGGGAACGGTCACTTCCTTCAGCGCTTCGGCGGCTGCCATGGCGATCTGGGCCGCCCCCGATTCTCTGTCCGTGGCAATGTCGGAGAGCGTTGTCCAAACATCGTCCATGGGCGCATCGTAGAAGTCATGACGCTTGACCCGCTGCTCCAGGAGCTCAGGGAGGCCCCCGAACCGGTCCTCCGACTTCGGACCATGATGCCTGGGCCGGACCCTCCAGTGGTTGCGATTCTGTCCGGCTCGTTCGACCCGTTGACCGTCGGGCACGCCGCATTGGCACAGGCAGCCCTGCGCCACTCGGATCTCGTGTTGTTCGTCTACTCCGTGCGCACGCTGCCCAAAGAGGAGGGCGTGACTGCACCACTCCTGTCGGAGGACGAGCGGCTGGCCGTGCTCGAGGCATTCTGCGAGGCCCGGCCGGGGATCGAGCCGGCCCTCTGCTCTCACGGGCTTCTGGCAGAACACGTGGCTGCGGCCGTGGCCCGGTTCCCGTCCTCGGAGCTCGCGCTCGTCATGGGGTCGGACAAGGTCCGCCAGCTTCTGGACCCCGAGTGGTACGAGGACCGAGAGCACACCTTACGATCACTGTTCGAGCGGGCCAGTGTTCTCTACGCGGTGCGGAGCGGTGACGAGGGCATGGTCGAGGGGTTGCTCGAGCAGCCACAGAACGACCTGTGGCGTGACCGGTTCGTACCGCTCGATGTCCCTCCAGAGGTCGCTGCGGTCTCCTCTCGTCTCGTGCGGGATGGGCTCGCCCATGGCCATGACGTCAGCCGCCTGGTGCCGTTGGAGGGGAAGGCTCTGCTGCTGGCGAGGGCAAGGGTTCGCCGCGGCGAAGGGAAGTAAGACAGAGCGCCGACACGGCCCGCCCTGCACGCCATCGAGCACCGTACAACTCGGCAGGAGGAGGGTTCCGGTGACGGCTATCCTTTGCGCATGACCGATGCCGAGGCGGCCAGAGCGTTCTTCGCGGCCCTCTCGGACCGGATCGACGGCCGCCTATTCGGGGTCCGAGAGCCGGTCCGGCTGGTGCTCATCGGTATCCTCACCGACTCGCACGTGCTCATCGACGACGTGCCCGGGGTGGGAAAGACCACGCTCGTCCGCATGGTGGCGAGCCTGCTGGGCCTTCGGTTCGCGCGGGTCCAGTTCACCCCCGACCTGATGCCCTCCGACATCACCGGGACAAGCGTCCTCAACATGAAGACGCAGGAGTTCGAGTTCAGGCCGGGGCCCATCTTCACCGAGGTCCTCCTGGCCGACGAGATCAACCGGGCAACGCCCAAGACTCAAGCGGCGCTGCTCGAGGCCATGCAGGAGCGCCAGGTCACCGTGGACGGAGTGACGTACCCGCTGCCCGATCCCTTCTTCGTCCTGGCCACCCAGAATCCGGTGGAGCTCGAGGGGACGTTCCCTCTGCCGGAGGCCCAGCTGGATCGTTTCCTGCTGCGGGTCCGGATCGGGTATCCGGACGAGCAGGAAGAGCAGCGGATCCTCACCGTTCCGCGGGAGAACAGGACCGTACCTGCCGCGTCGGTGCCAGAGGCTCCAGAGCTGTCCGGGCTCCGCAGGCTGGTCGACTCGGTGCGGTTGGAGGAACCCGTCCGCCGATACATCGTTCGGGTCGTCCGAGCCACCCGGGACCATCCAGATGTCCAGGTGGGTGCCAGTCCGAGGTCCGTCGAGCACATGGGCGACGCCGCCCGGGCCAGGGCGCTCCTCACGGGCCGGGACTACGTGCTCCCGGATGACGTCAAGGCGCTGGCCGAGTCCGTGTGGTCCCACCGGCTGGTCCTGACCACGGACGCCAGGATCCGCGACCGCACGACCGAGGAGATCCTCCAGAGCGTCCTGGAGCAGGTCGCCGTCCCGGTCGAGTTCCAGGGGGCCTGAGGCAACGGATACCCCTGACCGCCGCGGAGCCCTCCTTGCGCTGGCGCTCCTGCTCGGGCTCATCGGGGTGGGAACCGGAAACACAACACTCCTGCTGTGGTGTGTCGGCATCGCTTCGATCGCCGGGGGCATCGGGGCATGGACCCGTGTGGCATGGAAAAAGGTCTCTGTCACAGCACGATTCCAGCCCTCTCGGGCCTTCTCCGGCGAGACGGTCAATCTGGTCGTGCGCATCAGCAACGGCAAGCGGCTGCCGCTACCCCACGTCCGAGCCAGGATCTGGCTGCCACCCGGCCTTCGTCCGTCGGACGGGACCAGCGAGATGGCACACACCATCCGCGGGTTCCAAAGAGACTTCTCAATGCCCGGGCACACCGAGGTGGTCTTCGTTCTGCCCGTGAAGGTCCGAAGGCGCGGGGAGTACTGGCTCGAGCAAGTGATCGTGCGAGTGTCGGACCCGTTCGACTTCGCTCCCCTGGAGCACAAGCTCACACCGGAGGCCGATCTGTTGGTCATGCCGGAACCGAGGATCGGCGTGCCGATGCGGGTGCTCCGCCGGTTACCGTTCGGAACCCCGGCCCGGGCATCCCGGATGTTCGAGGATCGCGAGCGTTTCGCCGGCGTTCGTCCCTATGAGCCCGGCGATCCGCTCAACCGGATCCACTGGAAGCTCACCGGCCACGTGGGCGGACTCCACACCAAATTGTTCGAACCGACGCGATCCGCCGAAGTGCTGATCCTGCTGGACCTGGCTACGGGAGAGCCGTTCTGGGACTCCATCTATCCGGAGATCGCGGAGGACACCATCGGATGGGCCTCATACCTGGCCCGGCAGGCCATCGGGTCCGGGTGGCGTGTGGGGCTCACCGTCAACGCGCACATGACGCGAGGCCGGGGACCGATCCGGGTTCCCGCCCAAGCCCGCAAGGGGCAGGAAGCGTCCCTCTTCGCCGCGCTGGCTCGGATGCCCAACGAGGCCACCTCCGATCTCGCCCCGATCATGCGGGAGGCCGGGCGGGCCATGGGGAAGAACACTACGGCCGTCGTCATCTCCCCGCGCCCAGGTCCATGGCTCGAGCACGAGATGGCCGCCCTCCGCCGACGAGGGGTCGACGTCCTCCACCTGTCCCCGCTGGAGGCCGCGCGTTGAGGCGCATGGCGGTTAGCCCGGCGGCACGGGCTCGCGTTGACGAGGCCGGGCAGGCTCTGGACCGGGCCAGCGCGCTCCCCGCCCTCCTCGCAGCCCTTGGCGAGAGCGCGGTGATCTACCTGCCTCTTCGCGATGTCGCTGTCGGCGAGGCCCGGGTGGTCGCCGGGCCCATGGTCCACTACTCGCTGTTCGTCCTGGTGTTCGCATGCGGCGTCGCCATGGCCACATGGCTGCGAGGTTTCTCGAAGTTCCTTCCCACCGTTGCGGCCGCCGCCGTGGCCATCGGCGTGATCCAGGGAATCTGGTGGAGCTCCGGCGACGTGGTGACCGCCACGACCTCCGTCGTGCTCTGGCTGCTGGTGGCGGCGCGCGTCTTCACCCTGGCTCTCCGAGACTGGCGAGACCCGATCGGTACGTCCTTCGGCGTGGGGTCGGGCGCGCTGCTGGCGGAGATCATCTTGATGAATGGCTTCGTGGAGACCCGTGCGGTGTTTCCTCTCGCGGTGCCGCAGTTCTTCGTCGCCTCGCTCGCGTCCCGGGCCGCCAGTCTTCGGCTGAGCACCCGGCGGGTGGTCGCTGCTCGAGCGGATTCGACGAAAGAGGGCGGGTCCAGTCACGACAGCGTGGCCAGGACCAGGATGGGCCCTCTGGCGATCGTGGCCTTCGGGCTAATCATGGCAGTCGCCGTCGTCCTGGGTGGCCGGCACGGCGGCCTGTTCCTGTTTGGCAAGGCGATCCTGTCGGTGGGGCTCCTGGTCGTGGCCCACGTGCTCGCGCCCGTGGCAGGGCTCCTCCTGGAGGCGGTGACACGACTGTTCAGGCTCCTGCACATCGACCTCTCTCCCCTCCGGTCGCTAGCAGCCACGATCGACAGATTCCGAGCTCGGCCGCCGGAAGCCACGAGTCCAGGGGGCGGGGTGGCGGGCCGCGTCATCGCCCTCCTGATGCTCCTCGCCCTGGGATACGTGCTGGTCCGGACGATCCGGATGCGATGGCAACGCTTCGAACGGCCAGGGCAGCCGGAGGTAGAAGGCCCCGAGGCCGTGCCGAGATCGATCTTCTCGCCGAGGCACCGGCGAAGGGGGCCGCGGACCCGGCAGGAGTTGCCGGCCGACACCGTTCGCAGATGGTATGCGGAAGCGCTTCTGGCGCTCGAGCGACTCGGGTTGCCGAAGGCCCCGTCGCGGACACCCGGCGAGTACCTGCGGGATGTGAGGTTCGCTTTTCCCGAGTGCGCAGCGGGCTTCACCGCGCTGACCAGGGCCTACGAAGACGTCCGGTACGGCAGCCGGATGTTCGAAGGGGATAGGCTCGAGAAGCTGGAGGCGAACCGCCAGCTGGCGATGAGCGCGCTGAGCGGGGCACACCGGCTGGAAGAGGCGCTCGGGGAGGAGGGCACATGATCGAGGTCAGGCGCGACCGGGACATCTACGACAAGGAAGGCGGATGGTTCCGGGCCAGATGGCATTTCTCCTTCGACGAGTATCGGGATCCGAGGTGGGTGGAGTTCGGCTCCTTACGGGTGTTCAACGATGATCGATTGGTGCCCGGTGTGGCCTGGCCGATGCATCCCCACCGGGACATCGAGGGGATCACCTACGTGGTCGAGGGGACGTTCCGCCACGCCGACAACCTGGGCGGCGATTATCAGATCCTGCCCGCGGGGTCGGCCCAGCGGATGACGCTGGGCCGGGGCAGCTGGCACTCGGAGCAGAACGCGTCTGAGACGGAACCGATGCGGTTCATCCAGATGTGGATCCTGCCCCAGGAGCAAGGACTCGAGCCCTCCGTGGAGCAAAGAGTGTTCACCAAAGAGGACCGGACAGGTCGATTCCTCCGGGTGATCTCGCCGGAGGCAGGTGACGCAGTACTCGTGCATCAGGACGCCAGTGTGTACGTGTCGTCGCTCCCGGCGGGGGCCTCGGTGAGCCACAAGTTCGGCCAGGAGTACGGCGGCTACCTGTACCTGATCGAGGGAGCCATCCGGGTGAACGCGGCGGAGCTCCACACTGGCGACGCGGCGAAGATCCAGGACGAACCCGAGATCACCGTCGAGTCCGAGCAGCCCAGCGAGCTGATCATGGCCGAGGTCCGCCTGGACGACTGAGGTCGTGCCGCGATAGCTATTCCGCCCTCGCTCAAGAGGGGGTCCTCCGGCTCCGACCCTTTGAACAAGAGTCGAGCGGGAGTTTCGGTTTGTCCGATTACGCGCAGGAGCTGGAGCGGTATGTCGCGAGCGTGCTGGTTCCCGGCGAGCGTCCCCTGGCCTCGGTCCGGGCCATGCCCGTGGGCCCGTTCGGCGGATCCATGGGGATCTTCGCCGGGGCGGTCGTGGGAGCCGTCGTCCAGGCGGTCGCCATCTCCAGGTCGGTCAAGAGGGCCAGGCTCTCGAGGTTCCCGATCGCCGGACGGATGGCGGTCGCGATCACCGACCGCCGCATCCTCGTCTGGCGGAGGGGCGGAGTCCTGGGCAGCACCACCAAGCTCATCGGCGAGGTCCCGCTGACCAGAGTCGCCAGCATCGAGGTGGAACCTGTCCCAGGGAGGAGCAAGCTGACCTTTGTCTTCCGCGACGCGCAAAAGGTCACGGTCGAGGCCGACAAACGCGATTCTCCCGAGCGGTTCGCCGAGGTCTTCCATCGCTCCGTCGCCGGGGGCGTACCCACAAGTGCTGCTCCGGCGCCACCCCAGGTGGTCGCATCTGCTACTGCTCAGCCCGGTGGCGGTGCCCGCCGCGGCCCCGGCAGCCGCCCCCTCCTTCGCCACCGCGCTCGCGGAGGATGAGGGGAAGCCATGTCCGACGTGCCAAACGCGCAATCCGTCCTCGGCGGAGTACTGCTGGCGTTGCTTCGCGCCGTTCACCCGGCCATCACAGCCGTTCATACTGCGTCCAGGACCCGCAGGAGCTCTCGGTGAAGCGCAAGCTCCCGAGGCCCTTCTCCACCCGCGGGGTCCTGGACGCTACCCCAACCTCCTCCGTCCTGGCCCCCTGCCCCTCCTGGGCAACAACCGTCCGGGTGGCCCGCGGCAGCAAAGATCGGGGTCGCCGCTTTCGCGGTGCTCCTCCTGACCGGCGTTGCGGTCATCGCCCTGGGAGGCTCGCAGCACGGCCGGACCTCGATCCCAGATTCCATCGCGGGAGCGCAGAGGATCCTCACTCCTGCCTCGAACCAGGCCGAGCAGCAGATCCTCGAGGGCGCCAGGCAGCATGGAGTGACCGCAAAGGCCGGTTTCTACGGGATCGGAGGGCTTCCCTCCTTCGCAGTCGTGACCTACGACTACCATCCTGGTCCGACCGACACGCCGCAGTCCATCATGCAAGGGCTGGCCAGTGGCGTGTCGGGCTCCGGCACCGGATCCTCGGTGGACCTATCCACGGTCGCCACCGACTCTGCCGGAGGCATCACGTACCGGTGTCTGCGAGTAGTGGGACAGGCGGGCGGCGCCATCTGCATGTGGGAGGAAACCGACGTCCTTGGAGTGGTCCTGGCGCTGAACCAGGGGATCCCACTGGCGCGGCACCTTACCGATACGGTACGAAGCGCTGTCGAGAGCTGAGGCTTTGTCTCAGCGTTCCGGCCCGGTTCGACCCGGGCCCTCTCCGGCGGGGCTTTCACCGTCGGACGTCAGTTCGGCTCCTATGGCGTGATAGCCCCCGTCGACGTGGATGATCTCGGCGGTGATCCCCCTGGACCAGTCAGACAGCAGGAAGGTGATGGTTCGGGCCACGGGCTCGGGATCAGTCACGTCCCACCCCAGCGGCGCGCGCTTCCCCCAGGAAGCCGCGAGGATGTCGAATCCAGGGATGCCCTTTGCCGCCATGGTTCGGAGCGGGCCCGCAGAGACGAGGTTCACCCGGACCCCCTTCGGTCCCAGGTAGCGGGCCAGGTACCTGGCCACCGCCTCCAGGGCGGCCTTGCTCACTCCCATCCAGTCGTAGATGGGCCATGCCACGGACGCATCGAAGTCCAGGGCGACCACGGAGCCGCCGTCGGTCATGAGCGGGAGCATCGAGGTGGCGATGGCCTTCAGCGAGAATGCGCTGGTCTGAAAGGCCGTCCGGGCGCTCTCCCAGGGAGTGGTGAGGAAAGCGCCCCCCAATGCATCCTCCGGAGCGAAGGCAATGGCGTGCAAAAACCCGTCCAGAGTCCCCCAGCGACCCTTGAGCTCGCCGGCCACGGCCTCGATCTGGGCCTGGTCGTTGGCGTCCATCTCCAGGACGTCCGGGGGAGCCGGGAGTCGGCGGGCCGTCTTCTGGGTGAGGCTCATGGCCCGGCCGAACCCGGTGAGCACGATCTCTGCGCCCTGCTCCTGGGCCAGCCGAGCGGCATTGTACGCGATGCTCTGAGGCGTGAGCACGCCCGTGATCAGGAGCTTCTTTCGCTCGAGCAGCATTACGTGACGTCGATCTCCATGCCCTCATAGGAGAGGGCCAGCCCGTTCCGCTCCTGACCCCACAGTTCGCGCGCCCGGACAAGCATGGCCTCGAGCTGGGCGTCGGAGTGCAGGGGGTCGTGGTGGAACATGAGCAGCCGCCTCACCTTCGCCACCAGGGCGAACGTGACCGTGTGGGCGATGCTGGAGTGCCCCCACCCGACCCGCCCGGGATACTCCACCTCCGTGTACTGGGCGTCGTGGAACAGCACGTCCGCCCGCTCGGCGATCGCGTAGCCCGAGATCCAGTCCGGCGGGACGGTGGCCAGGTCCACTCCGAGGGCGGGCTCGTGGTCCGAGATGTAGGTGAGCACCTTCCCGTTCTCCTCCAACCGATACCCGACGGTGGGACCAGGATGATTCACGGGTTGCGCCTTCAGCCGCACCGCCCCGAGCTCCCACTCGTCCTCCGGGACGTCGTGGAAGGCGACCCTGGCGGGGATCTGGTCGAGATGGATGGGGAACAGGGGAGGCGAGAAATACGCGGCCACCCGATCCCGCAGCGAGTGCCCGGCTGAGGCGGGCCCCCAGATGTGCAGCTCACATGCCTTGTCCCAGACCGGTCCGAAGAAACCGAGACCCTCGATGTGGTCGAGGTGCAGATGGGTGAGGAGGAGGTCGATCCGCTTCGGCCGGTTGCCGTCGAGGGCGAGTCCGAGGCCACGGATGCCGGTGCCGGCGTCGATCACGATGAGCTGATCATCGACGGTCCTGATCTCGACGCAGGACGTGTTCCCTCCATAGCGAACCGTCTCTGGTCCGGGCGCGGCCAGGGAGCCGCGGCACCCCCACACCTTGGCCCTCACGGCGCCGCCTGCCCCCTGCCCTCGTCCTCGGCGTGTTCCCAGAAGACCGCCATGGCCCCCACGAACTCGTCTCTCCTGGCGAAGAACGGGAGGGCCGTGACCGCGATGCCTCGGGTGGCGCCGTCCGCGCTCCGAATCCGGATCTTCTCATGGGCGGGAACGTGCTCGTTGATGGCGCGGACGAGGGCAAGGCCCTCGGGCGGGATGGGTTCGTCCTCGAAGGTGGTCGGGGAAAATCTGGTTGACCAGTCGTCCATCTTCATCTCGCCGACCTCGGCGAACGTTCGTCCCAGTATCTCTCCGCACCGCTCGTTGAAGTAGACCAGGGTGCCGTCCCGGTCCACCACGAACGCCGCTGAGGCCAACTTGTCCGCCAGGTCCCTGGCCAGGATGAGGACCAGATCCTTCTGGGGCATCGGACTCCCTCCATTTCGGTCGGCCGGCGAGCCGGACGCCTGAAGCTCGGCAAGGTTATTCGCTGGACGGCGCAACCTCAACAGCCTGCCGCGGCGGGCTATTGAGGGGTTCGCCGGGCTGTTAACCGGTCCAAGCACCGGGTACATTTGAGCTTCGATGGCATCCAAGGCCGACCGGACGCCCGGGTCCCTGGAGGTGGTCCGGAGGCGCGTTCGGACGCTCCCCAAGCGATTCCGGGGAGAATCGGCCGATGGCCTTGCGGCCGAGTGGGAGCTCCGGGTGGGCGAGCAATCGTTCGCCATCTCCGTGGCCGACCAGGGATGCGCCGTCCGGGAGGGGCCGGGGAAGTCTCCCCAGGTCATCATCTCGACCGAGCCCGAGACATGGCTGGCCATCGACGAAGGCCTCATCACCGGCGGCCAGGCCTTCCTGGAGGGACGGCTCACCGCCCAGGGCAACATGGACCTCGCCGTCCGGCTCGAGACCCTCTTCCGGCGGTACAGGCGAGCCCGCAAGGCCTCGGACATGGACCAGGTGGACGTCCAGGCCGATGGGCTCTCGCTCTCGTGCTACCTGCTGGGCAAGGGGGATCCCATCGTCCTGCTGCCCGGACTTGGGGCATCCAAGATCACCTGGCTGCCGCTCCTGGACCCCATGGCGGAGCGGCACAGGGTCATCGTTCCGGACCTGCCCGGCCA
>WNFU01003873.1_pt1 | contig 19467 bp, 16 predicted proteins | sample 5400121 | NCBI WGS metagenome assembly WNFU01 (sample SAMN13153360, study PRJNA577476) | soil metagenome | isolation source: 100 cm soil or saprolite under grassland replicate 1 | place: USA:California | collected 2016-06-15 | reverse complement strand
GTTCGCGATCGCCGACGGCCGCGGCAGGAGGAACTTGCCGGCGAGCGGCGAGAAGACCCACTCCCAGGCCGCGATCCCGGCCGCGAACACGAGCAGGGCGGGCAGCCAGTCGACGCCGCGCCGGCCGACGCGACGTGCGAACGCGCCGCGCGGCGCCGGCGCGACGGCGGTCGGCGCGGTCACGGCTCTTCTCCGGCCACGAGCTGCTCGACGATCTTGTCGGCGCCGCCGCGCACGAGCGCCTCGCGCACCTCCGTGACGAGCTCGAAGTAGCGCGTGTCCTCGCGCGTCTCCGCGGTCCGCGGCTGCGGGAGCTCGTTCTCGACCACCTCGGCGATGCGACCCGGTCTGGCGGACATGACGACGACGCGCGTCGACAGGAACACGGCCTCCGCGATCGAGTGCGTCACGAAGACGATCGTCGAGCCCGTCTCCTGCCAGATCCGCAGCAGCTCCATGTTCAGCCGCTCGCGCGTCATCTCGTCGAGCGCGCCGAACGGCTCGTCCATGAGCAGCAGCGCCGGCGAGAAGGACAGCGCCCGGGCGATCGAGACGCGTTGCTGCATCCCGCCGGAGAGCTGCCAGGGATGGTGATCCTCGAAGCCGGTCAGCTCGACGAGCTGCAGCATCTCCTGCACGCGCTTCGTTCGCTGCGCGCGGCTCCAGCCGACCATCTCGAGCGGCAGCGCGATGTTCTTCGCGACCGTGCGCCAGTCGTAGAGGACGGCGTCCTGGAAGACGATTCCGTAGTCGCGGTCGAGCCGTGCTTGGTGGGCCGACTTGCCGTTGACGACGATCTGGCCGCTCGTCGGCTGGATCAGGTCGCCGATGATGCGGAGCAGGGTGGACTTGCCGCAGCCCGAGGGCCCGATCAGCGAGACGAACTCGCCCGCCTCGATCGTCAGGTCGATCCCCTGCAGCGCGACCGTGTGGCCGTGCGCGAACGTCTTCGACACGTCTTTCAGCTCGACGACGCTCATGCGACGTTCTCCGGTGCGCGCCGGACGACGGCCTTCTCCGCGCCGACGACGACGAGGAAGAAGCCGATCCCGAGCACTGCGGCGACGACGTTCGTCGCCCACAGCTCCTGCGGCTCGATCGAGTAGTACTGGTTGAAGTTGACGATCGCGCCGCCGAGCCCGCCCTGGATCGACGCGGCGGGCTCCGAGATGATCGCGCCGACGATCGAGAGCGGCGCGGCGATCCGGAAGGCCGAGAAGAGGTACGGCAGCGACGCGGGAACGCGGAGCTTCCAGAGGATCCGCCAGCGCCCGGCCGCGTACGACCGCATCAGCTCGACCGCGCGCGGATCGGCCGACTGCAGGCCGCGCAGCGCGTTGATCGTGACCGGGAAGAACGTCAGGTACGCGGCAAGCACGGCGACGGAGACCCAGTCACGCACTCCCTTCGAGCCGAGGCCGACGACCACCATCGGCGCGATCGCGAGCAGCGGAACCGTCTGCGACGCGACGATGTACGGGATGAAGCCGCGCTCGAGGAAGCGCGACTGCGAGAGCACGACTGCGATCGCGAACCCGATCACGGCGCCCAGTGCGAAGCCGACCGCCGACTCCTTCGCGGTGAAGAGCGACGCGTGCCAGAGGATGTCGATCAGCCACGGCCCGTTCACCTGCGCGGGCTCGAAGAGCGCCTGCACGATCCGGTGCAGGTGCGGCATCGTGATGTCGTTGACCGCGAACGGCCACGTCAGGTCGAAGTGCGTGCCGATCCAGTGCCAGCCTTCCCACAGTCCCCACAAGGCGGCGAGCACTGCGACGAGGGACGCGCTGCGACGGACGGCTCGCATGCGGACTGAATATCACAGTTGTAGAGTCGGGCCATGCCGCTCGATCCCTCGCGCACAGTCGCCGAGCTGCGCGAGTTGCGGGAGCTGACCGGGGACGAAAACGGGGCCCAGCGCGTCGCGTGGACGGACACGTGGGAGCGCGCGCGCGAGTGGCTGCGCGGCAAGGTCGAGGCGACCGGCGCCGAGGAGCGGATCGACTCCGCCGGCAACCAGTGGTTCACGCTGCGCGGTGCTTCCGACCGCGCGTTGCTGGTGGGCGGCCACATCGACTCGGTTCCGAACGGCGGCTGGCTCGACGGCGCGCTGAACGTCGTGGCGGGGGTCGAGGTGCTCCGGCGGATCGCGGAGGATGGCACACCGCCGCTCACCGTCCGGCTCGTCAATTGGGCCGACGAGGAGGGCGCGCGCTTCGGCCGCTCGCTGTTCGGTTCGTCCGCCGCCGCCGGCTCGATGGCCGACCAGGACGAGATCCGCGAGCGGACCGACACCGACGGGATCCGCTGGGAGGACGCGCTGCGCGAGCACGACGTCGACCTCGACCGCGCGCTCGACGCACGCGCCGAGCTCGAGAACGCCGCCGCCTATCTCGAGCTGCACATCGAGCAGGGACCCGTGCTCGAGTCGCTCGACCTGCCGCTCGGCGTCGTGCTGGGGACCTTCGGCGTCGAGCGCCACAAGGTGACGTTCCGCGGCCAGGCCGCGCACGCCGGCTCGACCCCCATGGACAAGCGGCGCGACGCGCTTGCCGGCGCGGCGAGGCTCGAGCTCGAGATCCGCGAGATCGCGAAGCGCACCGGCGGCGGGGCGGTCTGCACGATGGGCGGCGTCGTCACGAAGCCGGGCATCGTGACGTCGGTCGTCGAGACGGCGGAATGCCTGCTCGACCAGCGCCACCTCGACGCGCCGACGCTCGCGGCGATGCTCGACGAGGCAAAGCGCGCGTCGGAGCGGATCGCGCAGGAGGAGAACATCGACGTCGAGTGGGACCGGATCTGGAACATCGAGCCGATCCTGTTCGACGAACGGCTCGTCGAGCTCGCGGACGCGTCGATCCGCGAGGTCGCGGGCACGTCGCACCGCCTGCCGAGCGGGCCGCTCCACGACGCCGCCGAGGTCTCGCGCGCCGGGATCCCGACGGTGATGCTGTTCGTCCAGAGCCTGCGCGGCCTCTCGCACACGAAGGTCGAGGACACGAAGGAAGAGCACCTCGAACTGTCAGTGCGGGCGCTCGACACGCTCGCGTCGAAGACGCTCGCGGAGCTCGGCTAGAAGTAGCGCACGAGCGCAACGCCGCTCACGACGAGGACCATGCCGAGGATCCGGCCCGGCGTCAGGTGCTGCTCCTTGAAGCCGACCCAGCCGTACTGGTCGACGACGACCGACGCGACGGTCTGTCCGGCGACGACCGCTGCGATCAGCGTGGCCGCGCCGAGCTTCGGGGCCGAGACGATCGCGACGGCGACGTAGAACGCGCCGAGCAGGCCGCCGATCCAGATCCACCACGGCGCGTCGCCGAGGCGCGACGCCGACGGGAACGACTTCCGCACCGCGACGACGGCGAGCAGCAGCAGCGCCGTCGTGCCGATCAGGAACGACACGAACGCCGCGCGGATCGGGCTGCCGACCCAGTGCGAGAGCTGCGCGTTGACGCCCGCCTGCACGGCGACCATCGCGCCGGCGGTCGCCGCGAGCAGGAGGTAGCCCAGCATTGTGCAGGGGTTTTCGTCGCGATATGCTCGCCCCCTTCCATGCTGACGTTCGGGGTCACCGTCCTTCCGGATCCGCCGTACCAGCGGATGATCGAGCTCATGCAGTACGCGGAGGCGCAGGGGTTCGAGCACGCATGGACCTACGACTCGCACATCCTCTGGCAGGAGTCGTACGCGACGCTCGCGCTCGCGGCGGTACAGACGGAGCGGATCAAGCTCGGGCACTTCGTCACGAACCCGGGCATCCGCGACCCGACGATCACCGCAAGCTGGTACGCGACGATGCAGGACGTCTCGAACGGCCGCATGGCGATGGGAATCGGACGCGGCGACTCGTCGCGTCGAGTCGTCGGCCTGCAGCCGGTCAAGGTCGCGGAGTTCGAGCGCCGCTGCCGGATGATCAAGGACCTCATGAACGGCCGCGAGGTCGAGTGGAACGAGAAGCAGTTGAAGCTCGAGTGGGTGCGCGAAGAGCTGCCGAAGATCCCGATGTGGATCGCCGGCTACGGGCCGAAAGCGCTCGCCGTCGCCGGACGCGTCGCCGACGGCGTGATCATCCAGCTCGCCGACCCGCAGATCATCCAGTGGATCATGGACACGGCTCGCAAGTCCGCCGAGGAGGCCGGGCGCGATCCAAGCGAGCTGAAGTGCATCGTCGGCGCGCCGTCGAACGTCACCGACGACATCGAGTCGGCACGCGAGCAGGCGAAGTGGTTCCCGGCGATGGTGTCGAACCACGTCATGGACCTGATCGAGCGCTACGGCTTCGACGGCGAGATTCCGTCGGCGCTGACCGAGTACGTGAAGGCGCGCAAGTTCTACGACTACAAGGACCATTCGCGCGTCGGCGCCGCGCACGGTGAGTTCGTGACGGACGAGATCGTCGACCGCTTCTGCGTGCTCGGCACTCCGGCGCAGGCGACCGAGAAGCTGAAGGAGCTCGAGTCGGTCGGCGTGGACCAGTTCAACATCTACCTGATGACGCACTCGCAGGAAGCGACGCTCGCCGCCTACGGCAAGGAGATCCTGCCGCAGTTCGCCGGCGTCGCCGCTTAACGCGGCGCGAAGGCGAAGCGCGTCGTTCCCAGCACGTAGGTCGGGCGCACGTCGAGGCGGCAGGTCGGACCGACCGGCGGGAGCGCCGGCAGCTCGAGGTTCAAATATCCCTGTGCCGGCTCGCCCGGACCGAATTGCAACCGGCGCAGCAGCCTGCCGTCCTGGCGCAGGACGACGGTCTGCGCGCCCTTCGGGATCAGCGTCAGCGCCCACGTTCCCTCCGTGCAGCCGTAGACCGTCAGCGTCGCCTGCTCGTTTCCGTAGATGTCGCCGTTCGACTGCAGGCCGACGGCGCGGCTCGCGATGCGCGGCGGCTGCGCAAGCGCCCACACACGCAACCCCGCCTGGCCCGGGATCGACTGAGCCGCCTCCGCGAGCGGCGCGCCGTCCACGGTGAAGCTCGTGGGAAGGACGACCAACGGCTCGCGAACGTCGATGCGCCCGTTCGGCGGCGGCCCGAGGTCGCGTTGCGGCGCGGGTCCCGGCAGCACCGCACCCGCGACCGTCGCGACGTGGCGGATGCTGCGGTTCCAGAACAGCGTCTGCCAGACGGCGGGCCAGTCGTGGTTGCCGTCGTACACGTACGTCGCCGAGCGCCCGTGCGCGACGGTGTCCACCCAGCGCGGTGCCGGTCCGAGCAGCGCGGCACGCGTCGAGCGTGCCTGCACGACAACCTCGCGGCTCGACGCCACGGAGCCGGCGACCGCCAGGGTCAGCACCACAGGAACGAGAACGGATGGGCGCCGGACGAAGACGAACAGCAGCGCAAGGCACGCGGTCGCGGCGAGCACGACGAGCGTCAGCACGTGCAGGGAGGTCGCGGACCTCAGCTGCCACAGCGGCGCGAACGTCAGCGCGTCGGGAAGCGCCTTCGCGGTGACGTAGTCGCGGAGCGGCAGCGCGGCGACGGCGAGGAACGCGACGACCGCCGCGCCGGCCGCAACCGCTCGGCCGACCGGAGCGTCGCGCCGCAGCGCGAGCACGAAGCAGACGAGCAGGCTCGGTGCGACGCACAGCATGTCGCGCTCCGCGATCTGCCCGACGTGGCGCGACGCGAAGACGCCCACCTGGAAGACGACGCCGCCCACGAGCGCGAGCGTCGTCGCGATCGTCGCCCGCCGGAAGGCGTCGCTCTCGCCGCCGATCGCAGCGCGTGCGGCGAGCGCAAGGAGCGCGCATGCGGGAAGCACACCTGTCGTCAGCACCAGGGCCCCGGCGTGGTAGAGGACGAACCGTGCGGCGTCGTGCGCGTGATACGAGACACCCGAGACGCTCGCGTAGGCGCCGAGCAGCGGCTCGCCGCGAATCTGCTGGACGAGCAGCCAGCCGAGCGCGGGCACGAAGACGCCGGCGACGACGCGCGACGTGCGAACCAGGCGCCGCCACGAGCGCGCGAATCCCGCGTCGAGCAGGACCGCGACGACGATCGCCGGCGCGAGGACGAGCGCCTGCAACCGCGTCAGGAGCGCAAGCGCGACGGCGAGCGTGAGCACGGCGACCCGCGGAGTCGAAGGAACGGCGATCGCCCGCGCGGCCGACCAGGCCGCGAGCGTGAGCACCGGATAGAACGCCACCTCGGTCATCACGAGACCCGAGTACGCGAGCCCGGGCAGCGCGAGCGTGAGCGTCGCCGCGGCGAGCGCCCACGTTCGCCCGGCGAGCGTCCGCGCCCAGAAGTACGCCGGCACGGCGGCGAGCGACATCACGAGCGCGAGGACCGGCTTCACCAGCGAGTAGCCGAGCTCGAGGTCGTGCAGGCTCAGGAACGGCCCGACGACGAGCGGGACGACGAGGCTGTAGAAGGGCGTCGGCCCGCCGAGGATCGCGAGCGAGCCGTGCCGGTAGAGGCTCTGCCCGAGCAGCGCGTAAACGGTCTCGTCGGGCGAGATCCACGGGCCGCGGACGCGACTCGCGACGAGCGCGCGCAGCACCGTCGACAGGACGACAAGGACCACGAGCGCGGCCCACGGCGGCACGACGCTGACCCGGCGCATCGGCCGGAGCCTATTCGGGGCTAGACGCGAACGCGCGCGCCGTAGCGCCGGCAGAACCGTTCCTCCTCCGGGTACGGGAAGAAGTCGAGGACCTCGCCGGCCGCCACGCGCCGCTGCGCCTCCTGCCAGAACTCCGGCGCGAGCAGGTCGGCGTGGTGCCGCAGGAACGCAGCGCGCAGCTGCTCGCTGCCGAGCAGGAAGCTCGCGAACTCCTCGGGGAACACGTCTCGCGGACCGACGCCGTACCACGCCTCGTCCGACAGCTCCGCCTCGGGGTTGGGCGCGGCCGGCATCGAGCGGAACACGCAGTCGGTCAGGTACTCGACCTCGTCGTAGTCGTAGAAGACGACGCGCCCGTAGCGGGTCAGGCCGAAGTTCCGCCAGATCAGGTCGCCCGGGAACACGTTGGCGATCGCGAGCTCCTTGATCGCGTCGCCGTAGTCGCGAACCGCGGCGTCGACCTCGCCCGCCGCCGCAGTCCGAAAGAAGAGGTTGAGCGGATTGAGGCGCCGTTCCACGTAGCAGTGCTTGACGATCAGATTGGCCCCGTCGAACACGATCGCAGACGGTGCGAGCTCGGCGAGCTGTGCGAGCAGCTCGGGCGCGAAGCGCGCGCGCGGCAGCGGGAGGTTGCGGAACTCGACGCTGTGCGCCATGCGGCCGACGCGGTCGACCTCACGCACGAGCTGGAACTTTCCCTCAACGGTCTGCCGGTCGGTGTTCTTCGACGCCCCGAAGACGTCGCGGATCACCTTGAACACGTAGGGGTAGGAGGGAAGGTTGAACACGTGCATGACGAGGCCGCGCGTGCCCGGCGCCTCGACGAAGAGGTCCTGCGAGTGGTGCAGGTGATGGCGCAGGTCGCGGACGAAGAGCGTTTTCCCCTGGCCGGCGAGCCCCAGCGCGGTGTAGAGCTCGGACCGCGGCTTCGCCGGCATGACGGTCTGGAGGAAACGGACGTAGTCCGAGGGCACGTCCATGTCGACAAGGAAGTACGCGCGCGACAACGAGAACAGGATGTTGATGCTCTCCTCGTCGACGAGCACGGTGTCGAGGGTCAGCCGGCCGTCCTCGTCGTGCAGGACCGGCACGACGAACGGCGTCTCGTCGTGCGCGTTCACGACCTTGCCGATCACATACGCGGCCTTGTTGCGGTAGAAGGCCGAGCTCAGGACCTGCACCTGGAAGTTCACGTCCGGCACGGGTGCGTGGAGCGACCGGAGGACGTAGTCGACGTCGCGCTCGAGGTCTGCGAACGGCCGCTGCCAGCCGAAGTCGCGGAAGACCTGCAGCAAGGTGTCGCGCAGGCCGGCGTCTCCCGGGTAGTAGCTCCGGTAGGTCGGCGGATCCGACGGGATGTACTCGGTCGAGACCGCCGCGCGCAAGAAGATGAGGTCGTCGTGGACGTAGGTGCGGTCGAGGACGCGCGTCGTCACCGAGTTGAAGAACGTCTCCGCGAGCTCCGGCCGCTTGTGCTCGAGCAACAGGCCGACGTAGAGCAGCTTCGTCTCCTGCCAGACGTTGTCGTCGAAGCGCGCCGGCCCCAGCTCCCTCCGCAGCCGCTCGACGTACTCCCGCACGCGCCCGTCGTAGAACCGGATCCGCTCCTGCACCGCGCGGTGGATCCCGTGCCAGTCGCCGGCGTCGAAGGAGTCCTTCGCCTGGGCGCTGGTCGTGCGGAACAGCCGGTAGTGGCGGTCGAAGCCCTCGATCAGGGCGTTCGCGATGCGCTGCGGCGTCTCCATCCGCGTGACGGTAGCGTTAGGGGAGGCCATGAGCGTGACGACCGCGATCCGGATTCCCGAGGGCGGCGCCAAGATCGTCCCCGGCGAGCCCGTCCCCGACAACCCGATCATCCCGTTCATCGAGGGAGACGGGATCGGCGTCGACATCACGCCGGTGATGCGCGAGGTCGTCGACGCCGCCGTCGCAAAGGCCTACGGCGGGGCCCGCAGGATCGCGTGGATGGAGGTCTACGCGGGCGAGAAGTCGACGCGCGTCTACGGCGCCGACGAGTGGCTGCCGACCGAGACGCTCGCGACCCTGCGCGAGTACGCGGTCGCGATCAAGGGGCCGATGACGACCCCCGTCGGCGGCGGCATGCGCTCGCTGAACGTCGCGCTGCGACAGGAGCTCGACCTCTACGTCTGCCTGCGGCCGGTGCGCTGGTTCCGCGGCGTGCCGAGCCCGCTCAAGGATCCGTCCGGCACCGACATGGTGATCTTCCGCGAGAACACGGAGGACATCTACGCGGGCATCGAGTGGGAAGCCGAGTCGGACTCCGCGCGCCGCATCATCTCGTTCCTGCAGGACGAGCTGGGCGTCCGCAAGATCCGCTTCCCCGACACCTCGGGCATCGGAATCAAGCCGGTGTCGCGCGAGGGGACGGAACGGCTCGTGCGGCGCGCGATCCAGTACGCGCTCGAGAACGGCCGCGCGTCGCTGACGCTCGTCCACAAGGGCAACATCATGAAGTTCACCGAAGGCGCGTTCCGCGACTGGGGCTATGCGCTCGCCGAGCGCGAGTTCGACGCGAAGCCGCTCGACGGCGGGCCGTGGATGACGATCGGCGACCTCGTGGTCAAGGACATGATCGCCGACGCGTTCCTCCAGCAGATCCTGCTTCGCCCCCGCGAGTACGACGTGATCGCGACGACGAACCTCAACGGCGACTACATCTCCGACGCACTCGCTGCGCAGGTCGGCGGGATCGGCATCGCGCCCGGCGCGAACATGTCGGACGACGTCGCCGTGTTCGAGGCGACGCACGGGACCGCGCCGAAGTACGCCGGCCAGGACAAGGTGAACCCCGGCTCGCTGATCCTCTCGGCCGAGATGATGCTGCGCCACATCGGCTGGCGCGAGGCGGCTGACCTGATCGTCTCGTCGATGGAGGCGGCGATCGGCGACAAGCAGGTCACGTACGACTTCGCGCGGCTCCTGGACGGCGCCACCGAGGTCTCGACGTCCGCCTTCGGGCGGGCGATGATCGAGCGGATGTAGCCGGCAGGCGCGAACCCTCGAACGAGGGAGTCGACGCCTGTCAACGAACGCCGATCACAGAATGGATGGCGGAGGCGGGCACGAACGCGGAACGGCTCGAGCATGCGCTCGCGCACACTCGGGCCCAGCTCGGCGCCATCCCCGACGACGAAGAGCGTGCGCGCCGCACGGCGGCGGTCGAGCAGGCCGAGCTCTACGTCGCGTTGCTGCGCGACGCGGGCCCGCGACGGTCGTTCGCCTTCAAGCTCGAGTTCGCGGACGGACGCTGGGACGTGCACGAGCGGACGCTCGCCGTCGAGCCTCGCCTCGGCGACGTGCTCTCCTTCGACGACGGCGCCCGCTGGCGCGTATGCGGTGCCCAGGTCGTCGCGGCGCGGCCGCGGCTGAAGCCGTCACGCCGCTTCCTCGTCTGCGCGCCGGTCGTCTAGCTCCGCGCGCATTCGCGCGGGGCTGGAACAAATCGCCCGCACGAGAGACAATCATGCGACCGGCCACCGTTACCGAGGGAGGCAAGCGCATGAGCACCACGGACGTCGCCGCGCCGCAACTGGACGAGTCGGCGCTGCAAGAGCTCGAAGCGTCGTTCCGCGGGCAGGTCGTGCGCCCGGCGGACGCGGGCTACGACGAGCAGCGGAAGGTCTGGAACGGGTCGATCGACCGTCACCCCGCGCTCGTCCTGCGCTGCGCCGGCGTTGCGGACGTCTCTGCCGCGGTCCGATTCGCGAAGCGCACCGGCCTTCCGGTGGCGGTCCGGAGCGGCGGCCACAGCTTTCCCGGCCTGTCGGTGTGCGACGGCGGGGTCGTGATCGACCTCGGGCTGATGAAGGGAATCCGCGTCGATCCCGACGCGCGCACCGCCCGGGTGCAGGCCGGCGTCCTCTGGGGCGAGCTCGACCACGAGACGCAGGCGTTTGGCCTCGCGACGACGGGAGGAATCGTCACGCACACAGGCGTCGCGGGCCTGACGCTCGGCGGCGGAATCGGCTGGCTGCAGCGCAAGCACGGACTCACGATCGACAACCTCCTCTCCGCCGACGTCGTCACCGCGGACGGGGAGTTCGTCAAGGCGAGCGAGACCGAGAACGCGGATCTCTTCTGGGGACTGCGCGGCGGCGGCGGCAACTTTGGCATCGTCACCGAGTTCGAGTTCCGTCTCCATCCCATCGGCCCGATCGTCTACGCGGGGCCGATCTTCTGGCCGATCGAAGACTCGGCGCGCCTGCTTCGCTTCTACCGCGAGTGGATCGCCGAGGCGCCCGACGAGCTGATGACGATCGTCGTCCACCGCAAGGCGCCGGCGCTTCCGTTCGTGCCGCAGGAGCTGCACGGCCGGCTGATCGCGGGCGTCGCGGTCTGCTACGCGGGTTCCGTCGAGGAGGGTGAGAAGGTCGTACGTCCACTCAAGGAGTTCGCGACTCCCGTGCTCGATCTCTGCGTGCCGAAGCCGTACGTCGCGCACCAGGCGATGTTCGACCCGTCGTTCCCGCACGGCTGGCAGTACTACATGCGTGCCTGCGACGTCGCCGAGCTGACGGACGACGTGATCGAGATCACGGCCGACCATTCCGCGCGGATCGACTCGCCGCTGACCGCGTTCCCCATCTGGCAGCTCGGAGGCGCCGTCGCGCGCGTCGACGAGGACGAGACGTCCTTCAACGGCCGTGCGGCGGGCCACACGTTCAACATCACGGCGACGACTGCGACGGCCGAAGGGTTCGACAAAGAGCGCGAGTGGTCGCGCGCGTTCTGGTCGGCGCTCGAGCCGCACCACACGAGCGTCTACGTGAACTTCCTGATGGAGGAGGGCGAGGACCGGATCCGCCAGGCGTACGGCGCGGCGAAATACGACCGGCTGAAGGCGTTGAAGCGGCGCTACGACCCGGACAACCTCTTCAAGCTGAACCAGAACATCCCGCCGGACTGAGCACGAGTGCGGCCTTCTTCCGCGCTCGCACTGCTCGCGCTCGCCGTCGCGCTCGTGTGGCCGACTGCGAGCTCGGCGGAGCACATCAGCATCTCGGCGAGCGTCGGCGCGCGCGTCGTCGAGCGGTCCAGCTCGCGCTCGTGGAAAGTCGCGGTTCCGTACACCGTCACGTGCATCGGCAGTTCGAGCGCGTTCTACAGCGGCAGCCTCAGCCTCGTCGAAGCGACGGGCGAGCGGATCTACCTCGGCGGCGTTTCCAACGCATCGGGCACGGCCGTGCAGCTCGTCGGAGCGCGCGCGCACTGGCGGCACCTCACCGCGATCTTCAAGGTGAGCTGCGGGGACAACGCGACGCTTCACGGGTCCGAGACGATCGAGGTGACCGGCGGCGGCGCCGAGATCCCGCCGCTCGACGGTGACGCGCTCGGCGACGGCACGGGCGGAGGCGGAGGCGGCGGCGGCGGAGGCACGGGCGCGCCGAATCCGACCGAGCCCACGCGTACGGGCGGCTGCGTCCAGGCGCTGATCGGCACGGACGAGCCCGATCTGCTCGTCGGCAGCGGCGTGGGCGACGTCGTCTTCGGTCGCGGCGGCGGCGACACGATCCGCGGTCTCGGCGGGCACGACTGCCTGATCGGCGCCGCAGGCAACGACACGCTGCGCGGCGAGGACGGCGACGACCGGCTGACCGGCGGCGTCGGCAACGACAAGCTCGTCGGCGGCGGCGGCGTCAACGCCTACAACGCGGGCCCGGGCAACGACACCGTCGACGCCGCAAACGGCCGCGTGGAGCTAGTCGTGTGCGGCGCCGGCCGCGACCGCGCACGCGTCGACCGGCGCGACCGCGTCAGCGGGTGCGAGCGCGTGACGCGCGTTCGGTAGAGTCGGGGAGTCGTCCGGAAGACCTGCGGCGCCGTCCGGCTCAAGACGCGAGCAAAGGAGCGCCAAGGCTTGGGAATCGCCCGGTGGTTCACGCGGGCACCGTGGTGGGTGCACGTCCTCGGCGGGTTCGCTGCGCTGGTCGTAATCAACGTGGTCGCGCTTGCCGTCGCGGCGATCTTCTTCGTGAACTTCGTCAACCAGCACGAGCGGGTCAGCCTCGAGATCCCGCGCCAGTCGGCGGTCGACGAGGCAGAGGCGCGACAGCTCGCGGAGCGATTCGCCCCGATCCTCAGGCTCGACTCGCGCGAGCTCTTCGTGCCGATCCGTCAGGCCGCCTACGTCGGCGTCACGCAGCTCAAGGCGGAGGAGGGGCGCGTGGTCAACACCGTCGACGCCTCGCCGACCGTCGACCGGCTGCCTGATCAGGAGGGAACGTGTCTGCGCAGCCGCGGCTGCCTCTACTTCCTCGACGTGCGCGGCGTCGAGCCGGATCCGCCGAAGCACTCGCAGGCTGCATACGACGCGCTCGAGAAGCACCTGCTCCGGAACGGCGAGAAGCCGACGATCTACGCGCACGTGACCCGCTACGACGACACCGGCGAGTACGCGATCCAGTACTGGTTCCTGTACCTCTTCAACTACCGGCTGAACGAGCACGAATCCGACTGGGAGCAGATCACGCTGCGGCTCGACGAGGACAAGAATCCCGTCGACGCGTTCTACTCGGAGCACAACGGCGGCAAGATTCGCCCGTGGGCTTCGGTCGAGAAGCAGGGCGAGCACCCGATCGACTACCCCGCGCTCGGCTCGCACGCGAACTACTTCGCGCCGGGGCGGTACCGCGTCGAGATCGTGTGCAAGCGCGTCGTCGGAAGCCTCAAATCGTGCTTCCGCGGTCGAACGGTCGTCGTCGACGTCGTCGACGGCAAGGGGACGTCGCTCGGCCCCGGCCAGTACGCGCTCGCGGACTTCGAGGGCCCGGTCTTCATCGGGAGCTACGGGTCCGGCAACTATGTCGTGCTGACGCGCAAGCCGGACATCCTCGCCGACCCGCGCGCGCGGCCCGTGTGGGCGGATCCGCTCGCGCCGCTGCGCTAAGAGCTGGCCGGCTGTTCGACGAACGGCGGCGGGTCGTAGACCGCGTAGATCTCGCGCAGCATCTCCTCGCGACTGGCGAAGCGGCGCTCGTCGTAGCAGCCGAGCGGCGCCTCGAGCAACGCGAAGAGGCACTTGTTCGAGTACGTGCACGGATGCGGCGGGCGCTCGTGGCCCTCGGCGAAGAGACGGACGAGGTTCGGGTTCGCGATCAGCGGCCGCGCGATCGTCACCGCGTCGCAGTCGCCGTCGTCGATCGCCTTGCGGATCACCGACGCGGTCTGGAAGCCGCCCGTCACGAGCACGGGAATCGAGACGGCGCCCTTGATCGCCCGCGAGTCGGGCAGAAGCGCGCCTTCGACCTTGTCCGTCGGCCGCGACCACAGGTGCCGCATCAGCCGGTTGATCGGCCAGATGCGGTACAGCACGTAGTTGCGGAACGCGTGGACGCCGCTCGAGATCATCGTGTCGTAGTGCTCGACGACGTCCTTCAACGGGAGATCCCCCGCGGGGTTGTCCGGATGCGGGAAGCTCGCGCCGCGCGAGACGTGGATCGCGTCGACGCCTGCCTCCTCGAGCCAGCGGCACACGCGGACCGAGTCATCGATCGTGTTCCCCCGGCCGAGCCAGAAGAGGAACGCGTTGACGTTCTCGGTCGCGCTGATCTTCACCTGCAGGTGGAAGTCGTCGCCGGCGCGCTCGCGGATCGCCCGCACGACCTCGAGCAGCAGCCGCGCGCGGTTCTCGAGCGAGCCGCCGTACTCGTCCTTCCGGTCGTTGATCGCCGAGGAGAGAAACTGGGTGAACAGATAGCCGTTGGCGCCGTGGATCTCGACGCCGTCGAGACCGGCTTCGCGCGCGCGGCGCGCGCCCTCGCCGAACGCGATTGCGATCTCGCGCAGCTGCGCGGGCGTCGCGCGCTCGCACTCGAAGCCGTGCAGCGGCTCGGTCTTCGACGTCGAGCTGAGACCCTTCCTGAACTCGATGCCGGGAATGTCACGCTGGCGGCCGCCGTGCGCGAGCTGGAGGATGTATTTGCAGCCGTGCTCGTGCACCCGCTCGCCGAGCTCGCGCCAGAACGGGATGCGATCGTCGCGGTCGATCGCCGCATAGCCGGGGACGATCATCCCGCGGCGGTCGACGCCGCACCACGACGAGATGATCGCGCCGACGCCGCCGCGCGCGAAGCGCAGCTCCCAGTTGATGCGCGTCTGCGTCCCGGAGCCGTCGTAGTTGTCGAACCGCCCCGCGACGTTCGAGCGGAAGACGCGGTTCGCGACCTCGAGGTTGCGGAACCGGAGCGGGGTGAAGATCGCGTCGGCTATGACACCGGCACCGGCGGCGGCTCGAAGACGGAGAGGATCTCGACGACCATCTCCTCGTGCGAGTCGAAGCGGCTCTCCTCGTAGCAGCCGAGTGGGTTCTCGAGCTGGTTGATGAGGCACTTGTTCGAGTACGTGCACGGCCGCGGCGGCCGGTCGTGTCCCGCCTGCCAGAGCTTGACGAGGTCGTTGTTCGCGATCAGCGGTCGGCCGATCGTGACACCATCGCAGTCGCCGCGCTCGATCGCGGCCGCGACCACGGACGCCGTCTGGAAGCCGCCCGTGCAGATGACCGGCACCGACACTGCGTCCCGCACCTCGCGGCAGTCCTTCAGGTTGATGCCCTCGACGCCCTTGCGGCTCGGCCGCCGCCACAGCCAGCGGAAGATCGAGTTCAGCGGCCACGTGCGGAAGATCAGGTAGTTGCGGAAGGTGTGCTCGCCGCTCGAGATCATCGTGTCGTAGCCGCGGACGACATCCTTGACGGGGAAGTCGCCGGCCGGGTTGCGCGGATGCGGGAACGTGTTGCCGGACGAGATGTGGAACGCGTCGACGCCGGCTTCGTCGAGCCACTTGCAAACCTGGATCGTCTCCTCGAGCTTCGTGCCCTTCGACCACCAGAAGAAGAGGTCGTTGCCGTAGTCGGCGCCGGTGATCTTGAACTGGAGGTGGAAGTCGTCCCCGACCTCGGCGCGCACCATGCGCACGATGTCGAGCGCGAACCGCGCGCGGTTCTCCAGCGAGCCGCCGTACTCGTCCTTGCGGTCGTTGATCGCCGGGGAGAGGAACTGCGTGATCAGGTATCCGTTGCAGCCGTGAATCTCGATCCCGTCTGCGCCGGCTTCGCGCGCGCGTCGGGCGGCGTCGGCGAAGCGGCCGATCAGCTCCCTGATCTGCGCGACCGTCATCCGCTCGCATTCGAGCCCGTGGATCGGCTCCGGCTTGTCGGTCGAGCTCCAGCCCTTCTCGAACTGGATGCCGCCGACGTCGCGCTGACGGCCGGAGAACGCGAGCTGGACGATGTACTTGCAGTCGTGCTCGTGGACGCGACTCACGAGCTCGCGCCAGAACGGGATCGTCTCGTCGCGGTCGATGTGCGCGTAGTTGGGGACGATGAGGCCGCGCGGATGGACGGGCGCGTTCGACGAGATGATCGCGCCGACGCCGCCGCGCGCGAACTTGAGGTCCCAGTTGATGTGCGTCTGCGTTCCGAGGCCGTCGTAGTTGTTGAACCGCCCGGCGAGGCTGGATCGGAACACGCGGTTCTTCACCGTGAGGTTCCGGAACTGCAGCGGCTCGAAGATGACGTCGGTGCTCATGCGGCGGCCGGGTTCGGCTCGGGGACCGGCTCGAAGACGGAGAAGATCTCGCGGATCATCTCCTCGCGGGAGTCGAAGCGCCGCTCGTCGTAGCAGCCGAGCGGGTTCTCGACGAAGGCGAACAGGCACTTGTTGCAGTAGCTGCACGGCCGCGGCGCCCGGTCGTGGCCGCGCTCGAACCAGCGCACGAGGTCGGGGTTCGCGATCAACGGCCGCGCGATCGTGACGCCGTCGCACGCGCCCGTGTCGATCGCGTCGGCGATCACGGACGCGGTCTGGAACCCGCCCGTGCAGAGCACCGGGATGCCGACGGCCTCCTTGACCGCGCGCGCGTCCGGCAGGTTGATCCCCTCCGGCCCCTTGCGGCTCGGCTTCTCCCAGTGCCACGTCCAGATCGCGCTCAGCGGCCACGTGCGGAAGACGAGGTAGTTGCGGAACGTGTAGCGGCCGCTCGAGATGAGCGAGTCGTACGTCTTCACCACGTCGCGTGCGGGGAAGCCGCCGGCCGGATTGCGCGGGTGCGGGAACTCGCCGCCCGTGCTGACGTGGATGCAGTCGACGCCGGCCTCCTCGAGCCACTTGCACACCTGCAGCGATTCCTCGAGCGAGTTGCCGTTGCGCAGCCACGGCAGGACCTCGCGGAGATGCTCGCGGGCGCTGATCTTGAAGCCGAGGAAGAAGTCGTCTCCGACCTCTGCGCGCACCGCGCGCACCACCTCGAGCGCGAAGCGCGCGCGATTCTCGAGCGGGCCGCCGTATTCGTCCTTGCGGTCGTTGATCGCGGAGCTGAGGAACTGCGTGAAGAGCACGCCGTTCGCGCCGGCGAGCTCGACGCCGTCGGCGCCGGCCTCGCGCGCACGACGCGCGGCGGCCGCGAAGGACGCGACGACGTCCTTGATCTCCGGGATCGTCAATCGCTCGCACTGGAAGCCGTTGAGCGGTTCCGGGTCATCGGTCGAGCTCACGCCCTTCGGGAACTCGAAGCCGCCGATGATCCGCTCGCGGCCCGCGTGCGCGAGCTGGAGGATGTATTTGCAGTCGTATTCGTGCACCCGGCGGATAAGCTCGCGCCAGAACGGAACGCGGGCGTCGCGGTCGATGAGCGCGTACCCGGGCAGGATCTGGCCGCGCCGGTGGATCGGCGCGTGCGACGAGATGATCGCCCCGACGCCGCCGCGCGCCGTCTTCAGATCCCAGTTGATCCGCGTCTGGGTGCCGGAGCCGTCGTAGTTGTCCCACCGGCCGCCCGTGCTTGACCGGAAGATCCGGTTCTTCACCGTGAGGTTGCGGAACCTGAGCGGCTCGAAGATCGTCGACGTGCTCATCGTCGGACGGTGCGGCTCCGTACCGACATGTGCTGCTCCCCTCCTCGACCTGGCTCCTCGAATCTACGACGAAGGCGACGAAGGATCAAGAGGCGGGGTGGACATCGCGGCGCGGGAGTCGCAGAATCCCCGCGAGGGGGATTCTTGACCGATTCGGAAGGTCAGTTCGACGTCGTCGTCGTCGGGTCCGGCTTCGGCGGCTCCGTCACGAGCTACCGGCTTGCCGAGGCCGGAATGTCCGTCTGCCTCCTCGAGCGCGGCAAGCCGTACCCGCCCGGGTCGTTCCCGCGCAGCCCGTGGGAGACGGCGCGCAACTTCTGGGATCCGAGCGAAGGCATGCACGGGCTCTGGGACGTCTGGTCGTTTCGCGGCCTGGGCGGCATCGTCGCGAGCGGGCTCGGCGGCGGCTCGCTCGTCTACTCCAACGTCGTCCTGCGCAAGGACCGCTCGACGTTCGTGAAGGAGGACCTCGCGAACGGCGGCTACGAGTACTGGCCCGTCACGTACGAGGATCTCGAGCCGCACTACGCGCGGCACGAGCAGATGCTCACCGCGACGCCGTATCCGTTCGACCGGCCGCCGTACGACCGGACGTACAAGACGCGCGCGATGCAGGAAGCGTCAACGCAGCTCGGCCTCGAATGGCTCCTGCCGCCGCTCGCGCTCGCATTCGCGGGACCCGACGACGCACCGGGAGAGCCGGTGCGGAACGACGCGCCGAACCTCCACGGGCGCACCCGGCTGACGTGCCGCCTCTGCGGCGAGTGCAACATCGGCTGCAACTACGGCAGCAAGAACACGCTCGACTTCAACTACCTCTCGCTCGCAAGCCTGCACGGCGCGGCGATCAAGACGCGTTGCGAGGTGAAGGAGTTCGCGCCGCGCGCCGGCGGCGGTTTCACGATCGACTACGTCGACCACGGCGACGCGGTCGAAGGCGAGAAGCGAACGATCGAACCGCCGCGCCACCGGATCACGGCCGACCGCCTCATCCTCTCGGCGGGCAGCTTCGGGACGACGTACCTCCTGCTCAAGAACCGCCACGCGTTTCCCGCGTTGAGCGAGAAGCTCGGCACGCGCCTCTGCGGCAACGGCGACATCCTGATGCTCGCGATGAAGGCGAAGGAGGACGGCGACCGGCCGCGGATCGTCGACCCCGGCTTCGGCCCCGTGATCACGAGCACGGTTCGCGTGAAGGACGAGGCGGAAGGCGGCCCGGGGCGCGCGTACTACATCCAGGACGGCGGCCATCCGCAGATCGTCAACTGGATGATCGAGACGAGCTACCAGCTGGGCGTGCTCCGTCGGCTGATCCGCGCCGCGCTGCGGCTCGTCAAGCTGTGGCTGCGGCTCGTGCGCCGCAGCGAGATCGGCCGCGAGATCGCCGACGCGTTCGGCCCGGCGACGCTCTCGTCGACGTCCTTCCCGCTCTTCTCGATGGGACGGGACATCCCCGACGGCAAGATGAAGCTGACGAGCGACGGCTACCTCGACGTCGACTGGACGACGCGACGCTCGAAGGTGTTCTTCGGAAACGTCCGCAAGACGGGCGAGCAGATGGCACACGCGCTGCACGCCGACTTCCTCGACAACCTGCCGTGGTACCTCGGCCGCTCGCTCACCGTGCACCCGCTCGGCGGCTGCCCGATGGGTCGCAACGAGCAGGAGGGCGTCGTCGACTCGTACGGGCGCGTGTTCGGCTACCCCGGCCTCTATATCGCGGACGGTTCGATCATGCCGGGCCCCGTCGGCCCGAACCCTTCGAACACGATCGCGGCGCTGTCGCACCGGATCGCGGAGCAGCTCATCGCGGAAGCCTGATCAGCGGCGCACCGCGCGCGCGAGCTTGCGCAGGAGCGTGTCCGCGGGCACGAGCAGGCCGCGGCCCGCGAAGCCGACCATCCGGTCGAGCGCGCGTACGAACTCGGAGCGCAGGCCTTCGTCGGCGCGCAGCGTCCACAGCGCCTCCGCGTTCGCCCACGCTGCCTCGCGCGCGCGCTGCACGTCCCACATCGCGATCACGTCGTCGAT
>WNFU01004496.1_pt1 | contig 19473 bp, 20 predicted proteins | sample 5400121 | NCBI WGS metagenome assembly WNFU01 (sample SAMN13153360, study PRJNA577476) | soil metagenome | isolation source: 100 cm soil or saprolite under grassland replicate 1 | place: USA:California | collected 2016-06-15 | reverse complement strand
AGTCGACGAGAAAGGAAAGGCTGATGGAACCTAATCGTTCAGGAAGGATTTGCTCCTTGAAGTATCCCGGCAAGGTCATCAGGTAATCGTAAGCCACAGAGCCAGTGAGAAGGATGTCCATCTATAACCTCTCGTCATTGCGAGGGCGCGTCCTGAGCGGAGCGGAGCGCAGTCGAAGGATCGCCCGAAGCAATCTCCTCTTTACAGATTATTTGAGATTGCTTCCCGAAGACTCGCAATGACAATATTTATTCGCAGGAAAAGGCGTGGCACTTGGTGGTTGAGTAGGTCAAGAGTAATTCTTGACCGTATCGAAACCAGGCGCCACGCCAATTGAGCCGCAAAAGTTTATCATGTCGCCATTGGATTGTCTAGAAATAAAATTGCCAATTTCAGACTCGAATCGATTGAAGAATTACAACCTCAAAACCGACTCTGTAACGATTGATAACTTTGGAATGCTAAGAACCCAAACAGAAGTGCCATATACACACTGTGCAGAAGGAAAAAAGCTGCCAGAGCAATAAGACCACCTGTAATCACTGAAACCCACAAAGATTTGCGTACACCATCTGCCGGGTCTGTTTGGAGCAATATATAGCGCGCGATGTTGCCTCCATCCAGCGGATAGACAGGCATGAGGTTGATCAATCCCCAAAAGATGTTCACCCAAAGCAGCGCTGTCACAAATGCACCTAAAATTCTGCCGCCAAATGGCAACACTGCCAGCCCTGGCAAAGGGATAAAACCCAATAACTTAGTTGTGATAATAGATCCGCCCACTACCAGGACACCCACAATGATCAGTGCGGCGAATAGAAATCCTGCACCGGGTCCGGCAACCGAGATGAAGATCTGTTCATTTGATCCCAAAGCGACGTTCGCCCAGCGGTTTCCCCATAACGTCGATTCAGGGACGGTCAGCCCACCTGAGAAGTGCAGGATGATCTGCGACGATAATCCATAGCGACGAAACGCCAGCGCGTGACCTAACTCATGAATCAGGATGGAAACAAAAACAACTAAAACCCAAATTAAGATTTGGAGAGGATCGCCGGACCCAGATCCCAGTAGGAGGGCGATCAACCAAAATAGTGGATGGACACGAATGGGAAATCCAAAAAGGTTGAAACGGAGATCATAGCGCGTGGGTGGAGGTGGTTGAAAAAGAAGCATAGACCTGCCTTATTAAATATATGATAAGCCTTGCGCAGGTTCCGGACAAGGAACCTGCGCAAGGCGTCTGCATGAGAATTAGCCTAGCACAGCCTTTTTCAAATTGACATCGAACGGTGGATAGACCACACCATTCTCCGTCACGATGCCGGTGATCAAACGATTGGGCGTGACATCAAAGGCAATATTGCGTGCTTCTGCTTCAATCGGAGCGACGCGCTCCCCCTGGAATTGAATCCCAAGCACCTCTTCGGGATCACGTTCTTCGATCGGAATGAGTCCACCGTGCTCCAGCGAAAGGTCGATCGTCGAAGTAGGCACCACGGAGTAAGCCGGAACTCCGTTATCGTAGGCGGCTAATGCCAGCATGTACGTTCCGATCTTATTTGCCACATCCCCATTCGCCGCGACTCGATCCGCGCCGAAAAAGACCTTTTGCGCCTTTCCCGCTTTGAGGAAATACCCCGACATGTTGTCGCTGATGATCTCATAGGGAATGCCATATTGGTCGAGCTCCCAGGCAGTGAGTCGCGCGCCCTGCAAGCGTGGACGTGTTTCATCTACCAACACATGAATGCGTTTCCCCTGTTCATGAGCGGCGCGGATAACACCCAGCGCGGTCCCCCAATCTACGGTTGCCAGCGCACCGGTGTTGCAGTGGTGGATAATTGTGTCGCCGTCATTGATGAGGGCTGCGCCATGTTCTGCCATTCTTTTATTGATTGCTACATCCTCATCCGCAATGCGTTGGGCTGCATCCAAAATCAATTTACGCAATTCATCCGAGCTTCGCTCATCTTTTAGTTTCTCTGCTATCCATAGTATTCTATCGACTGCCCAAGCAAGATTTACCGCGGTTGGACGTGCAGCTTTCAGTGTATTCGATGCAGATTGTAAATCGTTGAGTAACTCGCTGCCTGATGTTGCAGTCGATTCATAGCCTGCGAGTGCCAGTCCAAAGGCTGCTGCAGCACCAATCGCGGGCGCGCCGCGCACGACCATCTCCTTGATCGCACGCGCCACGGAGGCGTGATCCTTGAACGAAACGATCTCAAAGCGACTTGGCAAGATGCGCTGGTCAATCATCTTTAATTGGTTATCTTCCCAAAATACTGTTCTCATAAAAAGAATTTTACCCGCAAATATACAAATTCGTTTTACAAAAGGTATAAATCGTGCAATAATACGAAACACTTAAACTCGCAAAAGTAAATAGATCTAATGAATCCAAAACTTCTTATCAACATGCTCGGCTGGACCGGTTCGATTTTATATCTTCTTGCATACGCTTTGGTTTCCATGAAAAAGACACAGGATGATTCTGTTTTGTATCAAGGCATGAATATCTTTGCTGGCGTTCTGTTGGTGATTTATACGCTTTCTTTGGGAGCTTATGCCACGACAGGACTCAATGCCGTTTGGGTTGCCATCGGTTTATCCACACTGCCGCTCCGCGGCGTGCTACGCTTGTTCACGCTTGGGCGAAAATGGATTACACGAAACTAAAACCGCGCTTTACGCCCGGCGCAAACGTAGAGGAACTTTTGCAAGCCGACGGAGACAAGGCATACCATTTATCCATTCCGGCTGGAAAAGCAAATCAATATCGACTAGCCCAACTTGATGACTATCCGCAGCTTCGAAGACGTGAATTTCCCTGGCGATTCCCTTTTAGCTTTAGCCTATCCGCTCGGGTCTCACACGACTCGATCCCCGGAACGTGGGGATTTGGGCTTTGGAACGATCCATTTGGGTTATCATTTGGGTTTGGAGGGAATCCGTTACGGCTACCCACGCTGCCAAATGCGGTCTGGTTTTTTGGTGCGTCGAAGGAGAGCTACCTGTCGTTTCGTGCCCCTTCAACAGGCGGTCTCGATACGGACGAGACGAGCACTCGTCCTACTCGACCAGCGGTTAATGGTTTTCTCGCGCAGGTGTTTCGCTCGCCGAGGTTTCATTCGTTGTTGATCCCTGCCAGTCTTGCACTCCCCTTCTCACGTAAGAGAACACGTCGGCTGTTAGGAAAAGTCATTGACGAAGATGGAATCGCTCTTAGTGTAGATGTCACCCAATGGCACAGATACAGGCTCGATTGGCGCGAGAATCGAGTGTCGTTCGATGTGGATGATGTTCAAATGTTTGAGTCATACGTGAGTCCAAATCCGCCACTGGGACTGGTCATCTGGATCGATAATCAGTTTGCGGCGTTCACCCCCGAAGGAAAAATCGGGTTCGGAGTCTTGGAAAACCCCGAACCCGCCTGGTTGGAAATCAAAGATGTTGATGTAATATAGGCTGGACCGTTGCCTTACATTGGCGGCCAATAGTGAGCGATCAAATTGGCAGTAAATGGGATGACATGTAAAAGCGTGTCAATGATCAATCCAAGAATGAGCCAGCCACCAAATTGACGGTTGTGGAAGAAAGTCACGGCAGAGAACCAAGTGGGCCAGACGGGATAGCCTTGCGGTGGCTGTTTCGGGCGTGGATTGTTGAGCACTTTGATAGCATTCCACGCGTGCTTGAAAGCCAGAAAGACGATCAGCATGACGGGCGTGAAATAGTGCGGTATGAAAACCAGGTAAGCAATGACCGCATAGATGAGAATCAAAGCAACCTGATCCACCCGACGGGCAAACGCCTCCCCCACACGGACAGGAAACGTTCCAACGCCCCTGGCTTTGTCATCATCATGTTTGTCAATATGCTTACCCACGTTGATACTTGCAACTCCCAAGCCATAAGGAATACCGGCAAGGACAACATTCCAGATATTGCTTGTATCCCCGCCCTTGATCAGCGTCATCACAAGGTACACGCCTCCAACCATAATGGGTCCCCAGATAAGGAAAATGGCAAACTCACCGAGCCCCCAATATTTGAAGGGGTAGGTGTAGGCAAGAAGCACAATGGCACCAAATGCAAACAATCCGATGACAGCGGGATTGAAGTTGGTATTGAGTAATGCATAGATTCCAGCCAGAGTTGCCAACAGCCCACTGACAAGGAACCATCTAATCTGTTGAGGTTTGGTAAAGAAACCCTGCGCGAGTGGATGAACTCCATATTGTGTGCGGAAATAGTTATCCTTGTCCAAGCCACGTGAATAATCAGTGTAATCATTCAGGATGTTGTTTGTGCCATGCGCGATGAACAATCCCAGGGTAAGGATCAGGAAGGGAATCCAGGAAAAATTACCGTCGCGCCAAGCTAATAATCCTGCAATCACGCAGGAATAAACTGTCACCAGTGTGACAGCGGAACGTGTAGCAATTAACCACTTGGAAACGACATCCAGCGAGTCCCACTCTTTTTTGTCATCCATCTTAATCAGCTGCCATGAGGCTTTGCGCCACATCGCAAAATTAATGTGCATACGAAGCTTCTCCTTTTGAGTTGATATGAAAATTCTCTCAAAAGGATTATACTATTATTTGTGAAATGAGATACAATCGGTCATAATAACTGGTAGTCGGTTAAGTTCAGTTAGATTGGAGAGAGCATGTCGGAGATAAACGACGAGTATATTCCTGCGTTAAGTTATCGATTTCTAACCCCGTTTTACGACTTTATCCAAAAATATATCGTACGAGATATACGTTATAAGTCACTGCTGGTCGCACAGGCAAATATTCAACCCGGGCATCATGTATTAGATTTAGGTTGCGGTACGGGCACACTGGCGATCATGGCAAAGCTGGCACAACCCAGTGCAGAAGTAGCAGGCTTGGACGCGGATCCAGACATGTTGAAGGTGGCAAAATATAAATCCGCGCAGCAAAACGTACCGGTCAACTTCGATCTGGGATTTACAAATAAGCTTCCCTACCCAGATGAGTCATTTGACCGCGTCCTTTCGAGCATTATGATCCATCATTTGAAAACACCTGATAAGATACAGACCGGACGCGAGGTCTACCGCGTGCTCAAACCCGGCGGTCAATTGCATATCATTGACTTTGGTAAACCGGTAACCTGGTATGGGAAAATACTAGGCCCCCTACTCCACAAATTTGAAGAAGCAAACGACAATATTGACGGGAGACTTCCTGAAATCTTTGGCGCGCCCGGCTTGAAGACCGAAATCGTTGGAAATTTTTGGACGTTCTTTGGCGACCAGGCATTTTTGCGCGGTGAAAAGCCCCTCAAATAACATGGCTCGTATTGAATCAAGCCTCCTTGTTCATCAATTACCAGAGAATGTATTTACATTCCTGGATGCCTCTGAAAGCCACGCCAAATTTATCCCCAATATGGCAGAGTTCAAACAAACATCTCCTGGCGCCTTTGGTAAGGTTGGAGCGACCGCACAAGGCTTGTTGAGTTATTTTGGATTGATGAAAATCAAAGTGCAATATGAAATCATTGATCATGAGCTTAATGAGCGACTGGCGATGAAAGGGCAAATGGGTCCCGTCCTTTTCAAGGATGGCTATATTTTAGAAAAGAATGGCGATGAAACCGAAATTAAATTTTGGCTTGATTTATTCCCAACAGGCTGGGCGAAACTCCTTTCGCCGTTGATGGGCCTGATCGGAAAAGTCCATGCTTATGAAACTCTCAGGAATTTGAAGCGAGAGCTGGCGAAGACAGAGATTGCTTCGTCGCTGCGCTCCTCGCAATGACGTAAACGTATGGCAATTGACCTTTACCAACCGTTCACGAATCCTATTACCCGCGAGACCTTCCTCTGTATTTCTTCCACAGAAGAAGCATTCACCATGGAATGGACCGTGCACCCGGGTGGATATGTTCCATTTGAGCATGTACATGTCAATCAGGATGAAATTTTTCATATCCAACGTGGTGAGATGCGAGTAAAAGTGAAAGGCGTTGTACAAATTGGAAAAGTTGGAGAGACATTGACCATCCCACGTGGGACGCGACATATCGCCTTTAATGATAAAGCGGAGCCACTGGTCTGTATTGTCGAATACAAACCTGGACTCGATCACTACAAAACAATGCAATGCTTTGCCGGCTTAACTCTCGATTGCGATTATGATAAACGAGGATTGGTCAATGTCCCAAAGATCATGTTTATGCTGAAAAAAGGTGATGCTCTGTCATTGACTCGGCCTGCTTTCGCGCCAAACTGGTTGTTTCAATTGGGCATGCATACCTTTTTTGCCCTTGGTTCGATTTTAAAATGGGAAATGTACTATAAAAAATATACAACATAGGGGTTGCCCTAGGATAGGAGAATAAAACACATGGATCTCAAACTTTGGTGGTTTGCACTTCAAAAACCCGTCAAGGAACACGACAAGAAGGTATGGGACTCTTTTGACGTCGTGGCGAAGTGGTTGATCTCGACACGCGCCACCGTGACACAGCTGACGTTGATGGCGGGTGGTATTGCGGGCCTACTGGCTTTCCGCGATGGTTACTTTGACTTCTTACCCTGGTTCGTGATGACACTCGGAATCTATTTTGCGCACTCCTCAGAAAATCTGGTCAACGATTATATTGATTTCACCCGCGGCATCGATGAAGATAATTATTATAGAGGACAATACGGTATTCACCCACTTGTGCACAAGTTCTGGACAAAACAAGATTGGACGCGTTGGTTCATTACAGCAGGCACAACTGCTGTAGTCTGTGGGTTGTTCATTCTGTTTTACACCAACTTCAATCCCATTGTGATTGCTCTCTTCATTTTCGGCGTAGCAATTTTGCCGACGTATGCATGGCCCCTTAAATACTTGGGATTAGGTGAAATCTTGATCTTCCTCAACTGGGGGATGGTATTGATCCCAGGTATTTATGCTATTCTGGCGGGTCATATTCCAGCGAATCTTCCGCTCATTGTGATGGCAGGCATGGCGTTCGGGTTTGGGTTCGGCAGTTTCAATTGGGGCAAGCACATTGATAAGATCGAGGCTGACAAAAAGAAAGGGGTAGGTTCGCTGCCAGTCCGATTGGGTGAACGCGCGGCACGCTGGGTCAATATTATTACAGTTACGCTTTCGTATGTACTGGTGCTATATCTTGTGTTCGTCGCCCGATTCTTTTCTCCCACTGTATTATTGGTCTTTCTTGCTGCGGGACGCGGATGGAATGTGATCAAGCTGCTCAGCCAGCCGCGCCCGAAAGCGGCTCCCCCAGGATTCGACTTGTGGCCACGTTGGTTTTCTACGCCCCAGTTGCGGCATATCCGTCTCTTTGGCGGGTTATATATTCTTGGCATCCTTCTGGACGTTATTTTGCGAATGTATATTCCCGGCTTTTGGCAATAGCAGTATGTGGTCTCGATACGTGACGCTTGCAGCGCCACTACTCGATCAGCGTATGGAATGAGGATTATTTATGAAAATCGCAATACCTGGTGGAACTGGTTTTATTGGGAGACATCTGGCGCGTGATCTGGTTTCACACGGGCATGAAGTCATTGTCATTGCGCGGGGAAAATACACACGAAACACCCAACCGGTCGAAGGTGCTACTTTCTTCGCGCTTGACGCAAACGACACCGATAGACTTAAGCAAGCCTTTGAAGGCTGTGATGCCGTGGTTCACTGTGCGGGAACAAGTGTGGAGGATGCCCAGCAGACATTTCAGCGTCTGCATGTGGAAGGTACACGCTCAGCTGTTACTGCAGCTGAACGCGCTCACGTGAAAAAATTTGTGCTGGTCAGTTACCTGAGCGTACGCCCGAACGTAAAATCTGAATATCACACTACAAAATGGAAGGGCGAGGAAATCGTCCGTTCGTCAAAGTTGAATTTCACGATCCTCAAAGCAGGTCTTGTTTACGGACAGGGTGATCACCTGCTCAACAACCTGAGCAATCTCTTTCGCAAGATGCCTATATTCGCTGCCGTTGGACTTCGCGAAAAAACGGTGCGATTAGTAGCCGTCGAAGATCTGGTGGAGGTGATTCGCGCTTCACTAGATGAAAACCGTTTCGCGCGCCAAACGGTAGCCGTTCTTGGACCGGAGGAGTTTCCCTTCAGCCAGGCCGCACGGCGGATTGCAAAAGCAATGGGAAAATCGTCCCTTATCGTTCTACCTTTCCCCGTTTTTTTTCATCGTATCTTGGCATTTTTCTCAGAGCGATTTATGCCGAAGCCGTTGATCACGAAATCCCAGGTTCAGATGCTCGCGGATGGAATCAGCCAGCCTACACTAGAGAGCATTTCATTGCCCGATGACCTCAAGCCAAAAACTTTATTTACAGAAGAACAAATACGGAAGGGATTGCCAAAATAATGTAGAGGGCGACCCTTCTGGACAGTTGAGAATACTGAATCGTGCTGGGCGGGTCGCCCCTACTTATTACGGATTACAAACTTACCGGCAAGGATTTCAATCCGCGAAAGATCGGATGTTCCTGCCATTCGAGTGTTTCGGTTGCCAGACCGATAGTGGGAAAACGACGCAAGATGGTTTCGAAGACAATTTCCGCTTCGAGCCGGACGAGCGGCGCACCAATGCAAAAGTGGATGCCAATACCAAAGCCGAGGTGACGTCCCTCGTTGCGGGTAATATCAAAAGAATCTGGATTGGAAAAACGCCGTGGGTCGCGATTGGCAGAACCAATAATGGTATTCACCAGGTCACCTTTACGAATTGATTTCCCGCTGATGTTCGCATCTTCCAGCGCGGAACGATATGTAATCTGCACAGGGTTATCGTAGCGGAGCATTTCTTCGATCGCGGGTGAAAGCAAAGCAGGCTGGGCTTGCAATTTTTCTAATTGCTGACGGTGTTGTAATAATGCCACAAGCCCGTTGCCAATCAGGTGAGTCGTTGTCTCATGCCCGGTGCTGAGGAGAATGTTGATGTTTGCAACCAGTTCATTCTCAGTCAAAGTGGAGGATGCCCCTTGCTCACGAATCAATTTTCCCGCAGTGGGAAGCGAAGAGGAACCATGAGGCTGAGGGCAAGCCAGTCTTTCATCTTCTGTGACAGATAGTAGTGCAGTCAATAAATCGTCTTGCGGTGATTCGCGGCGTTGGGGGCTCAAATCCTTTACATAATCGGTCATCTCATCCAGGCTTAGCGCGGCGCGCTCCAGCAGATCCGTTGACTTGTGTCGTACGGTACCTAATATAGCAAACAGATCATCCGACCATTTCTTGAACCGGGATCGATCACTCGCAGGCAACCCAAGTAATTCAGCAATGACCATCACCGGTAAAGGATATGCCAGATCATGAATGATGTCCGTTTCAGGTTTGGCTTGCGCGGCATCGAGTAATTCATTAACAATTTTTTGAATATAGGGACGCAATCGCTCCACGCGGCGTGGCGTGAAGGCATGGTTCATTAGACCACGTAAATGCGTGTGATAAGGTGGGTCGGCATAGAAGACCGTTTTTGAAAACGATTGATAAACGGGTTCAGCAATTTGGCGTTCTGTTTCAGATAATCGTTGAAAGCCGCGCATCAATCCTTGCGCACGCGAGAATCGTTCATCGGTATAAAGAGCATCAATATCAGAATAATGAGTGAGGACCCAAAAACCGAGTTCTTCATCCCAATGGACAGGGTCTTGATTGCGAAGTTGTTCGTAAAATGGATAGGGGTTGGAGCGAATCTCTTTTTGCTGTAAATTCAATAAACTAAACGGGTCATGATTAGACACTTGAATTACTCAACTCCTTGAGCAGGCAGAGGAGATTATACTACTTATTTGTGAAATTGGATACAAACAATCCTAATTATTTAAGGGTTAAACAAAAAGAGCAGGAAACTTCCTGCTCCTTTCATAACTTTGAAAATTAGCTCCAATATAATTTGAGGAGATTCGCCGTAAACGGAATCACACGCAGGAACACATCAATCAATAGACCGAACATGAAGAGTGAGCCAAATTTGCGATTGTTGATGAAGGCATACCCCACAAAATACAGGGGCCAGCCGATTTGCCCTTCAGGACGCGTCTCAGGCTTGGGTTTCAGGAACTTAGGATAGATCTGCAAGAAGGTGGGGAGTGCCAAAAACACGATCAGCATCACAGGTGTGAAAAATTTTGCAGCGATCAAATATACCGTGAAGAGGTAAGGTGCGATCATCATTGCCAGCACGGCATAACGTGAGGCTTTCTCTCCAATCACTACCGGAAGAGTATGGATGGCTTTCACTCTATCCATTTCGAGTTTGTCAATGTGTTTGCCAAAGATTACCGTCGTTACACCCAAAACATAAGGCAGACTGGCAATGACAACAAACCAATTCCATTCATGGGTAAGAACGTAGTGACCGCCACCGATCATCAAAGGTCCCCAGACGATGAGCACTGCGATCTCCCCCATCGCCATCCCTTTGAGAGGCCAAGTATAGAACAACAAGAAAAAGGCTCCAAGGCCCAGTAAGATCCATGTAGTGGCGCTAAAGCTTGTATACCAAACTAAATAAAGTCCAAATACCAGGGCAATAAGAGCAGTCACAGTGAAATAGGTCAGATGCTGGCGTTGAGTCATGAGTCCGCTGGCAATGGGTTGCGCGCCGTAGATATTGCGATAGTAGTTATCCTTGTCCACGCCGCGCATGAAGTCGGTGTAGTCGTTGAAGATGTTGTTGGATGCATGAGCCAGGATGAGGCCGAACGTAAGCGCGATCCAGGGCAGGAAACTGAATGAGTTGTCACGCCAAGCAAAAAGTCCCGCGAGAGCCGCCGAGATGAAGGTCATAATCAGGACAGCCGCACGGGTTGAGATCAGCCATTTCGAGATCACATCCAGTTGATCCCATTCAGATTTTGAAACGTCTGGGATTACGTTGAGGGCTTTGCGCCACATTGCAAAATTCATGTTGTAACTCCTTATCTAGCTTAGACAAATTATATCCACTATGGATAAAATCGGTCTTTGACATTTGTCAGGGAGAATGTGGAAAATCATCACGAATTTCGGTTTGAAAGATCCCCTTCTGGGATTGTGAAATAAAATGTCGCTCCTTTTCCAAGCTCTGATTCCACCCAAATGCGACCGCTGTGCACTTCGACAATCCGCTTTACCAAAGCCAGGCCAATGCCCGTTCCATCGGTACGGGGATCCAATTTGTCAAATAGGCCAAATATACGGTCTTTGAATTTTGGATCAATTCCAATTCCATTGTCACGAACAAATAGGATTGGTGAACCGTTCGTGGCCCTGCCTGCCTGACCAATCTCGATCTGAGGATTGGGTTGATCGCCCATGAACTTGGCAGCGTTGTCGATCAAGTTCTGCCAGACCTCAAGCAGACGTGCTCGGTCGCCATATACATGGGGAAGCTTCTCCTCCACACTCACACGTACATGATTGCCATGCAGGCGCCCATACAAAAGTTCCAGAACCTCGGAAATCATTTCATTTAAGTCAACCGATTGTGGCTGATTGACCAGGCGCCCAACACGCGAAAGTTCAAGCAAATCATTTAGCAATCGCTGCATCTTATCCGTCGCATCGCCGATCCGTTGAATATCCGTTTCGAGACGCTTCAAATTCCCGCTTTGGGTATCTTCACGCAAGAATCCAAGGAAACCTTTAATGGTAATCAATGGAGATTTCAGGTCGTGGGAAGCGGTGTACGTAAACCGTTCCAGTTCAGTATTCTTGAACTCCAGTTCACTGATCAGTTTTTCGCGCTCCTCCAGAATCCATTTTTGAAGGGACACATCCCGCACGATGGCAAGTACCGCATCAACGCCAAGAGGACTCAGACGAGCCTCAAATATTTTGTTCTCATCGTTCTGTAAAAGCTGATACTCAAAAGCATGGACCTGACCGGATTGAAGAACTCTTTCGATCGCGAACATGGTTTGATCTGCCACCGATTCGGGGAGGACTTCCGCGATCCTTTTTCCGAGGAATTGTTCGGGCGGCAGGAGCGGCTGATTATTGGAAGACGCTATGAATTGCAGAATCGTGCCTTCGCTGTTGAATTCAAAGATCATATCTGGCACAGCATCCAAAAGGGCGCGGGTCCGTGCTTCACTGCGCCGTAAGGCCTCTTCCGTTTTCTTGAGAGTCGTAATATCAAGTTGACTCCCCCATAAGCCGATGAGATATTGATCTTTTATGAGGCCAACCGCGTTATTCAAGAAATAAACCGTCTTTCCAGCGCGTGTGATTTCAGTGGTCTCCCGATTGCCGGAACGATATCCTTCTTTTACTAATTTCAGTGTTGCCTGATAGTTGGCCTCGTTAATCCTTGCCCCCGCCTGAAGATTGAGCAAGTGGACACCTTTCATCTCTATGCTGGAGTTGTAACCATACATGTGTGCCAGCACATCATTGCATTCTGAAACATACCCATACTTATAGATCAAATCCACCTGTTCTTCAGCGGAAAGATTGATTGGGATGGGCTGGTCAAAATCCAGAAACCAGATGCCTTCCATGCTTTGTTCGACGAAGTTCCGATATTTCTCTTCGCTCGCCTGCAAAGCCAGCTCCGCATTTTTTTGTTCAGTAATGTCATAGAACATAGATATAATCGCAGGCTTGCCTTCATATTCAATCAATTCATAAAAGGCAAGCGTGATACGATCTTGCCCAGATTGGTCCCTGATGTTATAGGCAGGATTATGGAACGATTTTTGTTCCTTTAATTTTTTTACAAATTTTGCCCGCTCAGAATTACTGACCCACAATCCCAGATCTACGGTTGTGCGGCCAATTGAAGAATTCGAATTTAAACCCGTAAGTTTCCAGTAGGATGCATTCGCATCGATCAACTGATCCTCTTCAAGGGAGGAAATCGAAATCGCGACCGGACTCACATGGAATATTTTGCGAAATTTTTCCTCCCCGGCGTGTACTGCCTGGAGCGATTGCCTGACCGTATAAAGTACAAGGTAAACAAGGAGGAAAATAATGATGAAGATGCCTGTCAAATCTCTGGCCATATTCAAGGGAGGATCGATGTGAGGAACACGCCAGCCCCTTGCCTCAGCAATGGCAAAGACCCAAAGAAACAGAACACTTAAAACGGAAAAGGCGATCGAGATCTTCCAACTGGTAAGAAGGGCCGCGATCAGAATGATGAGAATATATACATAAATTGCCGCGTCTCGTATTCCATCCGAACGCCAGGCTTGATATGTGACGCCAATCCACATCAGCACGACAAGCGTCAACGCCGCGAGATTCAAATAGCCCCGCCTCACCAAGACCAATAGAATAAGTTGCAGGATCAAGACGCCCATCAATAGACGTAATGTTATGCTATTCAACAATGTTGCCCCATTCAGCAAACGAAGAACAATCATCAGTGAGTCAATGACTAATACACCAATGAGAATGGCATAAAGGAATCTCGCTGTCATCTCACGGCGTTCCAAACCAAAGAGTGGTTGAAATGCCTGGCGAATGGGATTAATTTTCATGCAGAGTAACGACTGTCCTTCTCAAGTCTATGACGGAAAAGCACGCTGGTAAGCTGAGATAATCCCATCCCAAATAGTGCTCATTTCATAGTCTATCGTTTGAAATTCAGGATGCGCCTCGAACCACTCTAGAGATCGCCGTACGCCCTCCGCCCAGATGACTTCACAGGAATAATCAGGTACAAAGCGTTTGATCTTGCTGTTATCAAATACCACGCTATTGGATTTATCCCCAATGAGGCTTCCCAACGAATCAGGGTGATATGTTGCAATCAGATCTGAAGGGATATGGATCACGTTCGGCTCCAAGCTCAGGGCTTTATACGCTTCAAAGTGAATCTGATCCCAGCTAAGGACTTGATCCGACGTAATTTGAAATGCCTCGCCGATTGCTTTCTTATTTCCCAACAAACCAACCAGTCCTTTGGCAAAATCTGCGTTCCAGGTCAGCACCCAAAGCGAGGTACCATCGCCAGGGACGATAACTTTTTGTCCGCGTTTCATGCGGTCAATGACCGTCCAAGGATGCTGCCAGCTTGAGACGCAAAGGGGGATTTGTGACAGCCCATAGGTGTGAGAGGGACGAATGATCGTAACGGGAAAACCCTCTTCCAAATAGGCAAATAATAGCCTATCTTCACAGGCAATTTTGTTACGTGAATATTCCCAATACGGATTCTCAAGGGGCGTTCGCTCGGTGATGATGTAATTCTTGACGGGCTTTTGATAGGCAGAGGCAGAACTGATGAAAACGAATTGATCGGTCTTGCCGCGGAAGAGACGCAGGTCGCGTTCAATGTCGTTGACGGTATACGCCAGGTAGTCCACCACGACATCGAAATGGTGACCAGCCAAAAGCCTCGCGAGACGCGCCTCATCGGTGTAAACATCGGCTTGTAAAACAGTGGCGCCCTGAGGGACAGGATACTTCTTCGAAATAGAACGATTCAAAATAAATAGTTCATGTCCTTGTGCGACGGTGAGGTCAGCGCAGGCTGAACTGATAATTCCTGTTCCGCCGATAAAAAGGATCTTCATTAACCTTCTCCCATTTCAGGAATTGGTTCAACAGGCACACGATTAGCAATAAAGTTCTCGACCCAAAAGATAATGAGTGCAATCCAAACAATGCCAAAGCCAATGAGATGCGCCTGGTCGAACGGCTCTTTATAAAGGAATACACCAATCAAGAATTGCATGGTCGGCGCGATATACTGCAAAAGCCCGACAACGGTGAGCGGGATTTGTCGCGCAGCGGAGGCAAACATCAAGAGTGGGATCGTGGTCACAATACCCGCGCCGATCAAGAGGAGATCAATCTGCGCACCTTTATGAAGAAAAGCACCAGTACTGTTTAAGCCAATAAAAGCAAGATACATCAAAGCGAATGGAAATACAATTCCTGTTTCGAGCGTAAGACCATAGAGCGAGCCGAGTGGCGCAAGCTTTTTTACAAACCCATAAAACCCAAACGAAAACGCTAGGGAGAGGGCGATCCACGGCAAGCGACCATAAGCAACAGTCAAATAGGTCACGCCTGCGGTAGCAAGAGCAACAGGGATCCACTGCGCGGGACGCAATCGTTCATGGAGAAAAATAACGCCCAACAAGACACTGAGAAGAGGGTTGATAAAGTAACCAAGACTAGTTTCAACGATGAAACCTGCATTCACTCCCCATACATAGACCAGCCAGTTGACTGTGAGAAGGACTCCTGCGACGGCATAAATGCCAAGTGTTTTGGCAGTCAGCGCGGCAGTGCGAAAATCCTTCCATTGTTTGGTGAGCAGGATAAAAAGTATTAGCAGGATAAATGACCAACTGATGCGATGCCCAATGACTTGCAAAGCTGGAACCTCGTGCAGTAGTTTCCAATAAATGGGAAAAACGCCCCACATGGCATACGCGGCAATGCCGTTCAAGATACCTTTATTCATTATTCTCCTTTGAACTCTTATTTCAAAAACTATCGATTGGCTGTCGCCCCGCATACCCCGCTTCGATCTCATGCCAGAAAGCAATATCTCCTTCGCCATATTGCCAGCACAAATAGACTTCGCGTCCATCCTTTAATGCTGGGAAATCCAGCAATCCCAGATTGATATCTTTGATCAAAACATCTGTCGCCTGAATCTGATGAATTAGCGCATCGAACTTTTCAAAATCCTGAACCATATTACTGAGTGCACGGTTGCCACCATTCCCTGCAGACTTTTCAATCGCGGGCCAGGCTTCGGGCTGATTCTTAAGGATCTTTAGGCGAATTGCCTGAATTTCATCCATCAAGGGACGAATCAGGTTCAAGGTTTCGTTGGCTTCCTGAAGAGTAAAGTATTTTTGTGCCATAGTTAATTTAACGACCTATTGGATTCGTAAATCCTTAGCTTCCTTTAGTAAGGTAGCGAGAAATAAACAAGAAATCATCAAACCAGTCAATACCAACAGAGGCAGGGTCATCGAACCTGTGTCAGGAGATTTGAAGGCATCCATACCGAGGATGAAAATGATACCCGAAATTTGTCCCATCAGTAAGAGCAAGCCATTGGAGGTTCCCTCCGGTGCAGGATAGGTGATCTCCGCACCATATTGAAATCCGATCGGACCCGCGCTAAGGAGGAAGAAACCAAAAAGAAAAGAAGAAATTAACAGAAGAGAATACATACCAGCGAAGGTGACTCCGATCAATCCCACAGTAGCGCCCAGCACGGCGAGGATCAGAAAAGGGACGCGTCTGCGAGAACGGTCAGAAAGCAGCGGGATGACTAGCGCGCCGAGAATCCCTCCAAAAATCATGGCGCCTCCCGCGTTCCCAGCTTGCGTAATGGAGAACCCTCTTGGATTAAGGACCTCCTCAATCCAAGTTGTGATTGCGTTGAAGGCTCCCAATCCCACAAAGAAAATAATCAATAGCAAGACAAAGTCACGTTGACGGATCATCTTTGAAAGACCAGTAAGTGATAAGGAACGATCTTCTTGATTTGTAGCATATGGCGGCGAAGGAGGACGTTCACGAATGAATAGAAAAAATATCAACATCGCAATGATAGAGACAATCCCGTAACCCACAAGCACGCCAGAAATGCCTGACCGGAGCGCAAAATAAGGAGTCAGGGCAAGACCCACAAGGATTCCCAAATAAATTGCCAGCGAACCCAAGCCTGTCGCGGTCGCCCGTTCCTCCACGGGAAACCAACGCGCCGCAACGGTCGTGACCGCGTTGAGGATAAAGGGCTGACCAATAGCGATGACAATTTGTGCAATCAGAACGAGTTTGTAATCTGAGGCAACGAGTCCGCGCACGAGACCAAAGATGCCTGTCAACGCTGCACCAATGCCCACGCCGACGCGAACGCCATAAGTGTCAATGACCCACGAAGCTGGAAATGACACAAGAATATAAACGATCATGAAGATCAAGGAAAGGAGTCCAATGCTTAGCTCGGAAACCTGATAATACCCAACAGCATTGCTTGTGATTGGAGCGAAAGTAATCCACAACAACTGGTTAACTGCAATAATGCTCATAAAGGCTAGTAAAACCACCCAGCGGTAAGGATAAACTTGAACGTTGGCTTGTTCCATGAAAAGGTCTCCTCTGCTCTTAACTCTCTAAAAGAAACACCCTAAGGAGGCAATGGTTCCCTTATGTTGAAGTCAAAATGTAAAGGAAGACATTCCTAAACCAGGAATGTCTTCCAAAAAAAATGGTTGATGTGTCACAAGCTTAAACAGGTAAAGCCTGATAGCCTTTCTTCTTCACGGCTGCAATGATCTGCTCATCTGTCAACTTGGATTCATCATACTCGACGGTCATTTGGAGTTTGTGGTAACTGGCGTTAATCTCTTTGACACCGTCGAGAGTATCTTCAAGCGATTCGAGTTTCATGGCACAGTTGGTACACGTCATATCAGGGACTTTGAACGTTTTTTTAACCATAGGTATCCTCAAAGACCTGTCAGGTCTGGTGATTTTTACTCAAACACAATCTGACCCGTGTACATTCCCATGGAGCAGGTGAAAAACAAGGTATTTCCTTTTTCTTGCGCAGGAATATTGACTTGAACGGTCCCAGTATCGGGCATCTCCTTTGGCAAAGGAAGATCCCGCAGCTTGCGCTACGAGTGCTGGACCACTGTTTGACGGGAGCAGGCTGCGGGTCAGGTTTTGAAACGAGAGCTGTGATCCTAAAACATTCAGGCCGCCATTGATCGTCACGAGTCCCAAGATCAGTACCACCGCTGCGACAAATCGCATAAAGAGGTTTTCGAGGCGTGAGCCCAATTCTGTCGTCAAGTAGGCGACAATAAAGAAGACAGGGCTTGTCCCAAGTGTGAAAGCAAACATAAGCGCAGCCCCCATCGCCATACTACTTGTCCCAAGCGCCGCTGCCATCATGGCTTGAGTCACGCCACAGGGAATAAAGACAGTCAATGCGCCGAGAAAGAGTGGCGTGAATGTGTCTGTCCCTTTTGCGGTGCGACGGATGTAGCGCGTGATAAATTTCGGAGGTTCAATGGAAAAGTAACGAAAGATGGGGTGCACATTGAACATACGTAATGCATTGCCCAGCATGAAAACGCCAATCAAGATCATCAAGATTGCGCGTGTTGCCGGGCTAAGAGTGAGGTATGAACCCAGCAGACCCAGCAATGCACCCAGCACCGTGTAGGCAACAATTTTCGCGATCAAGAAGAGAAAAATGGGAAACGCCGAGTTTGAACGCGGGGCTGGTTGGTTCTTTTTGCCGCGCTGCTTTTTGCGCTCCGCGTGCGCGGCCTGTTCGAGATAATCCTGCTCGATCTGATGAGCGAGTGAACTTGCCAATAATCCACCTTGAACTGCGAGGCAACTCAAACCACCTGTTGTGATGCCAGTAATGAAGGCCACTGCAAGTTGACTCATCCCACCTGAGTTATTTGCGATGTTTACATCGTACGTGTTTGATTGAAAGACCATCATCACAATGGCAATGGTGACAAACACAATACCGAGCGCAATCAAGATGACAGGATCAATGGATGGTTTTCGGTTTCTATTTCTGGACATTTGACCTCAAAAATTACACTTAAACAAGTGAGACTTCGGAAATCTTTGTTCCAAAGATTTCCGAAGTCTGTTGGTCATTTAACGCTTCCCGCCATCCCAAACCACAAAGGGCATATTAATGACAACACCCGGTTGTTCGATAATAAGTTCGCTATTCGCTTCTGCTTTCAATACTTCAGCAACAGAGGTGAGTTCACGAGCACTGACCCCGTCTGCCCATGTGATCACATTCAAGCGGCGTAGAGGAGTATAGCCGTCCGTTCCGGGAGGGTTATCAAAAACATCCGATTGGAACCCAAACGGTCCCTTGCCTTCGATGCCATTTGTAAACACGTAGACATTTGCCAACGATTCATCTGGCACAGATGCCAGCGAGGGAACAAACATCACAGGCGATTTCATCATATTCGTGAGTTTTTCAGCCACACCTGCATCCGAGGCTTCGGTGTGAACAAAATAGATTTCGTTTCCTTCTGCATAGGCTTTGCCAGCCGGCAGTTCAGCTTTGGCAGGTCCGCTTTGCTGCGGCGCACAGGCAGCGATGAATAGTATAACCAGCGCGGTGATTGAGAAAAGACGGATTTTTTTCATGTTGTGTTTCCTTTGTTCGCTAGGATGCGGCTATATTGTTATATTTTGTGTCTTCGTAAACGCAGGCTATTCGTTACCACAAAGACACTGCTAAACGCCATCGCGCCAGCTGCCAGCATGGGGTTCAAGTAGCCGAATGCAGCCGCGGGGATGAGAATCACATTGTAGAAAAACGCCCAGAACAAGTTTTGTTTGATCGTGCCAAGCGTTTTGCGAGAGAGAGAAACCGCACGCGCAACACCGCGCAGGTCACCACTCATCAATGTTACTGGCGCAGCAGCCATGGCGACATCTGTCCCGGTGCCAATGGCAATGCCCACATCTGCTTGAGCCAGTG
>WNFU01008997.1_pt1 | contig 19476 bp, 19 predicted proteins | sample 5400121 | NCBI WGS metagenome assembly WNFU01 (sample SAMN13153360, study PRJNA577476) | soil metagenome | isolation source: 100 cm soil or saprolite under grassland replicate 1 | place: USA:California | collected 2016-06-15 | reverse complement strand
GAGTAGAACTCGTGCGCCTTCCCGTGCCGGCCGAGCTCCGCGTCGAGCTTGCGCATGTCGGCCGGCGACGGATTGCCGTCCTCCTCCCCGAAGAATCCGATCAGTGGGCACTGGATCGCGGCGGTCCGCTCGAACGGCGCCGGGCCTTCACCCCACGGGACCATGATGTTGCCCCCGTAGTAGTCGACGGCGGCCCTGAACGCGGGTTGAGCCGCCGCCATGAGATAGGCCACACGGCCGCCCATGCAGAAGCCGACGATGCCCAGTCGCCCCCCATCGACGCCGCGGTGACTCTTGAGAAAGTCCACGGTCGCGTTCACATCCTTGATGACGTTGACGTCCAGCAGCCGGGCCCGGCGGGTGGGACCGTCGTCACGACAGTCAGGCCCGTCGCGATGGTACAGGTCGGGCGCGGCGCCGAGGTAGCCCGCGCTGGCGACCCGCTCCGTCATCTCCTCGATGAACTCGTCGACACCCCCCTGATGCTGAATGACGACGATGGCCGGAAGCGGGCCCTTCCCCTCCGGCACGCTGGTGTAGACCTTCATCTCCTGACCATCGACTCGGGTGCTGTCCCAGCAGGCCGCCATCACATACCTCCTCGAGCTCCGGACGTCGCGACTCGAATCCCACGGGTCGCGCCCGGACAGTATAATCGGGCCGGCGCGTTCTGGGGCAGACGATGAACGCACGTCCCGGTCGACATCGAAGGATGGCTGCGTATGAAGGCATGGCTGCGTAGGAGGAGGACCCCTATGGGCATCGGACGCGCGAGCAAGATCGTCGCGGGCATCGTGTTCATCCTGGCATCGCTCGGCGTGGCGGCGCCGGTGCTGCTCGTCCCGATCGGCCTGGCGGTCTGGGTGCTGGGCGAAGCCCTCTGAGCGGCGAGCGGCCGGACCACCACGTCCGCTGCTGAGGCCGGTGGCGGAGCAACGCGGCTCGACCTTAGAATATCCGGCTGGAGGGAAAGAGCGATGGCCGAACAACAGCGCGACTTCCAGGACAAGCATGTCACCTTGCGGAACGGCCTGAAGGTCCACTACTACGAGTGGCCCGGACCTGGGCCGAACCTGATATTGCTGCATCCGTCGTCCGGCTACGGACGCATGTGGGAGTGGACCGCGAATGCCCTGGGGTCGCGATTCCACGTCTACGCTCTCGACCAGCGCGGCCACGGGGACAGCGGGCGGCCCGACGGCGATTACTCGGCCGAGGAATACGCCGACGACCTGCTCCTGTTCTTCCAGGCGGTGGGGATCGACAAGGCGATCGTCGCCGGCCAGTCCCTGGGCGGCCGGGTCGGGCAGGTTTTCGCGGCGATCCATCCGGAGCGGATCCAGGCGTTGGGACTCGTCGGCGGCCCGCACACCAGCAACTTCTTCCCGACGCGCGAGGAAACGATCAAGGTACTCGGCTCGGCGCATCGGATGCTCGAGTCGCCGACCGAGTTCCCGTCTGTCGAAGCGGCGTTCGCGTACCTGCGATCCGCCCGGCCTCGCGACCAGGAGAAATCACTGCGCCATCGTCTCGAGCACAATTTCGTGCCGGCCGGGAGCGGCGTGGCCGTCAAGTACGACAAGGTGCGCGTGGCGGTGGGCCTCGCCCACATGGCCGACGACCTGAGGAAGTACGCCGCCAAGGCCACCTGCCCGGTGGCGATCCTGAGAGGCACCCACAGCTCCGAGCTGACGATCGAGCAGGCGAAGGAGATCGCCGGCTGCTGGAAGAACGCGACCGTGATCGACGTCGACGGCGACTATGCGCTGCAGATGGAGAACCCGGCGGGTCTCGCCCGGGCGCTGCTCGGCTTCGCCGCCCACGCCGTGAAAGACTGAGCTGCCCGAGGAGGACGTCATGCCCACCGAGTCTCTCGCCGAGCTGGTCCGGTTTGCCCCCGACGCCTACGGCGTTCGGTGGGTCAACCACGTCGCGCTGTTCATCGTCACCGACGCGGGCGTCATCCTCGTCGACGCGAACGGACAGGTCAACCCGCGCACGCCGGCCCTGATCAAGGAGGCGATACGCTCGGTGACGACTCAGCCCGTGAAGTACTTCGTCTACAGCCACTCCGCCTTCGACCACAGCACCGGCGGCGCCGTGTTCGCCGACACCGCGCGCTTCGTCGGGCACAAGAACGCCGTGGATCGGATCAAGGCCGCCAACGACCCGACGACACCGGCGCCGGATATCGTTTTCGACAAGAAGATGACCCTGGAGCTGGGCGGGCGCAGCGTCGACCTCTACCCGGCCGATCTGTCCGCGACCGACGACTACATCGTCGTCCACTACCCGGCGGGCCGACTGGCCATGTTCGTCGACCTCGTCCAGCCGCGTAACCTCCCGTTCCGCACGCTCCTCGGTCACCCGGATCGAATCGTCGAGCGCTTCCAGTGGCTCGAAGAAAAGCTGGACTTCGACGTCATCGTCTCCGGGCACGCGAGCCCGCAGATGAGCGGCACGAAGCAGGACGTCGTCGAGCAGCGCGTGTACTACCGCGACCTTTCGGACGCGATCGCGGCGGCGCGGGCGGCCGGCCTCGCCGATGGCTCGCCCGAGATGGTGACGCTGGCGGGAAGCATCCTGCACGCGAAGTACGGCGCGTGGCGGCGCTTCGACGAGTTTCTGGCGCTGAACATCCAGGGCATGATCGCCTGGCGCGCCGGGAAGTCGCCCTCGGCCCACTGAGCCGCTGGAGAAGACCCCGTGAACACTCGCCGAGAATTCATCGAGGAATCCGTCGGCGCCATGGCCGGCATCGCGTTCGTCGGCTGCGGCCTGGCGGACGCCGCGTCGACCCAGGCTCAGACGCGCCGCCGCGAAGTGGTGGTGAACGGCCGGCGCGTGAAGACCGTCGACGTGCACGCGCATTGCAGCGTCCCCGAGGCGATGGCCCTGATGAACTTGAAGGTGGCGCCGGAAACCCTGCTCATGTCGAAAGCCTCGGATCGGATCCGCGCGATGGACGAGCAGGGCATCGACGTCGAAGCGCTCAGCATCAACCCCTACTGGTACAAGGCCGACCGGGACGTCGCCCGCCAGGTGATCCGCGTTCAGAACGAGAAGCTCGCCGAGGCCTGCGCGGCGAACCCGGATCGCTTCGTCGCCTTCGCGTCGGTGGCGTTGCAGCACCCCGACCTCGCCGCCGAGCAGCTCGACGAAGGGGTGAAGAAGTACGGGCTCCGCGGCGCCGGCGTGGGCGGCAGCGTCAACGGCGAAGAGCTGGCCGATCCGAAGTTCTACCCCTTCTGGGCCAAGGCCGAGCAGCTCGGCGTCCTGGTGTTCATGCATCCCCAGGCGGCGGGCGCACCGGCCGACCTGCAGAACCGGCTGAAGGGTAGCGGCGGGCTGGGCAACGTCATCGGTAACCCGCTCGAGACCACGATCGCGCTCTCGCACCTGATCTTCGAGGGCACGCTCGACCAGTTCCCCGGGCTGAAGATTTGCGCGGCGCACGGCGGCGGATACCTGCCCTCGTACGCGGGCCGCTCCGATGCGGGCTGCGTGACGTTCCCCGACTGGTGCACGAAGCCGCTCAAGAAGAAGCCGACGGAATATCTCCGGCAGCTCTACTTCGACTCGCTCGTCTTCACCCCCGAGGCGCTGCGACATCTGGTGGCGGAAACGGGGTCGAGCCAGATCGTCATGGGCACCGACTATCCGTTCCCGTGGACGAAGACCTCGGTGGACCACATCCTCGGCACGCCAGGGCTGACGGACGACGAGCGCATGGCGATGCTCGGAGCGACCGCCGCGAAGCTGCTCGGGATCAAGCCGTAGACGGCACGCCCTCGATCACCGCGGCGACCGCGGTGATCGGGCGACGCCGCTCACACCCGGCGTTGCAGGAAGTCGGTCACGAGCGGCCAGGCGAGATCGGCGTAGTGCGGCTGGAAGCCGTCGTTGTCGGGGTGGCGGAAGCCGTGGTTGGCATCGGAGAAGAAGTGCCACTCGACGGGCTGGCCGTTGGCGATGAAGCTAGGGCGCTGGCCGGCGCCCTCAGGAGTCGCCGCGTAGCCCGGAATGCCGTCCCGCTCCAGAGTCAGCATTCGCGCCGCGATGGTCATGGCCGCTTCCCGAGACGTCGAACCTGGATCATCGATCCGTCCTCTCCTGTACCTGGACCGCTGCTCAGTAGTACGCCACGCCGCCGTTCGCGTGAATGGTCTGACCGGTGATGAAACCCCCGTCGTCGGTGACCAGGAACAGGCAGGTGGCGGCGATCTCGTCCACCGTCCCCTGACGTCCCAGTGGAATGCCGGCGGCGGTCGGCGTTCGTCCCTGGTACCACTCGGGATTGGCCCGCGCGGTGTCGATGCTGCCGGGCGAGACCACGTTGACCCGAATATTGTGCGCGGCGAACTCGGAGGCGAGACCGCGCGCCAGCCCCACCAGGCCCATCTTCGCGGCCGAGACATGGGCGCGCCCGGATCCGCCCATGAAGGCCCCTTCACCGGTGAAGAACACGATCCGTCCATACCGGTTCTTGACCATCGAGTCGATGACCGCCCGCGTGAGGTAGACAGCCCCGTCGAGGACGACGCTCCGCACGGCCTCCCAGTCCTGAGCTGTCAGCTCCGTGAAGGGCTTGTGAGGCCGGATCGCGGCGTTGTTGATGAGGATGTCGACCCGGCCGAACTCGGAGAGGGCCTTGGCCGCCATCGCTTCGACCTGGTCCTTCTTGCCGACGTCGGCCACGATGGAGAGCGCCTTGACACCCCGCGCCTGGGCCTCCCGCGCCACGGCGTCGGCCTCCGCCTGGTTCGTCCGGGAATTGACCACGACGTGAGCGCCTTCCGCGGCCAGCTTCAAGACCGTCGTCCGGCCGATGTTCCGACCCGAGCCGGTCACCAGCGCGACCTTGCCATCGAGCTTACCCATGGGTCCCCCTCCTGGAGATCATCACATCCTTAGCACGCGCTCGGCGTTGCCGTGGGCGATCTTTCCCTTGGCCGGCCCGCTGAGCGCCCGGTTGTCGAGGAACTCCCGTCCGAGCACGAGGATCCTCATGACTGAGCCCTCCCGAGGTGTCCCGCGAACCATTCGAGGATGTGGCGGAACCGCTCGAGACGATGGCGCGGCTTGCCGGAGCGCGACATCTCGTGGTTCTCGCCGGGGAAGCGCACGAAGCGTACCTCGCGCCGGAGCTTCTTCAGGGCGACGTAGAGCTGCTCGGCCTGCTCGATGGGGCAGCGCAGGTCGTCCTCGGAGTGAATGATCAAGAGCGGGGTCACGATGTTCTTGGCATACGTGAGGGGCGAGCGCTCGATGTAGCGAGCCATGTCCTCCCATGGAAGCGGCCCCCCGAGCTCCACCACGTTGAAGCTGTGTCCGATGTCGCTCGTGCCGAACATCGTGTACTGGCAGTTCACGGCACGCTCCGAGCACGCGGCCTTGAAGCGATCCGTGTGCCCCACGGTCCAGCTCGTGAGAAATCCGCCGTAGCTCCCGCCCAGGACGCCAAGCCGTTCCGGGTCGATGAACGCGTGACGCCGGAGCGCCTCGTCGAGCGCGGCCATGACGTCGGCGTAGTCGCCGCCGCCCCAGTCGCCGACCACCGCCTGGGCGAACGCCTCGCCGTACCCCTGGCTGCCGCGCGGGTTCGCGTAGATCACCGCGTAGCCCGCGCCGGCGTACACCTGGAATTCGTCGAAGAAGTTGTGACCGTACTGGGCATGAGGCCCGCCGTGGATGCTCAGGAGCGCCGGATAGCGCTGGCCGGGAACGAAGCCGGCGGGGCGCATCACCCAGCAGTCGATCTCGACGCCCTCGCGCGTGAAACGGAATCGTTCCGGTGACGCGAGGGCCACGTCTTCCGTCCAGGACCTGTTCATCAGGGTGAGCTGGCGCTCGTCGCCTCCGTCCGCCCGGCAGATGAAGACCTCCGCGGGCGCCACCGGGTGACTCGCCGCGAAGGCCAGCAGGCGGCCGTCGGCGGACGCGGAGAATCCGTTCAACGCCCGATCGCCGCCGACGACCCGTGTCGGCGCTTCGCCGCTCCGGGTCGCGACCCGCCAGAGACCGGCGTCTCCGCGGTCCTCGACGGCCACGATCACCGAGCGGCCGTCGGGCGACCAGAGCGGACGCACGTGAAGCGCGCCGCAGGAGCGATCGAGCGCCGACGTGAGACACGCGGCGTCACCGCCGGACGACGGAATCGTGAAGACCCGGATGTTGCGCCCGTAGGCGTTACGCCCGGGACGCGCGAGGTAGGCGATCGTGCGGCCGTCCGGTGAGAAGGCCGGAAGCAAGAGCGGCCCGGTGGTCGCGGTGAGCCGCTGTGGTGTCCCGCCCTTGGCGGGGACCCGCCAGAGGTCGCTCGCGTCGTCATCGTCCCGCTCGGCGTGACGAGCCGAGACGAAGACCATCGATTGGCCGTCCGGTGCCCACACCGGATCCGCGTCGGCGAAGTCGCCGTCGGTGAGCTGAACCAGGGCCGACGCGTCGCCCGAGACCACGAACACGTGCGGGCGTCGATCGTAGACGAACCCCTCGCCGTTGAACCGGTACTTGAGCGACGTGATGACCCGGGCCGGCCGAGACTTCCGTTTCTCTTCCTCGCTCTCCGGCTCGCGCTGGCCGCCGACCGGAGACACGAAGGCAAGTCGCGAGCCGTCCGGCGACCACACCACGCTCCCCACCCCGTTCTCGAGCGCGGTGAGCTTCGTCGGCTCCCCCCCATCGGCCGGCATCACGTAGAGCTGGAGCTTCTCCTTGGGCGTGCGCTCGGAGAGGAATGCGAGCCGCGCGCTGTCGTTCGCCCACCGGGGCTCGATGTCCCGCCGCGGACCGGCGGTGAAGCGGCGGGGCGCCCCACCGGCCACGTCGACGACCCAGATGTTGGAGAGGTACTCGTCGCGCTCCTCGGACAGGGACGTGACGACGAAGGCGATCCGCCGGCCATCGGGCGAGAGCTGCGGATCGGTCACGAACAAGAGGCGCGTCAGGTCCTCGGGAACCATCCCCCGGCGGACGCCGCTCACGGCTTCACCGACGCGAAGCGCTCGGTCAGGCTCGCCTCGAGCCGGCGCGCATCCGCGAGCTCGCCCAGCCCCTCGACCTCGCCGATCGCCGCCGCGACGTGCCGCACGATTCGCCGGCCCTCCGTCGAGGGCCGCGCCAGGGCGAACAGCGTCTTTTCGCACTGGATCGTGTGCTCCACGATGTGGGCGGCGAAGCGGTGAAGACGAAAGCGCACGTCGACGTCGTGGCCCGCCCAGATAGTCGGCCGAGTCATCGCCGAGGCCGCGACGTCGCCGAGCCAACGGTTGGTTTCCGCCCGTGCCTCGCCGATCCGGGCGAGGATCGCGCCGATCTCGCCGTCGGCGCCCGTCTGGGTCGCCGTCGGCTGTCGGTCCTCGGGTATGCGCACCGGCTCGGAATCCTTCCGGTCGAGCGCGTAGCGCGTCTGGACGGCGTATCGTCGCTCTATCAAGAGCATGTGGCGAAGCGTTTCCCGGACCGGCCATTCGCCCGCTCGCGGCGCACGGTCGAGCAGGTCCGCCGGCAGCCCGGCCAGCAAGCCGCGGAGGTCGCCGAAGGCGCGCTGCGCCAGGGCCAGAATGCGACGCGATTCGGAATGCGGGCCGGCGGACACCCGCGCGTGCACCTCCTGCGCGTCCTCCAGCGTCCGATAGAGGGCGTACCGGACGTCCATCTCCCTCCCGCGCCACGGCCACGGGCGCGCCAGCGCCTCGTCGTCGAGCGCGGCGAACCCGCGCAACGCCGCGTCGAAATCACTCATCTCATCGCGTCCTTCTCGGCAAGCTCGATCGCCCCGGTCATCCCCGCGTCCCTCATCGCGCTCCGTTCCGCCCCGCGATGCTGCTCCGCCGGGGACGTGGAGTCAAGACGCGCCCATTCCCCTGCGACGCTTCTCGGAGTACGCTGGCGCGTGGCTCGGCGACCTGATCACGGCGCCGGCGGACGGCGCTCTGGCCGGTGTCGAACAATCGAGGAGACTCTGATGGTACGGATCATCGACATGGAGTGCAGCATTCCGCGCCCCGCGGGCGAGGCGGAACCGGCCCCTGCCCCGACGGAGTCGACCAGCGCGGGTCAGCCTGCCGGCTACGGCATGGCGAACTACAGCCGGATCTGCCCCGACGGAGTCGACCAGCGCGGGTCAGCCTGCCGGCTACGGCATGGCGAACTACAGCCGGATCTTCCGCTCTCGCCGCGAAGGCGCCGACCACCGCCCGGACATCGACCTGGACGCGTACGTCGGCAAGCTCGCGAAGCTCGGCATCGTGCGGTCGGTGCCGTTCGGCGTCTCGAACGAGGAGTCGACCGCGCTCGTGCGCAAATACCCCGATCGGTTCCTCGGGCTGGCGCGGATCAGCATCAATGCCTTCAAGGGCATGAGCGGTGTCCGCGAGCTGGAGCGGCTGGTCCGAGACGAGGGATTCAAGGCGCTCGGCGTCTCGGCGCTGGTCGACTGCATTCCCGCGAGCGACCGACGCTACTATCCGCTGTACACCAAGGCGGCGGAGCTTCGCATCCCCGTGCGCATCTACTCCTCGATGAACTATGCGAACGACCGACCGTACGACCTCGGCCACCCCCGGCATCTCGACCAGGTCGCCATGGACTTCCCGGAGCTCCGGATCATCGGTGGCCTGGGCGGCTGGCCGTGGGTCAACGAGATGGTCGCGCTGGTGCGCCGGCATCCCAATCTCCACGTCGACACCTCGGCGCATCGGGCCAAGTACCTTGGGCAGCCGGGCTCCGGCTGGGAAATGCTCATCCAGTTCGGCAACACGCTCATTCAGGACAAGGTGCTCGTGGGCCTGTCGGCAGGGTTGGTCGGCCAGCCGTACGAGACGCTGATCCAGGAGTACATGGGCCTGCCGCTGAAAGACACCGTCAAGGAGAAGTGGCTCTACAAGAACGCCGCGCGGGTGTTCGGGCTCGAGTGAAGGACCGCGAAGGCGCGCTCGAGGGAGTGGTCGTCATCGAGCTGGCCCGGACCCTGGCCGGCGAGTTCGCCGGCGGGCTGCTCGCTGACCTGGGAGCGACCGTCATCAAGGTCGAGCCCCTCGACGGATCACCGCTCCGAAGGCGCGGGCCGGGCATCGCCGGAGAAGACTCCCTCTATTTTCAATCGGAGAATCGCGGGAAGTGCTCGGTGCTCGCCGATCTCGCGGACTTCACCGGCGAGCCCTGGCTCGCCAAGCTTCTCGCCTCCGCCGATGCCCTCGTCGAGGACCTCGGCCCGGGGCGCCTCGAATCGGCGGGGCTGTCGCCGGACGCGCTCCACGAAAAGAATCGACGCCTCGTCGTCTTGCGCGTCTCACCGTTCGGCCAGACCGGTCCGCTGGCGGGCGAGCGCGGCGACGATCGCATCGCCCAGGCGTACTCCGGCGTGCAGTTCGCGACGGGGTTCCCCGATCGCCCGCCGATTCCCGTGACGGTGCCGCTCGCCGACGCCTGGACGGGCATCCTCGGCGCGAGCGCGCTCCTGATGGCGACCTTTCACGCCCGGCGGAGCGGCTGCGGACAGACGGTCGACCTCGGCCTCTACCAGACCGGGCTGCGCATGCAGGAAGAGGTGGTTATCCGCCACCACCGGACGGGCGCGGTGGCGACACGCATGGGCACCGAATCGCCCACCGTGGTCCCGGCCAACGTCTACGCGACGCGAGACGGCGGGTTTATCGCGCTCTCCGGAGCCGGAGATCAGCCGTTCGCACGACTCTGCGAAGCAATCGAGGCCCCGGAGTCCGCGAAGGAACCGCGGTTCGTCACCAGCGCCGCGCGCCTGCAGAACCGCGCGGCCGCCGATGAGCTCGTCGGGGCCTGGATCGCCAGGCACGACCTCGTGGACATCGAGGCGCGCTTCGCTGCCGCCGGCGTGGCCGGCACCGCCGTCCGCTCCGTGGACGAGATCATCGCGGATCCGCACGTGAGGGCGCGCCAGGCTGTGCTGCGTCTGCAGTCGTCGTCAGGGCACGACTTCCTCGCCCCCGCGCCAGTCCCGAAGCTGTCGCGGACTCCGGCGCGCGCCCCGGTGCGCGCTCCGCGGCTCGGCGAGCACACGGCGACCGTGCGCGCGAGCGTCGAACAGATCGCGGATCGGAAAAGACCGGACGTGAAGTCCGCCGACGTGACCGACGCAGGGCCGCTCGCGGGCGTCCGAGTCCTCGACCTGTCGCAGTGGCTCGCCGGTCCGGCCGCGACCGCCCTGCTCGGCGACTTCGGCGCTGAGGTGATCATGGTCGAGCTCCCCGCGACCGGCACGGCGCCGTCGGACGGGCCGGGCAGCCGTGGCCCCGGGTTTCCCGTCACCAACAGGAACAAGCGGAGCATCACGCTCGACGTGCGCTCGCCGCGCGGCCGAGAGGCGTTGCTGGAGCTGGTTCGGCTGAGCGACGTGATCGTGGAGAACTTCCGGCCGGGGACGCTCGAGCGATGGGACCTCGGCCCGACGGTGCTCCGTGAGATCAATCCGCGCCTCGTGATCCTCCGGTCATCGGGCTTCGGACAGAGCGGCCCGTCCGCGGCGCGCGCGGCGTTCAACCCGGTGGGCCTCGCCTTCGGCGGCATGACGTACCTGAACGGTTGGCCGGACCGGCCGCCCCTCCGCGACGGCGTCACTGCGGGCGACTATTCGACGGCGCTCTTCAACGTGCTCGGTATCGTCGCCGCGCTGTTGCGCCGCGACCTCGACGGCGAAGGGCAGGTCGTCGACACGGCCATGTTCGAGTGCGCCCTGCGCCTCACCGGCGATCTGCTGGCCGTCCGGAGCGCCCTGGGCATCCGTCGCGAGCGCGCCGGCGGAGACTGGCCGGCCTATCCGTGTAGCCTCACCGTCGCGGCCCTGGACGGACGCTTCGTCGCCGCGTCGAGCGCGTGCTGGGACGACTTCGCCGACGCGCTCGAACGGCTGGGGCGCTCACGCGTCGATGACCCGGCGCGCGTGCGCGAGGAGATGGCGAAGCTGGTCGGCACGCTCGCGGCCGAAGCGGCGGTGTGCACGTTGCGCCAGGCCGGGCTCGCCGCGAGCACGGTCAACTCGGTGGCCGATCTGGCTCGAGAGCCGCACCTGTGGAGCCGCGGCGATCTCGTGCTCCGCTCCGATCCGGAGCTGGGCGAGATCGTGACGCAGGGGATCGTGCCCTTGCTCTCGCGAACGCCGGGGCAGCTCACCGGCTGGTCGCGACGCCCCGGATCGGACAACGACGCCGTGCTCGGCGCGCTGCTGGGTTACACGCCCGAGCAGATTCGCCGGGTTACTTCGGCACCAGCCCCTTGAAGCGCGGCATGACTTCCTTCGCCAGCAGCTCGATCGAGTGGCGCCACGCCGCGGGGTTCTCCGAATAGTCGAAGCAGAAAAGCAGCAGCGTGCCGAAGCCGCCGACCTCCTCGTAAATCTCGTGGAGCTTGTCGGCCACCGTGGCCGGCGAGCCCACCAGCCAGTTGTGCCGTGCGCAGTACTCGGGGGTGACGTCGGAGTCCGGCACGTCCGGCTTGTGCTTCAGGAATTCGGTGAACTGGAACGACGCGAGAAGGGGCAGGAAGTACTCCTGCATCATGCGACCCATCATGCCGCCGGCGGAGAGCCGCATCGCCTCAGAGTCGGTGTCTGCGATGAAGACTTCGCGGACCAGGCGCCACTCGGCGCGCTTCGGCGTGCGGCCGGTTCGCGCGGCCCCCTGCTCGACGGCCTCCCAGTGGCTCCCGACGTAGGTGGGGTTCAGGTTCAGGCTCATCGGCCAGAAGCCGCGCTCGCCGGCGAGCTTCAGCGTGTCAGAGCCCTTGCTCACGCCGGCGACGCCGATCGGCGGATGCGGCTTCTGGAGCGGCTTGATGTGCGGCCGCAGCGTGTCGAGCATCGTGCCGGTCTTGGTGACGTGCCAGTACTTGCCCTTGTGGTCGAACTCCGGTTCGTCGCTCCAGAGACGCAGGATGATGTCGAGCGCCTCGCGCGTCATCTCCCGGTGCTGGCCCGCATTGCCGTCAACGTTGAACATGGCCCAGTCGCTCGGCAGCCCGCTCGCCGCCACGCCAAAGTTGAGCCGCCCCTGCGCCATGTGGTCGAGCATCGCCACCCGGTTGGCCAGCTCGGCGGGATGATGGTACGGCATGAGAAATCCGCCGGGGCCGATGCGCATGCTGCTGGTCTGCAGGAGCGCCTGGGCCACCAGCAGGTCCGGCGACGGGTGCGGCTCCCAGGGCGCGGTGTGATGCTCGCCGATCCACGCCTCGCTGAAGCCGAGCTCGTCCGCCCAGCGAAGCTGCTGGAGGTCCCACTGGTGGCCGTCATACAGACTGCGCTCGGGTGGATGCGACGGCATCGTGAACAATCCGTAGTCCATGCGCGCCTCCTTGGCTGAGCAGCGACCCCGGGTGCTGGATTCTACGCCGGGCCTACGAAACCGATATAGGCGCCACAGGCCTGATCCGGCCCGACCAAGATCGCCTGCTCGCCAGTATTGCGGATGCCGCGCGCCGGCGGCGGCGTGCCGTGACTTTCCATCCAGCGGACCGCGGCGTCCATACTGCTCGTGCGGTAGAGCACCTGAAAGGGGCCGGGCCCGCGCCGAGCGAGCGCCTCGGCGGCGGGACCGGGCTCGGCGGGCTGCGCCACCGTCAAGCCCGTCGGGCCCAGATCGAAGACCGCCATGTCCGCCTTGATGACCGCGCCGCGCTGGATCTTGGGCACGGACATGCCGAGCACCCGGCCATAGGACGCCGCCGCCACGGCGACGTCGGGCACCGCGATGTAGACCCGATCCAGACGCAGGGCGCCGTTGGGGTGATCGCCGGCCCGCACCACCTGCCGGCGCCGCTCGTCCAGCGGCGTCAGGTGCTGCACGAAAAAGATCGGCAGGGGGTTGCGCAGGCCGAGTCCCGCGGCCTTCCATCGAAGCTCCTGGCCGGCCGGCGTTCGCCGCGAGCCCTCGGTGACGTCGCCCACGTCGACGCCGCGCCCTCGCATCGCCGCCACGTCGGCCGCCAGATCATCGCTCTGCACGGCGATGTAGCGGAAGCCGCCGCCACGAGCCAGGAACTCGCTGAGGCGGGCATCCGAGCTACCGGGGATCAACGCGGCGGCCGGACGCTCATCCCGCAGGGCCAGGAGCTCGAGATAGTCCTCCTGGTGAAACGCGATCGCGTTGTGAGTCGCCCCGCCCGTGTGCACCCCACCGGGATAGACGTGGAATCCGATGCGCGTGTAGACGTCGATGGCCTCTGCCAGATTCGGGACGCAGATCATGACGTGGTCGATACGGGTCACGCTGACGCCTCCAGCGGTGTATGCTACACCGCACTGTCGCTCGTGAGCCACTCTCGGGAGGGAAAGAATGGCGGACTCCATCCTCGTGGAGAAGACGCAAGGGGTCGCGATTGTTACCATGAATCGCCCGGAGCAGCTCAACGCGATGAACGCCCAGCTCGGCGCCGAGCTGCGCGAGGCGGTCAAGCGGATGAGCGCCGATGACGACGTCGGCTGCATCGTCATCACGGGCGCCGGCGACCGCGCCTTCTCCGCCGGCGGGGACATCCACGAGCAACGTGAGGATGATCGCAGGTACACCCAGACCGAGCTCGACGCTCGCAACGCTATCCGTGCTCGTGGCAGCTACGAGATCAGCGCCTGCCCGAAGCCCACGATCGGGATGATGAACGGCCTGGCGTACGGCGGCGCCGCGGTCCTGGCCTCGTCTCTGGACATGCGCATCGGGTGCGAGCACGCGAGCTTCCGCTTCCTGGCCGCCGCCTACGGTCGCATCAACAGCACCTGGACCCTGCCCAACCAGGTCGGCTGGCCCGTCGCCAAGGAGCTGCTGTTCTCCGCCCGGGTCGTCGAGGCGGAGGAAGCCCATCGCATCGGGCTCCTCAACCATCTCGTGCCCTGCGCGGAGTTGCGTGACAAGGCGATGTGGCTGGCGACGATGATCGCCAAGAACCGCCGCGAAGCCGTCATGGGCGTGAAGGCGCTCCTGCTCCGCGACATGGGGTGCGATCTGGAAGAACAGTGGGCGAACGAGCGCGACTACACGACGAAAGTGGTCAGGGGCGCCAAGGCCGAGGCGGCCTTCCCCGAGTTCATCGCCCGCCGGGGACGGCCCCCCGGCGACGCCTGACCGGGCGGCGCTACTTCGTAGCGTCCTTGACCTTTTCGCCGGCTTTCTCGATCGCCTTGCCCGCCCCTTCGACGGCCTTGTCCACCTTCTCTCCGGCCTTCTGCGCAGGCCCCTGCTGCTCGCAGCCAACGAACAACGCGAGGCCGAGACCGAGCGCCAAAAGACGGCTGATTGCCGCCATCGCTGTCCCTCCCTCGCTTACTTGCGCAACTTGGCGACCGCGTCGTTGTATGCCTTGTTGAGGTCCGTGTATGAGTCGGCGAAGCCGCGCTTGACGCTGTCCCAGGACTCGGCAGTGGCGCGGCCGAGCTCGTCGGCCTTTTTCGCAGTCTTGTCCCGCGTGGCCTTCAGCTCTTTGAGCTGCCGCTGCGCATCCGCTTTGACAGCGCTCGTGTCGGCCGCGACTTGAGCGTCCAGATCCTTGATCTTGGCGTCGAGCTCGCTCACCAGCTTCTTCGCGTGCGCGACCGCTTCGTTCTTCTTCTCCACGGTGTAGCCCTTGATCGCGTCCGCCGCTTCACTGGTCTTTTGCGTCGCGTCCTTGCCCGAGGTCTGCCCGACGGCCGGCGCCGCGTGGGTCAGGAAGGCGCTCAGGGCGATGGCGAAGATCGCCAGAGTCACGCGTCGATTCATGATTGTCCTCCCTCTGTGAGATTCGGAGTGTGAGGTTCCCTGCGGTGTCTTGGGTCACTTCTTGAGCTTGAGGTCCTCGTACGGCGACGAGTACGGGTGCAAGGCGATGAGGCCGAGCCCGGATTCTTCCACGCGCGGCCCGACGGCGTTCAGAAAGCCCAGCTCCCACAGGGGCGCGTGCATGACCCGTTCGTGGGCCAGGCGCTGGATCTGGTGGAGGAGAGTTTCGCGGCGCTTGGGGTCGAGCTCGCGGGCCTGCTGGATGAAAAGATCGTCCATGTCGGGATAGCCACCCCACGCGTAGAGGCCGTCCTTGACGAAGTAGTTCTGGACCCGGGTCGCCGCGTTGCCGAGACCGCCGGCGCCCGACTGCAAGATCCCGGTGATCTTCTTGTCCTTCCAGTTGCCGAGGAAGGCCGCGCGCTCCATCGGCCGCAATTTTGTGCGGATGCCCACCGCGGCCAGGTAGTTGGCGATGGCTTCGGCGACGCTCGAGTAGGACGCGTCGCACGCGTACTCGCCCGCGTCGAAGCCGTTCGGATAGCCGGCCTCGGCCAGGAGCTTCTTCGCCTGGGCCGGATCGTACGGATAGGGCGGGATGGCCAGGGCATACTCGAAGGCCGACGGGATGATAGCGCCGGTCGGCCTGGAGTAGCCCAGGGTCTCTGCCTGGTTGATCGCGTTCTTGTCGAAGGCCAGCGCGGCCGCCAGGCGGACCCGCCGGTCGTGCCACGGCGATTTCGGGTCCCACATCAGCGGGCCGAAGCTGAGCCACTGGCTGCCGGCGATCACCGTCGGGACGAGCTTGAGCCCCGCCGTGCGCTTCACCTCCTCGCCGAGCGGACCCCGTAGCGAGTATGCGACATCGACCTCGCCGCGCTTGAGCATGGCCAGCCTCGTCAGGTCCTCGGAGACGACCTTCCACACCAGCCGCTTGACGGTGGGCGTCTTGCGCCAGTACCGGTCGTGCGCGTCCAGGACGAGCTCCACCCCGGGGTTGAACGACGTGAGCTTGTACGGGCCGGCGCCGATGGGCGCCTTCTTGAAGCCCTCGTCGCCGACCTTCTCGACGTATTTTTTGGGGACGATCCAGCCCGCCCCGCTGGCCGGCGTCCCGTAAAACGTCATGAAGTCCGGCCACGGCTCCTTCAGCCGGAAGCGGACACGGAAGGGGTCGACGACCTCGACCGCGACGACCTTCTCCTTGAGCAGCTTGGCCGCCGCGCCCTTGTAGCGCTCGAAGGAGAACTTCACGTCCTCGGCGGTCAGGGCGTCGCCGTTGTGGAAGACGACGCCCTTGCGCACGACGAACTCGTAGCTGAGGCCGTCCTTGGCCGCCGTCCACGATTCGGCCAGCGACGGGGTCATCGGGTTGCCCGGCATCGGCTTCACCATCGCGTCGTGCACCGCGTAGAGCACCATCATGAGGGTGATGATCCCCGTGTGTTCGGCAGGATCGAACCAGACGGGAGAGAGCGAGACGTGCACCGCCCACGTCATCTGCGCCACGGGGGCGTCCGAGCGCCCCACGGGCGCTTCCGAGCGCCCCTGCGCCGATCCGGGGACGGGGACGAGACTCCCGACCAGGGTCAGGGCGAGGACCGCGAGCGTCATCAAGCGCCGAGCCTTCATGGGCCGTCTCCTCTCCGCGTCGAGAAAGAAGTCCGTCAGGGTCGCGCAAGCTTACCACGGTGGTTCTTGACAGGACTGGCTCGTCGCGATAGGACGTGGCGGGGAGGAGAACGTCCATGAAAGTCAAAGCGGCGAACGGCTTCGCGCGAGCCCTGAAGGCCGAGGGCATTCCATGGGTGAGCTGCTATCCGACCAACCATGTGAACAACGCGCTCGGGGAAGAGGGCGTGCCCATTCTCATGATGGGGGAGGAGCGCTTCGCCGTCGCCGTCGCCGATGCCTTCTCGCGCGTCACGTGTGGCAAGCAGATCGGCGTGTGCACCATCATGGCGAACCTGAACGCCGCCGGAATTCAGATGGCCTTCGGCGCGATCGGCCAGGCCTGGGAGGATTCGTCCCCGCTCCTGGTCATCACGGAAGGCGTGGGCCAGGGCGGTAGCCGGCACACGCACTTCGACATGGCCGAGGCGCTCAAGTCGGTCACCAAGTGGGTGGGGAAGGTCGACCGAGCCGAGCTCGTGCCGGATTATGTCCGCCGAGCTTTCACCCATCTCCGATCGGGCCGGCCCGGCCCCGTGCTGCTCATCATTCCTCGCGACCTCGGCGAATACGAGGAAGACGAGCACCCCTACTCACCGGTCAAGGGCTGGCGGTCCGGGCCCGACCCCGACGACGTGAAGACCGCCGTCAAGGCGCTGCTCGCGGCCAAGGATCCCCTCCTGTACGTCGGCGAGGGCGTCTACTACGCCGACGCGACCAGCGAGCTCCTGAAATTCGCCGAGCTCGCCCAGGTGCCGGTGCTGACGACCCTCAAGGCCAAGGGCGCCTTCCCGGAGAACCATCCCCTGTCGGTCGGAGTCCGCGGCGCGCTGGCCGACCATTTCCTACACAAGTGCGACCTCCTGTTCTCGATCGGCTCGAGCCTCTTCCCCAACCGGTTCAGCCACGCCATCCCCAGCGCGGACAAGAAGACGATCATCCAGTGCACCGTCGACACGCTCGACATCAACCGGAGCTACGAGACGCGCCACGCCGTGATCGGCGACGCCAAGCTGACGCTCCAGGCGCTCATCGGCGAGGTGTCGGCCCGCGGCGCACGCAAGAAGCCGGAGCTCGTCGAGGAGATCCGCAAGGGCAAGGAGGCGTTTCTCGCGAAATTCCGCCCGTGGATGGAATCGAACGAGACGCCGATCAACCCGTACCGTGTGCTGGGCGACCTCATGAAGGTGCTCGACCCGAAGAGCTCGTTCGTCACCGCGGATTCAGGGAACACGCGTGACCAGACCAGCACGGTCTACGAGGCGCAGATTCCGCGGGGTCACCTGGGCTGGGGCAACGTGTCCACGCTCGGCTTCAGCCTGGCCGGGGCCGTCGGGGCGAAGCTCGCGTATCCCGATCGGCAGTGCGTCCACGTCACCGGCGACGCCGGCGTGTGCTACATGATGGGCAACTTCGAGGCGGTGGCGCGCTACAAGATCGGCATCACGACGATCCACATCAACAACGGCGGCTACTCCGGCTACGGCCCGGGCTTCTGGGGCGGCGGGCACGATCCCTACACCTGGAAGGTGTCGGATCACTCCTCGGCTTGCATGGCCAACATGGCGAAGGCCGTGGGCTTCTACGGCGAGGACGTGACGGCACCGTCCGAGGTGATCCCGGCGCTCAAGCGCGCTTTCGACGAGAACGCCAAGGGCCGGCCGGCGTTCCTGGAGTTCATCTGCTCGCACCATCCGGTCCACGGCGGCTGGGTCAGGAGCGCGCCGGCCGGACATTAGCGCTCTCGCGCGCTACTTTCGCGTGTCGTCGGCCGGGTTGACGAACGCGATGTCCGCGAGCCCGACGCCGGGCGTCTGGTGACCGACTCGGTCGTGTTCGACCTCGACGGCACGCTGTGGGACACCTCCGCGACGTGTGCCGTCGGGTGGAACCGCGTGCTCCACCGGCACGACATTCCCTTCCGGCCGATCACCGAGCACGACATCCGGCGCGTCACCGGCCAACCGCACGACCAGTGCATTCGCGAGGTCTTCGCGGGTCTCCCTGAGGCACACATTCTCACGCTCGTCGCCGAGACCCAGCTCGAGGACAACAAGCTCGTCGCCGAGCTCGGCGGTGAGATGTACCCTGGCGTCGAGGCCGGCTTGAGGCGCCTTGCCGCCCGGTATCCGCTCTTCATCGTGAGTAACTGCCAGGCCGGGTACATCGAGGCTTTCCACCAGTGGTCGGGGCTCGGGCCGTGCTTCCGGGACTTCGAGTGCTGGGGCCACACGGGCCTCACCAAAGGGGCGAACCTCCACACGCTGATCGAGCGCAACGGGCTATGCCGCCCTCTCCTCGTCGGTGACACACCCGGAGATCAAGCGGCGGCTCGCGAATGCAGCGTGCCCTTCCTGTACGTCGACTACGGCTTCGGCGTGTGCGGCAACGTCGATCGCCGCTTCTCCTCCTTCGCCGCCCTGACGAACTGGCTCCTCGATCACGCGCCTCCCACGCCCTGAGCGCGGCTTCGGCCGGACGCGGGGGCTGGTTGACGGACGTGGCGGGGTCGAAGGGACCCGTTCCCGGCACCGCGACGTCGACTTGACGTCGAGTCCTCAAATCCCGTATACGGACCTGACGAGCCGTGCGCGAACGGAGGGAGAGCATCATGGCCATGTACTGGAAGGAGATCACGGTCAACTGGGGCGAGTCGGACCCCTTCGGGCTCGTGTACTATCCACGGATCGTCGCCTGGTTCAACGACACCGAGCACGAGCTGTTCCGCGTCATCGGCTACCCGATCGAACAGATGATCAAGAACGACCGCACGACGTTCGTGATGGGCGAGATCCATTTCCGCTTCATCGGTCCGGCGGCCTACGGCGACCGGATCGTGAACACCATCACGCTCGCCGAGATCGGCGCCCGTACCCTGCACTGGAATTGCAAGGCGAAGAACGCCGTGACCGGGGCGCCCGTGAGCGAGGGCAAGGCCACTCGCGTGTACGCCCGCATCAACGAAGACGGCTCGCTGAGCTCTCAGGTGATCCCGGTCGAGATGCTGACCGCGCTCCAGGAGCTGGGGAATCTGACGCATCTCAAGACGAACAGCGGCGCGACGAAGCTCGGCGCCGAGCGC
>WNFU01009782.1_pt1 | contig 19500 bp, 12 predicted proteins | sample 5400121 | NCBI WGS metagenome assembly WNFU01 (sample SAMN13153360, study PRJNA577476) | soil metagenome | isolation source: 100 cm soil or saprolite under grassland replicate 1 | place: USA:California | collected 2016-06-15 | reverse complement strand
CGAGGACGCCGTCCGGATGTTCGAGGACGGTCAGGTGCTTGACGCCGACGACGGCGCAGGCGGCCTGCTGCTCGGCGACGCGCAGGCGTGCCGTCTCCTCGGGAGGGTTCGGCATGCCGGCCTCGCCGCGGGTGAGCAGGAGATAACCGACCTCGATGCCGCGCGCGGTCCAGCGAGCTACGGCCGCGGACGTGCCGTACTCCATGTCGTCAGGGTGCGCGACGACGCAGAGCACGCGCTGGAAGGACTCCTCGGGGAGGGCAGGCAATGTCATGTCAGCCATCCTTCCGCGGTTGGGGTCGCCGCGTTAATCGACATACCCAAACGCCGAGGCAACCCGGTGACGCTTACGGTATGTAACAGCGGACGGCGCAGCAGGTTGCGACGACCGGCACTCCTCGCGGCTACTTATCTAATTTGATCTACAACTTCAGCCCGGCCAGGCTGGGTCGAGGTGGCCGGCGGGTTGCTCTGTCTCGCGGCTGTCCACGGCTCATGGGTGTGACTCTCATCTGGCGTGCGCCCGCCGGTCACCGCTGCAGGAGTGGCTCAAGAGGGGTTTGCCCAGCTCGAAGTAGCGTTGCCCTCCTTGCTGAATGTCCACAGTGTACGGCTGAGGGAGGCAGCGCATGAGTCGTGTGGTGATCGGGATGGATCCGCACAAGCGGTCGGCCACGATCGAGGTCATCGACGAAAGGGAACAGGTTCTCGCGCAGGGCCGGTACGAGACCGACAGCGCCGGCTATCAGGCGATGCTCGCGGCCGGCCGCCGGTTCAGCGACCGGGTGTGGGCGGTGGAGGGCTGTGCCGGGATCGGCCGGCACATCGCCCAGCGGCTGGTCGCCGACGGCGAAACGGTGCTGGACGTGCCGGCGAAGCTGTCCGCACGGGTGCGGGTCTTCGACACCGGGCAGGGCCGCAAGACCGATCCGGTCGACGCGCACAGCGTGGCCGTGGCCGGGCTGCGCAGCCCGGGCCTGCGAGCAGTGGCCGCCGATGACGCCACAGTCGTGCTGCGGCTGCTGGTTGACCGTCGTGACGAGCTGGGCCGAGCCCGAACCGAGACCGTCAGCCGCATCCACCACCTGCTGCTGGAGATCATCCCGGGCGGGGCGAAGAAGTTCCTCACCCGCGGGCCGGCCTCGTCGAAGTTGCGCAGGTTGCGCAGTAGGGCCATGTACCCCATCGACGGCACCAGCGCCGACCAGAGCCGCGCCTTGTCCAGCCGGGTTCCGGCCAGCGACAGCACGTCCTCCCACGTCATGCCCGCTGCGGCGAGCCGGTCGGCGTCGAGCAGGACCGCCGGGTCGGCCGCGGCCTCGGCGCGCAGCCGCGCGTTGGCCCGAACCGTCCGCAGCGCCTCCGGCGCCGCACCGTCCCGGCCGTGCCGCCGGTCCAGGGCGTAGCGGAACAGCTCTCCCTGCCATGGCTTGTCCGGGGCCGGGGCCGGGTGGGTCAGGTCGATGACGTCGGCGAAGCGGAACCCGCGTGAGGCGGTGTCGTACTTGAGCAGCGCCCGTTCGGTGTACAGGCGGCCGACGGCGTCGGCGATGCCGCGCTTGACCGGCTTCGGCACAGTCCGCCCGTACCGGCCCGTCCAATAGGCGAGGAACTCGCCCGGCTCGTCGGCCCGGTCCATCGCCGCAGCCACCAGCTCGCGGTTGCCGCCATGCGGGCCGGCGACGAGCCGTGCGTGGACGGCCTCGGCCGCGGCGACCAGCGGCGCCGAGCGCATGTTCGCCCCGGTGCGCAGCCACCGAACGAACCGGGTCAGCCAGTCGACGTCGTCGACGGCGACCGTACCGACGAGCTGGGCGAACCGCGCGTCGCGGTCGTCGGCCTTCTCGTAGAAGGTGTCCTCGCCGACCATGTTGGCCACGCCGAGCAGGAACAGCTCCGACTTGGTGTCGCGGACGTAACCGGCGCCGCCCTCGTAGGTGACGGTCGACGGGTTCGCCTCGGCGACGATCGGACCATTGCCGGCGGCCGGCCGGGTCGCGGCGGTGTTGAACTTGGCCATGGTGACTCCTTCGTTGCCGCGGGGAGCCGGACGTCAGGGGTGCCCGAGGACTAGGTCGGCGTCGGACACGTTAGCGCTCTATCCAACCTGAGCTACGTCCCCGCGGGCGGGGACGGCCGGATTCGAACCGGCGACCTCTCGATTCACAGTCGAAGCAACCGGCGCCTTCGCACCGGGCACCCCATCTGACGTCTGTGCTCTCCGAGATCAAGGCGGCGTGCCGGGCATGCCCTTCCAGTTGGGCGACGCCCCCCTGGGTGGGGGCGCGGGGATTCGAACCTCGAAGTACCGCGCGCCTGCGCACCGGGGAGGTGCTATCCAGTTGTCGGCCCTTCCCGAGGTCGAAGCGGCGACGGTCTCGCGGGTGTCGAATCCCGCCGGCCCGGGGGCCGTCATGCCAGAAGTAGCCGTCACCTGCGCACCGGGAAGGTACCGCAGTCGCAGGTTCCGGTGTCGAACCGGACTCCTCCGCCCTTATGAGAGGCGGCTGGGCAGCCAACGCCCACCTGCGCAGGGTCCACAGTGGATGGCATGTCGAGGCCCGACGGGGAATCGAACCCCCGGTCACTCGCTTTGCAGGCGAGGCGTTCCACCAGGAACGCGGTCAGGCCACGAAGTGCGTACCCCCGGCTGGACTCGAACCAGCGGCCTCGGCCTTCGGAGGGCCGCGCGCTTCCTCTGCGCTACGAGGGCATGGGTGCGGGCGGAGAGATTCGAACTCCCTGAGCACAAGGCAACCGGGTTACAGCCGGCCCCACCTCACCATCGGTGGCGCGCCCGCGTGGGGTGACTGGTCGGTGCCGACCCGACTTTCTCCCGGGTCACAGCCGGGCGCTCTGCCGATGAGCTACAGCCACCATCGATCGTGCGTACCCGCGGCAGGAATCGAACCTGCATCCGCCAGTTTGTAGGACTGGAGCTCGAACCAGTACGAGCTACACGGGCATAGTGCGCCGGGCGAGGATCGAACTCGCCGCGGCCTGCTCATAAGGCAGGTCTCACCGACCAGGTGAACTCCGGCGCACACGGTACGGCTCCGACGCAGGGATTCGAACCCCGATCACCTGGGTAACAACCAGGGGCCCTGCCGTTGGGTGATGTCGGATCAAGAAGCGCGGACGGGTCTCGAACCCGCAACGTGTCCCGGGTGAAAGCCGGGCGGCTCTACCAATTCGCCCACCGCGCCGTGGGTGAGTGTCCCGTGGAGGGGTCGAACCTCCGCGCTTCGGTCTGTCGAACCGACGCTCTTCCGTTGAGCTAGCAGGGCTGGGGGCGGGTGTGGGAGTCGAACCCATCTGTACACAGCTCATGAGGCTGGTGAGCACGACCGGTGCTCCTACCCGCAGTACGCCGCCAGGGACTCGAACCCTGCTCCCCGGGGTAAAAAGCCCGAAGCATAACCATCCATGCTCGCGGCGCGTCGCTGACAAGGTCTCCCGCCCCCGACTCGAACGGGGAACCGTCTCGTTAGGACCGAGCCGCGCCATCCGTTGCGCCAGCGGGAGAACAGCGTGCGGTACCTGGGAATTGAACCCAGCGCACACGGCTTAGAAGGCCGAGCTGCGCGTCCAGCGCACGTACCGCGGTCGTGGGCCGCCGAGGAGTCGAACCTCGGTCTACGGGGTAAGAGCCCGCAGCATTGACCGTCATGCTCGCGGCCCGCGAGCGGAGGGTAGACGAATCGAACGCCCAGGCTTCCACCTGCCACTGGTTTTCAAGACCAGGCGGCCACCGTTGGCCGGTACCCTCCATGCGTACCCCTGGCGCGATTCGAACGCGCATCCGCCTGGTTCGTAGCCAGGTGCTCCATCCGTTGAGCTACAGGGCGGCGGCGTGAGTCCCGTCGGCAGGAGTTGAACCTGCTGCGACCGTCGTATCAGAACGGTGCCCGTACCTCTCGGGCCTCGACGGGGTGGAGGAGGGTGTCGGATTCGAACCGACGCCGGACGTGAAGCCCGGTCTGTCTCAGCAGGACAGCGCGATAGACCGCTCTGCCAACCCTCCGTGACGGCCGGCGCCGAGCCCGACGCCCGCCAGTTCATCCTTTGACGCAGACGACCTGCTTGAGGTGCGCCACGACCTCCACGAGATCCGCCTGCTCGGCCATCACCTCGGCGATGTCCTTGTACGCGCCGGGAATCTCGTCCAGGACGCCGACGTCCTTGCGGCACTCCACGCCGGCGGTCTGGGCGGCCAGGTCCGCGGCGGTGAAGGTCCGCTTGGCCTGTCCCCGGGACATGCGCCGACCCGCTCCGAGGGAGGCCGAGCAGTAGGCGTCCGGGTTACCGAGCCCACGAACTATGTACGAGCCGGTACCCATCGACCCGGGGATGATGCCCAGGTCGCCGCGTCCGGCGCGGATCGCGCCCTTGCGGGTCACCAGGACCTCGACACCGTCGTAGGTCTCCTCCACCACGTAGTTGTGGTGGCAGGAGATCGGCTCGTCGAACTCCGCGGTCGGGAACCGCTCGCGTACGACGCCGCACAGCAGGGCCATCATCGTGGCCCGGTTGCGGCGGGCGTACTCCTGCGCCCACCACAGATCGCGGCGGTACGCGGCCATCTCGGGCGTACCGGCGAGGAACGCCGCCAGGTCCCGGTCGGGCAGATCGGCGTTGTGGGGCAGCGTACGGGCCACGGCGATGTGCCGTTCGGCCAGCTCCTTGCCGATGTTGCGCGAGCCGGAGTGCAGCATCAGCCAGACCCGCCCGGCGTCGGGGCCGCCCTGTTCGAGGCACACCTCGATGAAGTGGTTGCCGCCGCCGAGGGTGCCCATCTGGTGCTGGGCGCGGCCTCCAGAGGCGCCACCTTCGCGGTGAGCGTGGCGAATTGGCGCCAGAAGGCGTCCCAACCGCCCTGGTCGAGGCCGCGGATCCGGCGGGGATCCACCGCACTGTCCCGCTGGGCGAACCCGACCGGGACCGCGGCCTCGATCGCCGACCGCAACGCGCCGAGGTCGTCGGGCATGTCCCCGGCGGTCAACGAGGTACGGACCGCGGACATGCCGCAGCCGATGTCGACGCCGACCGCGGCCGGGGAGATCGCCTGCCGCATCGCGATGACCGAACCGACGGTCGCGCCCTTGCCGTAGTGGACGTCGGGCATCACCGCGACGCCGTCGACCCATGGGAGGCGGCCGATGTTGCGGAGCTGCTGGGCGGCCTGCGGTTCGATGGCGTACGGGTCCGTCCAGACCCGCACGGGTGCCCGCGTGCCGGGCAGCAAGGTGTAGCTCACGATCGTCACCTCCTCATGGTCAAACGGCTGGCGTCCCGTACCGGACTCGAACCGGCGCTCTCCGCCTTGACGGGGCGGCGTCCACTCCATCTGGACCGACAGGACAGGGTGTGCTCGGAGGGAGTCGAACCCCCACGCCATCGCTGGCACCGGGTTCTGAGCCCGGCGTGTCTACCGAAGTTCCACCACGAGCACGCGAGTGGAGTAGCGCGGTGTCGAACCGCGCACGGAAGGCTTGCAAAGCGATCCTGAGCACCGGCACCTACCCCAGATGAGAGCCAGCGACCGGGCTCGAACCGGCTGCCTCCGCCTTACGAGAGCGGCGCACGACCCGTCGTGCTGCGCTGGCGTCGAGCCGGCGGCGGGAGTCGAACCCGCACGATCTCGCTTACAAGGCGAGCGCACGGCCACCCGTGCCGCACCGGCGTGCGCACCCTCGGCCGGATTCGAACCGGCACTGGACGGCCCCTCAGACCGTTGCCTCCTGCCATTGGGCTACGAGGGCATGTCGCTGGTCCTGCTCCCAGGCCAGGATTCGAACCCAGCCCTCCGCGTCCAGAGCGCGGCGTCCTACCGACTAGACGACCCGGGATTGGCGGGCCCCGGCGGGAGGTAGCGCCCGTCGAGGCTCCGCGTCAGCGCGCGACCAGCGCCGCCCACGACGGGACGGTCGGCCGGACGGCGAGCACCATCCCGGCCTCGGCCGGGGTACGGTCGCCCTTGCGCTGGTTGCAGCCGCCACAGGCGGCCACGGTGTTGAGCCACGTGTTGCGTCCGCCCCGCGAACGCGGCGTGACGTGGTCGACGGTCGTCGCGACACCGCAGCAGTACGCGCAGCGGTACCCGTCGCGGACCATCACACCCGGCCGGGACCAGGCCGGCCCGGCCGAGTACCGCCACCGCGTCACCACGTAGCGGATGAGCCGTACGACGGTCGGCATCGGGTACACGCCGATGAGCCGGTCGGGCACGGCTTCGTGGATCTCGGCGACCTGGCGGACGAGCATCCGCACGGCGTGGCGGAGGCTGACTCGGTGCAATGGGCCGAGGTCGGCGTTGAGGACGAGTACGTGGCCCACCGGTTCACCTCCCTCGTGTTCGTGGTGGACGTTGGAGCGGCTGCGGAGAGTCGAACTCCGATGTCCGCCTCGGCAAGGCGGCGCACTGCCGTTGTGCTACAACCGCATGCGAGCCTTCGGAGGGATTCGAACCCTCAACCTCCCGCGTACCGGGCGGGCGCTCCACCGGGTGAGCTTCGAAGGCGTGGTGCGTCGGGTTGCGATTCGAACGCACACTGTGCGCGGTTTGAACGCGCTGCCTCCTGCCGGGTTGGGCTACCGGAGCGCGAGCTGGGGGCAGAGGATTCGAACCCCTACGTCGGGGGCCAAAAAAGACCCCGCGGCCTGCCCGGTTAGCCGAGCCCCCATGGTGAGCGGCCGGCGGGCATCGAACCCGCTGCTCCGGTTTGGAAGACCGGCATGTCCGCCGAGTTCACCACGACCGCGCGGCACAAACGTAGGTAGACCGTGCGGGACTCGAACCCGCGATCTCCTCGGTGAGAGCGAGGTGAGCGTTCCAACCGCTCCGACGGTCCATGAGCCGGCGTGGGCGGGCATGGCGTCCCGGCCATCCCCGCGGCGGCAGTACCCAACCTCCGACTCGAACGGAGATCCCGCGGGCTTCAACCGCGTGCGCTACCACTTGCGCCAGAAGGGCATGGTGTGTGGACCGCCGGGGAGTAGAGCCCCGGCGGCTGCCTGCCGAGCAGCGCCGCATACCCTGTGGCGTACGGCCCAAACGTCGGGGACCGGCGAGTCGAACGCCGTGTCTCCTGCTCCCAAGGCAGGTGGGTTTCCGTCTCCCTCGCCCCCGATGACCCCCGGCCCGGCGACCATGTTGGTGCGCCGGACCCGGGGTCTCGTATGCCATCCACTGTGGAGTTACCAACTACCGTGGCCGCCGGCCGTGGCCGGGGCCTCGCAGGGGCGACAGGAGTTGAACCTGCAACGACCGGTTTTGGCAACCGGCGCTCTTCCGGGTTGAGCTACACCCCTGTGTGCTGCTTGCGCTTGAGATGCGAAACGCCGCCCTGTCCGGGACTCCCGGGGGCGGCGTCTACGTCAGACCGTTGTGGTCTACGTATGCCACCTGCCCGGGTGCGACCGCTTGGGCTCGGCGTGGTCGCTGGTCAGGTTGATGGAGCACCCGAAACTGGGCATGCCCAAGCGACCGCACACCTGGTGCGGTTGCGGGGTCTGCCACAGTGTCACGGGTCGAATCCTCTCCATCGGGTGCGCTCCACGGTAGGGCGCTTTTCCACGGTACGGCAACGGGTTTACGACGTCGAGGTATTCCAGGACGGCCAGTCACCGACCGTTCGGACGATCCGATGTCAGCTCGCCGAGCGCCACGACACGCAAGTTCCCGTCGAGGCTCGTCCCGTCACAGTCCAACCCGGTCTGTCCCGTGCGACAGGGATGCGATGGCCGCCGCTGGAGTCATGGGCGGGATCCGGGCATGATCGGGTGCACTGTCTTCGGCACGACCGGACGCCGGCTTGGTCCTCTCTCGTCATGACGCCGGGTAGCGCGCGGCCGGCGGCAGAAGCGGATATACCTGCCGCAGCGTGGCCGGGCTGGTCTGCCTCATCCCGCATCCAGGTCGACTCCTGCCTGGTCGCCGTACTCGGCCGTACCATCGACGGGTGCTGGTACTGATGCCCCTACCGGACCGCGATTTCGACGTGACCGAGGTCGCCGTACCGTGGCAGATCCTCACCGCGGCCGGACACCGGGTGTGCTTCGCGACCGAGTCGGCCGGGACCGTGCCGGCAGCCGATCCCCGGCTGCTCACCGGCGTCCTCTTCGGCCGCCTCGGCGCGGCAGACGAGCCGAAACGCTTCTACGACCAGCTCACCGCGAGCCCGGAGTTCCGCGACACCAACGCATGGGCGGACCTGGATCCGGCCGGCTACGACGGGCTGATCCTGCCCGGCGGGCACGCCCCAGGCATGCGTCAATACCTGGGCTCCGACGTCCTGCGGGACAAGGTCGCCCAGTTCTGGCAGTTGGGCCGGCCGGTCGGGGCGATCTGCCACGGTGTGCTGGTGCTGGCCCGTACCAAGGATCCACGGACCGGCTGCAGCGTCCTGGCCGACCGCCGGACCACATGCCTGCTGAAGTACCAGGAGCACGGGGCGTACCTGCTGACCGCGTGGCGGCTCGGACGCTACTACCGCACCTACCCGCAGTACGTCGAGGACGAGGTCCGGACGGCGCTGGCCTCGCCGGAGCAGCTCGAGCGCGGCCCGCGGGTGGTGGCGGCGCGCGGTACGGCCACTGACGACTCCCCGGCCTTCGTCGTGCAGGACGGCACCTACGTCTCGGCTCGCTGGCCCGGCGACGCGTACCTGTTCGCCAAGACCTTTCTCGCACTCCTGCAGCCCTGACACTGGCACCATGGTGAACGGCACCCCCGGTGGAGCGGCCACCCTTTTGGAAACAGCCGTCGGGACGCGGTGTCCGCGGGCACGCCGCACGCATCGCGCACGATCGAGCGACCCACCACCTGCCCGAACACTCTGGCAGCGGCCAGGTCGGGCTACGGAACGTAACGAGCGGAAGGCGGCAGATCAGGATGGCTACGGGGGGCGGCAGATGGGTAGCCACGCTGCTTCGGTCTTCCCGCTGGCTGTTGCGGCAGCGATGATGAGGTCGCGGTCGCCGCTGAGGATCGGGCCGGCCGCCCGTTCCTGGACGTCGCGCAGCCGGCCCCACCCGTTGGTGTAGATCCACTGTTGGACCTTCGGATGGAATAACGCATACGCCGACGAGGGCGGCGCGGCCGCCGGGTGTTCCGTGTGGGTGGGCCGCGGGGCCGCGTCAGAGCCGGAAGCTGGTGAGGTCATCGTCGTCCGGTGGCGGGGGCGGGAGCGCCTGGTTCGGATCGGCCAGGGCGCGAGGGCTGGAGTCGGTGTGGTGGCCGGCCCTAGTGTGGTGGGCAGCGGACTGTGCGGGGTCTTCCTCGTCGAGTGGGGCCAGGTCGGGGTCGGTATCAGCGGGGATGTCCACCGTGCCGATCAGTGCGCGCCAGTCCTGGCCCGGGTTCTGCTCCAGGATGGCTAGCAGGTCGAGAAATCCTTTGATCGTGTTGCGTGGTGTCCGGAAATACGCCTCCCCGATCCGTGCCTGGCAGTGGGTCATGTACTGGTGCAGCGCTTCGTCGGGGACCAGGTATGCGGCGGGGTCGCCGCTGGCGTGGATGTGGCGGAGGTTGCCGAGGAGGACGTAGAAGTCCTCGGGGGTGAGGTTGGCCAACCGTAATACCGGTCCGGAGTAGTCGACGAGTCCGCTGACGGCGTAGGTGTTCTCGGCGAGCCGGCCCTGCAGCGCCGCGTAGGAGTAGAGGCCACGACGGGTGTCCAGGAGGAAGTCGGGGGTACCGCTGAACAGGAAGCCGAGATGGGTGGCGCCGCCCTGGAGGCTGTCGTTGATGATCCGTAGGATCTGTTCGTAGTTGGCCGAGCGGGCCTGGCTGTTGGCCAGCTTGTACAGGTTGACCATCTCATCCAGACATACCAGCAGACCGTCGTAGCCGGCCAAGCGCACGAAGCGCGACATGAGCTTCAGGTAGTCGTAGAAGGTGGCATCGTCGACGATGGTCCGCACGCCCAAGGCGTTGCGGGCATCTGTGCGGGTGGAGAACTCGCCGCGCAGCCACCGTACCGCGTCGCTCTTGAGTTGTTCGTTGCCGGTATCGTGCCCCTGCCAGTACTTCGCGATGACGTCAGCGAAGTCGTACCCGCCGGTGAGTTCGGTGAGCAGTTCCAGCCGGGTACGGACAACGAGCTCGGGATCTTGTCCGGTCTGCCGGGCGTCGGTCAGGGCCTGGGAGACGAACCGCTCGACGATGCTGGCCATCGCGCCGCCCTCGGGCTTGGCCCGCGTGGCGATATTTTTCATGAGTTCGGCGTAGAGGCTGCGTGCCTGACCACCGGTGGCGTGCAGCCGACGGTCGGGAGACAGGTCGGCGTGGACGGTGACCAGCCGCTTCTCCATGGCGATGGAGCGGATCAGGTGGAGGAAGAAGGTCTTGCCGGAGCCGTATGGCCCGATCACGAAGCGGCAACCGGAACCGCCTGCGGCGATGCGAGAGATATCGCCGAGCAGGGCCTGAACCTCTGCGGCACGTCCGACCTGGATGTGGTGCTGTCCGGCGTGGGGTACCACGCCGGCGCGCAGGGACTGGAGGATCGCCTCGCGCTCGCGGGGTCGGATGCGGCTTGCTGCCGCGGGCGCGGTCGGTGCGGTCATCCGAGCATCTCCTGGAGTACGTCCTGGTTGATGGTCAAGTCTTCGTCACCTTCGATGACGGGGTCGCCGGTGGTGTCAATAGCGGCCTCGTTGAGGACGTCGAGCGCGCCGCTGGGCAGGACGTCATGCCGTTTGGTCAGATCTTCGAAGGACTGCAGGGTCCAGGTCGGCGAGGTGGCCAGGTCACGCAGCAAGCGCGAATGCGCGTGATCGAGACCGGCGATCGGCGGAGTCTGCGCATCGGCGTGCCCGCTCTCCTGAGTTATCGGCGCGGGCCCGGCGTGTTGCCCGCTCGGGACGGGCGGCGTCGCGGTCGGCTCGTCCTCGGTGAAGATGGTCGACAGCAGCGCGGCCACCTGACCGGTCTCGGCGATCTTCTCGTCGATAAGTCGCCGGTCGAGGACCACCTGCCGTGGCGGTGCGCTCGCGGAGATGGTGAGGCTGTCGCCGCCATGCGCTGACGGTGGCGGTGTGGGCGGCGTGCTGGGCAGGGTGAAACCGGGCGACGACGCGCCCGCGGGTCGTACGACAACTGGCCCGGTCGAGGGCTGCGGACGCGGCACCCCTGTGACCCGCTCGTGCAGCTGCCCGTAGACCATTGACGGGTCGAGCCCGAGCAGCGTGTAGATCTTGGTGAGGGTGGTCACCTCGCCCGGAGCGATGACGCCGTCGGCGGCTGCCACGTTCAGGAGGAAATCGGCGATGCTGAGCCGTTGGTCGGAGCGCAGCGCTTCAAGGCGCTTCTTCAGCCCGCTCAGTTTGACGCCCGCGGCGAGCAACCATTGCAGGTGGGCTCGCAACCGGACCTGTTCCGGTTGGGGTAGCCCGAGCGCGGTCTCGAGATGGGCGACGAGGTGCTCGTGCTCGCTGGCGCTTACTTGTCCGTCTGCCTGGCCCACCGCCACGGCCAGGTGCAGCAGGATCGTCGCAGCGTTGAATGTGGAACTCGCCGTCTGCGAGCCCTGCTGACCGGTGCGGAACAGGGCGGCGGGACCCGGCGCGAGGACGGGGCCGCCGAAGCGAACGTCGGGTTCGATGCCGATGCCGAGGTGCCCGAGCAGTTGCGCGGCGGACACGGATTCGGGCTTGGCCATCTTTCCGGCGACGGTCGTGGGCCACCGACTGATCAGATCGTCCGCCCGGATGTCGGAGGTCTGGCCATCGGCGAGGCAGGCCTCGGCCCACGCGTGCAGTTCCCCGACGTTGCCGGTGCGGTTGTCCACGAGTTCGGCGGGCAGCAGCGCTGCTGCGCCCAGCGAGCCCCGTCCGTCCGGGTTGCGGCCCAGCCAGCGGCTGTAGGCGTCCAGCTCGTTGGTGACTGCGTCGACGAGGTCGGTCAGTTTCCGTGTCGTGGCCGCCTGTTCGACGACGTCGGGAAGGTTTGGTGCACCCATCTCTGCGGTGCCGATGCCGGCGCTCGCCGTCCGGTAGTCCAGCCGGATGCGGGACTTGCCAGGACGGATGACCAGTCCGTGGTCGAATCGCTGGTGGTATTTCAGCGTGAACAGCCTGTCGAACTCCTCGCGGCAACGGGTCTGCGGGGTGCGGGGATAGATCGGGGGGTGGTACCAGGCCCATGCACGCGCCCACGATGCCGGTACCGGCTCACCGTCCGCAGCGAATTCCGCCAAGGCCAGCCTCAGACGCATTGGGACCGTCCACCGGTCGTCGTTCAGCGGCGGTGGCCCGGCCGCCGCGGCGGATACGGCGGAAGCCGCCACGAGGTCGAGGAACTGCTCGGCGTAGGACCGAAACGAGCCGTGGCTGCCATAGATCGTCAGCAGCCGGCGGACTTCTGCGGCGATCGCCGGGACATCCTGACGCGCCGCCGGGTCGCGGGGGGCGTCCACGAGGGTACGGCGTTCAAGCCCGTAGAAGAACAGGAACACATACCCGATCGGTGCGGCGGGGAAGCGTCGCCCGTCGGCTAGCCAGCCCAGGTAGGCGGCACGGCTGGCCGACGGGATGCTGGCGTAGGCGGGCCAGTAGCTCAGGCCTCGGCCTTCCCAGTCGGGGCGGCGCCGATCCACAGGGAGGTTTCGGGTCGATCAGCGCCGGTTCGATCATGTTGCGGTTCGCGGCGGGTAGACCCTGTCCGACGTAGATGAGGCCGCCCGGGATGGCGAGGCCGGCCACGGTGGCCTCGTGGCCGGCGGGTACCCAATGCCACTGCTGCGCCAGGGGATACGGGCTCGGTCCGGCCGGGGGGCTGGGCGGGGTCGGCTGTGGACCGGGTACGACTTGTTGTGGTGTGGGGGCGGCCGGCGGTGCCGGAGCGATCCGGGCGGTGGGCTGTGTATGGCTCGGCACCTTCATGCCGCTGAGGGCTGCGGCGAATGCGCTGGCCGCGTCAGGTCGTGAGAAGTCCCAGACGGTGAGGAACCCGTCGGGGTTGCTGAGGGTGAGTCGGCCGTAGAGCATCACGGGTAGTTGCCGGTTGTTCTTGTATCGCCGATCGGGGCCGCCCCTGACGTTGGCGTACTGCCACGTGGTGTCCACCTGACGAGCGTCGCGGGGGACATGTCCGTCCTCGATGAACCGCTGGTCGGTGACCTCGACGCGGAGACCGGAGTACGGCAGGTCGGCGTAGTTCTTGCCCTCCCGAAGCAGGAGGCGGTCGGGCAAGAAGTACACGGACCGTTGCTTGCTGGTCAGGCCGGGCACAGCGATGTTGGTCGCGAGAACTGGCGGCCCCGACGTAGACATTGCGGCATCGCCGCGTCGGTTGAGTGTGGTAGCGCCGGCGTGTACCTTGCGTTGGTGCGCCGTGGCGAGGTCGGCGCGCCTCGACTATCCATGACCGGTGGGCTTGACTCAACTGTTCGTGGGTGGCGACCAGTTGGCTGAACCGAGCGGCCGGTTCGTCACCTACCTCGTAGAAGACCACGACGGTGCGGCGGCTGCGGTCCCGGAGCCCTAGCCAGAGGATGCCGGCCACACCGGGCAGCAGGAGAATCAACCCGACCGGCCTGATGAGGACTACGAGACTCGCCAGAGCCACCGCCGCATACGGCCACAGCCGGCGCCGTCGAGAAGCCTGCTGAATCTGGACGACGACATCGCTGGGACTGGCCGCCACCAGCTGCCGGACCGGTACACCGTCCAGTTCCTGGAGGACGACGGGATCGTTCAAGGGCAGCGCCGGCCGTGCGGGTGGCGCGACCTCCGTGCCCGATCCATGCTGGCGCGCGCGTGCGGACGTGGTGGCGAAGTAGCCGGATGACTTGCCGAGGCGAACGTAGTTCCCGCGTGGGCTGGTTCCGATCCGGAAGCCAGGGACACCCACTGAGATCCCGATGCCGGAGCGAGACAGGTTGAACCGGAACGGGCCAGCCCGCAAGCTGGTGCGTAAGTAAACCCCCATCTATCCCCCATTCCCCGATCGTTGCTCCGCAATGTTCGGCATGGCGGCGACGCGTAGCGCGCGGTAGAGCAGGCGGGCGTCGCCGAGTCGGTGGCGCAGGAGCTTTTCGAGGCCGCCGATGGGGATCAGGTTCTGGGGTGCGCGGGGGTCTTTGTAGTCGACGCCGGCCAGGGGTGGTAGCAGCAACGCGGTGACGTCGGCGAGGGTGGTGACCTGTTCTGGGGGTAGGTCGGGGCTGGCTTCGCATCGGGCGACACCGGCCCAGGGGGCGTTGGATCGGCTGGGTAGGCGCAGGTACCAGGCGTGGCGGCTCCAGCTGGTGCCCATGAGGAAGATCGGGGTGCGTTGGCCGGGTCGCAGGGCGGTGACGACGGCGGCGTGGTGTCCGGACAGGTATGCGGTGTGGTGGGTTTTGACGTAGCCGACCGCGTGGGGCAGGTGGGTGCGCCCGCGCAGCGGCCCGTCGACGAGCAGCAGTTCGTCTCCGGAAACCGCGGCCCGGTACCGCGTGGCGACGGCCACCTCCAGGTCGGTGAGCTGCCGCTGGAGTGCCAGGGAGAGCATGTCAGGGGTGGAGTTGGCGGCCGGCTGTGCGGGGTAGTCACCGGCTGGGGTCGACACGTCGGGGGCGTGCGGCGATGCGCTGAACAGGGAACGCCGGACCGCGACGTCGGCGAGTTGGGCGAGGTTGCCGTTGGCGAGGTCGCACCGGACGAGTCCGACGGCGTATGAGGCGGCGATGCCGGGGGCAGGCATGGCTCCGTCCGGGTCGTCGACCCAGACGCGGGCGTCGATGCGGCGTACACCGTCGGCGACGAGCAACACGCCGGGCAGGGCGGTCGTTGGGTCGGGGGTCAAGGGCTGCCAGCGGCCTGCGGGTACCTCGACGTCGAGGTTGAGTTCTGCCGTGGTGGCGTCCAACTCGGTGAGGGCCTCGATCGCGAGCGCCGCAGCGTAGCCGGGGCCCCACGGGTCGATGGCGAACCCGATACGCCCGGCGACGGTTGGGGCCGCCGTCACGTCGTTGCCTTCGCGATGTGTGAGCCAGCGCCGTCGCGGGTGACGTCGAAGCGCACGGGGACCCGGTCAGCGAGTGCGGGCACGTGGGTGACGATGCCCACCATGCGGTCGCCGCCGACCGCGAGGCGTTCGAGGGTGGTGGCCACGGTGTCGAGGGTGGCGGGGTCGAGGGTGCCGAATCCTTCGTCGAGGAAGATCGAGTCGAGGCTGCGGGCAGCAGCGGCGGCGAGGCCGGCGACCTGGTCGGACAGGGCGAGGGCGAGCGCGAGCGCCGCTTGGAATGTCTCGCCGCCGGATAGTGTGCGCACGCTGCGGCGCATCGCGGCTTCGGCGTAGTCGATGACCTCGATCTCGCTCTTGGCGCCGACGACGAGTTCGTACTGCCCGTCGGACAAGTCATGGAGCGTTTTCGAGGCGGCGGCGACGAGCAGCTCCAGCGCCTCGCCGCACAACCATTTCTCGAAGTTGTTGGCGCGCAAAAGCAGCGTCAGTTCGTGGGCGACGCGGGCTTGCTGCTCGCGCGCTCGGGCCTGCTCGTCAAGCTCGCGGGCCCGCTTGCGGTCGTTGCGTACCTGTGTGAGGTGGGCCTCGGCGTGGGCGGTCGCGGCGGCGACCGTTTCGTTGATCTTGTCGGGGGTCGCGTCGGCGTCGATGGCGACACCGTCGTGTTCCAGGCGGGTGATGAGGGCGGCGCGTTCGCTGTGGCGCACCCGCTCGGCCTCGGTCAGCCGCTGGGCCAGCGTGGTGATCGCCGTGCGTTGCCGGTCGGCGGCCTGCTCACGCCAGGCGAGCAGCATCGTCCAGGCACGGTGCAGGTTTTCCCGCGCGACGGGTGGGGCGGCCAGGGACACGACCGTGTCGCGTGCCGCGTCCAGGTCGTGCCATGCCTGCTCGGTCTTGTGGTGAAGCTCCTGGACTTGGCGGTCGGCTTGTTCACGGTTCTTGCGCGCGGCCCGGGCCGCGCGCCTGGCCTGCGTGACATGCTGTTCGGCGGTTTCGATGGCCGCGATCTGTTGCTCGAGTTCGCCACGGTGGGGGTGGGCCTCGATCTGTGTGGCGAGGTCGGCGAGCTGGTTTTTGATCTCTGTGCATTTCTGCTGGAGTTGGGCGGCCTTGATCTCCGCCTTGTGGCGCAGCGTGCGTGCCCGGTCGAGGTCGGTCTTTCTGCGGGTGACGTCGTGTTCGGCCTGGTCGAGGTCGGCCGCTGCGGGGTGGTGCGGCAGCTCGGCAACGGGTCGTAGGCAGACCGGGCACGGTGCGCCCAGGGTGAGATGGGTGGCGAGGTCGATCGCGGCGTGGGTGTCGCGAGCCTGGTCGCGGCGGGTCTCCGCCCGCATCAACTCGTCCTGCGCCTGGTTCACGTCCTTGGCGAGTTGCTCGATCTCCGCAGCGGCGGCACCGGCTTTGGGCTCGGCCTTAGCGAGGTCCGCGGCGAGCTTGTCCCGGCTGTCATGGGCTGCCAGGGCCTGGGCCAGCGTGGTCTTGTCGCCGAGCTGCGTGAGCGCGTCGTCGGCCTTTCGCTCTTCCTGATCGCAGCGGTGTGACACGTCGGCGAGGCGGGCGGCCTTCTCGATGGCGGCGCGGGCGGCCTCGGCGAGAGTGGGGACTTCGTCGGGCATGGCCAGCGCGCCGAGCGTGGCGAGTTGCCGCTGGGCGCTGTCGCGCTCTGCACGTGTCTGCAGTACCGCATCGTCGTGCGTGCGGAGCGTCGCGATCGCGGTGCGGACGTGACCGACAAGGGCGCGGAGGGCGGCGAGTCGTTTCGACGCGGCCTGTTCGGCGGCTTCGTCGGCGTCGACAAGCTTGGCGAGCTGGTCGCGGGCGAACGCCGCGGCCTGCTTGGCCGTCTCCTCCTCGCGGACGGCGCGCTGCCGGATGCGTTCGTACACCCCGGCGTCCAGGAGCTGGACCAGCAGGTCTTGGCGCTCTCGCGGCTGGGAGTGCAGAAACTCGGCGAACTGGCCCTGCGGTAGCACCACGCATTGGGTGAAGTACTTGTACTCCAGCCCGGTGAGGCGCTGAACCTCAGTGGTGACCGCCTCGCCCTCGGCAAGCGGCCGCACCGTGGCAGCCAGCAGCTCGATCAGGTCGGCGTCGGGTGGCACCGCACGGTCGAGCTCGTCCAACCGTGCCTCCTTCGTGCCCACCACCCCTTTGGCGTTGCGGGCTAGGACACGAACCACCCCGTAGCGGCGCCCGGCGGCCTCGAAGACCAGCGCCACCTTGCCTGAGGTGGCCGAGGGGGCAAGGGCCAAGGAGATTACGTTCTCCTTGCCCCACCGCGGCACGGTGCCGTAGAGGGCGAAGCAGATCGCGTCGATGACGGTGCTCTTGCCGGCCCCGGTGGGGCCGACCAGGGCGAAATACTCGACGTCGGCGAAGTCGACCGTTGCCGGCTCGCGGAAGCTGCCGAAGTTTTCCATGTACAGCCGTAGCGGAAGCATCAGCCCACACCCCCATCGCCGCCGACGTCGCGGGTCACCTCGTCGTGCAGCCGGTCGAACAGCGCGGCGATCTGCTCGTCGTTGCGGCCGGTCTCGGTCAGGTAGTCGCGGAACAGTTCCCGCGTGCTGCGCACCCGCCCGGCCTCGCCCCCACTGCGCCGTCGGGCCGAGGTGGGGCGGAACCGCTCGTCGATGTCGACATCCAGGGCACCGGGCAGGATCTCGCGCACGGCGTCGGCGAGCCCGGCCCGTGGCTTTTCTGCTACGACCACCCGCAGCCAGGCGTCGGCGAGTGCGTCGGCCATGGCCTCCAGCTGTTCAAGGCTGCCCCGTACGGTTCGCAGCCGCCGCGGACCCGGCACGGTGACCTCGCGGGTGAGCGCGGGACGGCCCGGCTCGACGGTCACCAGCAGGGCGCCGGGTGTGTTGTCCTCCTCACCGAAGTCGACGGCGATCGGCGACCCGCAGTACCAGATCGGGCACGGCCCCGGCACCTGTTGGCGGCGGTGTAGGTGACCGAGGGCGGCGTACTGGGTGGACGGGGGGAACGCGGTCGGCTCGAAGTAGTAGGAGAAGATCGACTGTGCCTCCCGCTCGCCCCCGCCGAACTTGCCGCCGGGCAGGGTGCCGTGCGCGGCGACCAGGTTGACGGTGTCGGCGGCGAAGCCGACGGTCAGCGCCCGGAGTAACTCGGCGAACCGTTCGGCGTAGGTGCGGTTGTGTTCGTCGGGGGAGCCGGTGAGGGCCTCGGCGGCGCGGACCGCGTACCGGTGGGACAGGAACGGCACGGTGGCCAGGCGCACCGGCTCACCGGTGCGGGCGTTGAAGGTCAGCACGCCGCCGTCGTGCGGTCGACGGAACGTTCCGACAACATGCATGCCCAGCGCCCCCAGCACCGGCCGGTAGACGTCGAGCAGGTGCGGGTTGTCGTGGTTGCCGGCCACGACGATGACCTTCCGCTCGCCTTCCCGCAGTGCCAGCAGGGCGCGCATCACCAGCGCCTGGGACTCCGGGGTCGGCGCGGCCGTGTCGAACACGTCACCGGCCACGACGACCGCGTCGACGTCCTCGGTGCGGGCCAGGTCAACCAGCCCCTTCAACACGGTGGCGTGTTCGTCGGCCCGTGAGCGGCCCTTGAGGACCTTGCCGACGTGCCAGTCGGCGGTGTGCAGGACCTTCATCGCTTCCCCCTTTGCAGGGTCGCGTGCCTGTCAGAACGGGGGCTCGTCGCCGTCGGCCCCGGGTAGGCCCGCGAACGGGTCGGCAGGAGCCGCCGCGGCCGGGGTGAGCGTCCACTCGCCCCGTTCCGACGTCCTGGTCGCCCAGGCGGGGAACGGGAACGCCACGGCAAGCGGCACCGGGATCTCCGGCTGCGCGATGAACATCGCGCCGGGTCGGGCCAGGATGGCCCGCGCCCGGGTGGTCGCCGGTAGCCAGCCGTACTCGGCGCGGCGGGCCTCAGCCGCGTCGAGGCGACCGGCCACCCGCATCGAACAGTTCGCCACGACGCGCCGTTCGACCTCGGAGGCGGTCTGCTGCGCCCCGATCAGGATGACGCCCAAGGAGCGGCCCCGCTCCGCCACGTCGAGCAGGATCTCCTTGATCGGTGAACCACCCTCCCGTGGGGCGTACTTGTTCAGCTCGTCGAGCACTACGAACAGCAACGGCCGGGCGGTGCCGGCGTTCTCCTTGCGGGCGAACTCGCCGCGCAGGGCGACACCGACGACGAACCGTTGTGCCCGCTCGGGCAGGTTGTGCAGGTCGATGACGGACACCTGCGCGTCCAGGGTCGTGATCGAATGCGGTCGGCCCGGCGGCAGGTCGCCGCGCACAATCGGCGACAGCGGCCGGACCGAGGAACGCAGCCGGCGAAGGAAGGCGTTGACGCTGCCCAGCGTGGTCTGCGCGCTCACCCACGCCGACCGTGACGTGTCGTCGGTCAGCCCGGCCTCGACGGCGTCGATCAGATCGGCGTACGTGCGGCACACGTCGCTGACGCTGCCGTCGGGCCGCCGTAGCCGAACCGCGCCGGCGTCGCTGGCCGCCTCGGCGTCGCGGCGCAGCCGGGCAGCGACCTGGGCGACCAGCAGCGTGTGCAGTGCC